>Ga0182030_10020870_pt1 | contig 12321 bp, 10 predicted proteins | sample 812S3MmetaG_FD_121299 | JGI IMG/M metagenome (GOLD analysis project Ga0182030, IMG submission 121299) | Permafrost microbial communities from Stordalen Mire, Sweden - 812S3M metaG (Illumina Assembly) | ecosystem: Environmental > Terrestrial > Soil > Wetlands > Permafrost | place: Sweden...
CGACTGGGAGACGTTTGTGGCGGTGGAGTTGGTGAATTACATCGACAGCCATTACCGCACGATCGCGGACCGCGGGAGCCGCGGCCTGGCGGGACATTCGATGGGCGGGTATGGAACGCTGCGCATCGGGATGAAGCATCCGGAGGTGTTTTCGAGCCTGTACGCGATGTCGGCGTGCTGCATGCTGGATACGGCCGAGGTGACGCCGGCCCTGACCCAGATGGAGGCTGTGAAGACCCGGGAGGACGCGGCGAAGCTGAACTTCAATCAGAAGTCGCCGCTGGCGCGAGCGGCGGCGTGGTCGGCAAACCCGGGGAATCCGCCGCTGTTTATCGATCTGCCGGTGAAGGACGGTCAGGCGCGGCCGGTGATTCAGGCCAAGTGGATGGCGAATTCACTGATGGTGATGCTGCAGGAGTACGCGGGGAATCTGAAAAAGATGAAGGCGATCGAAATGAACGTGGGCACGATGGACGGGTTGATCACGCAGAACCGCGAAATGGATGACGCGCTGACGGACGCTGGCGTGCAGCATCATTTCGAAACGTTCGAGGGAGATCACAACGGCCAGGTGCCGATGAATTTCGAGACGAAGGTGCTGCCGTTTTTTTCGCGGGTGCTGGCGGGCGGGAAGTAGGGCGGGCGGGTTTGCGATCCGCAGGCACGTGATTCAGGGCGATTATTTGAGGACGGCCTTGCCTAAGCGAGCTGTCCCCGAGGACGCAGGCAACGATTCAGGGCGGCAACGGAAAAGGCAGTGACGGGCGGAAGCCCGGTGGCAGGCTGAAAGCGTGGCCCCACTAAGGGGCTACTTGCGGGAGAAAGTAGGGAGCTGGACCATTTCGTCCTTCGGGACGGCTTCGAGAGGAAGGCCGGCTTTGCGCCAGGCGCGCAGGCCTCCGGCAATGACCGAGACGTTGTAGCCCTGCTTCTTAAGAACGCGCGCGACCTTTTCGCTGGTAGCTTCGCGAAGGCAGGTGCAGTAGAGGACGATGGGGCGGTCCTTCGGGACATCCGGCGCGATCGGCTGATTCAGGGCGTTGGGTTCGAGGCGTTCGGAGCCCTGAATGCGGCGCGCATTCTTTTCGTAATAGCCGTGGCTGCGGACGTCGTAGACGGCGGCACCGCGCATGTGGCCGACATCGCTGGCGGTGACTTTGTCGACCGGCACCTTATTCCGGTCGCGGAGAGCCATGGCAGCGCGGTAGAGGACGTAGAGCGCGACCAGCAGAGCGACAGTCCAGGTTACATACGTGCCGAACTGCGTGTAGCCGCGCGTGATGGCGCCGAGGAAATCGCTGAAGACGAAGCCGACGCCCCAGTAGGTCACGACGTAGAGCAGCGCGCCGGCGATGTCGAAGGCGGCGAAGTTGGTCAGCGGCATGCGCATACTGCCTGCCATGGGAGCGGCAAGAGCGTTGATGCCGGGGATGAATTTGGCGAAGAGAAGCACTACGCGGCCGCGCTTGTAGAAGCGGTCGGCGGAGGTGAGAATACAGGCTTCGGGATTAGGGGTGAAGCGGCAGAGAATGCCGAGAAGCCACCAGCCGGTGAAGCGGCCGAGCGTATACATGAGGGCATCGCCGAGGAGAATGGCGGTGACGGCCGTCAGGATGGCGGCGCCGGGGGCGAGCGGGCCATGTACGCTGGCGCCGCCCGCGACGAGAAGAATGGGCGCGGCGGGAAGAGGCGCACCGATGACTTCAAGAAAGACGAAAGCGAAAAGAATAGGGTAGCCGTGCTGGGCAATGGCGGCTACGAGAGAGTCCATCGGGGACAGGGTAACAAAAGCGCCGGCGACAAGATCGCCGGCGGTACATCAGTGGGCGCGGTCGATTTCCTGCGGAACGGGATGTTCCACACCGGCCGGCGTGAGCGGCAGCGCGACCAGTTCGCGTTCCAGCGCGATGCGCAGGACTTCGTCCATGTGATCGACAAAGTGCAACTTCATGATGTTGCGAAGATACTCGGGAATGTCCGGAAGGTCCTTCTGGTTGTCCTTCGGGATGATGGCCTCATTGATGCCGTGACGGTGGGCGGCGAGGAGTTTTTCCTTCAGGCCGCCGATGGGCAAAACTTTGCCGCGCAGCGTAATTTCCCCGGTCATGGCGATATCGCCGCGAACGGGAATCTTGGTGAGCGCGCTGACGATGGTGGTGGCCAGGGTGATGCCGGCGGAGGGGCCGTCCTTCGGAATGGCGCCTTCGGGGATGTGCAGGTGGACGTCGAGCGTGCGATAGAAATCGCGATTGAGGCCGAGCGAGAGAGCGCGCGAACGCACGTAGCTGAAAGCGGCCTGGGCGGATTCCTGCATGACGTCGCCCAGCTTGCCGGTGACGGTCAGTTTGCCCTTCCCTTCCATCAGAATGCATTCCGTGGTGAGGATCTGGCCGCCGACTTCGGTCCAGGCAAGGCCAGTCGTGGCGCCGATTTCGTTGTGGCGATCGGTGGTGGTATCGCGGAACTTCCAGGGGCCGAGCAGTTCGGTGACCTTGGCGGCATTGACGACGACCTTTTCGGTCTGACCGTCACCGACGATCTTGCGCACGATCTTGCGCGAGACGTTGCCGATTTCGCGCTCGAGATTACGCACGCCGGATTCGCGCGTGTAGTACTGAATGAGGCTCGAGATGCCGTCGTCTTTGAATTCGATTTTGTCGACTTTGAGGCCGGCGGCTTCGGTCTGCTTGCGCACGAGGAAGCGCTTGGCGATTTCGAGTTTTTCGAGCTCCGTGTAGCCGGAGAGGCGGATCACTTCCATGCGATCCTGCAGGGCGGGCGGAATGGTGTGGAGCACATTCGCGGTGGCGATGAAGAAGACCTGGGAGAGATCGTATTCGACGTCGAGATAGTGATCCACAAACATGTAGTTCTGCTCGGGGTCGAGAACTTCGAGCAGAGCGGAAGAGGGGTCGCCGCGGAAATCGGTCGACATCTTGTCGATTTCGTCGAGCATGAAGACCGGGTTGCGCGTGCCGGCCTTCTTCATCATCTGGATGATCTGGCCGGGGAGAGCGCCAATGTAGGTACGGCGATGGCCGCGGATTTCGGCTTCATCCCGCACACCGCCGAGCGACATGCGAACGAACTTCCGGCCGGTGGCTTTCGCGATCGACATGCCGAGCGAGGTTTTGCCGACGCCCGGAGGTCCGACGAACATGAGGATCGAACCTTTGGGATTTTTCACCATGCGGCGCACGGCGAGAAATTCGAGGATGCGCTCCTTGATTTTTTCGAGGCCGTAGTGATCCGACTCGAGGATATTTTCAGCGAATTTGAGATCCCGGATTTCCTTCGATTTCTTTTTCCACGGCACGGCGAGCAGCCAGTCGAGGTAGTTCCGCGACACGGTGGACTCGGCTGACATGGGCGGCATGTTTTCCAGACGCTTGAGTTCGGCCAGAGCCTTCTCCAAGCCGTCCTTCGTCATGCCGGACATCTCGATGCGCTTCTTCAGCTCGTCGATTTCGCTCTTCTCGCCGCGGCCAAGTTCCTTCTGAATGGCCTTGATCTTTTCGTTAAGGTAGTACTCTTTCTGCGCCTTCTCCATCTGGCGCTTGACGCGGCCCTGGATGGTGCGGTCGACGTTGAGCTTCTCGATCTCGATGTCGAGCATCTCGGCGACGCGGGTGAGGCGGTCGATGGGATCGAAGATCTCGAGCAGCTCCTGCTTCTCTTCGATGGTGAGCTGCAGGTTGGCGCCTACGGTGTCGGCGAGTTTGCCGGCGTCGTCAACGCGGATGGCCGCGACCATCGTTTCGTAATTGAGATTCTGGCTGAGCTTGACGTACTGCTCGAACAGAGACGTGACGCGCGTGGTGAGCGCTTCGAGCTGGGGGCCGGGTTCGACTTTGAAGCTGAAGGTGCGGACGACGGCGCGGAAGAAGCCTTCGTCGTCGGTGACGGAGACAACCTTGGCGCGTTCGACGCCTTCGACGAGAACTTTGATATTGCCATCGGGGAGCTTGAGGCTCTGCACGATGCTGACGACGCAGCCGACGCTGAAGATTTCGCCGGCAGTGGGTTCGTCGGTGGAGGCGTCGTGCTGGGTGGCAAGGAAGATTTTCTTGTCACCGGCCATGGCTTCTTCCAGAGCCCGCACGCTGGATTCACGGCCCACGACGAAGGGCGTCATCATATAGGGGAAGATGACGACGTCGCGAATCGGCATCATCGGAAGGCGTTTCGTATCGGATTTTTCTTTAGATGTGAGCATTGGGACCCCGTCGACAGTATTACGCCTGCCAGCGATTCAATACTTCAAATTGATTTCAATACCATTGTAGGGCAGAGGGCGACGAGCGGCGCGGGGAAGGCACGCCGGAGCGCGGCGCCGTGTGTCCTTATGGCTTCGCGGCGTCGTCAAACGTAACGCTCGCGTCGGCGCCGAACCGGCGGTAAGCCTTGTAATCGGCCACATTGACGCTTTCGCTGATCACGGACGGACTGAGCGCGCGCCGGGAGTGCAGGTAAAAATGGAACGGAAGAACAAACTCAAGGCCCGCGACGGAGGCGGGTTTGTAGTCGAGAGCGAGGTCAAGCTGCCTGTATTCGGAATCGCCGGGTATCTCGCACTCCATCTCAATGCGGACAACAGCCCCGGTCTGAACATCCGCATAAACGAGGCCCTTGTAGGGCACCCGAATGGTGCGATTGGTTTCCACCAGACCGTAGCCTCCTGCCTGCGGCACGTGAAAAGCGAAAACATAGATCCTGCGCCCGTCCCGGGAGGCGAGGCGCTCCCAGCGAAACTCGGCGCCGGCATTCGGATCGAACGTGTTTTTCAGAAGCGACCCGAACTCGCCGCTGGAAACGATGCCGCCGACCTGATCGTGGGCGATTCCATTGACAGGTCTGCCGTTGAATTTCGTGACGACGTAGCTCTCTTTATGCCCGGCGTAAGTGACCTGCTCCTCAATGGCGTCGTTTTGGGGCGGCGCGGGAGAACGGATATTCCGGAGAAACGAGCGCTGGGTGACCTGAGTGCAGACGAAGTCGGGCAGTCTGTCGGTGTAATTCAGCGCGTAATCCCGGAGCGCCGCGAGCGCCCTGGCCTGTTCGGCGGCCTGGGGAGTCTGTGCCACGAGATTCGCCGCGGCAAGGAGAATGCAGGCCAGGCAGGTCTTCAGCATGCCGATCTTTTTATACACCGAAACCTGTGGCTAGTTTTCGGAGGGCTTTTCGGCGCGATCCACGATCAGCACTTCAACGGGGCCTTTGGCGGACTCCAAGCGTAATCCGAGTTGCTCCTGGAGAGCAGTGAATAAGGAGGGATCCGCCGAGTTGTCGACAGCGGGCGGCGCTTCGTCCGGAGTCCAGTGGAGGCTGACATCGTAGCTTCCGCCAAGCGAGGTTTCATCCACGACCGTGCGCCCGAGAGTCCGCGACAGCGCAGCCGCCAGCCGCGCTGCAGATACGGATCCGCCCAGCATCATCCCGACGTTGGTATTGAAGCCGCCGCAGGGTCGCAGCGTCGCGGGATCGAACTGTGCCGGAGGAGGGATCATCGGCGTGCACTGGTCCGCCTTCGAAGGCTGCAGCTTGCTGCCTCCCTTTGCGACCGTCAGGCGGTAAATCGGCAACTCTCTTTTCTCGCGATGCACCGTCAGGCGGAAACGGTCGGCCAGCAGCGCCTGCAGCATCAGCGAAATCCGGTCCTGATCTGGATCGCCGGCGGCTTTCGCTTCGATGTCAAAGCGGTCGGAAGCCATCCACGGCGGGCCGCCGAAGAGCTGGAAGTCGCGGACATCGTCGGCGGCGCTGATCAACTGGCGGAGGGACGCGTTTCGCGCCACCAGCCTGCCGCCGGGCGTAAGCCTGATGCTGCCTCCTTCCACGCCGGAAAGGTTGGGCTTGATGGAGGCGACATCGAATGTGGTTTGGGCGAAGCAGGACAAAGCGACGAGGCAGAGGAGAAGCGCCCGCATGCAGCATCGGACACCGCGCAGTGGTTGGATGTTCCCGCTCAGGAGGAGGATTTCGGACGCTCCGGGCTGGAGGGAATTGGTGATAGAACTGTACCTGTGAGCAACGCGATATCCTCCTTAACCGACCTGACCGACGAGCAGGCAGTTCAGGCGGTGCGGTTATTTATCGATGTGTCCCCGGCGGAGATCTGGGCAGACGGAGAGAAGCCGACATCGGCGCGCATGAAACAGATCGCCGACGCGATGGTGGCCAACGCGCCGGCGGATGTCAAAGCGCAGGTCGCAGCGGTGGCGCAGAAGGATCCGGATGGAGGAACAGCCACGCAGGCCAGGGTTGCCCGCCTTGTTCTGGAACGTCTCAGGAGCATTCCGGCGTTTGCGCCCGCCGTCGAAGAAGCGATTCAGGCTGCGCGCACGCCGCACAAGTTCATCGTCGACCCCATCACCGGCGCGTTCGTGCTGGGGATTCTGGTGCTGACCGGGAAATACAGTTTTAAACCCGGGAACGTGCAGATCGAGCCCGGCGCGAGAATTCCGGAGATTCTGGAGAAACTGCCCGATGTGATCAAGGCGCTTCCGGCAGAAATCTGGACAGCCGTGGCAGCGAAGCTTTAGCCGCCAGGAGGAATGGAGAATGGCTACACCGGGACCGGGAAACCTGACGAAGATGGCGCTCGCGCTGCGGGACGAAGACAACCAGTTCAATCTGGACTGGAAGGCGGCTACGCAGAAAATGGGCAGCTCTCCGGAGCAGGCCGTGAAGGAACTCGATGCCTGCTGGGTGAAAGCCGACGGCGTGGAGCAGCACGAAAAAGCATTCGAGTGGGCTCTGAAACAGAGTGGTATGCCGGATGTGCCGGACAGGAGCGATCACTGGCGGCAGGTCCGTTCGGGTATCCAGACAAGCAAGGGCTTGGCATTGTTCAGCCTGGCGCGCATCGACGAGGCGGAGACGGCGCTGAAAACAGCGCGGACGTATGTTCGGGCGGGCGATGAGGCCGAATCGATCCTCGACTCTTTGGAGATCGCCATCCTGCAGGCGCGGGCCTGAAGCGATGAGTTCGGCCGCCGGACCGCAAAGCGATCTGCTGGCAAAGCTGGAAACCAACTTTCAGAAGGAGCTGGCGCGCGGCGCATGGCAAGCAGCCGTCCAGGCGCGGGCGACAGCAGCATCCATCGCATCGATGGAGGGGAAGAGGAAACTCGCGGGGGAGTACTTCGATGAAGCGATCCGGCTTGCAGCCGCGCACGGATTGAGATGGCTCGAACTCTCGCAAAGAATCGCGCGGCTGCGCTTCCTCGCGATTGGCGATCACTCCGGCCTGATCGGAGATGAAGTCAAAAGCGAGCTCCGATGGACTGGCGCAGCGATGGACGGAAAGCTTGCCCGTACCGTGGAGCAGTACAGCGCCCAAGCGCTGGCCGATGTCGACGCCCTCGCCGTGGCAGCCGGCCAGTCCCCGCAGGCGGCGGGAGCGCGGCTGACAAAGGCACGAGATACAGCCATGACGCTGGCGCTTGTGGCTGTTACCGGAAGGCTGGATGACGCGGCTGGCCGACTCACGGGAACCGTCGCGGTGCCGCCCGATCTGAGCGAAGAGATCCGGGAAACAGCCGCCGCGATGCGGGCGGAGACGCTCGGTCGATTCGCCGCGCTGCGGAACCAGATGATGCAGGTGCTGGCGGACACGGAAACAGACCGCTACAACAGGCGTGACATCCTGGACGCCGCCAAGGAGCAGCAGCCGGCGGGGGCGGGAGTTAACGAGTTTCGCGGCGCAACCGTTCAGGTGATGGAAATTCTGAACGGGCCTCTGTTGACAGCGCTTCTGGAGAAGCGGTACGAGGAGGCGCTGCGCGCGGCGGACAAGGCGCTGCAGCTTGCAAACAGTCCCCGGCTGCGGCGCGCCATTCTGGAGCCGCGCGCCGCAGCTCTCTACGAATTGCGGCGGTTCGATGAAGCCGAGGCAGCGGCGAGAGAGTGCGGCGCGCTGATCGGCGCGGAACTCGATGACGCATCGACGGGGACGGACACGTTCGACGATCGCACGATGCAGGAAGAGATTGCGCACCTGATGCAGGCTTTCCTGCTGGCGAAGAGAGGGCGCAACGCGGAGGCGTGGGACGCGGCGGAACGCGGACGCGGCGCGCGGCTGAAGCGGGAGCTGGGCATTGCCGGCGAAATCGCGGGGGATTTCCGGTCGCTGCAGCCCTGGCTGCGGACGACGCGGAGTGCGGTGGTCTCATTCGGCGTCATCCGGTGGGGAACGCTGGTGCTGACGGCCGGTCCGGATGAGGAAGAGCCGCAGGCGCGGATACTGCCGTTCACGGGCAAAGATCTGAAACAGCTGCTGGGGCTCGATGCCGACCCGGCGTCCGCCGAATCGGCCACGCTGCGGATCCTTGCGTCGCGCGGCCCGCTTTCGGCAGCGCTCATCCATCCGCTGGCGGCGCGGATCCGGGAAATCACGCAGCAGGCGCGGACGCTCTGCATCCTGCCGTATTCCGGTCTTTACAATGCGCCCTTCGCGGGGCTCACGCTGGAGGATGCGGCGGAGAGCGAGATGCTGGTGGATTTATGCGCGCTGGCCATGGCGCCTTCGGCCGCGGTGCTGCGCTGGAGCGAGGAAAAGACACCGAAGGCTGAGGAGCGCGACTGCCTGGTAGTGGGCGCGGGCAGCAGCGAGGGAATCGACTTTCGCGACGACGCGGCGGTGGTGGCGAAAGCCGGATGGAAGAACCCGCCCGCGGTGCTGCTGGGAGAAGCGGCGACGCCATCGGGCGTGGCAGCGGCCGCGCCGCATCATACGGTGCTTTTCTTTTCCTGCCATGGCGGATTTGCCAGCCTGACCCAGGACCTGATGGCGGCCTCGCAACTGGAACTGGCCGACGAAGCCCGGTTGTCCGCGCGCGATGTCATGGGGTGGAAGATTAACGCGGATCTGGTGTTTCTCAGCGCATGCCTGGCCGGCCGGTTTCAGGGAGACGCCGGAACGGATGTGAACGGATTCGTCAAGGCGTTCCTGATGGCGGGGTCGCGATCCCTGATCGCGCCCCTCATAAAAGTGGACCCGGGGCTGGCGCGCGATATGGCGGGATGGTTCTTCGAGTCGTGGCTCGGGGGCGCAACGAAGGCCGGAGCGCTGCGCGCGGCGCAGATCAGAGCGAGGGAACGGTATCGGGAGAAGGGCTGGGAGACCTTCTGGCTTTTCTGGAATGCCGATTGACCGCTTCCGGCGCAATGGTTAATCTGCTTTGCAGATAGAGCCGCGTCATGTCGCGAAACTCCTCCGGGACGCCGGACGCGGAGTCGAAAAATGTGGGGTGCGTTGCCAGCGCCTTCACGTTGAGCAGAATGACGAGAGCGATGTCTGAAGCCGAGCTCTTCGCCAGGTTTGGGGTATGGATTCTCAGCGTCCGCGCGATGCGCTGCAGCAGCGTGCTGCGGAATTCCTCCCGTTTCACCGACCAGTCGCGGCCGGTATCGAGAAGTTTCATGGACGCAAGCCTGGTGAAAAGCTCGAAGATGAGGGCCATGAGATCGTCAGTCAGAGCCCGGACAGACAGCGCGCCGACGCCGGCATCGAATTTATCGAAAACGGCGTCGAGGTCCTGGCGGGCGCTCACGAGCAGGGTGTCTGCAATGCTTTCCTTGTTCGGAAAGAAGCGGTAAAGGGAACCGATCTTTGTGCCCGAGCGGGCGGCGATTTCGGCCATCGTCGCGCCTTCGAACCCGTGCTCCGCAATGACGGCCGCCGCGGCTTCCAAGATGGCGGCCACGCGCAGTTTGCCATTGGACCGCTGCGGCGCCTGCACGGGCCGGGTTTTCTGTGAGCTTGACTTATGCGAGGGGATACTCAAATAATAGCCTGACTGGGTGGTGACAGCCAATCGCGGCTGAAGCCTGTCCCACGCGGCAGATGTAAAAGAGGAGATTACTATGCAGGACAAACCCGTCGCATTGATCACCGGGGCGAATCAGGGCATCGGTCTTCAGATCGCAAAGGAACTGGCGGCGCACGGCTTTACTGTGCTGGTGGGGTCGCGCAACTTCGCGCGCGGGGAGGCCGCGGCCAGTGAGGTTGGGCCGGACGCCCACGCAATCCAGCTCGACGTGACGGATCAGGCTTCGATCGCCGCCGCGGCGGAGCGCATCCGCAGGGAGCATGGCCACCTGAACCTGCTCGTCAACAACGCGGCTATCTCGAATACGAGCAAGCGGCCCGACATAAACCTTCGCGAGTACGTTCAGCTGACCCGCCCGAGCAACGTGTCCCTGGATGAGGTGCGCGCGGTGTGGGAGACCAACGTGTTCGGCGTCCTTGCCGTCTACCAGGCGATGCTGCCGTTGCTGCGCGAGGCGCCGGCGGCCCGCATCATCAATGTGTCGAGCGGAGTTGGTTCGCTGACGCTGAACTCGGACCCGGCCTACCCGCCACGCGCGCACTTCGGCCCGAGCTACTCGGCGTCCAAGACGGCTCTGAACGCGATGACACTCGCGATGGCGATCGAGCTGGAAGCGACAAACATCAAGGTCCACGCGGTGGCCCCGGGCTTCACGAAGAGCAACCTCAACCACTATGAGGGCACGGAGACGGTGGAGGAGGGGGCGCGCGAGGCGGTGCGGGTGGCGCTGCTTGGCCCGGACGGTCCGACAGGTACGTTCACGCACGCAAAGCTCGGAACACTGCCGTGGTGATCGCGTTTACCGCGGTCTGACGCAGTTCTTGTGTTGTCGGGGAATCGACCGGACGCCGCTCGATGCGGTCCCGCATGAGCTGATGCGGATTGCACGAAAAACAAGAAAGATCGCAGGGGGCGGAGGGGTCCGCCGTCTTCGGACAGCGGGCCTGCGCGTTTCAAATAAACGGCGAGGTTAGCAACCTCGCTGCAGGTAGCCAACCTTCCCCACATCAGATTGGGTAGACTTGGGGAATTCACACAGGAGAACCTTATGATTCGTGCGCTTCGGATTTCTTTCGCATTGATTGGATTGGCCGGGATTGCGGCCGCGCAGGGTGGTCCGGGGCGAGGGCCGCTTCCGGCTGTGGTCATAGGTCCGTCGGCGCCGGTACCGGCGGAGGTGGCGATTCCCCGCCCTGCGCCTGACGAGCTGACGAAGGTCAACGACGCGCTGGCGAAGTGGGTTGCGGCTGACCAGTCGCAGATCAAGCCGCTGCTCGAGAAGTTTGAACCGCTGATGATGCTGCAGCCGCCGCGGCTGAATGTGGCGGCGACGTACACGCAGACTGTGCAGCGGATGGGGCCGCGCCATGAAGGCTTTGTCGAGACCGCGCGCAAAGGGAATATCGATCTGTTGCTGCACGGGGACTCGATTACGGACTGGTGGGTGCAGGGCGACGCCAACAAGGCGATGTTCGACAAATATTTCGGCGCCATGCGGACGGCGAATTTCGCCGTCGCGGGCGACACGACGCAGGGCGTGCTCTGGGGGCTGAAGAACGGCGAGGGCCAGGGGTTCCAGCCGAAGGCGGTCATGCTGATGATCGGGACGAATAATACGGCGACGTCGTCGGGGCCGGAGATTGCCGAAGGCGTGGGGGCGGTGGTGCTGGAGATGCGGAAGGATTTTCCCGACGCGAAGATTCTGCTGCTGGCGATTTTCCCGCGCAGCCTGCCGGGCGATCCGGTGCGCGACAAGATTGCGGAGGTCAATAAGATCATTTCGAAGCTGGACGATCAGCGGCACGTGTTCTATATGGACATCGGCGCGAAGTTCCTGGATGAGAAGGGGGTGTTTCTGCCGGACTCGTTCCGGGCGGATAATCTGCACCCGCAGGCGAAGGGTTACGACATCTGGGGCGCGGCGGTGAAGGATAAGCTGGCGGAGTTGATGAAGTAGGGCGTCTGCGGCTTTATGGCCAACGAGGAACATGTTGCGCGGCTGAGGGAGGGAGTCGGCAAGTGGAACGAGTGGAGGGCGAGTTCCCACGGATGGCCCGATCTCAGCGGGGCGGACCTTCGCGATGCCGATCTCACCGCGGCGAACCTCTTTCATGCAAACCTTCGCGCTGCGAATCTCAGCGGAGTGAGCCTCCGCGCAGCAATCCTCAGTTGGGCGAGCCTCAGCAGAGCGAGCCTGCGCGAGGGGAACCTCCGATTTGCGACCCTGGATCGAACGGACATCGGCGTTGCGGACCTCAGCGGTGCGACGGTTGGATGGACAATTTTCGCGAATCTCGACCTGTCAGCAGCGAAGGGGCTGGGCGCTGTTGTGCATGCGGGCCCGTCGACGGTAGGTATCGATACGCTCTACAGATCAGGCGGCAGGATCCCGGAAAGTTTTCTGCGAGGGGCCGGCGTCCCCGACAACCTGATCGCGTATGCCGGCTCTCTTATCGGGAAACCGATTGAGTTTTACTCCTGCTTCATC
>Ga0182030_10020871_pt1 | contig 12321 bp, 8 predicted proteins | sample 812S3MmetaG_FD_121299 | JGI IMG/M metagenome (GOLD analysis project Ga0182030, IMG submission 121299) | Permafrost microbial communities from Stordalen Mire, Sweden - 812S3M metaG (Illumina Assembly) | ecosystem: Environmental > Terrestrial > Soil > Wetlands > Permafrost | place: Sweden...
CCGCCTGCGCCACCTGAAAGCTCACCTGCCGGTCCTCGAAGTCCGGGTCGCTGTGTCCCCGCGCGCTTCCCATCCCGCTCAGCGCGCGGTAATTGGCCAGCGCCTGCTCGCGCAGTTCCGGCGGCGCCGGCGCCACGTCATCGTCGTCGAAGAACTCCACTTCCGCCTGCAGGTACTCCTTCTCGTCGTTCAGACTCACAATCTCGAAGCGGCGCTGCCCGCAGGTCAGGATGTCCATCCGTCCGTCCGGATACATCTCCAGCACCTTCTCCACCTTCACCGTGCAGCCGGAGTTCAGAATCCCGCTCCCTTTGGCCAGCACGATGCCGAATTCCGAGCCGTCGCGGATGGCGTCGCCCACCATCTCCTTGTACCGTGCTTCAAAAATGTGCAGCGGAAGATGCGTCCTCGGGAAGACTACGACTTGCAGCGGGAACAGCGGGATCAACCGCTTCGGCATGGTACCATTATGACGTTTCCGCGCGACACGGGCGCCTGCGCAGACGCCATCCCATGCGAATCGACGGCAAAGTAGTGCTCATTACCGGAGCCTCCGAAGGTATCGGCGCAGCCTGCGCCCGCGAGTTCGCCTCTTCGGGAGCCAGGCTCTCGCTCACCGCGCGCAATGAAGAAGGCTTGCGCCGCGCCGCCGGCCCCGATGCCCTCGTCACCCCCGGCGACATCACCAACGGCGAAGTCCGCCAGCGCGTCGTCGACCGCACCCTGGATCGCTTCGGCGCCATCGATATCCTCATCAACAACGCCGGCGCCGGCATCTACCAGCCTTCCTGGGAAATGCCCATGGGCGAAGCCCGCTACCTCATGGAGCTGAATTTCTTCGCGCCCCTCGCCATGACCCAACTCGTGGTGCCCCACATGCGCGCCCGGCGCTCCGGCATGCTGGTCAACGTGGGCTCCATCGGCGGCAAGGTGGTGCTCCCCTGGATGACCCTCTACAGCGTCACCAAGTCCGCTCTCGGCGCCCTTACCGAAGGCCAGCGCATCGAACTGATGCGCGATGGCGTGCGCACCATGCTGGTCTGCCCCGGCTATGTGAAAACCGGCTTCCAGAACAACGTCCGCGCCGGCCAGTCCCCCGAAAAGGTGCAAAAGGCCCGCCGCTTCGCCATCACGGCGGAACAGTGCGCGGAGGCCATTCGCCGCGGCGTGGAGCGCGACGCCCGCACCGTGGTCACACCCCGCTCCGGCTGGCTCCTCGTCCTCGCCATGCGCCTGTTCCCCTCCCTCGTCGAAGCGCGCATGGCATCCATTAACGGCACCGCATGAACCTCAAACTCAAGCGCACTCCCGGAATCTACGTGGTCGGCTTCATGGGAGCCGGCAAAAGCACCGTCGGTCGCCACCTCGCCCATCGCCTGGGCTGGAGCTTCTTCGATACCGACGCCGAGATCGAGGCCGCCGAAAACACCGCCATCGCCGAAATCTTCGCCGCCCGCGGCGAAGCCGAATTCCGCCGCATCGAGACCGCCGTCATCTCTCAACACGTCCGTTGGATCGAACGCGGCCGCCCCGCCGTACTCTCTCTCGGCGGCGGCGCGTTCACCCTGCCCGAGAACCGCCTCCTGCTGCAGAACAACGGCATCGCGGTCTGGCTGGATTGCCCCTTGGAAACCATAAAACATCGCGTCGCCCACGCCACCCACCGGCCGCTCGCCCGCGATCCCGAGGCCTTCGCCGCGCTCTACCAGGCGCGGCGCGATCACTATCGCCTGGCCGACGTGCACGTCCCCATCTCCAGCGACGACCCCGAAATCAACGTGGCCGCCATCCTCGCCCACCCAATTTTCAAATGAACGAGCGGATTCGGCCTTCAAGGTGAGCTGAATCGTTCCGGATGCGCGGTCTGACTGGTTGGCAATTCGCCGTCAAGCGAGCGGCTTGGGCTCCAGCGCCAGGTCCACCACCTCTTCCATGGACTTCACGTAGCGCAGCTTCATGTCGCCGATCTGCTCGCTCTTCAGGTCTTCACGGACGTTGACTTCGTTTTCGAAGGGGATGATGACTTCGCGCACGCCGCTGCGTTTGGCGGCCAGCACCTTCTCCTTGATGCCGCCGATGGGGAGCACCTGGCCGGTGAGCGTGATCTCGCCCGTCATGGCGAGATTGGTGCGCACCTTGCGGTCGGTGAGCATGCTGAGCAGCGCCGTGGCCATGGTGATGCCCGCGCTCGGGCCGTCCTTGGGAATGGCGCCGGCGGGAACGTGGATGTGGATGTCGCTGGTCTTGAACAGGTCGGGATCGATGCCGTACTTCGTGGCGTTGGCGCGCACCCAGGTGAGCGCGGCCTGCACCGATTCCTGCATGACGGGACCGAGTTGTCCGGTCATGATCAAGCCCTTATTGCCGCCCGGCATGCGGCCCGCCTCGATGAAGAGGATGTCGCCGCCCACCGGGGTCCAGGCGAGACCCACGGCCACGCCGGGGCGGCGCGTGCGGTCGGCCACTTCCGTATCGGTGCGGTAGCGCGGCGCGCCCAGATCCTTCTCCACCACTACGGGAGTGACCAGCACCTTCTCGCGAATACCCTCGGCGATGCGGCGGGCCTGCTTGCGGCAGATGGCGCCGATCTCGCGCTCCAGGTTGCGCACGCCGGCTTCGCGGGTGTAGCGGCGCACGATGAAACGCACCGCGTCGTCGCCGAATTCGAGGTCCTGCCCGGCGGTGAGGCCGTTCTCCAAGATCTGCCGCGGCACCAGGTAGCGGAAAGCGATGATGACTTTTTCCTGCTCCGTGTAGCCTTCCAGCGAGATGATCTCCATGCGGTCGCGCAGCGCGTCGGGCACCGGATCGAGCACGTTGGCGGTGGTAATGAAGAGGACCTTGGAGAGATCGAAGGGAACGTCCAGGTAGTTGTCCCGGTAAGTGGAATTCTGCTCGGGGTCGAGCACTTCGAGCAGCGCGCTGGCCGGGTCGCCGCGGAAATCGCGGCCCAGCTTATCGACTTCGTCGAGCATGAAGACCGGGTCGTTGGAACCGGCGCGGCGCAGGGCCTGGATGATCTGCCCCGGCAGCGCGCCGATGTAGGTGCGGCGGTGGCCGCGGATCTCGGCTTCGTCGTGCATGCCGCCCATGGAGATGCGCGCAAATTTGCGGCCCAGGGCGCGGGCGATGGAGCGGCCCAGCGAGGTTTTGCCGACGCCGGGCGGCCCCACGAAGCACAGGATGGGTCCTTTCAACACCGGCCGCAGTTGCAGCACGGCCAGGTAATCCAGGATGCGCTCCTTCACCTTTTCCAGGTCGTAGTGATCTTCGTCCAGGATCTCGGCGGCGCGTTTCACATCCACCTGCGAGCCCGACGAGATGGCCCACGGAAGGCTGGCCATCCATTCCAGGTAGGTGCGGGCCATGCCGTATTCGGGCGAGGCCGGCGACATGCGGGCCAGGCGGTTGAGCTCGCGCAGGACTTCCGTCTTGACGGCTTCGGCCATGCCCGCGGCTTCCAGTTTGGCGCGCAGTTCCTCGATGTCGCGGTTGGCGTCGTCGCCTTCGCCGAGTTCCTTTTGGATGGCCTTGAGCTGCTCGCGCAGGTAGAACTCACGCTGGTTCTGCGACAACTGTCCCTGCACCTGGGATTGTATGCGGCCGCGCAGTTCCACCAGTTCGAGCTCGCGCGTCAGATTGCGGTGGATTTCGTTGAGACGCGTCATGCCGTCGAGTTGCTCCAGAAGGTGCTGGCGCTCGGTATGTCCCAGGAAGGGCAGCGTGCCGGCGATGTAATCGGCCAGGCGTCCGGGTTCGGTGATGTTGGCGGCGTTGGCCGAGAGTTCGTCGGAGAGGTTGGGCGACGCCGAGACGATCTGCTGGAACAGCGTCACCACGGTCTGGCGCAGGGCTTCGATTTCGGGAGTGATTTCGGGTTCGATATCGGCGAGCCTCTCCACGCGGGCGCGCAGGAAGGGCTCGGTGGCTGTAAACTCGCGGGTGCGGATGCGGGCGATGCCTTCGCAGAACAGCAGCAGGTTGTCCTTGGGCACCTTGATGGCTTTGTGCATGACGCACACGGTGCCCAGCGCATAGAGATCGCCGGGGCCGGGGGATTCCACGCGCGGGTCCAGTTGCGAAATCACCGCCAGGGTGCGGCTCTCGCCGAGCGATTGCACCAGAGCGAGCGAACTGGGGCGCCCCACCGTGATGGGCAGAAGCGCGCCCGGGTAGATGACGGTGTCGCGGACCGTCAGCACGGGCATGTCTTCGAGGACCGCGTTCTCCTCGATTATCTCCGCGGGCGCGTTGACTTCGGGTTCGTCGGCTGGCATAGGCAAGTACTATTAGTGTAGCGGGAAGCGGGTCCGGGGGAGAGCCGCGGTTGACGATCGGTAGCTTTCGCACCCCTCCGTCCGGCTTGGCGATTTCTACCCGCCTCACCGGTTTCGGCTCGTAAGTCCCACTCAGTAGTTGCTCGCCGGATGGCTGGCCAGTGACTAGTCAAACATCCGGAGCCAGATATTGCGCACAGAGATCTTGCAGGGCTGGCTTTCGATCTCGAAGCCAATGAGTCCGGGCTGGTTATTGACTGAGTCCTTATTGTCATCGATAAACACCGCCATCAACTGGCCGTTCATGATGTGAATCATCACGCCGCCGCGCGCGATGACCTCGTAGTCATTCCACTCGTTGACCTTCACATAGCCACCCAGGGCCTGCTTGTCGCCGATATTGGCGACGAGCCGGTTGGGCTGGCCGGGCAGCGCCTGCGTCACCTGGCCGCGATAAGCGAGAATGCCCATCATGGTGTTTTCGGAGTACCATTGGCCAGTGTGCGCCGCTTGCTGTGCGCTCACCGGGAACCAGAAGTCCGCCTGCGGGCCGGTCATCATGAACTTGAGGTCATAGGGTGGCTGGCCTCTTGGCTGTGACCGGGTCCACGGCACGCCGGTGACGCTGCGGTACTGAATCCCGCCGCCACCGCCTTTTTCGATTTTCATCTGGAGCTTCAAATCAAAGTCGCGCGGCTTGTCGCCCCGGTAGACGATGTAGTTGTTCCCCCTTGGCTTTCCTTCCAACGTTTCGCCCACCATGAGTCCGTTCTCGACGCGCCAGATCGAGGGGTCGGCGTCCCATCCATTGAAGGTATTGCCGTCAAAGATCTGCTTGTAGCCGGTGTGCTCATTGATATCGTAAGGCGCCGGGTCGTGAAACTTGGGCATCCCGATCAACTTCTCGCCGTTTGAGCCCGTCACGGGCGGACGCGCAGGTGGAGACTCGAGCGCCGGCGGCACCGACTGAGCAAACATCGTCGCCGGGAATGCGAGGAACAGAACTCCAAGCGCAGCTTTCAACAAAAGTGATGGACCAACAGAGGGACGGTCGTGGCGATCGGATTGGGGCATAAGGTTTCCCGCCTTTTCGATGGAGAAGATTCTGGATCAATAGGAGTGTAGCGCAATGCCATCCTTGAAGGTGTCGGCTAGCCGCCGCCCCTGGTACTCGTGACCCGAAACTCGGGGGAGTACCTTCTCGGCTTCCAATTCGGATGGAATTGGTCGATGATGTTTCTGCGGCCCCGGTAGGCGCCAAATTCGGTGGCAAGCACTAATCGACTTGCTTGGGGGCCACTTCGTTGGGGTGTTCGAGGAGGCGAGAGATGCGACAACGATGGACCGGTAAGGCGGTAGTTCCGAAGCGGAGACAAAGCGCGTGCCCGCGGTGCGGCGCGTGGTCGTCGGCGGAGCGCTGCCCCCAATGTGGTGCGCACAGGCTCAGCACGGAATTCAGCCAGGTCCGGGCCGAGAACAGCCACTGCGGGCCGCTAGCCGCGCAGGGGGCGCAAAGCACGCACGCTTCGGCGACCTTGGGGGTGCTTGTGCTGTGGAACGCAAACAGCCGCCGTGTGAGATGGCCGTCGGCCAGCGTCAGGACCCCGCTTGCCCCGAGACCTCCTGGGAGCGGGAGGGCACGGGCCATGCTGCCCCAGCAAGGGGATATAATGACGTCTTTCCAGCTTGCGATCACGGGAGGACATCAGATTATGAAACGGAAGGCGTTTGGAATCGCTGCGGCGTTAGCCGCCCTCGTATGGACCGGCACAGTGGCTTTCGCCCAGCGCCAACCTGCTCCAGCGAATCCCGCAGATTGCCCTGCGGAAGGATTTCAAGGGGGCTTCACTCGCGGCTGTCCGCAAAGACAATTTGCGAATCCCGCCGACATCTCGGCCATGATGGCCGCCCTGCCGGACAAACCCTACGCCACGCCGCAGAGCCTGCGCCACGTGCTGGTCCTTGGCCGCGCTCTCGGTTGGGTGCACACGTCCATCCCGCTGGCAGCGAAGATGGTCGAATACCTCGGCGACAAGACCGGTGCCTGGATGACCACCATCACCTACGATGCGGCCGCCATCACCCCTGAGAATCTGAAGCAATATGACGCCATCTTCCTTTCCAGCACGACCGGCGAATTCCTGAACGACCCCAACGACAAGGCCGCCACGGACCTTCGCCGCCGGGCGCTCCTGGACTTCGTCAAAGGCGGCAAAGGGTTGGCCGGCATCCACGCCGCCACCGACAGCTACCATGCCAACACCCCCGCGCCCACCGGCACATGGCCCGAGTTCAACGAAATGATCGGCGGCTTCTTCAAATTCCATTGGAGCTACCCGACCCTGATCCCTGTGAAGGTGGACGATCCCAACAGTCCCCTGACCGCCATGTTTCCGCCCCGCGGCTTCGAAGTCGTGGACGAGACCTACACCTTTGCGCAAGACTCGTTCAGCCGGAAGAGGGTGCACGTTCTCACCAGCATCAACTACGCCAAAATGAGCGCGGAAGACAAAGCCAAAGAGCCGGCAGCGACGAGGCGTACCGACGGCGACTACGCGTTGAGCTACGTCCAGCGCGTGGGGAATGGCCGCGTCTTCTATGAAGCCCATGGCCACGACGAGAAGGTTTATGCCTTGCGTCCCTTCGTCGCTCATATGCTGGCGGGAATCCAATACGCCCTCGGCGACCTGAAAGCCGATGACAGCCCGAGTACAAAATAGAGGGGCCATGACACCTGACCGTGGGGTGGAACGCCCGTGCGTTCGCCAATCCTATCGGCTGGTGTGTCGCCGGTCGTGGCCGGGGGCGCCTTCGGTCAGTTCCGCGGGTGCTTCCGATATGGCAGTACTGGAGCATGGCTTGCCCAACGGGGTCCAGGCGGCGGCGCCGCCTTACCCGGAAGGCTTGGTATCGATGCCCAGCTTGCGCATTTTGGCTTGCAGGGTAGTGCGCTTCATGCCGAGTTTGGCGGCGGCGCCGGAGTCTCCGCCGACCTTGCCACCGGCATCGTGGAGGGCGCGCAGGATGGCCTCGCGCTCGGCGGTTTCCAGGGTGACGACGCTAGAGCCCACCGGGCCGCGCTTGAGCTCGCGCACGGGGACGTGCAGGGTGCTGCCGGTGGAGAGAATCACGGCGCGCTCGATGAAGTTCTGCAGCTCGCGGATATTGCCGGGCCAGTGATAACGGGCCAGCGCGTTCATGGATTCGGTGGGGATGGTCAGAATGCGGCGGTTCATACGGCGGGCGTACTGCTGCACGAAGTAGCGCACCAATAGCGGGATATCGTCGCGCCGTTCGCGCAGGGGGGGCGCCGTCATGGGGAAGACGTTGAGGCGATAGTAGAGGTCGGCGCGGAAGAGGCGCTGCTCGACGAGCTGCCCGAGGTCGCGATTGGTGGCCGCCACCAGGCGGGCATCGGTGCGGATGGTGCGCGAACTGCCGAGGCGTTCGAACTCGCGCTCCTGGAGGACGCGGAGCAGCTTGGACTGTAGCTCGATGGGGATCTCGCCGACTTCATCGAGGAAGATGGTGCCGCGGTTCGCCAGTTCAAAGCGGCCGATGCGCTGGGCGATGGCGCCGGTGAAGGCGCCTTTTTCGTGGCCGAAGAGCTCGCTTTCCAGGAGGCCGGTGGGAATGGCGGCGCAGTTGAGCTTGACGAAGGTGGCCTGCTTGCGGGCGCTGAGGTCGTGGATGGCGCGCGCCAGCAGTTCCTTGCCGGTGCCGGTTTCGCCGTAGATGAGCACGGTGGAATCGGTGGGCGCGACGGTTTCCAACTGCTTGAGGGTGGCTTTCAGGGCGCGGCTTTGGCCGACGATCTCCTCGAAGCGGTTGTCGGTGCGGATCTCGTCTTCCAGGTAGACCTTCTCCTCCGCCAGCCGTTCGTTGAGCTCTTCGATGCGCTTATAGGAGAGGGCGTTATCGAGGGCGATAGCCACCTGGCCGGCCACCTGGTTGAAGAAGGCGAGATCGTCGCCCTGGAAGCGGCCGGGCAGGCGGGAGCCGACATTCAGGGTGCCGAGGGCGGTGCCGTGCGAGATCAAGGGGACGCAGCAGATGGACTGAATTCTCTCGCGGGCGAACACCTCGCCGATGGCCGGGGAAACGGCGCGGGCTTCCTCCAGGCTGAAGACGCGGCCCTGCCGGGCGCGGAAGACCTGGCCGGCCGGAGTGTCATCGAGCGGGATGACGGAATCCTCCCGGATGGCGCCCATGCCGTCGGGAAAATCGAGCACGTGCAGGCGGAGGGCGCGAAGCTCGGGATCGTGGATCAGGAGGCTGGCGTAGTCCAGGCCGAACGTGCGGCGCAAGGACGCGGAGATGGCCTGAAACAGCTCGCGGGTTTCCAGGCAGCCCACCACGGCATTATTGACTTCGAGCAGGGTGCGCAGGCGGTCGCGCTCGTGGGCCAACTGCTCCTCGTAGGCAGCGGCGGCTTCGGAGTTGAGGGCGTTATCCACCGCCACGGCGACCTGGCGGGCGACCTGTCCCATGAACTCGATGTCTTCGGCGGAGTAGGCGTTTTTGGCGAGCGAGCCGAAGTGGAGGCCGCCGAGTTCCCGCTGCGCGGTGAAAAGCGGCAGGATGCAGGCCGATTGCACGCGGTTGGCGCGCAGCAGGTCGCGGATGACGGGGAAGCGGGTTTCCTCGGCGGTGTCAGGAATGTAATAAGGGCGGCGGGAGGCGAGGGCGGCGATGGTGGGAGTTTGTTCGAATGGGGTGCTGCCGGGCGGCGTGCCGTGGACCGGTTCCTCGGTTTCGAGAATGTGCAGGCGGACCACGCGTTCTTTGGGGTCGATCAGGGTAAGACTGATGAAATCGAAGGGGACGAGGCGTTTGAGCAGGCGGCTGAGATCGGCGAAGAGGGTGGAGAGCTGGCGGTGGAGGGCGATGGATTCGGCGACTTCGAGCAGCGTCTGGTAGCGTGCCCGGGTGGGGTCCGGAAGGCGTGGCGCGGTGGATGACATCAAGGAGTCGAGCCGACTTTTTCCACCGTACCACAAGCGGGCGCGCGGCAAATCTCCTGCAAGAGGGCACAGATCAAGGGCGTGACGGCGACCAGGGCGACTCCTTCGGCGTGCATGCGGGAGAGCAGGGCTTCGCCCGCGGGATCGACAAAATCGACTTCGCCGAGGTCCAGGAAGGTCTTCCGGCCATGGGTAGTGGAACTGGCGGTCTTCCAACACTGTTCGAGTTCTTGAACCCAGGGTCCCGATAGCCGGCCTTCGAGTTTAAGCCGGAACTCCCGGGCGCTGTCGTGAAGGGTAATTTTCAGCATGGGGAACCGTAGTGGTGACGGGCACGCTCCATGCCATAGTGCGAAAGCAGCACAGATAAGGACATAGCGAGTGGGATGCAACTGGCAGGGCGGCGGCTGCTGCCCAAATACCGGCAAATCCGGCGGGTTTGGCGCAGGCGGTCTATCGAAAGGCCGCTCTTCCGCCGATATACCGGGTGAGCGCGGAATGCGCAGTTCGTGATGCGGAAATGGTTCGCAGCCATCGCGTTGTGTATGTTTGCTTCTGCCGGGGTCGCGCAGGATCGCAACATGTGGCGATTCTGGACACTCTCCGACGGGATGCAGGAGTCCTACAGCTACTCGTTGGGATTGGGTGCGGGCGGCTCGGTTACGATCCGCCACGGCGCGGTTGGCTTTATGAGCGTCCTGGATGGGTATGGGGTGGTCCGCCTACCCGATGCAAACGTGCCCAACGGGGTGAACTCTTTCAACCGCGGACGGGCAACACTTGGGGAGAATGGCTGCACTTGGACGGTCGTCAACGGAAACCTGATGGTATACCGGGATGGCCGGTGGGCCGTCCGATACCAGACGCCGCCCGGGCTGCGGCTGATCGCGGCGGCGCCGGTTGGGAGCCGGGTCATCGTGCTGTTTTCCAATGCGCTGCGCGAATACGATCCCGGCGGCGGCACGTGGAGGGAACTGAGGAACCGGGGTAATACGCGCCTGGGAGACTTCACGGCGATGACGGCGCGCGCCCCGGATTTCTGGATCTCCGGCGCGCGGGGTCTGGCCCGATTGAAGGTGGCGGAGAACGGCGCGCCCGAGTGGAGCGAGATTTCCGGCGAGGTTGCCGGGCTGAGCGATTTTCGGGATCCCGTGACGGGGAGTGACGGTGAACTGTTCGCACAGGCAAGAGCCGCTGGCGGGCGAATGGCGGTAGTGCGATGGTCGGCTAAGGGCCTGGAGAAAGTCTACGTTTCCCCGGACGGCGCTCCCCGCGGGTGGCGCGGGCCGGATGGAAGCGTTTGGATTCTGGAAGGCGCTTCGCTCTTCCGGCTGACGGAAGGTGGACGGGCGCCGGTGTTGCGCGATGGAGTGCTCTCCGGCAACGTGTTCGATATCTACTCCGAGGACGGCAAGGCGTTTTGGCTGGCCGGTTCCGAGGGTGTGGCGCGCTATGGGCCACTGCTCTGGCAAGCGCCGGAAGGGCTCGGCGGGCTCGATCTGCCCGTGCATGCCGCGTTTGAAGACCGGCAGGGGCGACTCTGGTTTGCGGCAACGGACTACCTGCTGGAACTGGAGGGCGCGGTGTGGAGACGCCACCGGTTACCGTCCGGCTTGCGGACCCACACCACACAGATCGAAAGCCTGATCGAAAGCCCGAACGGGCGCATCGTGGTCAAATGCCTGGCGCAGGATCAGACCCACATCATGCTGGAGTTCGATCCGCGGAGCGGCGAGTTTCACCCCATCCACCCGCCGGAAGGAAGGCAGATCGTGCTGATGGCGCCGCGCAAATCCGGAGGTCTGTGGACCGCCGCGGCGGTGGAGAATGTCCCCGGATTCCGCCTGGAGATCTATGACGGCAAGGGCCTGACGCCGTTCCTGGATCTGGGAAAGGAATGGGGTGTCGGAAATCTGCGCTCTGTTATTGAGCGTTCCAACGGCGAATTATGGTTCGGCGGGATCAACGGCGGCGGCCTGTACCGCGGTGGCGGTTTGATCCATCCATTTGTGAAAGACCTTGGCTACACCGATAGCGGCGCGCTTACGCTCTACGAGATGCCGGATGGCACGATGCTGGCCGGCGGGCGGGATAGCCTGTTTGGTTGGACGGGCTCCTCCTGGAAGCTACTGCGCGGCGGGTTGGATCGGGTGCGCAGTCTTCTGCTGGCGAGGGACGGCGTTCTGTGGGTGGCGAGCGCCAACGGAGTGCACCGTTTGACGGGCGGCAATTGGATCGACCACGGGTGGAAGAGGGGTTGCCTTCGAACATCGCCAGCCGGGTTTTCCAGGATAGCCGGGGGCGCGTTTGGGCGGGCACGTCGCGGGGCCTGGCGATGTACCACCCGGATGCCGATGTGGACCCTCCCGTAACGGTGCTGGAACGAGGGGTCGAGCCCAGGGACGTGCCGGCTTCCGGAGATGTGCGCTTTGTCTTTTCCGGTGTGGACAAGTGGAAGCAGACCACGGCGGAGCGGACGTTGTTCTCGCACCGGCTGGATGAAGGCGCGTGGACGCCGTTTGAAGCCGGCAACGCGGCCGTTTTCCGGAAGCTGGGGTCGGGGAATCACCGCTTCGAAGTGCGTGCCATGGACCGGAACGGCAATATGGACCGGCATCCGCAGTCGATCCAGTTTCGGGTCTTGAACCCGTGGTACCTGAGCGCTGGCTTCCTGCTGCTGGCCGGCGCCGGCATGGCGTCGATCCTGACCCTGGGGTATCTGGCGATCTCGCAGTACCTGCGGCGGGGCGAACTGATTGTCGAACTGCATCGCGCTAAGCTGCACGCCGAACGCTCAAGCCGGCATAAGACCGAATTCCTGGCCAACATGAGCCACGAAATCCGCACCCCGATGAACGGCATCCTGGGCATGACGGAACTGGCACTGGATACCCCGCTCGCGCCGGAGCAGCGCGACTACATGGAGACGGTGAAGAGTTCCGCCGCGTCGCTGTTGAGGGTGCTGAACGACATCCTGGATTTTTCCAAGGTGGAGGCCGGAAAGCTGGAACTGGTAGCGGTGGATTTCGAACTCCGCAAGTGCCTGTCCGAAGTCATGGGCGTGATGGCATTCGGCGCGC
>Ga0182030_10020873_pt1 | contig 12320 bp, 9 predicted proteins | sample 812S3MmetaG_FD_121299 | JGI IMG/M metagenome (GOLD analysis project Ga0182030, IMG submission 121299) | Permafrost microbial communities from Stordalen Mire, Sweden - 812S3M metaG (Illumina Assembly) | ecosystem: Environmental > Terrestrial > Soil > Wetlands > Permafrost | place: Sweden...
AGGCATCAGGCTGGCGGCGTGCCGTTGCAACCGGGCGGCTTGGGCTATACGCATGGCTACGAGCCAACTCAGCCGGAGTCGTGCCTTGGCCGCCAGTGTCGCCTTGACCCACCGCCGTACGAAGCCGCTCCGGTGAGCGTATCTCAATTCGGTCTGCCACTCGACGGACCTGATCCGCGCACCGACCAACCGCGCCCTCGCAGCCCGGCGCGCGCAAAGTCAGCCCGGCCAATTCATGTGTCGGCCTTCGAGCGTGTGAGCGATGACTTCTACGCGACGCCGGCCTGGGTGACCGAGGCGCTGCTCCGGCACATCCGCTTTCGCGGCCAGATATGGGAGCCGTGCTGCGGCGACGGCGCCATGTCCACCGTACTCGGCCGGCACGGCTACAAGGTTGTCTCGACCGATATCGCGCACCGCGGGTTCGGCACCTCGGGTGTGGACTTCTTTGCTTGTCACACGGTGCCAGAGGGCTGCCGAAGTCTCGTGACCAATCCGCCTTACGGCGATTCCGGCTCGCATGCGGGACAATCGCGGTCACCCACGGCGATGCTGAATTTTCTCCGTCATGCGCTGATGCTCACCGCCTCCGTGCAGGGCCAACTCGCGTTGCTGGTGCGGCTACAATGGATCGCTGGACAGCGGGCGGCCGAGGTGATGTCTGCCGCCCCATTCGCCGCCGTCGTCGTGCTGACGCACCGAATCCTCTGGTTCGAGCGGGGCGAAGACACCAAACCGGCGCAGCATCACCATGCCTGGGTCGTCTTCGACCACGCCCACCCGCCAGGGCAGCCGCCTGCGATGCTGTACGCCTGATAGCAATAGCGGCGCGCACCCGTGCGCAAGCACGCAATCATCGGCGATCCCGGCGCACACTCGGTCAGACCGATCGATTGGCGGGGCGGAAAGTCCGGGAGCTGGCCGGTTGCCTGGCCGTTCCTGTCATGACTGATCATGATGAGGAGCGCTTTTCGCTAACCGGTGCGGCCTCAAGCTCGGGTGCCAAGGCATTGTCCACCTCCGGGCCGCCTGCCCGGGACGCGAAACAATGCCACCACGCGGCGCCGACCCGAAGCATCTATGCAATATGCTGTTCGGTCGCACCATCGTTCCAGGGCAGCGCGGCCTGTCAGCAGCGGTGAAGATCCGCGCTTAGAGGCCGTATCACTGATGTGGGGTACTGGACGCTTCGCCGGCACTCGCTGCTACCACGCCAGCCAGCACCGGCTTAAAAACTTGAGAGTTGGCGTCAAGCGCGCGCGGGTATACGCCTCCGCGGCCAGCTTAATCGCATCAGCCTGCGTCGGATAGGAATGCATAACCCGTGCAAAGGCGCGCAAACCGACCCCCGAACTGATCGCAACCGTGAGTCCGTTGATCATCTCTCCGGCATGGCGGGCGACCACAGTGGCGCCCAGAATCCGATCGGTGCCCTGCCTGACATGAATCTTCACGAACCCATCCTCTTCGCCGTCAGTCACCGAGCGATCGACGTCATGCATCAGAATCGTGAAAGTCCTCACCGGGATGGCTTTCTCTCGCGCCTCCCGAACATAAAGACCGACATGGGCAATTTCCGGATCGGTAAATGTGCACCAGGGGATCGTCAGCTTGCTCAGCCGCTTGCGGCCCAGGAACAGCGCATTTCTTACGGCGATATGCGCGGAGGCCTCGGCGACGTGGGTAAATTTATGTTCCAGGCATACGTCGCCCGCCGCGTAGATCCGCTTGTTGTTGGTTCGCAGGAAATCGTCGACGCGGACTCCAGTCTCGGTATCGTAGCGGACACCGGCGGCCTCGAGATTCATGCCTTCGACGTTGGGCACCCGGCCGATGCCGGCCAGGATTGCATCGACGGTAATGCTGAGTTTATCGCCGCCAGAGACGAGATCGACGATTTTCCGTGCGCCTTCCGTGCGCACGGCGATCACCGTGGTATTGAGATGAACCTCGACGCCGTCGCGCACCAAGGCATCCGAAAGAACCTGCGCCGCGTCGCGTTCTTCCCTCGGCAGGAACATGGGGTCGTCTTGCGCGATGATAACGTGCGATCCGAACCGGCAAAATGCCTGCGCCAATTCGCAGCCCAGAGGCCCGCCTCCCATCACCAGGAGACGGCCCGGGCACTCGGTCAGATTGAAGATAGTCTCGTTGGTCAAATAGCCGCTCTCGGCGAGTCCTGGAACCGGCGGAGCGAGTGGCCGCGCGCCGGTTGCGATCAGCGCCTTCCTGAAGCGCAGCACATCACCGGCGACCGCGACCGTATCCGGTCCCGCAAAGCGCGCCTCGCCGAAATACACGTCGATACCCGCCTCGCTCAATCGCTGCGCCGAGGTGGCCCGGCTGAGGCGCGCCTGGATCCGCCGCATCCGCGCCATCACCGTTGGAAAGCCGATACCGATGTTCCCCGGCACCTGCCCGCCGTAATCGTCCGCGCCGCGCATTTCCGCATAGAGCCGCGCGGTGCGAATGATTGCTTTCGACGGCACACAACCGACATTCAAGCGATCGCCGCCGATGAGATCGCGCTCGATGAGTGCGACCTTCGCCCCCAGCGCGGCCGCTTCGCGCGCCGCGGTCACGCCGCCGGGGCCCGCGCCGATGATGACGAGATTGTACCTTCCAGCGAATTTGGGGTTGCGCCAGGCGGGCGGGTGGACATTGTCCACCAGCGCGCGATGGAAACAGTCGTCCGGCGGTCCGTCCGGGGGCGTTCGAACGTGCTGCATGCTATGCTCTTGACGCGAGGAAGAGTTCGTCATGACAACCAACCGCCCGAGAAGCCCGCGCGGCGCAGTCCGTTGCCGATATACGGGCATCGCCGCATCAGCTTCCACATCAGGCCGGACCGATAATTCTCGATCATCAGAACAACAATGCCTTGGTCGAGTCCGAAATAGTCCCTGCAGACCCAACCGGACAGGCTGCCGCCCGGCACTGTCGGATTGAAACCCCCCGGCAATCTCGACCCTCTTGTCATCTCGGGATAGCGCACACAAAAATGGCGCAACGCCGACAAGGCAAGCTCGGGCGCGAATGGCAGCGATGCGAGCGCCGCGCATGGGCTGATGGTGCCGTCGTCGGGACCATAGGGCGCTCCGCGCGCGGCATAGCCGAGAAAACGCCGCTCTCTGCCATCGATCTGCATCGTTGTGAAACCAGGCCCGTCGCTCGCGGTGATGCCCCAGCAATCCTTGCCATAGCCTGCGCATTCGTGCGGATTGCGCCGCGCATATTCGCGTTGAACATACGTGGCGCGCCGGCTGTTTTCGAAATAGTCGCTGTCTTTCTCGCGCATGAAGCGATCTCGTATGCCGGCGAAATCGATCCAGGCATGGGAAAAATGATGAATGAAGAGCGGCCCGGCATAGAGATATTCGTAATCGTAGATGTCCTCCCACTGGTAGGTCATGGTCCATTTGGCGTAGCTGTCTTCCGGAAGCGGATGCGTCGGCGACGCCAGGCCCAGAACATAAAGAAGAGTCGCCTCATCATAGCCATCCCAGCCATAGTGCAAGAAACCGCACTCCGGCTTCCATCCCTGTCGCGCGGTCGCGGCACCGCCGCGCGCCCACTGCCAATCGATGCGGCGGTAGATTGCGTCGGCCCGTTCGCGGATCTCGTTCTCGTCTGGCGTCTCCTCGCCGAAATAGACGCAAGCTGCCAGCACGCCGGCGAGAAGCAGCGTTGTGTCAATCAGCGACACTTCGCACCGCCAGACCCGCTTGCCGGTCTTCATGTCGAGGAAGTGGTAATAGAAGCCCTTATAGCCGGTCGCGTCCACTTGTTCGCCCTGCACACTGTTCCCGAAAAAGCGCAAGGTGACCAGCGTGCGTGCTGCTGCATCCACACGTGTGATCCAACCGCGTTCCACGCCCACCGGATAACACGACAGGGCGAAGCCAACGACAGCAATGCTGGCGGGCGCGCCAGGACGGCTGGTATCGGCCACCAAGCCATTCTCCGGATTGAATTGCTCTGTAAAATAACCGAATGCCGCGCGCTGAAACCGATCCAGCAGCTCCTCATCCGACTGGATGGGCAAGTCAGCCACGATCGCAGCGGTTTCGAGTTTGCTTTGCATCCCCCCGATCGCCGGGTACCGCAGGCCGGGCCGAGCACCTGGAATTGAGAGCAACGCGTTCCGGCCGAGCGCCCACCGTCAGTATTCGCCAGCGCACCGTCGTTGCATCAGGCATTGCGTTGGTTACCCCTTGAGCCAGTAGCCCAGCACAATCCCCAGCGCGCCATAGGCCCATGTCTTGTCGTCGGGCCCGTGCGCCGTGGCTAGGATGATCCATATCGCCGCACCGCCGAGTGCCAGTGTCAGGACCACCTGCATTCGTAAACGCCCAACCGCTGCCACATGGAGGCGCAAGCGATTCCTCGCAAGCATGCGAAATGGCACTTCAGACGGAGGGGCGGTGGGTGCATAGCGGGACAATGAGAGGCAGCCCAGCAAGAAGACGCTGGAGATGAATAGGGCGAGCCCCAGATAACGTATAGTCATTCCCGTGGTCCCCGGTTCGTTGCGGGCCTATTGTGAGATTTATTGCGATTGAGTGCACCCTGGGTTGTTTCTCTACCACGCGCCCGCCTACTGGCCAAGCCGTTCGGTTGTAGTGTCGTATCCTGCCGCATCGCCACTCCACGACTTCGAACGCGCCCGTTTCTAAGTAGTTTCCGTGCCTCCCGATCCTGCTCTTCGACAGCTATGGTCGGAGCTGCTGCTGCTGCTGCTGCAGCAGTATGATGAACGTCTGCAAACAAACCGCTTGCTTGTGCCGGCAAATCGGGGAGTGATCGTGATGCGCGTGGGAATCGCCGCGGACCATGGGGGGTTCGCCTTAAAAGAGGAACTGGGAGCATCGTTGCGCAACTCGGGGTACGATGTTGTTGACTTCGGCGCACACAAACTGAACCCTTCGGATGACTACCCCGACTTCGTCATCCCATTGGCCAGGGCAGTTGCCGCGGCGGAAGTTGAGCGCGGCGTGGCGCTCTGCGGCAGCGGTGTTGGTGCGTCCGTCGCCGCAAACAAGGTTTCCGGTGTGCGCGCCGGGCTTATCCACGACGTCTTTTCCGCCCATCAAGGCGTCGAAGACGACGACATGAACATATTTTGCCTGGGTGGACAGGTGATTGGACCTGCCCTCGCGCTGGAACTGGTTGGATTTTTTCTGCGGGCGCACTTCAGCGGCGCCGAGCGTCACCGACGCCGCCTGGCAAAAGTGCTGGCTCTGGAGGACCGAAAAATCGGGTCATAAGGGGCGCATTAGAGACGCCTTTCAAGACGTGGCGTTCCACAGCGCAATGACCCGCACCTCCGGATGGCTGGGATTGTAGCTGAGAATGCCGAGCGATGCCGCATCGATCGAGAAATGCTGGCCTTTGACCACCGGCAATCCGATCCATCTCGCGGCCAGTACGCACGCGAATTCCCCGTGCGAGAAAAGCGCGACATTGCCGTCCAGTGTGCAAAGATGGGCGATGAGCCGATCTGCCCGATCGGAAACCGCGCCGGGCATTTCGCCCCCGGGACAACCGTCGCGAAAGACATTCCAGCCCGGTCGCCGCTTGCGAACGTCCACAGTGAGCATGCCCTCGTAATCGCCATAGTCCCACTCTGCCAGGTCCGGCTCCGTCTCGGCCGCTGCCCCCAGCCCAACTAGCTCACAGGTTCGTCGCGCACGCCGCCGTGGGCTGGTGAACACACGGGCAAACTGGATGTGCCTGAGCCGTGCGGCGAGTTGACGCGCCTCGTCCTCGCCGTGCGCGGTCAACGGAAGGTCCGTGCGGCCGGTGTGCTGGCCCGAAAGCGACCACTCGGTTTCACCGTGGCGAATGAGGTAGAGCCGCAGGAGTGGCTTATGAAGGTCGGTCACGTACTGACATCCTGTTTCATACCCGCCGGCTGTTTCATACCCGCCGGCGCCAGATGCTCACGCCTTTTCCATCCCGGCATGGTATTCGCCACGGAGTGCAGCGTGATTGCATCGGGCTCGGTGATATAAGGCCTGTTGCGCCGTCAACACGTTGGCCTCCTTGCCCTGCCAGATCTCCAAGGCCGGTTGCTGAATGGCGCGAGCAAACGAAAACACCAGCGCCCATGGCACCTGGAACTCGTGTGACCTGGCGATGATATTCATGGCATTCAAACGGGCAGAGGCCAGTTCACCGGATTGACCGCCCGACAAGAACGCAATGCCGGGAACGGCAGCCGGGACGACGCGCAGCAGGCATCGCACGGTGGCGCCGGCGACAACGTCCACCGCTTCCTGCCTCTGACAGCTTAGGCCCGGAAGCACCATGTTGGGCTTCAGGATCATCCCCTCCAGCAGGACCCGTTGGGCGTAAAGCTGGTTGAAAACGTCTCGCAGGGTCTCCTCGGTTACCGCGCGGCATTGCTCCATTGTGTGTGCGCCGTCCATCAGCACTTCCGGCTCGACCACGGGGACAAGTCCGGCTTCCTGGCACAACGCGGCATAGCGGGCCAGGGCATGCGCATTGGCCGCGATGCAACCGCGGCTGGGAATGCCATCACCCAGCGCAATCACCGCGCGCCATTTGGCGAAACGGGCACCCATTTGGAAATACTCGCGCAGGCGATCACGCAGTCCATCCAGACCTTCGGTGATCTTCTCTCCGGGCTGACCCGCCAGGGCTTTCGCACCGATATCGACCTTGATGCCGGGAATAATCCCGGCATCGGCGATGACCTTCACAAAGGCTGTGCCATCTTTCTTCCGTTGTCGGATCGTCTCATCATACAGGATTGCGCCGCTGATGAACTCACCGAGACCCTGTGTGGTCACGATCAGTTCCCGATAGGCGCGCCGAGCCTCCTCGGTCTGCGGAATACCGGCAGCGGCGAACCGCTTGTTGCAGGTGGGGTTGCTTTCATCCATCGCCAGCAGGCCCTTGCCGCTGGCAACCAATGTCCGCGCGGTGTCAACGAGCGCATTCATGTGGGCTTGCCCCACTTCCAGTTGCGGATCTCCGGCAGGTCCTGGCCGTGCTTATCGATATAAAGCTTGTGCTCGATCAGCTTGTCCTTGGCCATCTGCTTCAGGTAGGCGCCCTTGCTGCCCAGATGCGGCAGGCGATCCACCACATCCTGCACCAGATGGAACCGGTCCAGGTCATTCTGCACCCGCATGTCGAAGGCCGTCGTGATGGTGCCCTCTTCCTTGTAGCCCCGGACATGGAGATTGCGGTTGGTACGGCGATAGGTCAGCCGATGGACCAGCCAGGGGTAGCCATGAAAGCCAAAGACGATGTGCTTGTCCTTGGTAAACAGCGCATCGTAATCCGTCTCACTCAGCCCGTGCGGATGCTCTGAGCTGGGCTGCAGCCGCATGAGATCGACGACATTGATCACCCGGATCTTCAGCTCGGGCAGATGCTCGCGGAGGATGGAAACCGCCGCCAGGACCTCCAATGTTGGCGTATCGCCGCAGCACGCCATCACCACGTCCGGCTCGCTGCCCTGATCATTGCTGGCCCACTGCCAGATGCCGATGCCTTTCGTGCAATGAACGACGGCTTCGTCCATGCTCAGCCATTGCGGCAAAGCGTGTTTGCCGGCCACCACCACATTGACGTAGTTCCGGCTGCGCAGGCAGTGATCGGCCACCGACAGCAGGCAATTCGCATCGGGTGGCAGGTAAACGCGGACAATATCGGCCTTCTTGTTGATCACATGGTCAAGAAAGCCGGGATCCTGATGGGTGAAGCCGTTGTGGTCCTGCTGCCAGACATGCGAGGCCAGCAGATAGTTCAGCGATGCGATGGGCCGGCGCCACGGCAGTTCCCTTGTGACCTTCAGCCACTTCGCGTGCTGGCTGAACATCGAGTCGACGATGCGGACGAACGCCTCATAGCAGTTGAATATCCCGTGTCGCCCGGTCAGCAGGTATCCTTCCAGCCAGCCCTCGCATTGGTGCTCGCTGAGCATCGAGTCATGCACAAGTCCGGCGGGCGCCAGGAATTCATCGTTGCTCTGCGTGCGTGCGTCCCACTGCCGGTTGGTCACCTCGAAGACCGCGCCCAACAGATTCGATATCGTTTCATCCGGGCCGAACACCCGGAAATTCCGTTCCGCCTCATTCAACTTCACCGTGTCGCGCAGGAATTTTCCCAGCACCATCGTATCCTGGGCATTGACCGCGCCAGGCGACGGCACCTTGACCGCGTGTTGCTGAAAGTCCGGCATGCGCAGATCGCGCAGAAAGATCCCGCCGTTGGCATGCGGATTGGCACCCATGCGCCGGTCACCCTTCGGTGCCAGCTCGGCCAATTCCGCGATGAGGCTGCCATTGTCGTCGAACAGCTCCTCGGCCTTGTAGCTTTTCATCCAGCTTTCAAGCAGGGCGACGTGATCGGGATGCGCGGCATCCACCAGGATCGGCACCTGATGCGCCCGGAACGTGCCCTCGATCTGCAGGCCATCGACGACCTTCGGTCCGGTCCAGCCCTTGGGAGACCGGAGGACGATCATCGGCCAACGCGGCCGGGCGGCGTCATCTTTGCCCCGCGCGTGCTTTTGGATCCGCTTTATGTCCTCGACGGCCTTGTCCAGGGTCTCAGCCATGAGCTGATGCATCTTTTCCGGGTCATCGCCTTCCACGAAGTAGGGCATCCAGCCACAACCCTGGAGAAACTTCTCCAGTTCCTCGGGCTCGATCCTGGCCAGCACGGTGGGGTTGCTGATCTTGTAGCCGTTGAGGTGCAGGATCGGCAGTACTGCTCCGTCAGTGACCGGGTCGAGCAGCTTGTTCGACTGCCAGGCGGTCGCCAGGGGACCGGTTTCCGCTTCGCCGTCGCCGATGACGCAGGCGACGATCAGGTCCGGATTGTCGAAGGCGGCACCAAAGGCATGGCTGAGCGAATAGCCCAGTTCGCCACCTTCATGAATCGACCCCGGCGTGGTCGGCGCGACATGGCTGGAGATTCCGCCGGGAAACGAGAATTGCGTGAACAGCTTTTTCAGTCCGGCTTCATCCTGGGTGACGTTCGGATAGACCTCACTCCAGGTACCTTCCAGATACACGTTGCCGACGATCGCCGGACCGCCGTGACCGGGGCCGGCGACGTAGAACATGTTCAGGTCATACTTTTTGATGACCCGGTTCAAATGCACATAGATGAAATTCTGCCCCGGCGTCGTGCCCCAGTGTCCGACCACCAGCGGCTTGACATGATCAAGCGTCAGAGGTTCGCGCAGCAGCGGATTGTCGTACAGATAGATCTGCCCGACGGACAGGTAGTTGGCGGCCCGCCAGTAGGCGTTGATCCTGCGCAACTCGTCGGAACCAAGTATCCCTTGCCGGCCGGGAGACTCACTGCCACCGCTCCGGTTCCCGGTCTCGCGCGTTGAATTGGGTGCGTCCATTTTTGTGGCTCCGTGTTTGGCTCGGTGCAGCCTTCATTGCCGCTGACAGTGTTCGGTGCATCGGACGCATGGTCAGCTATCCGAGATTCGGCACAGCGGACACAACACCCGATGCCGCACCATAGGCGCGGCGGGCGATAGCGCAGCTCGGATCGAGCAAGCAGCCCGATGATCTGTCGCGACTTCTAGCCGATGAGAGAGCGTTAAGGGCAGGTTCGGAAACTACTCATGCCGGCGATCGCTTGTGGCAAACCGAAGTCACGCTTTCATGATTGTGACAGCAAGCCGCCGAACGACACAGGCCCGTCAGCCAGGACCGGCCTCGCGCGCTCCAATTTGAGTAGTTTCCGACCCTCCCGCTTGCGTTTGCACGGCTGCTAAAATTGCGAACGACCGATCGGCTTCAGCGGTCGCTGTGGATACAGTACAACAAGCGGACATCGGCGATGAAAGTCCTTACAGAACGTGCGAAGCCGGCAACCAACCCGGCCGCAAACGCGATACCCGAGACACCGCAGGCAGGACCCGCATTATCCGGCCGCACCCTTACCCCGTGGCTGATGGTGGTGCTGGTCGTCGTGCTCTTCTCCGGCGGGCTGTTCGGTTACGACCAGGGGGTGATCTCCGGCGCGCTGCACGGCATCAAGGCGACGTTCTCGCTCAGTTCGCTGCTGGTCGAGGTGGTGACGAGCTGGGTCACGCTGGGTGCGCTGCTGGGCGCGCTTGCCGCCGGCGAATTGGCGGACCAGATCGGCCGCAAGCGCACCGTGCTGATCGCGGGCGCGCTGTTCACGCTGGGCGCCATCGTGCAAGCGCTGACACCCGACACGGTCGTGCTGGTCGCGGGGCGGCTGATCATCGGTGCCGGAGTCGGCGTGGCCGCGGTCGCCGCACCGCTCTATGCCGCCGAACTGGCACCGACCGCCGTGCGCGGTCGTTTCGTCTCCGCCTACCAGCTCGCCATCACCATGGGCATCTTCCTGGCCTATCTGGTCGATGGCTGGCTGAGCAAGAGCGATTCCTGGCGGATCATGCTGGGGGCGGCCGCGGTGCCGGGGCTGCTGCTGTTCGCGGTGGCGCTGGTGGCGCCGGAGTCGCCGCGCTGGCTGATGACGCGGCTCCGCCGTGCCGACGCGGCCGCGGAACTGCGCAAGGTCCGCCCGGGCGTCGATATCGAGCCACGCCTCGACGCCATCGAGACGGCGTTGCGGAAGGAGGGCGAGCGCGCCTCCTGGGGCGAGGTCTTCGCTCGCGAATGGCGACGGCCGCTGATGATCGGGGTCTGGCTGGCGATCTTCCAGCAGATCACCGGCATCAACGCGATCATCTATTATGCCGACCAGATCTTCGCCTCCGCCGGCTTTGTCACGCAATCGGCACAGACGACGGTGACCACGTGGGCGATCGGCGGCGTCAACGTGCTCGCCACGCTGATTGCCATCGCCTTCATTGACAATCTGGGACGGCGCAAGCTGCTGCTCACCGGGCTGATTGGCATGGGGATCAGCCTGGTCGTGGTCGGTGTCGCCTTCCGCTACATCGTGCCGCAAGCCGCAGGCGCCGCAGCAGCCACCGCCGCTGCCTCGGCGGGACCGACCAGTGCGGGCATCGTCACCCTGCTCGCCCTGGTCTGCTTCATTATCTGCTTCGCCTTCTCCATGGGGCCGGTCGTGTGGACGGTGATCAACGAGGTCTTCCCGGGGCACATCCGCGGCCGGGCCGTCGCCGTCGCCACGGCGGTCAACTGGGGATCGGCCTTCCTGGTCAGCCAATCCTTCCTGTCGCTGATCGGGGCGATGGGCAATTCATTGACCTTCTGGTTGTTCGCGCTGTTCTGTGGCGTCGCCTGGGTGTGGATCTACTTCCGTGTGCCGGAAACCAAGGGACAGTCGCTGGAGCAGATCCAGCAGCTCTGGAAGGTGGCGCGTTGATGCTGATCGCGGGCGATATCGGCGGCACCACGACACGGCTGGCACTCGTGTCGCCGGATGCCGGCCCGCGCAAGTTCGTTGCCGAACAGGAATTCCACAGCGCCGACTACAAAGGCTTGCAGCCGATCGTCAAGGCTTTCCTGGACAAGGCCGGCGGCCACGCCACGTCGGCCTGTTTCGATGTTGCCGGCCCGGTGATCGGCGGGCGCGCGCACCTGACCAACCTGCCGTGGGACCTCGAGGAGGCGGCGCTGTGCGGCAGTCTTGGTTTGCAACGCGTCAGTCTGTTGAACGATCTGCGCGCCATTGCGCATGCGGTGCCGCATCTGCTGCCGGAAGAAACGGTGTCGATCAATGCCGGCAAGGCCGAAGAGCATGCGCCGATCGCGGTGTTGGCGCCGGGCACCGGCCTCGGCGAGGCATTCCTGATCTGGAACGGACAGGACTACATCGCCTGCGCGTCGGAAGGCGGGCACGCGGATTTCGCGCCGACCAACCAGGTGCAGGCCGGGCTTTGGGCGTATCTGACCGATCGTTTCCGTCATGCGGGCTACGAACGGGTGTGCGCCGGCTCCGGCCTGCCGAACGTTTACGACTATGTACGCTCGCGCGATCCTGCGTCGGAAAGCCCCGCGTTCGCCGCGGTTTTGCATGCCGCGCACGACCGCACACCGCCGATCGTCGATGCCGCCTTGCATGACGCCGACAACAACCCGTTGGCAGCCGAGACGCTGCGCATCGTGATCGACGTCTGGGGCGCCGAGGCCGGCAACCTGGCGTTGAAGGTGCTGGCGACCGGCGGGGTCTATCTGGCCGGCGGCATGCCGCCACGGCTGCTGCCGCAGCTTCAGGACGGCGCCTTCATGCGGGCCTTCACCGCCAAGGGGCGCTTCGCCAACCTGCTGAGCGCGGTGCCGGTCCATGCCGTCATGGTGAACGCCGCTTTGCTCGGGACGGCGATATACGGCCTGGAGCAGATGGCACGGAACTGAGCG
>Ga0182030_10020878_pt1 | contig 12319 bp, 8 predicted proteins | sample 812S3MmetaG_FD_121299 | JGI IMG/M metagenome (GOLD analysis project Ga0182030, IMG submission 121299) | Permafrost microbial communities from Stordalen Mire, Sweden - 812S3M metaG (Illumina Assembly) | ecosystem: Environmental > Terrestrial > Soil > Wetlands > Permafrost | place: Sweden...
GCCGAGGGAATTTGAAATGAACCAGGGCGTTTACGAAGCGGTGGCACAGTGGATTCCAGAGAAATCCCGGGTGCTGGATTTGGGCACCGGCGACGGGGCCTTTTTGGAGCGGCTGATCCAGAGCCGGCAGGTGGTTGGCGAAGGGGTGGAGAAGGATGCCGCGCTGGTGGGCCGTTGCGTGGAACGGGGCTTGGTGGTGCACCAGGGGGACATTGCGGACGGCCTGGATCAGTACGCCGACGGGACCTTCGATTTCGTGCTGCTGCTGGGGACGTTTCAGGAATTGGTGGAACCGGCGGAGATCATTCACGAGGCCTTTCGCGTGGGCCGCCAATCATCGTTTCCTACACGAACTTCGCCCATTACCGGGTGCGGTTGCAAATCCTGTTTTCGGGCCGCACGCCCGTGACGCGGTCGCTACCGACGCCGTGGTACCGCACGCGGAACCTGCATTTCCTGTCCGTGGCGGACTTTGGGTCTTTTTGCCGGGAGCAAGCCTTCGAACAGACGCGGCAGGCTTTCTACAGCGGGGGGCATCGGATTCAATGCCTGCCGAATCTGCGGGCGGAGACGGCGGTGTGCCTGCTGCATCCCACCGGGCCGTTGAAGGAGTAGCCCGGATATTTCACAACGCATTGGCGGACGAGGGCAGAATCAGCGTAGCGCAGGTTTCCCAACCTGCTGTATCGCCGATTTCCAAATCGGCAGGGTGTCGCCCTGGCGTGGGGTCTGCGGGTTTGGAAACCCGCGATGCACCAGACTTGGAAGTCTGCGCCACAAGATTGCCCGTGACATATCCGGGCTACCAGGGCACCAAGCGGCGCAATGGGCGCGTCTGCGCTGCCCGGCCGCGCCGAACCGCCGAGGCTTAATCCACGAACGGCAGGGCCCAATCGAGGTTCCGGAGTTGTTCGCGGATTTTTCGGCGTTCGTAGCGGTGCGCGGCGGACTTCATGGCAGAACGAACGGAGAGCAATTTGCGGGCGATTTCGGCGGCCACATATTCGGCCGGTTTTTGATTGAGCGGTGTTTTCATACGTGCGGTTGGGACAGCCGACAGCGCCCCGGACCTTTCCAGGCGGGAGACGGCGGAGGGCTGGCGGCGTTTTTTAAGAATTGACATATTCAACGGTTTAAATGAAACCTCCAGTAGTCCGGTGGGCCGGCTGCAACAATTCAGATCGGCTGCAAGCATTCTGAGTATAACATTAATCACGACCGTGTCAATAGACATTAAGCAGAGTGGGGTCTAATTTTCGGAGCGCGAGGCGGGTTATTGCCAGTGATTGGGGGCAATCCTCCGTCTTTGGATTGTAGATTCTTCACGTAAAGTGCCCTTATTGATTGACTAAAAGACAACCGGGTCTATCGTGTTCGCATGCGAATATCCAGAAAAACTGATTACGCATTGCGCGCGTTGTTTACCTTGGTGGACCACTACGGGGGATCGCCGATACCGATTCGGGAACTGGCGCGGCGCAATGACGCGCCGAAGCGATTCCTCGAGCAAATCATGCTGGCGCTGAAGTCGCAAGGGTGGGTGGACAGCTCGGCAGGGATCCGGGGCGGATATTTTTTGGCCAAGCCACCGGCCCGAATCACGATGGGCGAAGTGGTGCGGTATTTCGACGGCATCATCGCCCCGATAGATTGTGTTTCGGTCACGGGATACAAGCGGTGTTCGCAGGAATCGGTTTGCCGGTTTCGCCGGGTCTTCTTCGAGGCGCGAAACTACGTGGCGAGCCTGATGGACCAGGCCACCCTGGCGGATGTGGCCAAGGGAAAGCCGGTGTCCAAACAAGAAGTCGGCTCCATGGAATTTATTGGCGGGGAGGGGATTTAAATCTGATTGAAAACGGGCGGTGGACCCGGCACATTCAGGGTTGCTATGCAATCTGTGTTTACCGGACCGGTTTATGTCGTGCGCGACAATATTGACACCGACCAGATCATTTCGGCGCAATATTTGAATCTTGTGCCGACGATTCGCGAGGAGTACGAGAAGCTGGGCAGCTATGCCCTTGCCGGGCTGCCCGAGTCGCTGTATGCCACGCGCTACGTGAAGGAAGGCCAGCGGCACAGCGAATACCCAATTGTGGTGGCAGGACGGAATTTCGGCTGCGGCAGCTCGCGCGAGCACGCGCCGATTGCGTTGGGTTCGGCCAAGTGCCGGGTGGTGCTGGCGGAGAGCTTCGCGCGCATCTTCTTCCGCAATTGCGTGGCCACCGGCGAATTGTATCCCTGCGAGATCATTGACCGGCTCTGCGACGAGCTCAAGACGGGCGACGTCGTGACCGTGGATCTCGATAAAGCCACGGTGACGGTCCAGGCGACGGGCAAGGTCCACAACTTCAAGCCGCTGGGGGACGTCCGCCCGGTGGTGGACGCGGGCGGACTTTTCAATTACGCGCGACAGACGGGGATGATCGCGAAATAAGGAGCCGGTCACCAAATCACCGCCCGCTTTTCGGGTGGGAGCCACATGGGGCTGCCGGGCGGGATCTGGAAGGCGTCGTAAAACTCCTGGACGTTCAAGAGCGGGCCATAGGCACGGAATCTCCCGGGCGAGTGCGGATCCACAGTGACGAGCCGTTGGGCCTCGGCGTCGCGGATATTCGTCCGCCAGACTTGGGCGAAGGAGATGAAGAAGCGCTGCTCCGGCGTGAAGCCGTCAATCGACTTGCGCTGGGACTGGTCCTTGGCCAGTACGCGTTGCAAGGCTTCGTAGGAGATGTGAACGCCGCCGAGATCGGCGAGATTTTCCCCGAGCGTGAGCTTGCCGTTGACATGAATGCCGGGCAGGGGTTCAAAGGCGTTGTATTCATCCACCACCAACTGCGCGCGGGCATCAAAGGCCTTGGCGTCGGCCTCCGTCCACCAGTCATGCAGGTTGCCGTCGCCATCGAATTTGCGGCCTTCGTCGTCATAGCCGTGGGTCATTTCGTGGCCGATGACCACGCCAATGGCGCCGTAATTAACCGCGTCATCCATGGCCAAGTCGAAGAACGGGGGCTGCAGAATGCCGGCAGGGAAGACGATTTCGTTGCCCGAGGGATTGAAGTAGGCGTTGACGGTTTCGGGGGTCATCTGCCATTCGGTGCGGTCCACGGGCTTGCCCACGCGGGCGATGTGGCGGCGTGACTCAAAGACGGCGGCGCGGCGGATATTGCCGAGCAAATCATCGCGGCGGATCTGGACGGCGGAGTAGTCGCGGAACTTCGCGGGATAGCCGATCTTCTGGGTGAAGCGGGCGAACTTGGCGAGGGCCTTGGCGCGGGTCTCCTCGGTCATCCAAGTGACACGTTCGAGCCGGTCGTGGAAGACGCTCTTCAAATTCTCGACCAGGTCGTTCATGCGGGCGCGGGCTGTCGGCGGGAAGTATTGCTCAACGTAGAGCTGGCCGAGCGCTTCGCCGATGGAGCCGTCAATCATGCGGGCGCCGCGGCGCCAGCGGGGCTCCGGCTGCGGCTGGCCGCTCAGCACGCGGCCGTAGAAATTGAAGTTCTCCTCGTCGAACGCGGCCGGCAAATACGGGGCGCAGTCGTGCAGGAGATGCCAGCGGAGATAAATTTTCCAATCAGCAAGGGGGCGCTCCTGGACGAGCCGGTTGACGGCGGTGAAGAACTCCGGCTGGCCGACGATTTCGTAGGGCGGCTCAACGAGATGGCGGCCGGAAAAATAGACTGGCCACGGAAGGGCGGGGGTTTGGGCGGCCAATTCCCCGCCCACGAACTTGTTGTAATTCTTGTCGGGATCGCGGAGTTCAACGCGGGTGCGGGCGGCCTTGGCCAGCTCGGTTTCCAGCGAAATCACGGTGTCCGCGTTGGTCGCGGCGGCGGCCGGAGGGTCGCCAAGGAGCGTGAACATTTTGGTGACATGCTGGCGGTATTGTTTGAGCTGCTCCGCAAAATGGTCCTTCAGGTAATAATCGCGGTCGGGCAGGGAAAGACCGGACTGCCCCAGCTCCACGGCGTAGATGGAGCTGTTTTTATCGTCCGGGCTGAAGCTGACGTCGAAGACCCCGTCAATGCCGCGCTGATGGAAATCGGCCAGCAGGGCGAAGAGGTCCTTGGTGGTTTGCAGACCGTCAATTTTCTGCAAATCCGCGGCGAGGGGCTGGAGGCCCAGCTTCTCAATCTGGTTGGTATCCATGATTGAGGCGTAGAAGTCGCCGACTTCCCGCCGGGGGGAATGGCGCGGCAGTGAGCCGCTGTGCAGCGCGGCGTCCTCGAGGATGCCATGGATGAGATACCAGTTCCGCTCGGCAAGCTCGGAGAAGGCGGCCCAGCGGGACTTGTCGGGCGGCACGGGATTGTCTTTGAGCCATTGGCCGTCGGCAAAATGGTAAAAGTCCTTGGCGGGATCCACGGACCGATCCATGTAGGACACGGAAAAGGCCGGCACGCGGGGCGGCTGATTGGTGGCGGGCAGGTCCGCGGCCAGGGCGGTCAAACCGGTGGCCGGGAGCAGTGAGAGGCCGGATTTGAGAATGGTAGCCATTTTCATGATAAAGCGGCGGCGATACTACGGGCTTTTGCGGGTTTTGTCATCCGCCGGCTTGGGCGGGCAATGAATTAACCACAGATGGACACAGATGGACACAGATAAAAACAGGCTTGGCGGGGCTTCCTTGGAGCATGAGGACCACCCACCAATTGGCGCACTGGTCTGGACCAACCAGCCCCGGCTTCGAATCTGTGTCCATCTGTGTTCATCTGTGGTTTAAAGGAATCGTTCCGGTTCAGACATCAATAATCGGTTTCTGGGGCGGCGGAGGTGGGGTGCGTTGCTCGCGTTTCCGCAGGACGATGACGGCGGCGGTGCAGGCGATCCACGTGGGGAGTTCGTCGAGCACGGGGATGAAGTTAATGACAAAGGTGGGCAGCAGCAGGATGTGAAATCCAATCAGCCGGCTGATCACCACCATGGTGAGGCAATCAATGGCCTGGTCGGCCCCGAACCAGCCGAAGGGCGCCAAGGCGAGCTGCAGACCGTCCGCGCCCGCGGCGAAGATCAAGGCCACGGCGATGCGGGACCGGGTGAGGGGCGGCACGCGGAAGACGGAATTAAATCGGTCTGACAAATTCATGCTATGACTAAAACTCATACTCATTGACAGGCCGGCGGCCAGACCGTTCACTCATTTTCCCAATTGGGACATTGGGACATGCGATAGGGCGACACGCGTTGAGCGGGACTGGCGCGCGGCGTTTACGCCGCTTCAACTCGCGACAAGCAGCACGTGTGAAATCGTCCAAGGCCCGCGTCGATTTGGACGCTGAAGCGGGCTGAAGCCCGCGCGCCGTTCACGCCGCTTCAGCGTGCAAAGCTCAAGCGGGCTCGGCAGGTCACGGGCCGCGTGCTTTTGGACATCGAAGCGGGCTGAAGCCCGCGGGCCGTCACCGTATTGTGCGCTCCTCATTGATTTTTATGCAGCCGGTAGAATGCGGCCGGGCTGGCGGGGCCCACGGGGAGGGAGATGGCGCCGGCGTTGGTCTGGTATTGAGAGGGCGGGACAGCTAACCATGCGGATGGGCCGGCGATGAGGTTGGTGGTGGTTTGCAGGGTCCAGTCGCCATAGATGGATGGCCAGGAAACGGATTCCAGGCCGTCGTTGAAGGCAAACGTAAGCGTGGGCACCAGCGGCGTCTGCGAAAGCACCAGCACGCTGTAAGGCCCGATGGTGAACGCGGCCATGGGACTGCCGGGGGAGGTGGCGACAACGTTTGTGCCGATGTTCGAGAAATCGCTGCTGTAATTGGTGGAGTCGCTGTTGAAATGCACATACCACAAGCCGGCGCGCGGGAACGCGAGCGCGTAGTTCGTGAAGGCGATGCCCGCGAGATTGGCCACCACCACGACGTCCTGCGTGGGGTTGCTGCCCAGCCAGCGGCGGTAGGCGAGAAGCTTCTTGCTATTATCCTCCAGCAGGAGGCTGAACTGGTCGCCTTGCAGGCCCACGACCCCGCCATCGAAGTTGCGGCGCAGGGCAATCAGGTCGCGATAGCAACGGACGATGCCGCTGTAGGTGTTCGTCTTGGTCCAATCCACGGGGCGGCTGGTGCTGAACTGCTGGTTTTCGAGCATTTCCTGGCCTTGAAAGATCATGGGCACGCCGGGGCCGGTGAACGTGAGCGCGGCGCCGACGAGGGAAAGCTTGCGGGCGCGATAGCTGTCGGGCGTGACCGGATCAATGGCGGTGACGAGGCGCACGCCGTTGTTCAAGTCGCCGACCACATCGTGAGATTCCAGAAAAGCCACGCGGTTGGAGCCGGCGGGGCCGCCGAAGCGCTGGTTGTATTCGATGGCACTGACGAGCGTGCCCAGATTGCGGCCGGCATCCATGGCGTTGGTGAGGACGGGGGTGACGACGTAGGGATAGGAGGTGTCCCAAGTGGTGTCGAAGTTGTAGGAATTGTAAACATCCTCGGCGATGCTGATTTTGCCGGTGTAGTTGGTGTGAATCATCTGGTTGATGGCGACGATGGCCTGGCCGGCGGCGGGAATGTTGCTGCCGTCGTTGCCGTGCATGATGGTATAAGGCGTGTCCCAGCGGAAGCCGTCCACATGGCATTCGGCGAGCCACATGGAGAAATTGTCCTGCACGAAACTGACCACCTGGTTGCTGCCGAGATTGGGCCGGGTGTCGCCCCAAGGGGTGATTTGCCAGTTGGTATTGGACTCATGGAAGTAGATGCCACCGCCGCCGAGGGAGTTGGCGCCGGCCCAGCCGTCGAAGTTCCACAGATCGAGGTCGGTGGGGCCGTAATGGTTGTGGACGACATCCAGAAGGACGCCAAGGCCGCGGGCATGGCAGGCCAGGACGAACGTTTTGAATCCGTCGGGGCCGCCATAGGCGTAGTTGTCGGCGGCGAAGATATCGGAGGGATTGTAGCCCCAGCTCATGGCGCCGGGAAATTCGGAGATGGGCATGACCTCGACGGCGTTGACGCCGAGACTCTTCACGTAGTCCAGCCGGTTGGTGGCGTCCAGGAACGTGCCCGGCGTGGAGCCGCTGGAATTGGGATTGTAGAAGGTGCCGATGTGCAGTTCGTAAATGGCGAGATTGTTCAAGGCCAGGGGCACGGGGGGGTCGTTGGTCCAATTGAAGACGGTGGAGTCGTAGATGTAATCGTTGTCACCGGAACCGCTGCCGGCGTTGACGACTTTACGGGCGCGGGGATCATGGTGCCAGACGGTGCCGCCGGGGTAATTAATATAGTATTTGTATTGCTGGCCATTGGTGGCGGCCGAGACGTCGGCGGACCAGACACCGTTCCAGGCGCCATTGGTTAATTCCTGGCCCAGGGGCGCGGCAGTGGTGGACCAACTATTGAACTGGCCGGGGACGTAAACGCTGGAGGCGTCGGGCGCCCAGACGCGGAAGGTGACGCCGGTACCAGAGGCATCGTGATAGGGCGTTGAGCCCCAGCCGGGGCGGATGGATTGAGCCAACGCAAGCTGGGCCGAGGCGAGCAGGGCGAGCAGCAGGGCAGGGGTGCGGCGGTGACAGTGGAACATCGGGAGACATTAACACAATGGCACAGGGGGTTCTACTGCATGAACATGGGGGCAGGGGATATTGCGGGCTTTCAGCCCTGTTTTCTGGTGTGTCTAGGGCTTGGGTTCCAAGACGCGAACGGGATTGCCGGGCGCGTCGTAATTGCGCGGGGGGTCATAAAGTGCGGCGGTTCAAGCCGCCACCGACCTCAGATGGAAATCTGCGCCACCCGATTGCCACGAGATATTCGAGCTAAATGCCGGCCGCCTTCGAACCGATACTTAGGTAGAGCCGCTAAGTCGGCCCGGCATATGAAACTTAAAACAATTTGCTATGGGCTCATCAACTCCAGCCGGATCATCAGCCGGTTTGGCAACGCCTGGCTGATCCAAATGGCGGACCGGCAATTCAGACTGGTGGGTGGCGGTCCTGACGATTTGGCCGCGGCCGAAGAGTGGGCATCGTTCTTTGCCCATGAAGTCGTATTCAGCCAGTCACAGATCCCGAAACGTGCGGGCGATTTCAGGCAGAGAGACCTGCCAGCCTGCAAGGTTGATTTTGCATTGAAAGCGCGTCATGGCATTGCTTCCCGGGGTGGATGCGTTTATTGAGGGTAGAATGTCCAAGGAGCATGGATGGGGTTTTAGCTTCATTTAAGTTCCAATTCGCCGATGATGAACGGTTGAATAGCATGCTGCCAGAAGGTGTGACGGCGACGACGCGCCCCGATGTGTGTGAATTCCGGCGGTGGATTTCCGCCCTGCTCGTGGTGATGTCAACGCTCGGAGTGCCTGGCAAGGCGCTGGCGCTCGATCCGGCGAGGAGCCTCTTCCAATACAACTGCCGAAATTGGACGCGCCAAAACGGCCTGCCGATGGACAAGATCAATACCGTGACCCAAAGCAAGGACGGATATCTCTGGTTGGGGACGGACCATGGGTTGGCACGCTTTGACGGGGTCCAGTTTCAGTCGGTGCCGGTGGACCTGCCCGAGGCACACGGGCAAGACGTGCGAAATCTCATCGCCACTGCCGATGGCAAAATCTGGTTCGTCATACACAATGGGGGCTTTGGCAAGTATGACGGTCAGAAGTTCTCAGCGATGGGGGATGGCCGGTGGTTGCAGCCCGGCATGGGTGCCACTGCCATTCTAGCCGCAAAAGACGGGGCCATTTGGACCGGCGGGGACCTGGCCATGGGCTGCTGGGCAATGAACAAGCCCGCCAACAGTTTTTTTGGCGTCACCAATACCGGCGTGGTGCTCTCATTTTGCGAGGATTCGGCCGGGCGTATCTGGATTGGCACGGTCGAACATGGACTGTTTTATTCGGCGGACGGGGAGATTGTTCCGGCACCAGATAGCCTGCTGAGGAAAGAGAATATTGTCGCACTGGCGGCCGGCGAGGCCGACCAAATCTGGGCGGGCACCAGCATGGGACTTCGTTGTTTTTCCCACGGGCAGGTCACAAAGGTGGCCGGGGTCGAGACTGAGGTTTCCGCGCTGCTGGTGGACCGCCGCGGCACGTTGTGGTTTGGAACCCGGGGGCAGGGGCTGGGGCGGTATGAAAGCGGAAAACTCGACTTTTTGAAGAAGAGCGACGGACTGAGCAGCGATAATGTGCTGGCGCTGTTCGAAGATGCTGAAGGCAGCCTTTGGGTGGGCACGCTGGATGGCTTGAGCCAGTTGTCGGATGTGAAGTTTCCGATTTTCTCGAGTCATGAGGGAATGAGCGAGGGCTCGATCCATTCGGTGGTGTCCTCCAAAAACGGGGGACTGTGGGTTGGCGGCGATGCGGGGCTCGCCTATTTTGACGGCACCAATGCGATCAAGTACGCCACGCGGCCGCTGTTGCCCAATCCCTATATCAAGCTGTGTTTCGAAGCCCGCAACGGCGATGTGTTTGCGGAGGACGGCGACAAGAACATCGGCATGTTTTCCCATGGCAAGTTGCTGGCGCTGCAGACCAATTCCAGTTGGGCCACCGCTTTTGGCGAGGATGCGCAAAGTGTCATCGTGGCCAATGGCGTGGGCGACTCCCTGTTTCGCATCCAAGACGGAAAGCTGAGCCACTATCAATATAAGGACAGATCGGAACCTGATTATTTTTGGGTTAACAACTTTTTCACGGGGCGCGATGGCGCCGTTTGGGTGGCGTGCAAGAATGGGATCTTCAGGTTGCAAGCGGGGACCGTAAAACACTGGTCGACCGACGACGGTCTGTCGGGAAATAACGTGCTGTGGATTTGTGAAGATGCCAGCGGCACGATTTGGGCCGGGCTGGCCACGGGAATTGCGCGGCTCAAGGACGGCAAGGCCAAAAACATCACGGTCGACAATGGCCTGCCGGATAATTGGATTTACGCCATCGTGCCGGATGACATTGGCGCATTTTGGTGTGATTCCGGGCGCGGCATCTTCCGGGTCAGCCGAAAATCGCTGGACGATTTTGCCGATGGCAAAACGGCCCGGGTTGACTGCCAGTTATTTAAAGACTTGGAGGCTGTGAAGTTCACCGGACGAACGGATCAGGAGTATTCCGGATGCAAAACGCCGGATGGCCGCATTTGGTTTCCTTCTCCGTGGGGTTTGGTCATGATTGATCCCGCCCACCTCCCGGTCAACCGGATTGCGCCGCCAGTTCACATTGGGACGGTGCAGGGGGACGGCAAGGCATTCTCCCATGCGTCCGACATCGTGGTGCCACCGGGACACGGCGAACTCAAGATCGGTTTTACCGCCCTCAGTTTCATCGCCCCGGAAAGAGTCCGCCTGCGCTATCAACTGGAGGGTTTTGATCACGACTGGGTGGACGCTGAAGGGCGGCGCGAGGCCTACTACACGAATCTTAAGCCCGGCCGCTACACATTCCGGGTCACCGCCGCCAATGCCGACGGCATCTGGAATCCACTTGGCGACTCGGTGCGGATCGAGGTGCGCCCGCATTTCTCGCAGACGACCTGGTTTTATCTGCTATGCGGTTGCCTGGCGATGCTGGTATTGGCGGTTCTCTATGGCTGGCGCATCCGCCGCCTGCAAAAAGCCCGCGCTGAGCTCGAGGCCGAAGTGACCAGCCGGACCACGGAATTGCGGCATGAGGTTGAGGAACACCGGCAGACCACGGTGCAACTGGCGACGCGGACAAAATTGCTCGAAGGCGAGATTGCCGAACGCGAACGGATGCGCAATGAAATCGAAGGCGTGCACCAGCGACTCCTGGAAACCTCCCGGCTGGCGGGCATGGCCGAAGTGGCCACCAACGTTCTGCACAATGTCGGCAACATCCTCAACAGCGTGAACATTTCGGCCGCGCTGGTGATCGACCAAGTGAAAGGATCGCGGGTGTCGAGCCTTGGCAAAGTGGCCGCGTTGCTGCACGAGCACACGGCGGACCTGGGCGTTTTCATCACCACCCATCCGCAGGGCCGACAGGTTCCCGCCTATCTGGCCCAGCTGGCCGAACATCTCACCAAAGAGCAGCAAAAGGCCATCGCCGAATTGGAACTGCTCCGCCACAACATCGAACATATCAAGGAGGTTGTGGCCATGCAGCAGAGTTACGCCATGGTTTCCGGCGTCACCGAAACCGTCAACCTGACTGAACTGGTCGAAGACGCCGTGCGTCTGACCGGGGTGTCCACGCGCGGGCTGAAACTCGTGCGCGACTATGCCAAAGTGCCGCCGATCGAGGTTCAGAAACACAAGGTATTGCAGATTCTCGTCAACTTGATTCGCAACGCCATGTTCGCCTGCTCTGAATCGGACCGGAGGGCCAAGCAGTTAAGAATAAAGATCTCCACGGCGGATGGTGCGGTGCAAATCGCGGTGATGGACAACGGCGTGGGCATTGCCCCGGAGAACTTGACGCGCATTTTTAATCACGGTTTCACCACGCGGAAAAACGGCCACGGTTTTGGCCTTCACAGCGGCGCACTGGCCGCAAAGGAACTGGGCGGCTCATTGACCGCGCAGAGTGACGGGCTGGGCGCCGGCGCCACCTTTACGCTGCAACTGCCCATGCCGGTTGCGGAATTGGTGCGCTAGAAGGCATAAACAAATGACTAACGAGGCAGGGCCTCAGACCGGCAAGGCGCAATTTTCGGACGTTCGGGGGCTGGGGAGTTAACTTGCCGCTCTGAGGCCCTGTCTCGTCAGATTAATCTCTGATCAAGCTTGGTTTGGCGGATACCATAGCCGTCAGAAGTTCTAGACATATTCTATGTTACAAAAACCGGCTGCCTTTTACTTCTTTGCGTTTTCTCACCGATTCAAGATCCATCTCGAAACTTGGCTGCCGACATGGATCGGCAGTTTGGGCGGAGCGGAGCGAGGTGCCATTCGGCCGCGTGGGGGACCTCGGGGCAAAATGATCTTACGGCAACCGGGCGGGATCCGGTGTGCGCCCTTCCGTCTGTCGCGCGCCCTTACGCCTTGCGAGACGGGGCGGATTTTCTTAAATTTGGCGCGTGCTCGACATCAAATTGATCCGGGAAAAGACCGATTTCGTCCGCCAGCGCCTCGCGACGCGCGGGGCAGGGGACGAAGCGGCAATTGACGAACTTCTCAAATTGGACGAACAGCGGCGCAAGACCCTGGCCGAAGTGGAAACGCTGAAGTCCCAACGCAACCGGGCGAGCAAGGAAATCGGCGCGCTGATGGGCCAGAAAAAGCTCGCGGAAGCCGAGGCCAAGAAGGCCGAGACGAAGGACTTGGGCGAGAAGATCGCCGCCCTGGACCAGCAGGCGGCTGCGGCGGAAACGGCCCGGGACGCGCTGATGTTGCGGCTGCCGAACCTGCCCCACGAGTCGGTGGCCATCGGC
>Ga0182030_10020880_pt1 | contig 12318 bp, 15 predicted proteins | sample 812S3MmetaG_FD_121299 | JGI IMG/M metagenome (GOLD analysis project Ga0182030, IMG submission 121299) | Permafrost microbial communities from Stordalen Mire, Sweden - 812S3M metaG (Illumina Assembly) | ecosystem: Environmental > Terrestrial > Soil > Wetlands > Permafrost | place: Sweden...
CAGGCGAAGTCCCTGGAATGATGCCCCGGAGTACCGCCCACAATTTCTGCTGTTTCTGCTAAGTTATTTGTTTTGTTGGAGCCACCCGCCGGGATTGAACCGGCGACCTACTGATTACGAATCCGTTTTTTGGCTTTTTGGCTGATGTTGACTGAGGCTCGCCGTATTGGCTAACCGTCCTCTGAAGCAGCAGCATGCCAAGCGTGCACTTCCTGCAGAGCATGGCCAACATTCGGGTAGTTTTGCGGACTTGGCACACATTTGGCACACACGGTCTGGCTCCGATTTTGGCTGAAGTAGAATCCGTTCACTCTCGCCAAATAGACGCGCGGAGAGTTTTGGCTGGAATCCGGAAAGCAAGTATAAGTATCCCATGAGCACCTCCCCTGTAAGAACAAATCAAATCGCTCCTCCGTCGCGAATCCAAATGCTCACGATGCAGGAAGTCGCTGACCGCCTCGGTGTGTCCCTCCAAAGAGCGTACGAGATGGGCCGTACAGGACTGCTTCCGACAGTGCGTATGGGCCGTCAGATCCGTGTCGAAGAGACGCGCCTAATGTCGTGGATCGAATCCGGTGGGCGAGCCCTGCCCGGAGGATGGAAAAGGTATCCGGGTTAGGATTCGTCGGCCAGGTCGTCATGTGGCAGGCCTGAAGGAGTCCTGATGCGCATTACGGCAGACCAAAAGATTGCCGGCTATCCCGCGGTACAGATCCGTCAGTTGATGCGGGAAACCGTCGGTCGTTCGATAACGCTCCGATATGTCCGCGAAATCCTGCGATGTTCGGATGCGCCCGCTAGTCGTGTGTTGAATTGTCTACAAGAGGACGGCTTTGTCGAGCCGGTGCGAGGCCATTTGGAACCAACTACAAAAGGCAGTGCACTCGCAATGGCTACCGCGGCCCCACCTCTGCGGCGCGAAACGGCTGAACGCCTGATTGCCGGTCTCATCGAGCGCGCGCGCTCCCTAAATGCTGATGAAAGGTGGGCCTACCGCCCAAACGATGTTGATATCGCGTGTGAATTGCGTCCTCGATGGACGCATCTTCAGGAATCGAATCGCCTCCAATTTTGGCCAACTGGCCCATTCGCTCATATTGCGAAACCGACCCCCTCGGATCTCGCGTCTGACCTGCTCCTGCGCTCGCTGTCTTTCACCTGTCCAGGATGCCAGCCGCCCGCACGTAGTTCGGGTCGGCCAGCAAGTCGGCAGGAATCCCTTCGTCACGCAGTTCCTGGGAGCCGAAAAACGATATTGTTTCGCGTTTGGCGAGAAGGGCGTCCCAGAGTTGCGCTACGCTGTTCGCACCGGGGAAGCGCCCCGCCATGCCGACAACGGCTATCTCCAGGCCCGTTCGGGTCTCGGATTGGTGCTGATCCTCCATTGCACTGGTGCTTGTAACGACCTGTTGCCTGACTCCCTGCCCCCAAACTTTAACCCAATTCAACTGTAAGCGTCAGAGCAACGCCATCTTTCCAGTCGGCACACGTGTTTGATGCAGTAGGAATGTGGACGAGCAACGACAACGATCAGGACGCCGGCGAAGCCGAGAGGAAGCTGACCGGTTGGCGGCTGAGTACGAAGCGAGCGGGCTCAGTCGCCAGGAGTTTTGCGACCAGCGAGGCGTGCCGTTGAAGACCTTGGCACGGTATGTGACACGGTCGCGCCAGGAAAGGAATGGCAACGATGGGGCGCCGAAGTGGGTTGGGGTTGAAGTAGCAGCAGGGGATGGCAACACCGGCGAATTGGTAGTGATCCTCGGTGGCGGGCGCCGGATTGAAGTAAGACGCGGCTTCGACACCGACACCCTGCGGCGCCTGGTGGCGGAGTTGGAGCGGGCGTAAGCATGTTCGGCTGGGGGCCCGCAACGAAAGTCTACCTGGCGGCGGGAGCGACGGACATGCGGAAGGGTTTCGACGGGCTCTACGGGCTGGTGCGCGACCGCTTGCAGTTGGAGCCGCTCAGCGGGCACGTGTTCCTGTTCTCGAATGCGCAGCGGAATCGGCTGAAGCTGATTTTCTGGGATGGCAGCGGACTATGGGTATGCGCCAAGCGGCTGGAGAGAGGGTGTTTCCGCTGGCCGGCCGCAGAGAGTGGACAAACCAAGGTGGTGCTCAGTCACGAGGAGATGGCGCTGCTGCTGGGCGGCATCGACTTAGCGGGAAGCAAGCGTCGGGCGTGGTTTCGGAAGGTCATCGGCGAAGAGAGTACGACGACAAAAGCTGCGGAAATTTGTCGGGGAGAATAAAACATAATCGGGTATAATTGTTTTATTCATGTTGGCTGCCGCTCCTCCCGCCATCGACCCTTCCGATCCCCTCGCGGTAGTAGAGTTGAAGCGGCAACCGCAATTCGCCCACCTGAAGATTCAGCTATTGGAAGAACGGTTGCGCCTGCAGCGGATTCAGAAGTACGGTCCGGCCAGCGAGAAACTGTCCAACGCGCAACTGGAATTACTGGAAGAGGAACCCGGCGTCAGCAACCTGGAACTAGCCGCCGAGAGCGCGCGCGAGCCGCTGCCGCCAGCGGCGCCGCTCCAGCCCAAGCGTACACGCAAGCACCCCGGACGCCAGGCTTTGCCCCCAGATCTATCGCGGGTAGAACGAGTGATTCCCTGCACGCCGGAACAGTCCCACTGCGCCCATTGCGGAGAGCCGACCGAAGTCAGCCGCTTGGAGAAAAGTCCTGCGATCCATGATGCTCCCAGTGTAGTCCGGCGCGACGGCGGCGTGATTGCGCTCTTGAAGCGGGAGCCTCTAGGGCGTTTACGTGTACTAATCCGGTCGACGCCGGTCTTTTGGCATGAAACCGGGCTGGTGCTAAAGAGTCCGCCTGACGGCCGTCTCGGGGGCGCGCTGGCGACTGGTGCGCTTCCTTGGCAGCTGCCCCCCGGTGCCAATATACTTGGAAACGTAGGCCGACATTTCGAAAGGTAAGTTAATGAAAATACTGGTTCTATCTTTTCTGGCCATTTCTGTGGCTTCCCTCTCGCCCGCCGCTGACGGTTCGTCCATCAGTGGCAACTGGAAAATTCACACCTCCATTGCGGGGAATGAGAGCGACATGGAATGCACGCTCTCCCAGAAAGACAACGCCTTGACCGGCAAGTGCACGTCGGACAGGGGCTCGTTCGACATCGCCGGGAAGGTCGACGGCAACAAAGCAACGTTCAGTTACAAAACCGAGTACAACGGCACTCCTCTGACTGTGGTGTACGAGGGCACGGTGGACGCGGCAACGGGGATCAAAGGCAGCGTGAATGTCCCTGAGTTCGCCGCGGCGGGCGACTTCACCGCCACCCAATCGAAGTAAGACCAATAAGGAACCTAGGCTTTTTCGCGGACTCGCCGCGAAAAAGTGGCCCCTTCGGGGCAGCAGAAGTCAGGTCGGGCCATGAGAGAAGATGACTATATCGTTGCTGCGCCTTCCATCGCGACCACTTGCGCGCCGCCTCCCGACAGCGTGGAACGCGGGATCTGACCCACCTAAGCGGCTCCAACGAAAGGAAACGACCCGCGCCGCGTGCGTGCCCTCGAATCTGCCGCCTTTTGTAAACCTACCGGGCTCGCGTCGCTGACGAGCATGTCGTCGGCGTGCGCATCGCGGTCTTCGCCTGCAGCCGTTTGCGGTAGACGTGGATCGATGCTTCCGCCGGGCGGTGCGCTCTCGAAAAGATCGCCGGCCATCAGTTCACCTTCGGGTCACATGCCGGATTGCTTCAGGAAGCCGACGGCGACCTCGGATACCGTGCTATGCTCGGCGTCTACTTTATAGTTGAGCTGTTGCATGGTCCGGTTAGTGAATTTGTTGGACAGTTCCTGGAGCGCGGTCTCCAGACCGGGAATCCTGGCCAGACTGTCCCGACGGGCAGCAATGCAAACCTGGTAGGGCGGAAAGGCATGGCGATCGTCGGTGAGAACTTTGAGATCCAGTCTTGAGAGGAGGCCATCCGTGGCATTGGCCGCGATCATGTCGACCTGCCGCTGTTCGAGAGCCTGATAGAGAAGTCCGAGATCCATACTGAGCGGGGCGGCGGGAAAGCGCAGATGGTAGGTATTCTTAAGGGCGGCCAGGCCATCCGCACGCAGTTCGAATTCGTATCCTGCGCCGAGCTTCCAGCCCTCCGCCACGCCGGTGGCATCGCTGAGGGTTTCCAAGTGACGGCTGCGCGCATCAGGGCCGCGCACCACGATGGCAAAGCCGTTGTCGATGCCGAGCGGAGGGAGCCACTCCACCTGGAAACGGCGCCGATATTCCGACCGGATGCGATCCAATCCGGGAATTGCGCCGGCGTCTCCAAGAGGCTCTTTCAGAATCGCCGCCAGGGCTGTGCCGGTGTATTCGGGATAGAGATCGATCTCGCCGCTGATGAGAGCCTGATGGGTGAGAAGGGTTCCACCGAGATTGAACCGCCGGTCGACCTTTCGATGCAAGCGGTGCTCCAGGTGCTGGGCGATAATTTCACCGAGCACGATCTGTTCGGTGAAATTCTTCGAACCGATCCGGATGGCGCGGTCCGTATGCGAGCAGGCGCACAACTGGACCAACGCGATCAGACAGGCGAGACTCTTCGTTCGATCCATCCCAACCCTCCATCCGCCAGCAGGGCCAAAAGCCCTGCGGGCACTGCCCCGGCAAGAATCTGCGTGGAATCGACGGAGGCCACGCCCCGAAAAATGAAGACACCCAGTCCACCGCCGCCGATAGCAGCCGCAATAGTGGCGGTGCCGATGGTGGTGACGGTGGCGACGCGAATACCGGCGAGAATGGTCCGAGTGGCCAGCGGCAATTGCACCTGACGCAGAATCTGGCCTTCCGTCATACCCATACCAGTTGCCGATTCGCAGACCGCGGGATCGACGGAGGCGATCCCCACGAAAGTGTTGCGAAGGATGGGCAAGAGCGCGTAAAGAACCAGCGAGACGATGACGGTTCTGGGGCCGATCCCGCCGATAAAGGGGATGGGAATCAGAAAGCCGAAAAGAGCCAGGCTAGGAATGGTCTGCACGACGCTGGCGAATCCAAGGAGCCATTTTCGAAGAGAGGGACGGCGAGTGAGAAGGATGCCGCCTGGAATGCCGATCAGAATTGCCACTGACATGGCGCTCAGGACGAGCACAAGGTGCTCGGCGGTGAGACGAAGGATGTCGTTTGCCAGGTCGGCGCGCATGAGGATCTAGTCCTCCAGACCCTTCAGGAAGGCGCGGGCTTCCGTGGTTTGGGCGCTCCGGAAGTCCGCGGATGGGACCACCATTTCGAGATGTCCACCGGCCAGCAGGGCGATGCGGGTGCCGAGTCGCAAGGCCTCGCGAACATCGTGAGTGACGAAGATGGAGGTGGTATGGAACTCGCGGTTCAGCGCCAGAAACTCCTCCTGGAGTTCGCGGCGAGTGACGGGATCGAGGGCGCCGAAGGGCTCGTCGAGGAGCAGCAGAGCGGGCTTAGCTGCCAGGGCGCGAGCGACGCCCACGCGTTGCCTCTGGCCGCCGGAAAGCTGGCGGGGATAGCGGGCGCGGAACTCGGCAGGCGGCAGACCGACCTTCGTCAGAAGTTCGTCCACGCGACGCTCGATGGCGGCCGGATTCCAGGCTTGCAGGGATGGCCCCAGGCCGACATTGCGAGCGACAGTGAAATGCGGAAAGAGTCCAACCTCCTGGATGACATAGCCGATGCGTCGCTTCAAATGGATGGGGTCCCACTCCACTGTTGAGCGGCCTTCCACCAAGACCTGCCCGGACGTGGGAAACAGCAGGCCGTTGATCATTTTGAGAGCAGTGGTCTTACCCGAGCCGCTTCGCCCCAGGAGCACCAGCGTTTCGCCGGCTTCGACCGCGAAGCTGAGGTGAGCGAGGATCGCCGCGCCGGCAAGTTGGTAGCAAACGTCGCGAAACTCCATCAGAGGCATGCCGAAGCATTGTACAGCATAAGACCGTAGTTGCGGGAGTGCGGAGTTAGGCCGGCCACCGGAGGGTCTCAAACCCCGGCGAGGAGAGTCTCCGCAAAGGGCCATTCAGCGTCTACCCATTGGGCCTGGCGGCGAAAACCGGTCCGCAGCGCGAGGGAGTCCACCTCATCGAGAGAATATTTGTGGCTGCTTTCCGTCCAGATGGTCTCGCCTTCACTGAACGTGACGGAGAAGCCGGCGAGGCCGACGGTTACGTGCTGAACCCGAGTGGATCGCAGGTGCATTTCGATGCTTCGGGTCTCGGTGTTGAAGCGTGCGACGTGATCAAAGCCATCGAGCCGAAAGTCAGCATTGAGTTCAGCATTGACTCGCGCCAGCAGATTCAGATTGAAAGCGGCAGTTACGCCGAGCGAATCGTCGTAAGCTCGGATCAGGCGATCCACCGGTTTCTGGAGATCGGTTCCCAGAAGCAGGGCGTCTCCGGGGTTCAGGACGTTGCGGACCTCCTGCAGGAACGCGACATCAGCAGGGCGATCGAAGTTGCCTATGGTACTGCCCAGGAACAATACCAGGATGCGCTGACCTGCGCGGCGGCGGGCGGTGACTTCCAGGAGTCCGTCGAGATACTCGCGTTCGAAACCGACGATGCTGATGGAATCGATATCGGCCAGTTCCCGGTGGCAGATGGCGAGAGCGGTGGGCGAAATCTCGATTGGGTAATAGGAGGTGTGGCGACGGCGGCAGAAGGCCTCCAGGATCGATCGGGTCTTGCGTCCGTTGCCGCTTCCTAGTTCCGCGACAACGGTATCTCCGGGTAAGCGATCTGCAATCTCAGGGGCGGACCGCTTTAGCAGGCGTTCGTCGGCGCGGGTAAGGCCATATTCTGGCAGCAGGCTGATGACTTCAAACAGCTTCGAGCCCACTTCGTCATAGAGATATTTCGAGGCGAGTTCCTTTTGACTGGGCCTGGTCAGACCGTCGCGAACGTCCGCCGCAAACGCAGATGACGCATCAAGAACAAGTGCTCTGCTAGCCAAGGGTCAAACTCCTTTCGCGCACCGGAATCCGGCGTAGACATATTGGTAGTACGGTTGGAACCAGTTGCGGAAGGAGCGGCGCAGCATGCACGCAGCGGTGCGTGGAGAGCCGCCCTTGAGAACGTAGTGGTTGCCGTCGAAGAAATCGGCGGAGTAGCCGCGATAGGACGGGTGGGCTTCGAAGCCGCGAAACGGCGCAAACCGGCTGGCTGTCCACTCCCATCCGTTGGCCACCAGGCCTTCGAGGCCAAAAGCGCTCCGGGCGCCAGGAAAGGCATTCACCGGAGCCGGATCCCATCGTGCGAAGTCGAAATAGCCGCGCTGCGAGGCAGGCGCGTCATCGCCCCACGGATACTCGCGCTCTTCACCTTGCGGAGTACCGTACGCGGCGCGGTGCCATTCCGCTTCATCGGGCAGCCTCCCACCGGCCCAGCTCGCATACGCCGCGGCTTCAGCGTGACTGACATAGACCGGCCAGTCGGCGGGAAGTGGGATTTCCTCGAACATCGTGCGATAGCGCCACCCGCCGCGTACGGGCTTCCAGAAGACCGGATGGCTGATGTTGTGCTCTGACTTCCACTGCCACCCGTCGCCGGTCCACAAAACGCGGTTCTGGTAGCCCCCGGCCTCGATGAATTTGAGGTAGTCGCCGTTGGTCACCTTGTGACGGTCCATGGCGAAGGCGGGCACTTCGACCTGTTGCGTGTCGAATTCATTGTCCCAGCCGAAGGTTCCGTTCCGTTGAGAACCGAGCGTCGCGGAACCCGCCGGGATTGCGATCATGTCGTGCCGGACCGGATCGGTGCACGGCAAGACCTGCTGAGCTTCCGGCAGTTTGGTTTCGAACGGCATCTGGTGCAGCATGTAGGACAGGGTTTCGGCGTGCATCAGGCGGTGTTCCAGCGCCATGTGGAGCAGCCAGCTGTCGTGTTGGGCGTCGTCCAGGATTTGCCGCGCGCGGCGTACGTAGCCCTGGACGTCGGGTAGCGCCGGCCAGTCCGACGGAGTATCCGAGGGCAGCCCGCCATCCACGGGGTCGATGCCGAAGGCGAATAACCGGTCGAACTGCGGATGGAACGGTTGCACGTTGTGCATGTGCGGCCGCAGCAGGTTCCAGTCGAAAGCTTCCAGGTGGCCCACATAAAAAATGATCCGGTGGCGTTCCGCGATGGGGCGCTCGTAGAGCGAATCCGGACGGACCATGTCAAACAGCTTGTCGGTCTGTTTCCTGGCGTCGGTCAACTGGGTGAGTGAGTTCATGGGCAGACTCAATTCAGCGGCGTCAATTCGCCGAGCATGGTGGGCACCAGTTCCGAGACCGTGGGGTGGATGTGCACGGCGCGCTGCATCACGGTGTAGAGCGCCTTGGCGTATATGATGTCGAGGATGGAATGAATCACTTCGTCCCCTCCGACACCGAGGACAGCCGCGCCGAGGATCTGCTTTGATTCCGCGTCGATGACGACTTTCATAAAGCCTTGCGTCTCGCCCTTCTCCACCGCGCGGCCCACCTTGGTCATGGGCCGCTTTCCGAGCAGGGCCTTCCTCCCGGAACGGCGCACTTCGGCTTCGGTCAGCCCGGCCCGGCCCAGCGGCGGATCGATATACAGCGCGTAAGCGGTGATGCGGTCGCTCAACCTGCGCGGATCGTGATCGAGCAGGTTGGCGGCGGCTATTTCGAAATCGTTATACGAGGTGTGTGTGAAGCCACCTTTGCCGTTACAATCGCCCAAAGCCCAAATTCCCGCTACATTGCTCTGCAATTGATCGTCCACCGTGATGTATCCCCGCTCGTCGGTGGCGACACCGGCGTTCTCAAGTACGCGTCCATCTGGAAATCCGTGGAGTCCGGGGCTGCGTGCTAGTCCATCACCTGTGCGTGTCTTGCCCCGCGCGACAGGTCATACATAATCTCATCGACAAAGCACCAACCCCAGTCCTCGCCCGGCTCGATGGACCGCACCATCGGATGATGTGACGAGCGGAAATGTTTCGTGGCGTGTTTGTTTTTCGAAGAATCGCAGCAGCCGACGTGTCCGCAGCTGAGGCAGATTCGCAAATGCACCCAGGAGTCGCCCATTTTGACGCACTCCTCGCAGACTCGGTGCGAAGGTTGCAGATCCTTCGCCTCTTTCACGTGCTCACAGATTCCCATACTGCCCCTCCCATTCGGCTGCCCAACCTGTCTATAGTGGATCACACTGTGGGTCGACGGCGCAACAGCGAGAAATGGCCAGAAATGTGCGGTGGAACCCCCACCTATCCGGGAGGTTTGCACCACCGGTGCGAGAATGAGGCATGTCCTCTCAACTCGTGCCAAGCGCCCTCGACGCCCGCACCCAGGCGTTTCCTACGCTGACCTCCTCGCAGATCGATCGTATTCGCGCGATGGGACACATCCGCAAGGTGCAGTCGGGCGATATTCTCTTCGAACCTGACGATACCGCGGTTCCGTTCTTCGTGCTGCTCTCTGGAAAGATGGAAATCGTGCAGCCGGATCTCGAAGGAGAGCGGACAATCGCAGGCCACGAGCCAGGCGAATTCACGGGGGAGATTAGTATGATTTCCGGGCAGCGATGCCTGGTGCGGGGGCGCGTGACCGAACCAGGCGAGTTTCTGGAGGTCGCCTCCGACGGGCTGCGAACGCTGGTAGCCAAGGACGCAGAACTGAGCGAGATCCTGATGCGCGCCTTTATTCTGCGGCGGCTGGAACTGATCCGTCACGGGTTTGGGAACGTCATTCTGATGGGGTCGCGCCATTCCGCACAGACCCTGGAGTTGCGCGAATTTCTCAGCCGCAACGGCCACCCGTACACCTATGTCGACCTCGATACCGATAAAACCTCGCAGGAACTGCTGGACCGCTTCAACGTGAAGTCGAGTGAGATCCCGGTGGTAATTTGTCATGGAAAGCATGTGATGCGAAGCCCCTCGATTCAGCAGGTATCGAACTGTCTGGGTCTCAATACCAGCATCGATAACACGCAGGTGCGGGATCTGATCATTGTGGGGGCGGGTCCGGCGGGGCTCGCCGCGGCGGTTTACGCGGCATCCGAAGGGCTGGACGTTCTGGTGATTGAAACACAGGCTCCGGGCGGGCAGGCGGGGTCGAGTTCGAAGATCGAGAACTACCTTGGATTCCCTACGGGACTCTCCGGTGCGGAACTGGCGTCGCGAGCCACTACCCAGGCGCAGAAGTTCGGCGCCAAGATGATGATCGCGCACAGCGTCGTCCGGCTCGACTGTGACCTGCGCCCGTATAAGGTGGTCCTCGATACGCAAGAAACGCTGGCGACGAAGACCATCGTCATTGCAACCGGGGCGCAATATAACAAGCCGCAACTAGCCGATTTGGAGAAGTTCGAAGGGAAAGGCATCTACTACGGCGCCACATTCATCGAGTCGCAAATGTGCGAGAGCGACGAGGTCGCGGTCGTGGGCGGGGGCAATTCCGCCGGGCAGGCCGCGGTGTTCCTGTCGCAGACCGCACGCAAGGTGCACATGATCGTGCGCGCGGGCGGGTTGACGTGCACGATGTCGCGATACCTGATCCAGCGGTTGGAGGAGAATCCTCAAATCGACCTGCAATTTAATACCGAAATCGTCGGGCTGGAGGGCGATGGCCGCCTGGAACGCGTGGCGTGGAGGGATAAGAAGACCGGAGAAGTGTCGATTCACGCCATTCCGCACGTATTCGTCATGACCGGAGCATCACCGCGAACCGGCTGGCTGCGGGGCTGCCTGGCTCTGGATGATAAAGGCTTTATCCTGACGGGCCGCGATCTGGATGTCGGCGGTGCGATGAATGGCGGCCCACTCTGGCCGCTGGCACGCCCGGCGCAGATGCTGGAGACCAGCCTGCCGGGGGTATTCGCCGTGGGCGATGCACGGGCGGGCAACGTGAAGCGGGTGGCGTCGGCGGTGGGAGAGGGCTCCATCAGCGTCTACATGGTTCATGCCGTTCTGGCTGAATTGTAGCCAGGTTCGGATCCATTGTCGCGTTTGCTCGCCAATGGGAGGGTCTTGGTTAGGCCCGATAACCCAGCGGAGCGCTTGTGGGGATGGCAACCCTACTTGTCCGGAAACGCCACTTTTGGACAACGACTTTGCCATGGGCTAAAATCGCGTTCTGATGTCCTCCAAATCTGATGCCTTTCGAGCCATCCTGATCGCGCCGACGATAAGGGCAGCGTCACGGTTACTCATTCTCACCGTGATTGGCAACGCCGCTCAGACCCCCGAAGTCTGCCTTCGCGATCTGATGTCCAATTGCGGCAGGGTTTGATCGAAACGACTTCAAATTTCGGTGTTGCCGCGGTTTTCGGCGTCGAATACTGCTGTTGTGCCAGACCAATCGCGAGAAAAAGGAGGCCGCGTTTACCGCACGCCTCCCACGCGCGCAGTTCTAGGTCTCTGACCGCTTGAAAAGATTCTAAAAAACATTTCCATTCAAAAATGTTTTGGCGCATACTGAGGGTATGGGACGCCCACCCCTGAGTATCGAAGTCAAAACGAAAGACCAGAACGAGCTGACGAGGCTGTTGAGCGGCGGCGTTCAGCAGGTCCGTGTGGTCCTGCGAGCCTTGGCGCTCCGGCAGTTGGCCAGGGGCGTTAGTGCGCCGCGGATTTCCAGCGTGGTCCCGCTCACTCCCCAAGCGATTCGGAAGGTCGGCCATCGTTACCAAACCGGCGGCCTCGAACCCGCTCTCTACGAGAAGCAGCGGCCAGGCGCCGCCACTGTTCTGGAAGACAGCCAGAAACAGCGGATTATCGCCATGGTGTGCAGTAACCCGCCAGAGGGCCGCGCCCGCTGGACCGTGCGACTGGTGGCCCAGGAAGCGGTGAAGCGCCGACTGGTCCCACGCGTGGGAAGGGAAACCATCCGGATTCTGCTCCTCGACCACGGCCTCAAGCCGTGGCGGGAAAAAAATGTGGTGCGTAGCCGAACTCAATGACGAGTACATCAACAAGATGGAAGACGTGCTGGAGACGTATGAAAAACCCTACGATCCCCAGGAGCCGGTGGTGTGTCTGGATGAGTAGCCGGTCACGCTGCACGCCGACGTGCGCCCCGCCTCTCCGGCCGAGCCGGGGCGGGAAGCGCGGCGGGATAACGAGTACGAGCGGTGTGGTACGGCCAATGTTTTCTGTGCCGTAGAGCCGAAGGCGGGTCGGCATTTCACCTTTCCTACACCGGATCGATCAGCCTTTGAGTTCGCCCAAGTCGCCTGCCACCTGGCGATGAAGTACCCGGACGCAAAGAGACGATCCACTTGGTCATGGACAACCTCAACATCCACCGCCGCAAGTCGTTGACGGACGTCTTCGGGGAGGAGGTTGGCAATGAGATCTGGGACCGATTCACGGTTCACTAC
>Ga0182030_10020882_pt1 | contig 12317 bp, 10 predicted proteins | sample 812S3MmetaG_FD_121299 | JGI IMG/M metagenome (GOLD analysis project Ga0182030, IMG submission 121299) | Permafrost microbial communities from Stordalen Mire, Sweden - 812S3M metaG (Illumina Assembly) | ecosystem: Environmental > Terrestrial > Soil > Wetlands > Permafrost | place: Sweden...
GGGCGGCTCGTTTTACTATTCGACCTGGGCGCGGCAGCTCATCCGTTCCAATAACGAGGGGCGCGTCCTGGGCGTCATTGCGCAGCAGAAGGACGGCAGCTACATCAAGTTTCTCGCCCGGCGCGGCGTGGTGCTGTGCACCGGCGACTACAGCGGCGACCGCAGCATGGTCGAGCACTACTGCCCGCAGGCTGCGGACCTCTACCCGCACACCATCTACCCCAATATAGACGCCAACGGCAAGCTGGCCAATACTGGCGACGGGCAGAAGATGGGCGTATGGATCGGCGCGCAGATGGAGCGCGGGCCGCACGCTCCAGTCAACCACTGCATGGGCGGACCGCTCGGCGACGATGCCTTTCTGCTGGTGAACGTTCGCGGCGAGCGCTTCATGAACGAGGACAACGACGCGCAGCACTGGACCAATGCCTTCGAGCGCCAGCCGCAGGCGCATGCCTTCCAGATATTCGACGCCAAGTGGAGGGAGCAGCTCGCCTGCCAGGGCATCAGCCACGGACAGTTCTACAAAGTTGGTACTGGCGGGCTAGGGGGTGGCATGAGCTGGAGTGCGGTCACCACCGAGCAGCGCGTGCTGGGACTGGCGAAGACGGCCAACACCCTCGAAGAACTGGCTGCCAAGCTGGAACTGCCCGTGGAGGCTTTCACGGCCACCGTCAAGCGCTATAACGAATTGGCGCATCAGGGCAACGACACGGACTATTATAAACGCGCCGACCGGCTTTTCCCGGTGGAAACCGCGCCCTTCTACGGCGGCCGCGCCGCGCCGTCGCTGCTGGTGATCATGGGCGGTTTGGTGGTCAGCGCCAAGTGCGAGGTCTGCGACGGCAAGTTCAATACCATTCCCGGACTTTTCGCCGCTGGCAACGCCATGGGCTGCCGCTTCTCCGGCGACTATGCCGTCACTGCGGCGGGCGTCAGCCACGGCACGGCGCTGACCTTCGGGCGGCTGGCCGGCCAGATGGCCGCCAAAGGATAATTCGCGCTCCGCCGGGTGCCGGGTGCCCCAGGTCCAGATTTTGGGACCTGGGAAATGACCGCCCTCCGATTTCCCAAAAAATCTCAGTAGCGGAAGTTGAAAAAGGTGGGTTAAGGTCGCCGCCGGGTGCCCCATCCTCTCCGCGTTTCTTGCGGAAAAAATGGGAAAGCATGACTCTCAGTCAGCCCTGTTCTTTGAAGAACCGCTCAAGCCGCCGGGCGCGGCCAGCGGGCTTCGACGGTGGTGCCGATGCCGCCGCGGGGGCGGAATTCGCCGCGCACCACGGCCCAGACCGGATCGGTGGCCTTGACCACGTCTTCGAGAACCTGGTTGACGATATTTTCCTGGAAGATGCCCAGATTGCGGTAGCTGAAGAGATACTCCTTGAGCGATTTGAGCTCCAGGCAGCGCTCCCTTGGCATATAGCGAATGGTCAGCGCGCCAAAGTCGGGCAGGCCGGTTTTGGGGCAGACCGAGGTCAGCTCCGGGTCGTCGATCAGAATCTCGTAGCCGGGAAACTGGTTCTGCCAGGTTTCGATGGCCGGGAAGGCGAAGTCCAGGCCGGCCTTGGCGTGATCGTCGGTATAGCGTGGTTCCAGAGCCATAACAGAATTGTACGAGAATTGCATAAACTATGGGGATCGGCTGGGCAGGCCCAATTCCGATATTTTCTGCTTCCGAACTTCCTGGAGCGGTGTTTTCCAGTCCTATATACTGACACTGGTTAAGTGAATGGCTCAAGAGAGTAAGCTATCGATCCGGCTGTGGTTTTGGAGGGGCTTGGCCGTCCTCCTGATCGTTGTCTTTTTCACGGTGCGATCCCTAACCAGGGACCGTTTGCCGGTGCGCGTGGTCGAGGTCTCGCGCGCCGATCTGGTGAACACGGTTTCAACCAACGGCCGCGTGGAGCCGGAGATCAATTACGAAGTCCACAGCCCCATCGCAACCACGGTCAAAGCGGTTTTTGCTCAGCCCGGCGACCGGGTTGCGGTCGGCAAGTTGCTGATGGAGTTGGACGACGTGGAGGCCCGGGCCCGGCTGGCCGCCGCCCAGAGTGGCGTGAAGACGGCTCAGGCTGCGGTTGAGGCAGCTACTCACAACGGAACCCTGCAGGAGCGGCAAACGGCTGCCGCCGACGTGGCTCGCGCCCGCGTGGAGCGCGATCAGGCGCGCCGGGATCAGGAGACCCTGACCAAACTCAACGCCGGCGGGGCGGCTTCTGCCAACGAAGTAGCCTCGGCGAAGCAGCGGCAGGCGTCGGCTGAAGCCAGCCTCCAGGCCTCTGAGGAGAGCGCGCGAAATCACTTTTCCGCGGCCGAGGTCGAACGCGCGCAGGCGGGGCTGGCCGAGGCGCAGGCCAATCTGGCCGCCGCGCGAGAGGTGCTGGCGCAGACCTCCGTTCATGCGCCCGTAGCGGGAACCATCTATGACCTGGAAGCCGGACGCACCGAATTTGTGGAAGCGGGCAAGCTGCTGCTGCAATTGGCGGACCTGCATCATGAACGAGTGCGGGCCTATTTCGATGAGCCGGAGATCGGCCGGCTGGCGCTAGGTCAGAAGATTCAGATCAAGTGGGACGCCAAGCCGGGCCGCATCTGGAACGGTCACATTGTGCGGGTTCCGGTAACGGTAATGACCTACGGCACGCGCAACGTGGGCGAGGTTCTGGTCGCCATCGACGATGCCGACGGCGACCTGCTTCCCGATACCAACGTAACGGTCACGGTGACCACCTCGAGTGAGCCCAATTCGCTGGCCGTGCCCCGCGAGGCGCTGCACTCGGAGAACGGCAAGCCCTACGTTTACAAGGTCGTGAAAGACGGGCTGCAGAAGACTGCCGTGACCACCGGAACCATCAATCTGACCCAGGTGGCCATTCTCTCCGGATTGCAGGCGGGCGATACAGTGGCGACGGGAACAGTCAATGGACAGCCCTTGCAGGAGGGCCTTCCGATCAAGGTTGCGCGATGATGCAATTGTCCGGCGCGACGAAGATAGTGGCGGCGGCGCTGGCATCTGCAGCGCTGGGGCTCGCGGCCTTTGCGCAGGCGCCTGAGCAGAAGAAGGCGGCGGTGGGCAAGGATGCTCTGGCCCAGGTCAATGCGGCTCTCCAGAACGGCGAGGCCGATCGGGCGCTGGCTCTGCTCCACTCCCTCGCTCAATCAGGCGTGGAAGTGGCCGAGGCGCGCAATCTGGAGTGCCGTGTGCTCTATATGCTGGACCAGTGGAATCGCGCAGCCGACGAATGTGAGCAGGCGGTGAATCTGGACCGGGAGAACTCCCGCTATCATTTGTGGCTGGGCCGCGCGCTGGGCGAAAAGGCGGATCGCGCCTCATTTCTGAGCGCCTATTCGCTGGCCAAACGCGTGCGGGCGGAGTTTGAAGAGGCGGTGCGGCTGGATCCGCTTGATGGCGAAGCGCTCTCCGACCTGGGCGAGTTCTATTATTCGGCGCCGGGAGCGGTGGGCGGCGGTATCGACAAAGCTGAAAAGGTCGCCGTGCAACTGGAAAAGGTGGATGCAACCCGCGCCCACGAGCTTCGTGGGCACATCGCTGAAGAACGAAAAGATTACGTCACGGCAGAGCGGGAGTTCAAGCAGTCGATTGCCGTCTCTGCGCACCCCGCTTCCCAGTGGATGACGCTGGCCGGCTTCTATCTACATCGCGAACGCTGGACGGAGATGGTGTCGGCGGTCGAGAACGGCGCGAGCCTGGCTCAACGCGACAGAAAGGCATGCGTCGCGCTCTACGACGGAGCTGCCCTGCTGACCAGAACCAACCGGAACCCGGAGCTGGCGGCAAAGATGCTTGAAGACTATCTCGCCAGCCCCGCCAAGACCGAGGCCGCGCCGTCCTTCCAAGCGCGCCTGCGGTTGGCGCGGCTTGAGGAGCAACTCGGCGACAGCGGGGCCGCACAACGGGAAAGGGCCGCGGCGCTGGCCCTGGCGCATGACTACACTCCGCCTCAGGATGCAAAGCATTGATTGAAAACTATGGCGTGAAGAGAAGATTGAATCCGCGCAAGGCCTGGGCGCTCCTGCTCCTCGGCGGGACGCTTGCCGCCGCGCCCGCGCTGCTCGCTGCGCAGATATCGCTGGGCATTGTGGTGGACCTGGCCCAGCGCAAATCGAACGAGGTCAGGCTGGCCGAGGCCGATGTGCAAAAGGCGGCTGCCGCTCTGGCCGAGACGCAGGACGCCTACATTCCCAACTTCATGATCGGCTCCAATGTTGGCTACTCGCATGGATTCCCCACCGGCCAGCCTTCGGTGGGCAGCGCATCCATGCAGTCGCTGGTTCTGAGCTTTGCCCAGCGACAGTACATCAAAGCCGCTCGCGCCGGTCTGGAAGCCGCCAACCTGAAACTCAAGGACACTCGCGAGCAGGTGGCGCTGGATGCCTCAACGGCTTACATCGAAATGGACGCCGTCAACCGCGAACTGGATGCGGCGCGCCAGCAGGAGACCTTCACCAAAGAGATGGTTCGTATTGAGCAGCAGCGGAGCGAGGCCGGCGTGGACTCGGCGCTGGACCTGTTGCAGGCTCAACTCATCGCTGCCAACCTCAAGCTGAAGCGCCTGCATCTTGAAACCCGCGCCGCTTCGCTGGCCAATCAACTTGCCGCCCTCTCCGATTTGCCAGTGAGCTCCATCTCCCCGGATCACGCCAGCATCCCTGAGATTCCCGCTGTGACCGCAAACGAGTTGAAACGCACCCTGCCTGGAATCGAGGCCGCTGGCGTGCTTGCCCACTCCATGCAGTTTCAGGCCCGTGGGGACGACCTTGCGTGGCGCCGGCCCCAGATCGCTTTCGGCGCTGTATATAACTATGATTCCAATGAGATGAACAACTACGCCCAATTCTATCAACCCAACACATTCACGCCGAACAACATCAGCTTCGGCCTCCAGTTCTCGGTTCCTTTTTTTGACTTCAGCCTTCGCGCCAAGGCCAGAGGAACTGCCGCCGAAGCGCTGCGCGCCACCGTTGAGGCCGAACAGGCTCAGCGGCAAAACGAGATTCAGATTTCCTCGCTGACCGGCAGCCTGCGCGAATTGGATGCCGAGGCGGAAATTGCGCGTCTAAAGCAGCAGATCGCCGATCAGCAGTTGCACGCCGTGCTCACCGAATTGGAACTCGGCAATGGCAGCGGAACCGGCCCCGGCGCCCAGCCGCAGCTCTCACCCAAGGCTGAGCAGTTGGCCCGCATCGACGAGCGCCAGAAATTCCAAGACGCGCTCGACGCGGCGCTCGATCTGAGCAAGGCGCGGCTCGGCCTGCTGCGCGCCCTCGGCCATATGCAGGACTGGCTCGACGAACTGCGCGCAAAATAGATAGAAATCGATAAAGATCGGCTAAAAATGCCGGAATGTTAGAATAGAGGGGATGCCTATGCCCCTGAAGACGTTGTTTCTGAATCCGCCCTCGTTCGAAGGTTTCGACGGCGGTGCTGGCTCGCGCTGGCCGGCTACGCGCGAGATTGAGTCTTACTGGTACCCGGTGTGGCTGACCTATCCAGCGGGATTACTGGAGGGTTCGCGGCTGCTCGATGCGCCTCCGCACCACGTCTCGGCTGCCGAGACCATCAAAATCTGCAAGGATTACCAGTTTCTGGTGCTCTTTACATCGACGATCGGCTGGGAGGGCGACCAGCGGCTGGCCGAAGCCATCAAAGAGGCCAATCCGTCGATCCGCATTGCCTTTGTCGGCCCGCCGGTGACCACCAGCCCGGAAAAAGCGCTGAACGAATGCGCGGCGCTCGACTTTATCTGTCGCCGCGAGTTCGATTATTCCGTCGTCGAGTTTGCTCAGGGCAAGCCGCTCTCGGAGATTCTCGGCATCAGCTACAAGCTGAACGGCCAGATCGTTCACAACGCCGACCGTCCGCAGGTGGAAGATCTGGACGCGATGCCCTGGGCCACCAAAATCTACAAGCGCGATATGGACGTTACGCGCTACAGCGTGCCCTTCCTGCTGCATCCGTTTATTGCGCTCTACTCCACCCGCGGCTGCCCGGCGCAGTGCACCTTCTGCCTGTGGCCGCAGACGCTCAGCGGGCACGCTTGGCGCAAGCGGTCGACCGACGATGTGGCCGCCGAACTGGCCTGGGCCAAGCAGAACTTTCCCGAGGTCAAAGAGTTCTTCTTCGACGACGATACCTTCAATATTCAAAAGGCCCGGACCGTTGAGCTATGCGAAAAGCTCAAGCCGCTGAATCTCACCTGGAGCTGCACCTCGCGCGTCACCACCGACCGCGAAACCCTCGAAGCAATGAAGAACGCCGGCTGCCGTCTGCTCATCGTGGGCTTTGAATCGGGCGATCCGCAGATCCTCAAAAACATCAAGAAGGGCGCCACCATCGAGCGCGCGCGCGCCTTCGCCAAGGACTGCAAAGATCTGGGCTTGACCGTCCACGGCGACTTTATCCTCGGCCTTCCCGGCGAGACCAAAGAGTCGATCCAAAACACGATCAAATTCGCCAAGACGCTGGATGTCGAAACCATCCAGGTCAGCATCGCGCACGCCTATCCGGGAACGGAATTCTATGACTACGCCAAGGCCAACGGATTCATCGTCAATACCGCGGCCATGATGGATGAGGGCGGCCACCAGATGGCGCACATCGAGTATCCCGGCCTGCCCACCGACTACGTGCTGGAGATGGTGCATCGCTTTTACGACGAATACTACTTCCGGCCCAAGGCCGCCTTCCGGGTGATCTGGAAAGCATTCGTCAATCGCGATCTGCCCCGTCTCTACGTTGAAGCTAAAGCTTTTATGAAGCTGCGCGGCCAACGCAAAAAGATGGTGAAGACCGCGCGCGGCAAGCAGGCCGATCCACCTGCCCCGGCAAGCGCGGGCGCTTAAGCATTTTTCCTAAATGTGTAGAGAGTTATGGGTGCCCCACCCTCGCCGCGCTCTTGTTTTTGCGGCTAGGGTGGGATCAAGTACCCTATACAGCAATAGGAGAAATGCTCTAAGCCAGCTCGCTAACCGCTATCCCGCGAAGCGGGGCCATAGCATTTTCACGGCTACTGAAATGTGGGCGCCCCATCCTTCGCGCTTTTTGCGAAGGGTGGGAAGCCACGATTTTCGAAGCGCGACTTGCCCGTCAGGACCAAGCACCGATGGCTCACCAAAGACTTTTGCCGCGGCAATATATGATCCTTGGACTGGTGGCTGTCTGCGCCCCGCTGGGCGATACGTTTCTCTCGCGCGGCATGACCCGCCTGCCGGCTATCGCACTGGCTCATCCGGCCTCTCTCATCGCCGCTGTCTTCACCCCCTGGATCGCTCTCGGCATCGCGCTGCTGATCGGTTTCTTCGCCAGCTACCTGACCGCGCTCTCGTGGGCCGATCTGACCTATGTGCTGCCGGCCACGGCCTTCGGCAACGTAATCGTCGCGCTGCTCTCCCGCTTCTGGCTGCAGGAACCCATTTCGCTCGAGCGCTGGGCAGGGATCGTGCTCATCACCGTGGGCGTGGGCTTTGTGGCGCATGGGCCGTCTTTGACCGAAAGGCCTGGGGGCGAGAAGCAGCCTGCCTTTGCAGCGCAGGAAGCAGCGCTTCAAATCGAAGAGGAGCAGCCGCGATGATCGTTCCCAACTCAGCGGCACAGCCCGGCTTCTGGACCGCAACCGCGATGATCGCCGCCATCGTACTCGCCTCGACCGCCGGCGAAGTGCTGACCGCCGCGGCGATGAAGTCGATCGGCGACCTCGACGAAATTCATGCCCGCTCCGGCATGAAGGGCGCCATTCGCGCCGTCGTCACCTGCCCGCTCTTCTTTGCTGGAGTTTTTTTCTTGGCCTTGGCCTTCTTTTCTTTGCTGTTTGCGTTGAATCATCTGAACCTGAGCCTGGTTGCGCCCGCCTCGGCCTCGCTCACGCTGGTCACCAACGCCATCGCCGCCAAACTCTTCCTTAAAGAGAATGTGGATAGGCGCCGCTGGACCGCGGCTGTGCTGGTGTGCATTGGAGTCTATTTCCTGGCGCATTGAAAGCAGGGGTCAGAGATCAGAGATCAGGGATCAGGAGTCAGAGCAGGCGCATCAGGCCGCGGGGCGTCAGATCAGCATTGAGAATCGCTCGCTGGGTGCCCCATCCTTGCGACGTACTTGTTTTTGTCGCAAGGGTGGGAGACCGCAAATCTCTGCGCAGCTAGAGCTCGCCATCACCCGATAAACTGCATCAGGCCGTGCGGCTTCAGGTCTGCTTCGAGAATCGCGCGCGATTCTCCGATGCTTTTGCAGAGCGCTTCGGCAGCCAAGTGCCCGGAGCGGGCGGCGCTTTCCATCGTCGAGGGCCAGCCGGTCGCGGTCCAGTCTCCGGCAAGAAAGAGATTCGGCCAAGGCGACTCAGCGGAAGGCCGCGCGGCATCGATTCCCGGAGGCACGCCGAAGGTGGCGTGCACTTCCTTGATTAGCGCCACCTTCTCCAGCCTGGCCTCTTTCACGCGCGGAAAAAACTCCGCCAGTTCGCTGAGCGCAAGCTTGATCGCAGCTTCGCGCGGCAATGCCGCAAAGGCCGTCGATGCGCTGATGACCAATTCAATATAGTGCCCGCCGCGCCCTGGTTGCAGCCGCGACTGGTTATAGAGCCAATGAATCTCGCGATCCAGAAGCACCGCATGATCGAGATCCGTAATCTCGCGGTCGAACCACAGATGCACGCTGCAGATAGGTTCGTGCTCGTGCATTTCCATTTGCCGCGCCAGAGCATCCGCGCCTTCCGCCCCGGGCAGATGCGGCAATAACTTTTGCATTCCCTCGAAGGGCAGGGCAACGATCATGAACTCCGAAGTCAGCTCGCCGGTTCGCGTCTGCGTCGTCCATTGCGCGCATTCCTCGTCCCAGGCCGCGCCTTCGACGTTTGTATTGAGAAGGACGCTACCGCCGCGTTCTTCGAGAAACGGAGTCACGCCCGCATAGAGTTCGCTCAATGGCGCCGTGCTCATGCCCATGCTGCCCGCTTGGGCTGAATTCATGAAGAGTTCGCGGATCACCTTGGCCGCGTAGGGAAGCGCAATGCAATCGACCTCCGCGTTGAGGGCGCTGGCAATCACCAGGCGCCAGAAGCGGTTCAGTGCGCCTTCGGTCTGTTTGTGCCGCCTGAGCCACGCGCCCAGGCTCTCGGTTGAATCGCTGGGCACGGGCCGCAGCAGCGCTGTGAAGGCGCGAGCCAACGATAGTTTGTCGGCCAGCGTGAAGGCATGAGCGGAGAGCAGCCTGGGCAATCCGTGCAAGGGCGCAGGCAACCCCAGCGGACCGAGTCGTGAAGGCCCCAGCGCCGAGCGCCGTCCTCCCGGCTCGATCATCGTCATATCGCTCGTCCAACGGATGCGATCGGCGACCCCGACGCGGCGGTAGAAGCCGATGAGATTGGTGCAGCAGCCGAAGAGCACGTGCTGGCAGTTATCGATGACTTCATTCACGCCCGGATGCAGATACGACGATGCCCGCCCGCCCAGATAGCCGCGCCGCTCGGCCAGTTGCACGCGGAAGCCGGCTTCGGCCAGCGCGCAGGCCGCGCTCATGCCGGCCACGCCGCCGCCGATGACCGTAACAGTTTTCTCCGAGTTCCGCTCGAAACCGCCCAATGCTCAAGCCCTCTTACCAGACCAGCAGCCGCGCCAGCCCCATGCGAGTCATTCCTACGGCCAGGATGCCGAACTTCTGCGGCAGCGGCACGCTGGCGCGGCGGCTGAAGACGTCGTAATCGGCCTTTTCGATGCGCTTGAGCAGCCCATGATAGATCGTGACCAGCACCCACAGCGCGGGCCGGCTCTCGCGGTCGATCAAAGGCAGCAACTCCTGCGCCGACTGATAGAAATTCTCGGCGCGCTGGGCAATCGCCGCCAGCAATGCGCGTTCCTCAACCGTTGCAGGCGCTCCAGGCGAACGATGCAGCAGAGAATCCAACGCAACATTGTGAGCAGCCAAATCTTCCAGCGGCAGATAGACGCGATTGCGCTCGGCATCCTCGGCCACATCGCGCAGAATGTTTGTCAACTGAAAGGCAATTCCGGTCTTCTCGGCCAGCTTTTCGGCGCGCTGGTCCTGGTAGCCGAAGATGCGAATGCTGACCAGGCCAACCACAGAGGCCACCAGATAGCAGTATTGGTAAAGATCGGCGAAGGTGGCGTATGTATCCGGCTCGTCCCCAGAGCTCCGCTCCAGGTCCATGGTCACACCGGCAACTAACTCATCCAGCAAACTGAGTGGGATGGCGAAGCGCTCGACGGCATCGCGCACGGCAAGAAAGACAGGGGCGGAAGTATCGCCGCCATGGCAGACACCGCGCCAATCCGCCAGCCACCGGTCGAGGCGTAGGCGGCGCTCCTCGCGGGAGAGGCTTTCGTCGTCGGCCAGGTCGTCGGCCCTGCGCATGAAAGCATAAATGGCGCAGATCGCGTTTCTTCTTGGTTTTGGAAGAGCGACGAAAGCATAATAAAAATTCTTGGCCTCGCGTTTGGCGATGGCGCGGCAGACCGCATAGGCGGAGTCCAATGCGAGATTCTTTGCTGCGGATGCCGGGCTCACGCGGGCCTGCTTTCCTTTCGTCGATCCGTCTTCGGTATCCCTCCATCGAGACTTAGAGAGGGTATCAGCTTGCCGCTCACGGCGCGCAGGGCCAGCGCCAGCTTTCTACCCTTCGAGATCGCCGGACGCGCCTTCAGCACATCGTAGTCCTGCCGCTCGATGGCGCGCAAAATCTCCAATCCGCCGCGGCTGAACAGGTCCAGATCGAGCGCCAACTCGCGGTTCACCTTGCCGATCAATGGAAGTCCCTCGGCAAAAAGCGAGCGGGCATAATCGACCTCATAGCGCATCAGCGCGCGAAACTCCGCCGTGGCAACGCCGCTCTCGATCGTCTCATCCATGACGCCGAAGCGCTTCATATCGTCTTGAGGAATATACACGCGGCCCTTCTTGAAGTCCACTCTCACATCCTGCCAGAAGTTGGCCAATTGCAGCGCCGAACAGGTGGCATCCGAAAGCTGGAACTTCTCTTCATCCGCTTCGCCGCATGCATAGAGCACCAGGCGGCCCACCGGGTTGGCCGAATAGCGACAGTAGGCCAGCACGTCCTTCATCGACGCGAATCGCGTGACGGTCTGATCATGGCGAAAGGCGACGAGCAAATCGGCAAACAGCTCCTTCGGAATCTCACAGGCGCGGATGGTCTCGGCAAGCGCGACAAAGACCGGATGCCGCGCCCGGCCTTCGTAGCAGGCATCCAACTCGCGGCCCCATAAATTGAGGAGCGCTAAAGCCGCGGAGCGATCTCCCACCTCGTCGCCCAGATCGTCCGAGACGCGGCAATACGCGTAGATGGAGTGAAAATGATGGCGCAGCGGATGGGGAAGGAACCACGAAGCCACGTGGAAGTTCTCATAGTGCGACTCGGCCAGATTCCTGCACCAGGCGCGAGCCTCGGCGAGCGTGGGCGCAACCGCGGGAATGCAATAGCTGGCCGGCAGTTGCGCCCAGCCCCGCTCCACCAACTCATCTCTCAGTTGCGATTCATCTTCAGCTTGCGGCGTACTCATTCTTCGCCTCAGGGCACAATCGCGGTCTTGATCTCGCTGCCGCGATTCATCAGCGTCACAAAAACGCGGTTGAGTTCGTAGAGGTGGGCGTGGCCGGTGATGAAGTCTCCGGCCTGGAAGCGTCCGCCGGAGATCAGATCGAGCGCCTTGCGGCAGATAGCCGGAGTGTGGTGGAAGGTTGAGCGCAGGGTAATGTCGTTGTAGTGCAGCCGATTCGTATCCAGAGTCACATGCGTGCCCACGGCGCATCCGCCAAAGAGATTCACTGTACCGCCCTTGCGCACCAGTTCGACCGCCTCCTGCCACGCCTCCGGCATGCCGACCGCCTCAATTGCGATATCCACGCCGCGGTTCTTCGCCGTGAAAGCGCGTGTTTCGCGAATGGCGGCGCGGATCGTTGCCGTCTGCACCACATGCGCCGCGCCCAACTGGCGCGCCGCCTTTGCCTGGCCGTCGTGCTTCACAATGGCGATGGTCTCGCAGCCGGCCAGCGCGGCCACGTGCAGAATCATCAGCCCCAGGGGTCCGCCGCCAATCACGGCCACCGTATCGCCGGAGCGCGGGCGCGAGTCCTCGAAGCCATGCACCGCACAGGCCAGCGGCTCGGTCAGCGCCGCGTGCTCCAGCGGGACGTGATCCGGTACATGGAGCGTATTCTTTGCCGCGATGCGCGCCGGAATGCGGATGAACTCGGCGTAAGCGCCGTTATTGAAGAGCAGATCGTCGCGGAGATTCTCCTGTCCGCGAGCGCAAAAATAACAGAGACCGCA
>Ga0182030_10020883_pt1 | contig 12317 bp, 13 predicted proteins | sample 812S3MmetaG_FD_121299 | JGI IMG/M metagenome (GOLD analysis project Ga0182030, IMG submission 121299) | Permafrost microbial communities from Stordalen Mire, Sweden - 812S3M metaG (Illumina Assembly) | ecosystem: Environmental > Terrestrial > Soil > Wetlands > Permafrost | place: Sweden...
AATAAAGTAGAAATATATATAGTTTAAAGAAATGAGTATATTATTAGTTGTATATTTCTATAAATAAAGTAGAAATATATATAGTTTAAAGAAATGAGTATATTATTAGTTGTATATTTCTATAAATAAAGTAGAAATATATATAAAGTATAGTCACGTGATCATACGAGCTTTGTATAGTCAGCTGACTATCTATATTTTCTAAGCTCAATACTTGTAAATAAATAAAAAGATAAATTATCTTGTCTAATCTTTCATAGATATATTTATATATTTATAATTATAACTAATATAATTCTAGTTTACTTTAGTATATAGATATAAAATAAAAATATATCTAAAATTATAGATTTTATAATTGTTTAAACAAAAAGATAATAATAGATAATAGAATTGTATAATATTATAACAAATTAAATTGCTTAAACTTTAAAATATAGTAATCTGATTAGCTGATTTTGATCAATTAGATTACTTTATTAAAACGTTCAAAATTTTTACTTTGCTAGTTAGAAACCGTCTTATTCATACCTTATATCAAAGGCACAGTCCGAAATGCTAGGCCGCGACTAGTTCTCTATCACAGAAGTTTGTGTGTCTAGAGTCAGTACACGAGCTAGAGCGAATACAGTAACTCAAGCGAATACAGTAAGCTGATTGCCAACAAACATGAGAGCCGATCGCAATTTGTCATGGTCCCGGGTATACGGTATTTCAGGCCCAAGCCAATGACAAATAATTATGTCCTCGTGAATAAGAATCTTATAGACGATGAGGCCAATCATACATCTAATATTGGCAGCGCATACTGGGATTCTTTAAGTGCTGACAGGCTAACGTACGCTTACCTTGCGAAAAGATAAACGCTAAAACCAGTTACGTTCCTTATTTGGCAAGGTTTGACGTTCTACGCCTCAAATTCTATTATGGTTACTCGTTCTCTGACTGCCAGTCCATGTCGGATAAAATGAGACTATTCCCCCCATCTTCCCACCATCATCTCTCATTGTCCTATCTTCGGATTATCCAGTCTTTTCCATATCTTTTCTACCAAGTGACTTCCACACTATACCGACAAGCAACATGAAAATCACTACATCACTTCTAAAATCCATATTTCCAGTGCTTATAATTGGTCCATTTCGAAGAGTGTTCGGAGCTATGCGATTGGTAGCTGATCGTGGGATGTTGATATTGATGATGGTCTTTGGGGGATTGTGATCTCGACTTCCTCGATAACGCCAAGGTCTCGAAATCAGTAGACCCCCGCAGTATCACCATGTTATTTGAATCGTCACCCGTTGCCGGTCGCACCACCCCCTTCTGGATCTACTCGTTCATTGGGTTCCCCTCCATCTCCCAAAAGATCACGACATTCTTTCAATTCAACTTGTTGCCCTCTCCCAGGGGCTCCCTTTTGGAACACTTTGGGTCGTTGGCATATTTATATAAGGAACGAAAAGGTGCTGTTGTATGCTAGGGTCGGGGTTTTGGGGCTCAGGATGTCGAGCTACTGCGAATGGAGGCATCGGCTACAGCCCCCCAGACTAGACCGACTGGAAATATGGAAATTAATCGAGTCGGAAAGTACATTCTAGGCCCTTGGTGTGGAGGAAGGTTGCGGACGCAGGAAGACCGTTCCCACAGCTCTTGAATAGGATCCTGCCGCAGGCCTTAGTTGTCGAACGGCCCTATGGTAGAAGAAGCTATCATTTAATGTAGGGAATATTGCACAATCATGGCAGCAACGATCAATTCTCTTCCTCGCACTCATGTTTGGGTACTGTTCTTCGCTATCCCCGTCCTATCGTCTTCTCACCAAACTATCCACCTTCTGTAACACTGTGTACTACGCACCGTCTTTTAAATAGCTCCCATGTACCGTTCTCTTTCCATCGACAATCAGCTCACCGATTTTCCCAATTATTACATTTCCTCTGACTTCCAGGTCACCTTTAACATGCAGCCTCCCATTGACTGTCATGCCATTCTTTACCTTGACATCTTTTCTACTCCTGGGTCAGCAACCAGACTTATTCCAATACGCCTCTTAACATGAAGCATGACTTACTCAGTAACACACTCCCCATCCACCACCAAACCCCATCTACATTCCATCTTCCCACCCACCACGACAAGCCCCGCTCCCTCAATTTTCACCTTCCCACTCGTATCCAGATCCCCACCAAGCACCACCCCATTCTTCATTAAAACCTGCCCACTCGTACTCACCTTCCCGCCAACCCTCACATTCCCATCCATTGTCAACGCCCCCGAACAATCGACCTTCTCCACCACCTCCACCCCATCTCTCAACGTGATACCACCACTCGCATCCACCTTGCCGCCAACCCAAACTCCATCCCTTAATTCCACCGACCCAGAAGATGCAATCTTACCATCAATTCTCACATTCTGATAACACTTTACCGACCCCGAAGCGTCCACTTTTCCATTGACAGTCACGTGGTTCGAGAGAGTCGTAGACCCAGAACTTGCAGTCTTGTCGGTGACAAGGACGTGTTGGCTTAGGTTTATGGAGGCGCTGGAGCTGACTTTGCCTATTATATTGAGGGGACCAGTGAGTGATACGGAGGAAGAGGAATTTACGGATTTGGATTCGGGAATTGGTTGGGATTGTGACTTGGTGTCTTGAAAGAATTGGGCTTGTAGCGCGAGAGGCGACGAGGAGCCTGGTGTTGTAGCGGGTGTGGGATGCGGGAGGGGAACGTAGGTTTGCTGATCTGAGCTCGAGCCAGAGATGGAGGGATCGGTGGGAGAGTATGGTGGGGGAGAGGGGTCGCGATGAAGAGGATCGGGAAGTGGGGGTTTGGTGTCAGCCGGTATGTAAGTCATAGTTGAGGTTGATCTGTGCTTCTGAGGAAGATGGTCGAGTCTTGGTAGCGGGAGAAAGAGTCTTCAATTAAGCAAGTTATGAGGTGATGGTGGAATGATAGAAACGTGTGTGGCTGGCGCGGCTAGCGCTATATATGCGAGGCTGCAGCCTGAAGCTGACGCAAGCCTCACGTTCAATCGCTCGCGAATAAAACATCACTCCAAGAGTGTTGGGAGGTCTGTTCAGACAGTTCAAGACGCTCGGAATGTCTATTATGTTACTGCTGAAAGGTTCAAGGCGTGGTATGGAATGCTCTAAGGTCATCTGCCTATCATGTGACCGAGTTCCCCTCCTCCGTTGGCGAGCTTATGAGCTAGTCTGTTAGCCGGTGACCATCATCTTAATCACATCCAATGACCCTTCCCAGCACGGGCTGTTATATGATATACTGTAACTCAATTTCTCATTCGGTATACGTCATATATCATCGGCTTACCCCTGCTCTCTTGCTAGTACGAGGCACAAAACGAGTTGGTCAAGAGAGTCCTCACTTCAAGTTTCAATAATTTTAACTAGTTACACATGTGGAAAGAAAACACCAATCAAGTGACATTCTTCTTATTGAGTTATGGCCAAAAAGCGTTACTGGCAGCGGGAGCTAAGAAGTAGAGCTGCTCTAATTCTCGAGACGAGCCGAATTGATCATAGTGTGGCTTCCCAGCGGGAAATCGCATCGACGTTGCAGATCTTGCAGAGATGCATAATCTCAGATAGTGCCAAAATAATCTTCCGAAGACTCCGAATCATAAAGGAACGACATGCCCTTCTCATCGGAAAAGGCGAGTGCTTCCATTAGTTACGATCTCGACCTCTGTTAAAGGGGGTACTCCAAACCATGACCGGTCGAAGGGTCTCTACTCGAAGTGTCTCTGATTTTTCTACTATTCGAATGACCCAATGGAATCACCTTCAAGTCTACAGTGAAGAGACGCGAAAGCAGGGTTAGTTCTCCACGGTGAATTCTCCAAGGCCTTGCTAATTAAATCCCAGCTTTCGAAGATCTCCTACGCGACTATCCCTGGCTTGTGTCCGAATACCTTGGACGTGCAGAGCTACAGGCGCCCAAGCCCCATCTCTATGGCGAGGAACGGAAATTTGATGCCAAGATCGCGGAGTCGAATCAGCGAAGTCGGTACTCAGAGTGGAAGAAGGAGCGTATGAGACGTGAACTTGGATTCTGGAGGAAAATATGGGTTTGGTTGAGATACTGAGATTGGGATCGGCGGTGGCAAATATTCAATGCATTTTTGGCATATGGAGTTGGGCATAGAGTTCTTGTCGACTTTGGATAGTGGAGGCTGGGGCGTGATTGGATTGGCGACGAATGAGGAATATTTGTGCTGGCTCGAGCTCATAATTTGAAATTCCAGCCACTATGTCCTCACAATGATGCCAAAACTTCAAAGGCTTAGGTCAATCACTTTTAGGGAGCCGTCAGATGCATTGAAAATTGGAGGTATGATTTGTTTAAAAGAAGTTGAGTGGTTGGACAAGGACTTTCTATACCATGTTCAATCCAGGGGTCAGTCGACTAGAAGCTCAGTCTATGTTTTCGAAAGTCTTAACCCATTTCAATTCACATTCCTGCCCTGCCATAATAGAAGTTTAAATACATGGAATATGGGCGAGAGAAAGAAACTTTCATCATTTCCTTCTCGTCCAATGGTGAATCAAGTAGATCCTGGTTATTCACCTCGAAGAGCATTAGAGTTCTGCCATCTCTATGTAGGGACACACTCCAACCCAGCCTTACAAAGTTCGTCCCTTCCTTTCCTACTTAATTACCAGACTTCATCTCCCCCATGGGATCTCAACAAACAAACTAACCATGTCCTCCCCAACTTTTCTTAGAATGACTGGATGGCGAGTGATAATCCTCGGCACTGAATTTATGGTCTAGCAGCTATAGATGCTTATCTAGAAGTCAGCCCGAACATCAATCTAACCATTCTAGAGGCCGACAGCCGCATTGGAGGCACATGGAGGGCCACTTGTGTCTCTCCCGAATACATCGTGGACTCGCCCATCCCTGCTTTCGAATTCGGGAACATCAGTACAATGGAGCAATTTGGTGCAAGGGTATGTTCTAACATCGTTGGTGAGCTGGTTACTCAGTACCTCGACTTATACACGCAGAAATTTGGCATTTTGGAAAATGGCAGGTTCAATGCAGATATATAGAAGGTGGAGATGGATAGTGAAGGACCGGCAAAGAAGAATGATGAAAGACAATCGAGAGAGGAATTGCTGAGTTGCGGATTATTGCACTGGGATAACTTTTAAACCCCGAAAGCCACAATTAAATTCAACAGATTTAAGGGACAGTCCTACTTTCAGGCTATGCTTTCCAGGCATCAATATGAGTCGATATGAAGGTCCTATATTACACACCAAAGATCTCAACGTCACAACAACTTTTCAAAGCTATTGGAATTTTCATTGACTCGCCACATCACAGTGGTTAGAGGCAATAAGTCAGCTGCCGAAGCTCAAGAAACAGCCCAAAGAATTCAAATATAGGTCACAAGCGTTCAAACCCTTGAGGGGTGTTTCGCAATACCATTTCTACCAGGTTCGCTGCAACCAATACCAGTTTATAGTATTCCTTGGAAAGTAGTCAGAACTTTACGCGCGCCGAAATTTTCGCTCTCGGGAGAATTGCACACGACAAGTACCTCCCACCAAGTAACAAGTCAATTAAGAGCCAAATGAAGATGTATGAACATGCTGCGTTAACATATGCCTTTATGCGAAGACGATATTCGATTAGAAAGAATGAGCTAAGTGCTATGATAAAGATTCAGGGCCGGATAGAGCTGATGCTGAGGGAATTAGGTGTAGGGACTGATAGTAAAAGTCTAGCTGTTGAGGGATGTTAGTTGGTTTGAGTTGAGAATACTGCTGACGGAGTTGTTCGAGCCTGCCCTTCTATCGGGTTACAGGGGCATCATCCAAGAGTTTTGGGGGAAGGGGTGATTTCAAGAATAAAGATGCCACGAACTTGATGACGCATGCCTCTTGGGTGGTTAAAAGTTATCGCTCTCAACCGCGGTTTTCTCCAAGAATTATCCTAGGCTTATATATTGAAAGAAATCATTGTTTCAGTATAATATTGCCGCAGAAAGTCCGTTGCGGTGCCAAAGGCTCTGTAAGCACGCTGTAAATGTATTCTACTAAAGTCATCAAGAGAAAAAGAGTATCACAGGAGAAAAGCCCCTATTGTTACAGAGACCAGCCGCTAATTATAAGCACTAAAATATATATAGTTAGTGCATATATACCCTGTAGCTTTCAGGGCTTACAGGCCTCTTATAGGGCACTTTAGCGATACAACTAACTTTTTATGGTAAGCTTTGTATGCCTGATCGATATGAAGTGAAACCCTGCTCGAAACTTTCAGGTCTTTAATTGCTGCGTTTCGTAATTTCTTAGCTGCAAATTGCCGGGTGAGTGCAACCCCCCACAGATCTGTGCTCTCGTAGCACAAAAAAATTAATGTTGTGTTTCTAAATAGGATCATTGATACCATCAGGCACCGCGCGTTGAATCCAGCTACACACTGAAATATGATAAAGTAAAGCAAAGTCCATTAGTCGCCCACATGCCTCTAGGTTGGCCCTGATCGCTCTCTGTTTGAATTCGAATACAAAATTCGCAATCACGTTACTCACAGCAATTTGGCACCGAAGTGCAGCCAAGATGAAGAAGATACTTTTCATTACGAACAGCGAGTATGGCCAAGCCAATGTCATCCTTGCGACTGCTTACGAGCTTATCATCCGTGGCTGCGAGGTCCATATCGCATCCCACGAGAGCCAAAGTCACGTGTCGGGTAACTCGATCCCTAATCGAATCTCCGACCTCAACAGGGGTGACAATGGTATCATCCCGGATGAGATGAAGCCTATGGTATTCCATCCTATTAGGGCTGTCTCGATGATGGAGGCCATTGCTAGAAATGGAACTGTACAAACTTTTGGGGAGTTCTCCCATGGTACAGGTGCCAAGGAGGCATTGCGCATGTACAGGCAGATTTTTGATATTCTTTGCCCATGGGAACCTGCCGAGTATAGAGAAGGTGTTAGCAGTTGTGTCGAAATTATTAAAGCTGTGAAGCCGGATTTGGTGGTCAACGACAACCTGTGTAACATGGCTCAAGATGCTTGTGCCTTGGTGTCACGGCGCTTCATCATTCTCAGTCCAAATTCTTTCAAGGAGTTCGTGACACCGGTGCAACCTCACTTGTTTGGATTATTGCGGGCTCCAGCGTACGTCTGAACTTCCAATTTTTGATTGCTATTTACTCTCGTGTAGGCCCGCCTCAGGTTTTCGTTTCCCGGTACCTTGGTACCAGATACCTTTGAACATCTTCCTAAACATTGCGATTGCAATCATCCTACAGCGATTGCCCGAGCTGAAAGCCATTAACGCTACACGCAAAGAACTTGGCATCGAAACCCCATTTCCCTTGCTGGTCCCGTACAACAAAGATTCCCACTATCTTATTCCCGCGACTTTAGAATGCGATTATCGTTTTCCATACATCCCAAAGAATGTCACGGCTTGTGGACCCATCATACTTCCCTCTACAGGTCTTTCAGAGGCAGACCCAGAGCTAGAAGCTTGGCTCGCATTACGTCCAACTATTCTCATCAACCTTGGATCCAATTTCCAATACAAGACGGACATGACGAACGCCTTGGCTACGGCAATTGATATGGCTCTCGAGAGGAATCACGGTATCCAAGTCCTATGGAAGTTGAAGTTAGTCAATGATAAGGATCCCCAGTGTAATCTCTTGGGCAACCATAGTCTTCAAAATGGAAGACTAAGAATCGAGCCCTGGCTGAAAGTTGAGCCTAGCGCGCTCTTGAATAGCGGGTTGATTGTGTGTTCTGTCCACCATGGAGGGGCCAACTCTTACTACGAAGCTGTAAGGTATGTCGAAAGTCCCTTACATAGAGCCTTTCAGCATTTAACTAATCGTTTTATAGCAATGGTGTACCTCAGATTGTGTTACCTTTGTGGTCTGACACTTTTGAATATGCCGACCGTGTGGAGTATCTCGGGATTGGAATATACGCCAGTCGGTACACGGCTCCCAAGCTTGATCCATCCACGGTCGGTCGAGCGCTTGCGACTATCACCGACGGGAACAATGAGCAAGGCAAACATATTATGAAGCGGGCGAAGGAACTGGGATCTAAGATGAGCCACTATAAGGGGAGAATAGCTGCATGTGAAAAGATCCTGGAGCTTGCAGAGCTTCCAGAATTCAAGGTCTGAGAATGCCATGCGAGGCATATTTTTGGGAGCTCACTTATCATAAAATAACTCTCGGCTTTTGCTTGACAAGGTTAAGCAGGCCTCGCTTGTCTTAATTTGTAATCATTGGGAGGGAAGTAGATATGTCTTTATATTTCCTAGAATCAAGATTTTGTCTACCGCCGCCTCAAGAGAAATTGAGCGCAAAGACAATGAGATAACTACTTGCATAGAAATATTATCCCATAAAATTCTCATACAGAAAGACAAAAACCTCCAAGATGTCAAATAGCCGCCAACTATGATCTGCGCTGTGTTTCCCACGAAGGCGACACTTCATAAAGGCTTATGTAAAAAATTGGTTAGCTAGAAGGCGTGTACATTTAGACTTTCCAATGCTCGTGAAACTTGATCTGGATCTTTTAATCTGATATTTTATTCATTTCTCACTTCTCATTCTATAGACCACAAAACTTAGCTTGAAAATCTCTAAGAACAAGAAGCCACATACTCAAACTATTTATCCTCATCCGAATCATCATCAAATAGCCCCTTCGCATCCTTTGCAATCGTCACTCGAGTATATAGATCTCATCAACCCTTCATCCAAATCTCTATTTTACCCTTGTTCCGCAGTGTATTAGGTTGATGATAAAGTTCTTTGTGATGTAGCCTACTTGCAAGAAAAGAAATTTTTTAATACCATTCCGTGATGTAACAGCGATACTTACATGGAAATTTTCTCATGACACTTTCCACTTCCGTCTCTGGACCCGAGCTGCTGCTGCTTTAGCTTAAAAGCTATGGGTGAGCATTCCTAAGCGCCGCCTGAGCATGCACTAAGAGGCCATTTTAGCTCCCAAAGGGACTCGTTCTGGCTCCCTGATGATCGGTTATCGTCTTGTCTCCAAGCACAGATCCCATTTTGGCTCGCTTACTTGTACAACCGAGATTCCTCCGGAACTATTTTTAGATCCACATTCGCTCATATAACACGTGATAACGCAAATCAACCAAAATATTGATACCGCACACCAAGGAAGACGTGGCCGCGGGTTTACTGGATGTGGCCAACGAGACAAGCTTGGGGAATGACCTTTTTCGCCTAATTTTGTCAGTTGAAAGCTGCGTAAATATGGATGTTTCATGACCCTGTCATTCCTTGTTTCGCATGCGCTGCAGCCTCCTGTGGCTTTTCAACACACCTGCCTTTTCTTGTCAACTGTAGGAATTACAACCATGCCCGCTGCAAACTACCCTAACATGTCAGAGAAAAGTAGCCTCCTCCCCCTGGCCTGGTGCTGTATAACCTGCAACACCTGCACGGCTGACGATGCAGAGAAGTTTTGTTCGTGTCTCAAGATCTCCATACCTTGTAAATAGTTGATTACAATGCAGAGCTTTGGAACTGAGATCAAGCTTTCATATCTACATATCTCCCCGATGCCTGCGATAAACGTGTCTAAACTTTTGGTTGACCTCGTCTTTCCAGTCAAAGTAGACTACCATCTTAGTGTTGGTTATAATGAGCGAAGAGAGAAAGAAAAAGCAACTCCAAAGAGAACTGGGCATAGTTTTCAAAACAACTATCCTCCCAGATCAATGGCCAACGCACCTTTTCAATACCTTTCAGCAGGTCAGATCTTTCCAAAAATTCGACATCTGGACCTTCCCCATGGGCGACCTTTCCATCTCATCTCATCAACTTCTCTGGAGAGGCGAAACAACAAAACGTGCAAGGGAGATTGTTAGAATTGCAGCAGCTCTTATCGAAGATGCGCCTGTCGAAATGGACACGCGACTGCGATTGGAACCGGATGTCTTGCGTCGTTTTTATCTGGCTATCGATTGGTAAGTTGCGCCGTCACAGCAGTTATCTCATGTTCTGACACACAAAGCATATCCTGTGGTAAGAGACTGTGGAGGCCAGAAGTGGAAGTAATAGTGGAATATCCAGGTGCTATCAAAAGGAATCTAGATACTCGGCGGGGAAACCGCCAACCATGTCAGTGTACTGAGGCGCTGAGACTATCGAACTTGTAAGTTTTTAGCAACTAACTTAAGGCATTGTCTATCTCATGCTAACGCTGCGCTATCCTTGCAGGAAGGAGACCGACACAATATTTTCAACCAGAGCGGATGAAATGATGTCGTTCGATTTCTCTGAGAACCGGTCCGAGGGGCACCTCAAGAATAGGCGGCCTGATCGAATTCTCGGGTTCCAGGAGACAAACAGCCTCAGTCGCCGGCTTGCCCAATATGATCTGATGGCTGGTAAACTAGGAGATGATCCTGCACTTAAGACCTTATGGGAAACGGTGGAAAGTACCGTTTTAAATCATAAAGGAAACGCTCTTCTCTTTCCCTTTCTAGTCATCGAGGCCAAATCAAGATATGGCGACTCATTTGATGCCTGTGATATACAAACTGCCCTGCCAATTTTGAAGATGCTTAAAATACAGGAAGATCTACAAGCGAAGTCTCAAATGACACTGGAGTACGGAGGGCCACTCCTATGGTATATTGCTTACAGAGGAGAGGACTGGCGACTATCCGTATGCTATATCTCTGAAAAGTCTGACGAGCATTTATATGTAAGCATACGGTTGAATTACATCCTTTCAATGACATTGCTAATTTAGGTAGGAAATTGTAAACCTCTGGAGCGGACAATTGAACGACGGAGACAGTGCGCTGCAACTACTTCTCATCATTGACTACATATACGACTGGGCCCGCGATATATTCAGGCCTTCAATAATTTCCCAGCTAGCGATGCTTGCGAATCCTGCGGAAGACAAGGGCCGAGTCCACGACAATGGCTTCACCACGGCCGATACCGACAGCGATGTTTCTCACTGGGCAGAGAAAAACAAGGAAAGGATATTGAGACTTGGGGTGCCGCCGTCGAGGATCCTACAGAGGTGATGCTGGAGGAGGAACTCAGTCTCATGAAGTGGGCGACTTATGACTCACCATTAGGCGTTTTCCGCCCAGCGTGTATTGCCGAATCCTTGTTCCGATGCCTCTGCATTACCAAAGAGAATGTTGATGCACTATTCTCAACCCTACCGAAAGGACGCAGTTACAAGAAGTTTGCTCGAAACGCAGAGAATGTCTTAAACGTTAATCATGTTCTGGTATCAGAAGATGTACTTGGGAGGATGGAAGAAATTTGGACTAACAGAGCCAGACGGCGTCAATGCCAGGATGTCCCAGAAAAACGTTTTTCGCGACAATCAACTATGATGTATCCTTTGCCGGAAACTGGGAGCTGAAGAGGGTCATGTCTTGTCTTGCGTTTGATGAAGAAGCGTTGAACCTACTCCGCCAGTACCATGGACGAAAGTCGATCCCAGTCGCCATCAAACGTGCCAAAACCCTAAGGAAGGATAACGCAGAAACCTTGCTGACTGTTTTGAAAAATCAGACAGTGCAACAAAACCTTGCATCAGCTTTGGCTTCACAAAGGCAGGAACTACGCCCTGTAGGTGGTGCTTCGTCCTCGAGCCTTTGCCCTACTTTTGAGTTTGCAGACCAAAGTCAATACTGGTTTGATGACAAAGGCTTCCGATGGCACTCGGATACAACGGCAAGTGAGGTCATAGATCAAGTGCATGATTGGTGCAAGAAGGGTTCTGAAGAGCCAACGCAATCATACATGCGATTCTCTCAGCAAATTAGTTCGCTGACTGATAACTCCACCGATTCGACTGTCGCCGCACACTTTCCTGATTGCGAACCTAGGCAAGACGAGCAATATGTCCTAGCAGCATCGTATATATACGATGGAAGGTCGTACAAGTCAAATTTACATCTTTGCTTGTATGTCGTTCCAGGTCCGATGGAGCCTCCGAGTAAGAAGCTGCTCGAACAGGCTTTGCGGAAACTGCTCAAGGATGACTTGGTCTACTTGATCAACTCCAAACCAAACTCTTGGAAGGACACATGCAAAAAATTGCGGACGGGGGGGCTCACCATGGACATATGGAACACTACTCAATTGTGGAAAAGCAAAATAAAACAACAGCTCACTTCGAGAGATCCTGTAACATTACCCGCTCTCGAAACTGAGCCTAAACTGATAAGTGGGAACCCTTTGCGACAACACACTCGGTCGTTATCTCCATCTCCTTCACTAGGACCTAAATCACCT
>Ga0182030_10020884_pt1 | contig 12315 bp, 13 predicted proteins | sample 812S3MmetaG_FD_121299 | JGI IMG/M metagenome (GOLD analysis project Ga0182030, IMG submission 121299) | Permafrost microbial communities from Stordalen Mire, Sweden - 812S3M metaG (Illumina Assembly) | ecosystem: Environmental > Terrestrial > Soil > Wetlands > Permafrost | place: Sweden...
CTCGGCGGAGCGAAGAAGGGCGGCAAGCTGCCGACCGGTCTGAAATTCCGTGACGTCATGTTCTCCGCAACCGCCCGCGAAGCGCTCAACGCCGCCGGTGCCAGCCTCGGCGAAGAAGCCTAGTTGCTTTCATGTCATCCCGAGCTTGTCGAGTGCCTGCCCTGAGCTCGTCGAAGGGGACAGCCACGCAGCTGCCGCGATCAGGTAAAATAGTTTGCTGAATACCCTTCGCAACGCACTGCTCGTTCCCGAAATCCGCAAGCGGGTCGGGTTCGTCTTTTTTGCGTTTGCCGTCTTCGTCTTCATGATTCACGTCCAGCTGCCGAACGTCGACCAAGCGAAGTGGGCGCAAGTCATTTCGTCGGGCGCGTTCTACCAGTTCCTCGGCTTCCTCTCGGGCGGCGCGCTGCAGAAGCTTTCGATCATCGCGATGGGCATCACGCCCTACATCAACGCGTCGATCATCATGCAGCTGATGACGGTCGTCATCCCGCAGCTCGAAGAGATGGCCAAGAAGGGCGGCGAGGAAGGCCGTAAGACCATCAGCCGCTACACGCGCTGGCTGACGATCGTCCTGGCCTTCGTGCAAGCCTTCTCGATGTCGGTCGCGATGAGCCGCTCGGGCGTGTTCTACGACAACTCGTGGCTGTTCATCGCCTACGCGGCGGTGTCGTTCGTTTCCGGAACCATCTTCCTGATGTGGCTCGGCGAGCAGATCACCGATAAAGGCATCGGCAACGGGATCTCGCTGATCATCTTCGTCGGCATCGTACTGCGCTTCCCGAGCCAAATCGGCCAGACGTTCTCGCTCGCCAGCAAGGGCAGCGTCAACTATCTCGGGCTCTTACTGTGGCTCGCGATCGCGCTGGTAACGATCGTCTCGATCGTCTTCATGTATCAGGGTCAGCGCCGCATCCCCGTTCAGCAAGCGCGCCGCGTGGTCGGACGCAAGATGTTTGCCGGCCGCTCGAGCTACATTCCGTTGCGCCTGAACAACGCCGGCGTCATCTCGATCATCTTCGCGATCTCGATCTTGCTCTTGCCGCAGCAGGCGCTCTCGTGGTTCGGCGCCGGCAACAGCAACGGCTGGGCCGCGGCGCTGGGAACGAACATTCAGCTCTATTTCGGGCCGACGTCGTTCCTCTACAACCTCGTCTACTTCTTGCTCGTCGTGATCTTCACGTTCTTCTACTCGTCGATCGTAGTCAACACGAAAGACATTGCGGATAACCTGAAAAAGTCGGGCTCGTTCATCCCCGGCATCCGCCCCGGCGAGCCGACCGTGCAGTACATCAACAAGATTCTCTTCCGCATCACGACGGCCGCCGCAGTGTACCTCGGCCTGCTCGCCGTGCTGCCGTCGCTGCAGCGCGACACCGGCATCACGCAGCTCTACATCGGCTCGACCTCGCTGCTGATCGTCGTCGGCGTGGCCCTCGATTCGATCACCCAGATCGAAGCGCGCCTTGCCATGCGCGACTACCGCGGTTTCATCAAAAAGTGATGCTCGTGTTCTTGGGGCCTCCCGGTGCCGGTAAGGGCACGCAGGCGAAGATTCTCGAGGACCGTTTCGGGTATCGCCAGATATCGACGGGCGATATGCTGCGCAAGCATCGCTCGGAGAAGACCGCGCTCGGCGTCGAAGCGCAAAGCTACATGGATTCCGGGAAGCTCGTTCCCGACGACCTGGTCATCCGCATGGTGGAAACCGAGCTGGCGAACGTCGAGAACGTGATCGTCGACGGCTTTCCGCGCACGATCCCGCAGGCCGAAGCCTTCGGCAACGTGCTCGACCGCAAGGGCCTCAAGTCCGTCGCGGTCATCTTCGATGTCGACAAGAGCGTCCTAATCGAACGGATCACCGGCCGCTGGTCGAACCCGCGGACGGGGCGCGTCTACCACGCGAAGTTCAATCCGCCGAAAAAATCGGGCATCGACGATGAAGACGGCGGACCGCTCGTGCAGCGTCCGGACGACGCCGCCGATGTCGTGACCAAGCGGCTCGCGGAATACGACGAGAAGACAGCACCCTTGATCGCGTACTACGAGAAGCACGGCGATTTCGTGCACGTGAACGGACTTGGCGAAATCGCCGACGTCACCAAGGCGATTATCGACAAGCTGCCCGACGTCGGCGGCTCGGGCAAGCCATGATCACCATTAAGTCGGCGCGCGAGATCGAACTTATGCGCGTCAGCGGCAAGATCACCGCCAAAACACTCACGATGTTGATGAAGACCGTGAAGGCCGGGATGACCACCGCCGACGTCGACCGTCTGGCCGAGGAATCGATCCGCTCGATGGGTGGCACGCCGACCTTCATCGGCTACAACGGCTACGCCCATTCGATCTGCGCCTCGGTCAACGACGAAGTCGTCCACGGCATTCCCGGGCCGCGGAAGCTCGAAGAGGGCGATCTGCTCTCGATCGATATCGGCACGACCCTCGACGGTTACGTCTCGGATTCGGCCATCACGATCCCGATCGGCGAGGTCAGCGTGGCCGCGAAGCGTCTGATGGATGTCACCCAAGAGTGCCTGATGCTCGGGATCGCCCAGATGCAGGCCGGCAATCGCCTCGGCGATATTGGCCACGCGGTCCAGCAGCATGCCGAGAGCCACGGCTATGGCGTCGTCCGCCAGCTGGTGGGCCACGGCATCGGGACCAAGATGCACGAAGAGCCCCAAGTTCCCAATTATGGGACCGCCGGACACGGCACCATCCTTCGTCCAGGTTTGGTCCTGGCGATCGAACCGATGATCACGGAGGGTACCTTCGATGTCGAAACCCTCGATGATGGCTGGACGGTTGTTACCGAGGATGGTAAACTAGCGGCGCACTTCGAGCACACGATCGCCGTGACCAGCGAGGGTCCGAAGATCCTCACCCTACGGGATTACGCGGAACATCCCGATGTCAACCGGTTCCGTCCCAAAGAGGAAGCGGCCGCTTAGTGGCCGCCCTACACAGAGAAGAAGTACTATGAAAGTCCGTCCGTCCGTTAAACGTATTTGCGAAGCCTGTAAGATCATTCGCCGCGAAGGTAAAGTGCGCGTGATTTGCAAGGTCAACCCGAAGCACAAACAGGTTCAGGGGTAACTCATGGCGCGTATTTCCGGTATCGATCTTCCGCGCGACAAGCGCATCGAGATCGCCCTCACGTACATCTTCGGCATCGGTCTTCCGACGGCGCAGAAGCTGCTCGCCCAAACGGGCGTCAGCCCCGACGTACGCGTGAAAGACCTCTCGGGCGACGACGAAAACAAGCTGCGCGAAGCGGTCGATGCGATGAAGGTCGAAGGCGACCTGCGCCGCGAGATCGCCGGTCACATCAAGCGCCTCACCGACATCGGCTGTTATCGCGGCCTGCGTCACCGCCGCGGCCTGCCCGTGCGCGGCCAACGCACCAAGACGAACGCGCGCACCCGCAAGGGCCCCAAGCGTACCGTCGCCGGCAAGAAGAAAGCCACCAAGAAGTAACCCTAGCCCCCACGCGAACGGACGAACAAAAGAAACGGACCGGCAGCAACGCCGGTCCGTTTTTTTTGTCTTGGTTGTAATCGCGACCGTAGATCTGTCATCCCGAGCGTAGTCGAGGGACAGCCACAATCGCTAGTTTGGGATGTCGACTTCGCGGCCGCGGCCGGTCTTGACGCACTGATCGTAGATGTAGTTGGCCGCTGCGATATCCCACAGCGCGATGCCCAGCGATTCGAACAGCGTGATCTGATCGTCGCTCGTGCGGCCGGGCACCTTACCGGTAACGATGTCGCTGAGCAGCACGGCGCGCGACCAATCCCACGCGCCCGCTTTTTCGGCGCGCAGCAGATCGCCCGATTCGATCTTGGCCTGCGCGAGATCTTCGACGGCCACGATGGCGGCACGGCGCACCACATCGGCGTCGATCTCCGCGGCCGATGCTTTGTTCGAGCCCGCGGCGTTAACGTGCATTCCCGGTTCGAGCATCGAGCCTAGGACGAGCGGGTCCACGGCGCTGGTCATCGTGATGACGACGTGCGAACCGCGCACCGCACTGGCGACATCGGCCGCCGGTTCGACCGGAATGCCGAGCAGCGCACTCATCTCGGAGCAAAATTTCTGCGTATGTTCGGCGTTGCGTCCAACGGCGCGGGCATGCTTGATCGGCCGCACGCGGCAAACCGCCTCGAGCTGCGTGCGCGCTTGTCTGCCGGTGCCGACGATTGCCGCGACGCTTGCATCGGCGCGTGCCATCAATCGTGTGGCTAAACCCGATGCAGCGCCGGTGCGGATTTGTCCGAGCCGGTTGGACTGGATAAGCGCGAGTAGCGAAGCGTCGTTACCGTAAAGCGTGACCATGAAGTTTGCGCCGCGCGGACGGGCGATCGGATAACACTTGTGGCCGATGCGTCCGTCGAGACCGGCGCCCATGAGGTTCATGAAGATGCCCGTGGTCGTGGGGCGTTGGCGCGGCGTGTTGGATGCCGTGCCCGCAGCGAGTGCGCGCGCAGCGGAATCCAGCAATTCGATCGAGGTCGGCACGTCGAATATTGCGTCGACGTCTTCTTCGGAAATGAAACGAATCATGAACGGCCATCCAGTTGCGCGATAGCGCTGGTATCGAGTGCGCCGAAGCCTTTGGCGATCGCGCTGTCTTGCACGGCCGCAAGGGCCGGCAACAAGCCGAGCTCGACGCCGTGACGCTTGGCTTCTTCGATCATCAGACGCACGTCCTTGCGCGCCATCGTCAGTTCGAACGACGGCGTGAAATCTTTGGACGCGATCTTGGCCGCGCGGCCCGGGATCATCGGTGCCGGATTGAACCACGAGAAGATGCTGAACGCATCTTCGGTCGAGATGCCGACTGCGCCGGCGAGCCGGTTCATATCGGCGAGGCCGCCCATCATCGTGAGGATGAAGAGGTTGCCGAAGAGCTTGAACGAGGCCGCGCGCAGCGGATCGTCGCCGAGGTAGACGAGTTTGCCGGTCATCGTGTCGAGGAACGGTTTGAGTTTGTCGTGATCGGCCTGCGAACACGAGGTCATCATGATGCCCGAACCGTCGCGCGTATTCGCCGGCCCCATGAATACAGGCGCGTGAATGAAGCGCTTACCGCGATCGGCCCAATGCTTCACGCGATCGGCCGTCGGCGTCGGCGCGGTGGTCGTGTGGTCGACGATCGTTGTCGATGCGGCGATTTGGCCGTTGAGCGGCTTGAGCACGGCGTCCACCGACGAGTCGTCGGCGAGCGTGAGGTGTATTTGATCGACGCCGGCGACGGCTTCACCCGGATGATCGAAGAACACGGCGCCGTCGGCAACGAGCGCGCGCGCCTTCTCGGGCGAACGGTTCCAGACGTGGACGGTCGTTCCGAGCTCTAACTGGTGACGGACGAACCCGGCGCCGAGCAGGCCGGTCCCGAAATACGCAATCTTCATCGTTGGCTGGAAACCACCCGACCGGCGGGCGTTTGCATCGCACGGGTCGTAGGGCGCACGGATGTCGGCGAAACCGGCGGATGGTCGCGGTGCGGCCTTCGCACTCACGGCGGCCTGTCTCGTTTATGCCGTCGCGCTCACGCTCGCCGGCGCCGATCGCTACGCCAGCTATCACTCGGGCGCGGATCTCGGCGAGTTCGTGCAGACGATCGCGACGCCGTTTTCGGGCTTCGGCGATACGCCCGAAGGCGGCAGCCACTTCTTGCACCATTTTTCGCCGTTGCTCTACCTGTGCTCGCCGGTGCTGCTGCTGGCGCACTCACCGGTCGCGCTGATCGCGATCCAGGCGATCGCCGGGGCGCTGGTAGCGCCGGCAATCTATCTGCTCGTGCGCAAACGCGCCGGTACGCGGCTCGCGCTGTTCGCGGCGGGCGTGACGTTACTCTACCCGCCGCTGGTCGGCGTGACGTTTACCGATTTCCACGAGAACGGCTTTGCGCCCGCGGCGATCGCGTGGCTCGCCTGGGCGATCGATTCACGCCGCTGGGGTTGGGCCGCGTTGTTCGTGGCGATCGGGCTCGCGATCAAAGAAGACGAGGCGCTGATGTTCGTCGTGCTCGGCGCGGGGTTTGCGATTTGGGCGCGGCGTAACGGCGATTCGGGGCTCTTCCGGTTTTCGGCCGGTGCGGCGGTCGCGGGCGCGCTGACGCTGCTGCTGTACTTCATGGTCGTGCGCCCGCTCGCGGGTGGTCACGATACGTGGTTTGCGCTCGGCTACATCACGAACGCCGAAGCCCACCAAGACGGTATCGCCGCCGTGTTGGGGCGGCTCAGCTTCTTGCTCGAAGCGTTCGTGCCGCTCTGCTTCGTGCCGCTCTTCGGCTGGGGCATATTGATCGTTGTGCCCGGGCTCATCGAAGTGCTCTCCTCGCACTGGTCGATCACCTACACGATGGGGCAGCACTATGCCGGCGTGTGGGTCGGCGAGATGCTCGTCGTGTACGCGCTCGGGCTCGCAGCGTTCGCGGCTCACCGCGGCTCACGTTTCGCGACGCGCCTAGCGATCGCGTCGCTGGTGATCTGCGTGCTCAACCTGAGTCTTGCCTCGCCGACACACTGGCGGCACTACCTCGCGCCCGTCAACGCGCACGATCGGGTGATCGATGCCTTCATCGCCGCGCTGCCGCCGGATGCTGCCGTCGGCACGCACGACGAGATCTATAGTCACCTCGGCTTCGATCCGAACGCCCGCAACGAGTGGGCCTCACTGCCGGAATACGTGCTCGTCGACAACACCTACCCCTCAGACGGCTGGCAGAAGATCGGCCGCAAGCAACTCGACGATCTCGTGCGGGGTCACGTCTACGCGCTGGTGCGCAGCGACGACGGCGTCGAACTCTATCGCCGGCTGAAGAAGGTCAGCAACGCCTCGAGCGTTTGCTCCGGCGCTTCCTCCGCAAGCAAGTGTCCGCATTCGATTGCGCCGCCGCTAACGTCGTCCGCTTTGTCGCGCCACGTCGCGAGCACGTCGTAGAGCTGACCGACGACGCCCTTCGAACCCCATAGCGCGAGCAACGGCGCGATGATCTTGCGCTTGGCTGCGTCATCGGCGGCATCGAGTTCGAGGCCGATCCCGGCCGCCGCACGATAGTCTTCGCACAGCGCATGGATCGTCGACGATGCGCAGTAACAACGCAGGTACTCGGACATCGCCGCATCCGTGATCGCGCCGGCCGTTTTGTTTTGCCGCCCCACATGCTCGCGTAAGTAGAACTCGGGATCCATACCGATCAAGTGCTCAGGAATTGGATAGGCCTGGATCTGGAAGAACCACCATACGTAGCGCGTTGCGAACTCTTGGTTGGTTTGCCGGTACATCGTCAGCGTCGGCGCGATGTCGAGGACGGCGAGCCGCGCGATGGCGGTCGGAAAGTCGAGCGCCATGCGGTGCGCGACGCGGCCGCCGCGATCGTGACCGGCCACGCCGAAGCGCTCGTGGCCGAAACTGCGCATCACTTCGAGCTGGTCGCGTGCCATCGCGCGCGGCGAATATGCCACGCTGCGTTCGCCGCCGTCGGGCTTACTCGAATCGCCGTAGCCGCGTAAGTCGGTGAGCACGACGGAGAAGTGCTCGGCTAAACGCCCCGCGATCTTGTGCCAGCAGACGTGCGTCTGCGGGTGCCCGTGCAGAAGCAGCAACGGCGGGCCGCTTCCGGCGCACAGCGTGCGAATGTTCGCGCCGCCGGCCGCCACCATCTGCGATGAAAAGCCCGGAAAGAGCGCGCGCGTTACCGCCTCATCCGGTGGAGGCGGCAACAGCGGCAGCGCTTCGCGGAGCACGGTTACGGTCCGGTGTGCGTGGTGTCCGTCTTTACGACGATGACCGACGGGCCCGCAACCGCAAACGCACGGTCGATCGCGCCGCGCAGATCGGTGATGCGGTCGATGGTCACGGCGTCGGCGCCGAAGCCGCGCGCGATCGCCGCGATATCGGGACCGCGCAGATCGCTCGCCGGATAGTCGGCTTCGCGCACGCCTTTACGATGGCGCTTCATGGCTGCCCGCACCGCTGCGTACGAGACATTGTCGACCACGATATAGGTGATCGGCAACTGCATCTGTTCGGCCGTGAACAACGCCTGAATGCCGAATTGGAACGAGCCGTCGCCGACGACGTTGACGACCCGCGCATCGGGACGCGCGAGCTGCACACCGATTGCGCCGCCCATCCCCCAGCCGAGCGATCCGCCCGCGCTGCCGAGATGTTCGCGCGCTGCATCGGGGATCATCGCCTCGGAGAGATATCCGCCGGTCGTTACGGCATCGTTCAAGACGAAGCAGTCGCGCGGCAACATCTCGTTGAGCGCCTCGACCAAAACCTGCGGATGGATCGGCGATTCCGCATAGCGTGCGCGCATCGTCGCGCGGCGGGCGTCGGTCGCCGTGCGATACGCAGCGATCGCCGCGGCTTTGTGCGCGGCGCGCGCCGGGCTCGTTACCGGACCGATCGCATCGAAGAGGTCGCGCAGGCCGAGTTCGGCATTGGCCGCGAGCGCGACGTCGACTTCCGCGAGCTTGCCGATCTGCGTCGGATCGCTGCACAGGTGGATGATCTTCGCATCGGCCGGTTGGAACGGGCCGCGCTGTTCCTCAAACTCGACGAACGAGTACATCCCGGCATAGAGCAGCACGTCGGCTTTTGCGACGGTCGGATGCGTGAGTACGTACGTGCCCGCGAACGCCGGATGATCGCCGTGAATCGCGGCGGCTTGCGCCGTGCGGCGGTCTTCGAGCACGATCGGCGCCTGTAGGCGTTCGGCGAGCGCAGTCAGCGCGGCTTGCGCCTCGGGACAAAATGCGATCTCGCTACCGGCCACAATGGTGACGGCGCTACCCGCCGCGAGAAGCTTTGCCGCCGCGGCAACGTCGTCCGGATCGGGCCGGCGGCGCGCGGGAAAACGCTGACGTTTCTCCGCCGGTATCGCGGAACTCACGGTCCCTTCCATCAAATCTTGCGGCAAGCCGAGATATGCGGGACCGGTAGGTTCGGCGATCACGGCTTGCAGCGTGCGACTGAGATCGCCGGGAATGCCGTCGGTCTTCAGGGCCACGCGCGAGCGCTTGACGAGTTGGCGAATGTAGTCTTGCTGGAACGGCGAGCTGGTGAAGCCGTCGCGGTTGGCGATGGCCGTTGACTTCAAGCCGTTAAGAATAACCAGCGGGCTGTGCGCGTTACTCGCGCAGGTGAGGTGGGCGACGCCGTTCGCGAGCCCGACGTTGGCGTGCAGATACGCGATCGCGGGCCGGCCGGTGACGCGCGCATAGGCGTCGGCAGCCGAGACCGCAATGGCTTCATGCGTGGTGAGGATCACCCGCACGTCCGGATATTCGAGCGACGCATCGAGCACCGCCGCTTCGGTGCTTCCGGGACACGTGAAGAGCAGATCGATCTTCCAGTCGCGCAGGATGTTGAAGATCGCATGCGCGCCGTCGACGGCGGGGGCGGCGCCCGGGGTGACTTGGGTGGGACGGTCTTGCAGTTGCATATTAGCGCCTCGCTCCGAGTACGGTGTTGGCATGATCGACGAACCGCATGTCGATGACGGTCGCCAGGGGTGGTTCGGCCGTGATGTAGTCGTGTGCCTTGAACGTCGCGATGTCTTCGCGGAGCGATTTCTCGTTGATGCGGCCGGTGGGGTTGACGCCGGCCGCCGTCATCTCGCGCAGCGTTTGCGGATCGAGTTTGGTGACGTCGGCGAGGATCGCGATGATGTCGGCGGCGTTCTTGCCTGCGATGTGGCCGTTGAGCAGCGCGTCGTTGTAGTAGCGGAGCGCGCGCACGTAGGCGACCATGAAGCGGTTGGCCGCATCTTGACGCTTGTTTGCAAAGTCGACGCTGTAGAGTACGACCGCGAGTTGCTGGCTCGGATACCAGGCGTCGGCGCCCGAGATGCGCGTGGCGATCCCAAGTTTGACGGCTTGCGTCGCCCACGGTTCGAGCACGCAGGTCGCGTCGATGCTGCCGTTCTGTAGCGCGACGACTTGTTCGGGGAAGCCGAGGAAGACGTGCTCGACGTCATCGTACTTGAGGCCGGCCTTCTGCAAGAGACGTTCGGTCGTTGCGAGGCTCGTGCTACCCTTACCGGGTTCGGCAAACTTCATGCCCTTCAAGTCGGCGAGCGTCTTGTAGCGACCGCTCGTGACGAGATCCTTGCGCACGATCAAGACGTTGAAGCCGTATCCCGGTGGATCGGTCGCGCGATCCGCGACGATCTTCATGTTGATGCCCTGCGCGATGGCGTTGTAGAGGCCCGCGGCCGGCGCACCGCCGGCAACGTCGAGCTGGCCCGCACCGATCGGCGCGATCATTCCGGCACCGGAATTAAACGTCTGAAACTTGACGTCGACGCCGACGTCTTTGAAGAAGCCCTTGCGGTCGGCGATCAGGAACGGCGTGTCGGCCACGCTGTTGACGGCGCCGACCGTGACCGTGTCGGGCGTTTGCGCAGCAGCCGGGCGCACGGCAGCGGCGGCAAATGCGCCCGCGACGGTGGCGAGCGCGCTGATTCGTTTCACGCTGCGCCTTTCGGAAGGTCCGGACGCCCTCCCTGGACTCGTGCGCTGCGAGGAAGCGTTCCAAAAATTAACGCTTCCTCAGCATTGCGTCCGAGATGTTCCGGCCTTCTTGGGAACGCTGTTGCTAGGGTGTTTTCAGGAATCCGAGGGGCATATTACGGACCGGGCACCCGCTTTCGGCGATTTTTCAACGTTCGGTGAGGCCGCCGAGGGCATGATGCAGATGCTGAGCGAGCTGCACGTCCTCGATGCCTGGTTCATCACCCGCATTCGCCTCGACGATTGGATCGTCACGCATCTCTGCGGAAACGCGCCGTTCGAGCGCGGCCATGCGCTGCGAGTGCCCGCGGCGATGCGGCAACGGATGTTACGCGACCACGCGCCGGCGAGTGCGGTCGAGACGCAACTCGAGGCACTGGCACCCGGACCGGTCGATGACAACTTGCTGGTCGAGCACGCCTACATCGGGGCGCCCCTGGTCGTCAACGATCAGCTCTTCGGCGTACTTTGCGGCCTCGACATGACATCGGCCGTCTACGATTCCCATCGCGATTCGCCCCATATGATGACGGCCGCGCGAATCCTCAGCACGATTCTGCGCGACGAGCTGGAAAACGAAGCGCTCTTGCGACGCGCCGAGCGAGCTGAGGCTGATGCCCTCGTCGATGAACTGACCGGACTGTTCAACCGCCGCGGCTGGGACCGTCTGACCGAGCGCGAGGAGGCCCGCGCCGCGCGGTACGGGCACGGCACGACCGCCTTCATGCTGGACGTCGATGGGCTTAAGCGAAAGAACGATGTCGAAGGCCACGCGGCCGGAAACGAAGTGTTGCGCCGCGTTGCGGATTGCGTGCGCAGCGTGATTCGCGAACACGACGTCGCGGCGCGATTGGGCGGGGATGAGTTTGCCGTGTTGGCGGTCGAGAGCGACGCCGATCAAGCGCGCTCGCTTCAGGATCGCCTGGAGAACTCGTTTGCCGCCGCCGGCGTCGCCGTCTCGATCGGCTCGTCGCACCGCGATTACTATGGCGGCATTCCCGCGGCCGTCGAGCGGGCCGACGCGGCGATGTACTTGGCGAAGGCGGCGCGTTCGCACGCGTGAAAGCGCCGGGCATGGCCCTACAAACACTCCGGCGCTGCGCGGCCATCGCCTTGGTTGGCTTGCTTGGAGCTTCGCCTGGGACGCCCGCTCCGGAACGCTTCGTGCCCGGGACGTACCGCCAGATCGACACGGTGACCAAGAAGCCGCTCGGCGTCGGGAGCCAGATCGTGATCATCGAGGGTAAGGCGGGCCAGCTCGGCTTTTCCGTCAATGCCGTGCGCCAGACCGACGCGAGTCAGGGCTTCGTCGCCGGCATTCTGCCCGCGGTGCTCCCGGGGACCTGGACGAAGTCATCCTCGGCCGGGAATTGCCGGTTGCTCTTCGAGGGCGCCGGGCATGGCCTCAAGGTCACCCAGGACCTGGAATTCGGCGATTGCGGCTTCGGCTCGGGGGTCAGCGCGAGCGGAACCTACGCCCTGGTCCCCGAGAAGCCGCTGAGGACTTGACCGCATAGGTGATTTCCCGGTAATATAGGGCGTTGTCTTCGGCTCTGCCGGGGACGCGCACTCGTGCGCCCGCCGCCCTCGCCGCGCGGTCTGGACAAGTTCGGGTGAGCTTCATGCAATGTGAAGCCAGGCCGGCTGAGGCGACGACACCCCCTCTCGTTGCAGGGGGCAAGATAAACGACGGAGTTTCCCTTTGGCGGCCAAGAAACAGACCAAGACGCGCAAGAAGCGCGAGTTCAAAAACGTCGGATCCGGTATCGCGCACATCCACAGC
>Ga0182030_10020886_pt1 | contig 12315 bp, 7 predicted proteins | sample 812S3MmetaG_FD_121299 | JGI IMG/M metagenome (GOLD analysis project Ga0182030, IMG submission 121299) | Permafrost microbial communities from Stordalen Mire, Sweden - 812S3M metaG (Illumina Assembly) | ecosystem: Environmental > Terrestrial > Soil > Wetlands > Permafrost | place: Sweden...
CCATTTGGCGACTCGATCCCTGTCTGCCCAGGTATCGTTCATCGTTGCTCTTGCTGCATTCGTCACCATATTTTCCCTGGGTGCACGCGGCCTCACCGAGCAATTGACTTGTATGCCGACCGACCTGAACTTTGGCAATGTCACAATCGATCGAACTGAGACTCAGCTGGTTGTCCTCAAGAACAGTGGACAAAACAGCGTCACGGTGTCGGCGATAAGAGTGAGCGGGCGCGAATTCAGCGTATTGCCTTTGACCCTGCCGTTGCATCTTTCTGCCGGACGGAGCCTCGCCCTGAGGGTGAGATTCGCTCCGACCGCGACGGGAGGGGCCGGAGGTAAGCTGACGTTTACCAGTAACGCTTCGAACCCGACGTTACAGATTGATTTGGAAGGAGCCGGTGTCACAAACGAAGACGTGAAGGCCAGTCCCTCCAGCCCGTCATTTGGTCAGGTGCCTGTGGGACGCGCTTCCGAGCTGTCGGTAGAGCTTACCAACGCGGGCTCCACGACAGTCGAGCTCGTGGCCTTCTCTACGGCAGGTGACGGATTCTCCGCCACCGGGCCGTCCTTACCATTTGCTCTAAGGGCTGGACGCAGCGTGAAATTGGACGTCAAGTTCGCTCCACAGGTCGCGGGGTTGGTTGCCGGTAGTGTCTTCGTTTCAGGTCCCGGCATTGAGATCCCCCTGGACGGGACCGGGACTTCCGGCAAGCTGCAGATAGCTCCAGATCTGCTCAACTTCGGCAACGTGACTGTGGGAACGACGCAGACTCAGCCAATCACGATAAGTGCTGCTGGCGCCAGTGTGACCGTGTCTTCTGCTACCAGCAGCAATTCCCAATTTGTCCTGGAGGGGACATCTTTTCCGTTGACGATCGACGCGGGTCGGAGCGAGTCGCTCCATGTGGTTTTCACGCCAAAAAGCGGCGGGACCATCTCTGGCACCCTCATGTTTGCGAGCGACGCCTCCAACTCGCGGACGCTGGAATCGCTGGCCGGCATCGGCAGCGTGACGGAATACAGCGTCAGCCTCTACTGGAATGCCAGCACTTCGGACGTTGTGGGCTATAACGTTTATCGCAGCACGAGCGAAAGCGGCCCCTATGGCAAGATCAACGGCCAGTTGGACCCAAACACCGCATACAAAGACGCCACCGTCGTTTCCGGCCACACGTATTACTATGCTGCCACGTCCGTGGACTCAAGTGGGAAAGAGAGTGCCCTCTCGACCCCCACGGAAGCAGTGGTCCCGTAGCCTCCCCGATTCTGTGAGTGGCGCAGGAGCTTGGTTGCCAAGAGGATGTAATCGTTCGGTGAAACCGGAGATTGCACGTCATTGACCTGAACAATGGGCGATGTCACGCCGAATTGACTTCAGAGCCGCAGCCATCGAGCTCTTTCTAATCCGACGAATCGCATGACTCACCCACCGATCGCCTTCCGGTCCGTTGCCTCCCACGACCTCGAATGACCTCCATTGCCGAGCCTATTCGACGCGGCCTCGCAGAACTACGATCGATGCTTTGGGAATCTCAAAGATCGTTCCTGGTGTGGCCTCGATCTGGGTTTGGGTCGGCGGCCCGGCGGGATCGGCGTAACTGTTTTCTTCGTGGTTGTTCCATTGATACTGCGCGGAGCCAAAGCTGATCTGCGTTACCGGGCCCGTGAAGTGCTGAACCGCACTCTTCATAGCGTCCGTGACTTGGTCGTAACGGAAAGCAACGGCCACTGGATACGCCTTATCATGGTCACGATTCACAATGAGCAGCGCCCATTGTTTGTCGGGCCGCAATATCGCATATGCCGTAAGTGGCCGCAACCCTTCGTTAATCGGAAGATTGCTGGAAACACGAAACAGTTCATGCAACTGGTCGACCGGTTCGGCCCACTCACGAGTGATGAGCTGTGCCGCGAAATATTGGGAGAGACGCGCTTTGAAGTGAAAGTCTTTATCTACCTGCAACGCACTAAAGGTGCCGCCGCCCGCATCGCACCCGCGCCACATCGGTTCAGGAATGTAGTGAAAGAAGTAAGCCGCGGAACCGCCAGCAGTAAAGAATGATCCTTCAAAATCGGCCAACCAGAGCGCGCCCATGATATCGGGGAAGATGCCGCCACTACTGGCTGACATATTCCCCTCAGTCATCATGAGCGGCACATTGGGCGGCACGCCGTCATTTCTCCAAACCTGCAGAATGTGTGTGATCAATTCCGGTTCTCGATAGAGCACATTCCACTTCGAAGCGCAGTCATAGGGGTAATGCTCAAAGGACATGAAGGCGAGATCAGAGACTCGTCCGTGGGCTTTGAGGTAGTCGATAAAGCGACCCAACCATGAGACTCGGCCGTCGACAGTTGGCCAGACTTCGATGTCTTCATTCACGCCTTCGAACGACGGTCCGCCGAGCTTTAGTTTTGGGTCGACCTGGTGCAGCGCCGCCGCAAATTGCAGATAGAGAGCCGCATAATCTTCTGGCTGCATGTATTGGCCATCCGGTTCTTCTCCCATTTCCACGTACGAAACTGGATAGTGACGATTCTCCAGGTAAGCCAATTCAGAGGCTGCATCCTCGGGCGTGTTGTAGATCATCGCGATTGGCACCATCGCTGGAAGTCCACGTGTGATGCCACTTTTGAAGAAACGATCGAATCCGATCTGCTCGCGCCCGTTTCTTACGATGTCCGAGGCCTTGTGCCATGGGTCAACGGACGAGCAGATGGTTCGGCTCTGACCCGGTCCAGGCATGTGCAGGGTCACGTCTACGAAAGATCCTTCTTTGTTGAGGATACCTGCATAGAGTTCGCGGATGGCATACCCGACGCAGTTGCGCACATCAGAAGAACCATGGGAATCACAGGTGTTCGAAGAAGAAGTCATCCATATGCGAAGGTAGCGCGCGGAAACTCGAATGTCGGTGAGAGGCAGCAGGACTGTGCCACCCCGGGCGTTGTGGACAATCCCGCGCGGAAAGGTCTGCCATATTCCGCTGGTCGCCTCGTGCCGCGGATTGTTCTCGCCAGCAGTCCAGAACTGTATGCGATATTCCGTTGCATAAGGCTCGGCCCACGCGATGCGAACCGCGTCGACATCCTGCATGCTGCCCAAGTCCAGAATCACCCACTGCGGCAGCAATGCGTCATCTTCCCCGGTGAAATGCTGAGAGAGGTAAGGATTGCTTTTCCAATAAGTATTCAAATCGCCATCGGTGAGCTTAGAATAATGAAACCCTTGCTCTTCACTGTCCATCGTGGTTCCTCGATGCGGCAGCGCATAACCATAGGAATGGTCGAGGCTGGTGGCCGAAGGTATCCCCTGCCCAACAAAATAGCCCTGGCCAGAAGCCTCGCTCCAAGTTCCTTCATTGTTCCAATGCCAAGCTTCCGCCTCAAGTTCCGTGTTCTGTCGATACGAGACGACCTGCCAACCGGCGCCGAGAATCTCGGTGAGAACTGGTTGTGCAAAGGCATTATCGGCGGCTCTCGTCTCTATCCGATCCACCGCCGCACCAAAAGCGCGCACCGGACTGAACTCGTTGGCAACGTGCGAGCGGGACGCGTCGACAACTAGATCCTGGGAGACAGCGAACCCGGTCAGACACATGATCAGCGTAAAAAGTAGCATCCGATAAATCGCAATTCTCGTTAGAGGTCTCATTGAAGATTTTTTTCATCCTGGATCGATCGAGTTTCTGAGGATCGTTCACACATGCAGATCATTTTCGACAACAAGTGTAGGTGATGGCAGGCGCCTCGTCCGACGTCGGAATCACTGCCGGAGGGCGTAATCGAAACGGCGGTTGGTTCTTCAAGGGAATCACCGTCATTAGAGAGATTCATATCGTTATGGTCCTTATGGTCCGGCGATCGAGGTCTCTGCTTGGTGGAACAACGAAACGACAATCCCTTTACCTGTATGCGAATGATAATATAGCCACTTATTCAGTTCGTCAAAAATCACTTGACAACAATCCAAGGCCAAGCGCAAGCTCTAGCACTATTTCGAAACGTTATGAACTGGGCGGACCTGTACTCTTTGGCTGAGGAAGCAGCGTCGGAGCGAGAGGGGCATTATGAACGCCGGTGCCTGTTCATTGGGTTGGGGGCCTTCTTTGTCAGTCTGGCGCAGGGCTTTTGCAGATGCAGTCGAACGAATTCCATTCCCCTCTCCCCGCGAAGACTTTGCTGGACTGACTGCTTAGCGGCGGGTTCTTGGTTTCACGAAGGAGCGACCAAATGAGGTTTCATCCCGTAGTCCGAGTATGCATTTCCCTGCTTTTGTTCGGTGTTCTTTTTCGCTCGGCCGCTGTTGGGCAAGCCGAAAACTCACGTATAGACGGCGTCGTAACCGACCCAAGTGGTGCGGTCGTTTCCGGGGCGCAAATCACGGCAGTAAATACTGAAACACAACTCAGGCAGGTTACAAAGACTGACGCCTCCGGAGTCTATTCCATCTCTCCCTTACCACCGGGAGCTTACAAACTTACTGCCGAGCAGGCAGGGTTCGAAACATATTTAGAAAACGTCACATTAACAATTAGTGAGAAAGTCACCATTAATTTGCAGCTGAAGATAGGGCAGCCGACCAGCACGGTGACCGTAAATGCGGGAGAAATTCAGATCAACAACACGACTGCCGAAGTCAGCAATGTCGTCGATGAACATACCATAAAGGAGCTACCTCTAAACGGGCGGGATCCGTCAAGCTTGATTCTGCTCTCACCCGGAGTAATGAATCTGATGAATACGTCGATTGCGATGTATCCAGGTTCCGACAATTTTCTGAACGAACAGGGCGCCTCGGCAGGTGGGGGACAGCAAGGCAGCGATTATGCCTTGCTGGACGGGATCCAAAACATGGATCTCTACTATAACCTCACAGCACCATTTCCAAACGCGGACGCCACACAGGAGTTTCGTGTCATTACAAGTAATTTCGGGGCCGAGTATGGATTTTCGTCGAACGCCGTCATCAGTATCAATACTAAGTCCGGCACGAATGCATTTCATGGTGGCGCATTTGAGTTTCTGAGGAATGGAGATCTAAACGCGGCAAACTGGTTCACCGGAGCGGGAAACCCCCTTAAGCGCAATCAGTTCGGCGCTTTCGTTGGGGGCCCAATCAGTAAGGGTAAGCTTTTCTTTTTTGCGAACTATCAGGGAACGCGGCAAAGCATTGCCCAGGGAACAATCACCGAATTCACCCCCACTGCTGCGATGCTCAACGGCGACTTCAGTGCTGTTCCGATTACTCTAGGCCCACCATTTGCGACTGTGAACGGAAAGCCCAACCAGGTTAGCCCATGACTGCTTAGCCCCGCCGCAATCCAGATCGCGAACGATATGCTCCCGTTGGGACAAGATCCGGCTACAGGGCAAGTAACTTTCGGTGGGCCCCCAGTTATTACGGATACCGACGAAGGTACCGCCCGTATTGACTATAATATATCGGACAAACAGCGCCTCTTTGTACGCAGCTTTATACAAGACTTCAACATGCCGGCTGCGGCTGTCAAGGGAAACGGCCTTTCGGCGTCGGATGCGCAGTCCGGACAATACTACAACGAAGTAATCAGCCACACATGGCTGCCAAGTGTAAGCTTCGTTAACGTGTTAACGGCAGCATGGATTCGTTTGTCGGTAAGTAACGGGAACCTTCTTTATGACAAAGAGGGCAATGCGTTCTGTCTCTCGAACTATATAAATATCGCTACCGCAGGCTGTTATATGCAGGGGCCCACTGTAAATAACGGCTTTTATATGGTTACGGACGAACCAAACGGTAACACACGAGTCACATGGGAGTTAGCCGACCACATAACTAAAGCATGGGGGAAACATGTAGTTACGGCCGGCGGGAATTTTATGCATCACTGGCTTAACACCACGACCAATTATCCCGCACCCGGAGTCATGAATTTTAGCGGATATGCCTCGGGCTTCGGTTTGGCGGATTATCTTCTCGGCGACGTAGGCAGTTTTTATCAAGGGGCGCTGGAGAATTCTCCTTCGAAGCAATGGCAGGTGGCGCTATACGGAGAAGATCAATACAAGCTGACGCCGCGTCTGACCTTGACGGCCGGGTTACGGTGGGAACCCGATTTCGCGGCGGTGTCTCTGGACTCGGGATCCGCATTTGTCCCCGGACAACAAAGCCAGCGGTATCCGCAAGCGCCGACTGGGATGATCTTCCCGGGCGATCCGGGCTTGAATTTGGCCCTCCGGCCGTCGGATCTCAACTATTTCTTGCCGCGCCTAGGAGTGGCGTGGCAAGCAGATAGCCACACCGTGTTGCGCGCCGGTTTCGGAATGTTTGCTGCGCCTCTGGAGTCTGCACAAATCAATGAAGCTGTCGGTATTGCGCCCTTCAGCCCATTTTTCAATTTTGTCGCTACTCCTACTAGTCCCATATCTTTTCAGAATCCGTGGGCCGGCTTTGCCGTGACCGGCGGAAAAAGCCCGTTTCCGCCCTTTACCCAGAATATCAATATTCCAGCGAGCCAAGCTATCTTCCTCGAGCCAGTTACCATATTCGACTCATTTTCGAGGAACTTCCGTTTGCCGATAACCCAGAGTTGGACGGTGTCGGTCGAACGGCAACTCAGAAGGGGCCTTGCTGCCCACTTGGCGTACGTAGGAAGCGAATCCTATCACCAGACCGTCAATATTGATCTAAACCCTGGGATCTATGCAGATGGCGGAAATCGAACCCTCTATCCTGATTTCTCGACTATTTGTGAAAATGAGAGCATCGGGACCGCCTCCTACAATTCTCTACAAGCTAGCATCGACCAACAGCCGTGGAATGGTTTGCAGTTTCATTCGTCTTTCACTTGGTCTAAAGTTATTGACACACAGGGATTAAACGACTCCGCATTTTTCTCCGCCGGCCTTCCTAATCCGTTCAACATCCGTTTCAACCGCGGGATAGCTGAAATGAATATCCCCTTTATCTCTATCACAGACTTCGTTTACGACGCGCCTCGGCTGACCGGTCATTCGAATCTACTGAGGCAGGTATTCGGTGGCTGGGAGGTAAGTTGCATTTGGACACTCCAGTCTGGATATCCTTTTAGTATCGTTGGCGGTGATGGGAATAACAACTCCGAATCTCTACAAGGTCAAGACCGCGGCGACTTTGTGCCAGGGGTACCGTGGGACGTTCATAAGGGCAGTAAGGCGCACTGGCTTAACACTTATTTCAATCCTGCGGCGTTCACTGTCAACCCTCCAGGAACCTTTGGGGACACACCCAAGAATTTTCTTAATGGGCCAGGAATGAACACGGCTGATATCGCCTTCATCAAGAACTGGTATTTCAGAGAGCAGAGGAAACTTCAATTCCGGGGTGAGCTGTTTAACGCGCTCAACCGTCCGGACTTTGGACAACCGGATAACGATCCGTCAACCAGCAATGCCGGGCAGATTACCTCGATGGGCCCGATTCCCCCAAGGATAATCCAGCTTGGGTTGAAATTTACGTTCTGAGTGAGGAAAGCTGCCGACCGCATGAATCCGCGTTCTCGATTTCACTCATCAAAACGAGCACGCAATATCAGATCGAAGGCCTGTGCAGCACCGTAGTGACCTGGAAGGGAGTCCGTGATGTCATAGCAACGACAAACGGCGGCTGAATCCGATTAGGCCGGTCGCAATCATTGCCGCTGGCAGATAATGTGCACCAAGTCGGTGCGGAAAGGTTGCTTCTTCTTCTCATCCGCAGCTTTCAACTGAAGAAACAGTTGGTTCTCACCGGCAGCGTCTTCCTTGCGAATGAAGGAATATTTTCCGGAAAAGCCGTCGTCGTTGCCCCCAGTACGGTCGTAACTGGAAAACGAACCGACCTTAACAAACGAGCGAAACTGCGCCAAACGATCGAGCCGGGAGAAATCCTCGATGGGGGGCTCGACTTGTGCACCAACTATCGACGCCAACACGAGAATGCACGCTAGAATTGCGGCAGCCGAGGTGGCCGTCACAAATCGCTTCGAGTCATTGCGGTAAATCGAACTCAGGAAGCTTTGACGACAGGTCATACAATTTCTGTGACTGAATCTCGGCATGGGGCTCACCATAAATCGAAGACGCACTTAAGCGATGCTTGACGGGCCTCCTGGCTAAAGTCAGCTTTGCCACAACAGTTTTGCAAGATACACTCCGCCTTGTCCCCATCCGGCACGCGAAACGTACCAATTGCCATCTGCAGTGTGAATCACCTCGGCCGCGTGGGCAGGAAATTTCCCCACCAGTCGTTCGGCATCCCAGTGAAACGGCGTTTCGCTCTCATAGACCGCCGTCTCGTTGTATCCGTGATTGCTGCAGACGAACAGGTAACATTTGTCATTTCGTGAAACCACAAAAGGTGATTCAGTGGGCCCCCCGTAGGTTCCAGTCTCGACATCGCGAAATACCTCAGCCTGATGGGACCAGTGAACCAGATCCGTGCTGACGACTGCCTTTACAGTGTGATTTCCGCCTTTGGGTGTGCTCGTAGCGGCGTAATAAAGGATCCATTTGCCGTCGTGCTCAATGACCATTGGATCGCGCGCATCATACCCGTCGACAACCATCGGATTCGCCGGGTGCCGTTTCCAGTGCAAGAGATCGGCGGACACAGCGAGATGGATGCGGTACTTCGTGTGATCGACCCCTCCAGCGCAGTAGAAAATAAAATATAAGCCTTCGTGCCGTAGGACATAGGGCGCCCACAGAACGGTCTCACCCTGCGATTCATCCACCTGCAGCACTGAAGGTTGCTTCGTCCAGGGTCCGAGTAAATCTGGCGCCGTGGCATGGGCAAAAAATTTCTCGTCCATCGCGCGGGCAGGCGCCCGGTGAGTTATACCAAAGAGATGCCACTTACCATCTTCGGCGCAAATGAATGTGTGGTCGTTGATGTACCACGCTTGCTCCTCACCGATGGATGGGTCGTAAATTTTGGAGAACGCACCTACCTGGAAGGGACAGACCTGATTCGCACGGGAGTCGGACTGAGCAGCCACCAATGCGCTGGGCAAGGCCCTACCCACAAGCAAAGCGCCCGCCGTGGAGCCCAGACCCTGCAGTATCTGACGCCGCGTTATGACGAGATTTCCTTTGATTTGGTCCACGCCAATTTCAACCTGCCTGTCGCCGCGTCAAAGTTCGATGAAGCCCTCTGGAAACAGGCTTTCCTTTCGCTTTTAGATCTGGCACGCAGCTCCAAGTCCGAAAGGAAAAACAATTCACGATTGCGATTGAAGATCTCAGCCCTGGAGTGCTCAGTACAGTATTAACGTTCCGAAAAACTTGCAATCGCGCCAGAACAAATCGTTCATCCCCGACCAGTGTAACTGCTGCTTCAGTGGTCCCTTTCCCTCATCGTTGTCGTTGATAGCAACATCAAATCCGATGGCGTGACCGCCATCGTAAATCGGTTTCATTTGCGCCCCGGGAAGAGACATGCGCACTTCGAGGTTGTAGCCGTCAGAAGTGCGCTTGAAAGCAAAAGTTCCGTTGTAAGGTGGCTTGGAAAACTCATTCGTGATCTCGTGTTTGACCATTACTTCGTCGGGATAAGCCAAAGGCTCTTTTTGGCCGTTTGGAAGCGTGAACATTGGCTGAGTAGCGCCCGGTGAATACCTCTAGAAATTGTCAAAGACAAAGGGATGTGTCGCGCTGTAAACAAAATGAAACTCGTGATGCATGGGATCGCCGACATAATACCGCGCCATGTTCGAGCCGTCATTGTCGAACATCAGTTCCACCCCGTCGTCGTCCCAGGAACCCGTGTCCATGCCAGCTACCAAGGAGCCATGCGGCTCAGTGACTCTGTCATCGACAACGTGCACCGCAATGTAGATGTACTGTTCGTCCCAAACTACTTTGAACGTGGCCGAAAGATCTTTGGGGCCAGTCCACCTTGCAGATGACATGCCTTGGCCCACGAAAAAAAACTTCTCCTGGTCCATGGTGAAACCTTTAACGGAGTCCCAGTCGGAAAGATCTCCGTCAATTGTGATGATGCCACTGCGTTTTGGAGCGTAGTAGGTTGCCCAGGAGTATGGAGACGAAGCGAAGGATGTCGTCGCGGCAATGACAACAAGAATTAATAATGCCGCTTTGCTGTTGCATAGAAATCTTGCAAAACTCGGCAACAACGTTTCTTCCGTGAGATTCAGCATCTTGACCTCAGTACTTCGCAACGATGTATATAGTCCCGGACATTCCGGCAGGGATGGCGATTGTTTCGTCGTCTGCACTGAACTGTGTCCAGGGCTTTCCGTTCACTGTAACGGAGCTCAGCCGTTCACCTTTTGGAGAACGCAGACGCAGATTGGTAACCGCGGCAAACGAAGAGGGCAAGTGGACTTCAGCGACAATCGTCTTGTCCATCATGTGAGATGAGACTGAGAAGCCAACACGCCCCCATCGGGTCGGAGCGTCGGACACCTTTATTGTCTTGCCGTCTTCCAGCCATTTTCTTGGAACCGTTTTGCCCAGCCATAATGTTTCGGACTGCGGGTCCTCAAAAACCAGCAACCATCGTGTCATCAGTGCGACCACGAGCTGGGCCGGAGTGCAATAAGGGGCAGCCGGTCGATCGATAATGACACTGCGTGTTTCCGGAGCAGTCCAAGTCCCTCGAGTGTATTGGTGCGCCATGATGCTGTACATCATGAGCAGGGCCTCACGAGTCATGTCGTACTGGATCAGGCCATAGCCATGCCCATAGGAGAGGAATCCTGCCATCTCGCCGGTCGTATATCCGTAGGCAGTGGGGACGCCGAGGATCACGTCGTGATGGGTACTGCGGTAATCGACGACCATCCTTACTTGCTCTTTGGTAAGAAGTCCCGAGTACAACATTTCCATGTACGCCCGATACGAGCGGAATTGTGGGTCCGTTTCGTCGCGCGGCACAACAATGTGGAAAGGCTCTTTCACTCCTGCGATCGAAGGAAGCACCGGTTTCCCATCTGAGTGCAGAATGGAGCGCGAGATTGCCGTCTGCATGTCCTTCTGCAATTCTTCCGACTCATGCACCAGGCGGTCTCCCCAAGCGGTCAGTTCTGCATTCCCGGCTTGCTTGCCGATCTTCTTCCACACCTGCCCTAAGTCGCGGAAACCGCGGGCGGCCTCTGCACTATTAGAGAAATAGGGCTGCATGTAACGCGGGGGATCCGCGTCCAGACAAGCGTCTGCTTCACTCCACCCCGCAATCATTCCGTAGGCAGGGTCGTCCCGCGGCAGCATTTTCGCTTTTTCGCGAAGCGCCAGGAGCAGCTTGGTCACACCGTCAATACGACTGCGGCGCCTCAGCAGAACAGCCGAGTCGCCGCCAAAGTTCACGTATTGAGCGACTACGGTGAGCATTCGGCCATACTGACCCGTTTCGGGACCACGATAAAGAATCGAGCCATCATCTCGGACAAATTTGTCGAAGTAGTTATCAATGTAACGTCCCGCAAGAGACACCAGACCCCAATCCAGCGTGGCTGCGGTGTCTACCGTGAAGGTATCGGGAAATCCGTCGTGCTCGCTTCCGGCATAGTCCTTATCGAAGGCCCCATAATGCGGGAAGTCTTTCACGCGGGTCATCATGTCCCGGACCAGCGAAAAGCGGGCCATGTTTGCGACCCGCTCGTCTGGGAGTTCAATCTTCATGCCCGGTTGCAGCATCTTTTTCCAGCCGTCATTCAGGTTGGCAAGGTCCCGATAAAAGACTTTCGGATCGTAGTCGGTGCGCGGCGGGAAGGGATGATAGGAATCGACGTAGCGGGCCCACTTAAGCGACCCTCCCTCAACTCGGGCGATTCGGTACCACACGGGCTGGATCCGGTCGTTGCTGTTCGACATGCGAAGCGGGGCAAATGCGACCATCTCGGTCCAATTTCCTTCGGATTCCGGATACACGAATCGGAGAACCGGCAAATACCCGCCGACTAGTCCGTCCAACACTCTTCCGTCCTCCCGAATCTTGTTGATCGCCGGATAATACGGAGCAGGGTCAAAGTTCGGAGTCCGCCCGCCATAAACGAAACCAACCTTATCTACCGTCTGAGGTGTTCCCACAAAGCTGTAGGTCTTGATCTTCCGAATCGGAGGGAATATCCGCGCTACTTCTTCATATTCTGGATCCCCCGGTTTGGCCAGGATTTCATTTCCCAGGAGATCTGCGGCGCTGCTGGTGATTTCGTCCAAGGTGTGTCCGCCATAGAGACTCGCTGCTTCGGCGGATGTCGCCTCTGAGGATTTGGGCAGATCAATCTCTATACCTTGCAAACTCACAAATACAAAGTGTCCATTCTGGTGTACAAAGTCTTCGAATACCGCATA
>Ga0182030_10020888_pt1 | contig 12313 bp, 11 predicted proteins | sample 812S3MmetaG_FD_121299 | JGI IMG/M metagenome (GOLD analysis project Ga0182030, IMG submission 121299) | Permafrost microbial communities from Stordalen Mire, Sweden - 812S3M metaG (Illumina Assembly) | ecosystem: Environmental > Terrestrial > Soil > Wetlands > Permafrost | place: Sweden...
AGACCCAATGGAAGGCCAAACAAGAAGCTGATCAAATCAAAATAATGTATCCCTAATGTTTCCAGAACGCCCCCCTTATGAAGTTTGCTTTGCGACCTCCATGATGACTGATAGTGTTCTTTGAAACCCAACCCATGGCCAACGATGATCGAGGCCGTAATAGGCTCTCCCAGATCATATTTTTTTGGAAAAGTCTTCAAAACGTCAAGAAAAAAGCCGAAGCGCATATTAAAATTAAAATAGACCTTTTCTTGAATATGTTTGGGCAACTGCTCAAGGGCTTCTATCTCCTGCAAATTTGAAACCGGCGGTTTTTCGCAAAAAATATACCCCTTATAGTCTTGTGTTAATTTCTCAAGGTAAGAAAAATGCGTATTGTTCGGGCTGGCAATGACGATGCTGTCACAATTATACAGGTCTTCTAACCTGCGCGTTGCTTTTGCCTTTAATGAATATTGCTTATTAATCACCCCTATATCAATGTCTTTACGAGGGTGGTAAAAATGCGTAATGTCCGCTTTGTCCGTATTTATGAAAGCTTCTACTAGCCTCAGGACGTGCCCACGGTATCCTATAAAACCTACTGTCTTTTTACCCATCACAATCCTTTGATCAATATTCGCACCGGTCGCAAGGAACACGGCAAGACCTTTTGGCGTTACTGTGGTCTGCGCGCAAACGGTTGTACCGCTCTCCATTCCAAATATCCCTGATGGACGTATTTTGGACATTACCAACCGCTAAGTGACTTTTATAATCAATGTCGCAAGGGTTAACGGTACCGTCATACCAAACATAGAGACCTTCCCAGAGCTTACGACAAGGGGCAGTCCTATGGGTCAATGGATTATTATACGTGTCCCAGCGGCTTTCCATTTCAACACAGGCGACGTTATCAACAATATCCTTCCAGAAATTAATGAATCTTGGGACATCAAACGAAGGAGAGTATTTAACACCGCTGACACGTGTCTTACATTTTGAATCGGGATACTGGGTGTTCCTGATCCTATGGAACCTCTTGATATTCTCCAGGACCTGTTCAAATTTGCCTTGCACACGGACCCTCTCATACTCTTCTTTTTCCACCCCCTCCACAGAGAAGACAAGTTCCGTTACCCCGTTTTCCAATATCCAATGGCACTTTTTCTCATCCAGCACCATGGCATTTGTATTGATCTTAATATCAAAGAACTTACCCTTGACATATTTTAAGATCTCTTCTAATTGAGGATGCAAAGTAGGCTCCCCGCGGGAGGCCATGGTCAAGGTCCGGCAGCGGGCACCTACGGCCTCGTCAATGACTTTCTTAAACAAGCCCAGGTCCATGGCGCCCAGATTAGATTTGACCGTAAAGGTTTTATCAACCTGGAAACACATCGTACATCTTAAATTACAATAGGAAACCAGTTCTACCAAAAGATACGTCGGGAAGTCCGTTAATTTGCCGATATCCGGATATATCTTGAACTTATACCTGAAGATCAAATAATCGCCCCATAAAGAGGGATCATTCTGGGACAAAAAATGATATTCATTCTCATAGATCTGAAAATGTTTCCCTGCCGCATTGGGTATCTTTCCGGCGATGATGCCCCCCAGATCAGCTTTGATCTTTTGCAAGACCTCAAGGTCTTCCACAGGCCTTTCTTTTTGGTCCTGGTTGATCCGGCCAAGCACCTTGGCTAAAAAATCATTAGTAATCTCTGATTTCGTTACAAAAACATTGTGACAAAGATCAGCCCTGTCCCGCTTGAGCGGATTTTCCATAGGCTTTTCATTCATATTAATTCTCTCCCGAAAAAATCCTCTGCATTCTTTGATTTGTCATCAATGTGTATATCATACATCGGCTTCCCAAAATATAATTCATGGTAGAGTGCCCCCCATTCTTTCAATTGCTTTTGGGTGGCTTCTCTCCAATCGATCCCGGTCGTTGAGCCTCTGGCCGTAAAAAATAAAATCGTGTGCCCCTTGTGATACAGCCCGTTAATTTCCTTAATACGCTCCAATAACGGCTGGGCAAGATGGTAATCACCTTCTGTATTGGTACAAATCGTGCCATCGATATCAAAACAATATCTCATTTCTTGCGGCGTCCTGTCCGCTTAGCTGTTACGAAATGCCAGTTCATCAGTAAAGGCCCGGAAACCATCAATCTTTTTCCTTCTTGCGTCTTTACCGTATATGTCCCAAACCCTCCTGTTTTCGGTTTGGGTAGATCCACATCAATTTCAAAAGGCTTGGAACTAAAATCTCCGTACCCACGATCTTTCATAAACTTTCTGACCAGGTCTATCGAATACACATTATGGAATTTTTGGTTATACGGCTTGCCTTTGGTAGGCATCGTGTAATCATGCGTCTCGATCTTGCTATTGATGGGACCATCGTATAATAAAGTGCTAAACGCAATCCAGTCAGGAATCATATCCATCATCTTCTGTAAAGGGGCCTGAAAATCAGGAAGCACATGAAGGGTCTGCATGGAAATGACGCCCTTGTACCGGTCCCTATGCGCGTTGCCTAACCGGTAAATATTGCCAACGACCAGACGGATGTTCTTGACTTTGAGTTTTTGCATTTTGTGTTGACCGCGATCGACTAATTCCGGGTTGATCTCAATTCCCGTAAAATCCACATTAGGAAATTGGGTTGAAAGATAATATAAAGCTCCTCCCATTCCGGCGCCGGCATCCGCCACCCGGCAGGCCTGTTTCTCTGCCAGACAGCCTGATGATTTCAACCAATCACAAAAGGCAACTGTGTTCCTGTAAGGCGTTTTAAACTGCCGTTCAAAAAATCCAATGTCCCCGTTCCTCGTCACTTCCATCCAGGCGGTGGCATATTTCTTTCCGGAGCCATGATTTTTGTCCATTTACCAGACACTCCTTCCACCATCCATGATCAAATTCTGGCCGGTCATATATTTTGAAGCATCCGAACATAAAAAAACAATGGCTTTCCTGTATTCAGTTATCTCAGCCATACGCCCCATAGGAATCAAATTGGTCAAACGCTTAACAAATGCCCGAGGCTGGCCCGTGTAAATCCCGCCGGGAGATAAGGCATTGACCCTGACATTCCGGCTGGCCCAATAGGTCGCCAGATAACGCGTCAGGCCTAATAAGCCGGTCTTGATCACGGAATAAGTGACCGGTTTAACAGGCTGTTTATCTTCTTTTAACCCGGGCTCACGATAGATCCTTTGATCAGGCGCAATAACGGAGAGATCTGAGGCTATATTCACAATAACACCAACTCTTTGTTGGGCCATTTGAGCTCCAAAAATCTTGCAGCACAAAAAAGAACCCCTTAAACCCACGGCAAAATCTTGTTCCCATTGTTCGAGTGGAAAATTCTCAAATCTTGAAAAGTGACTGTTGGCGCCCTTCCTAACTTTAGGATTGTTTGCCGCATTATTAATAAGCACATCAATCCTTCCAAAATGCCGCAGGATAATTCTACACGCCGTGTTAAGACTCTCTTCTTTGGTTATATCCACCTCTACACCCAGGCAACGATCTTGGTATTTTTTCTTTAAACTTTTTTCTACGCCACTTAAAACTTTGCCGTTAATATCCAAAAGACACACCTTGGCACCCGCCTCAAGCAAGGCATCGGCAAATTCAACCCCCAGCAAACCTGCCGCTCCGGTGACCAAACAGACCTTATTTTTTAAATTTTGAGGGACATGCCCTTTCGGACTTTCAGATTTTTTTGGCAAGTTGGGCCTCCTTCCATTCCTGGTTGCGGAACCAATTGATCTTATGAAGATCGGGATTACGGCGGAAAAGATCGTCTATCTCTTTGCGCGAAGCATTGGCCCCCATGGTCCTTTGGACAGTACACAAAAGCCAATAGTCTTCCGGGTAGTCCAGCGTTAGCCGCACCCTTACCGGATGCGGGTCTTCATCGGAAAGTTGTATTTTTTTTATGCCTGGGACCTTGTCCAGGTAATACCACATCATTTCCGTGTCCTGGGAGTTACTGATGGCGCATGCCTTCCTAATAATATCGCGCGTCAGCGAATACCCGACACTGGCAGAGCCCATGCTGGATGCTTCCGTCGGAGATACCATATCATAGCCTGTTGATAGCAAAGCAAAACTTTTTTTGACCAGGTCAGCATCAAAAAACGGGTCATCTGCATCCACGGTATGAAACGCGGCAATATTAAATGCGTCACAGCAATCAAGCCACCGTTTTAATTTATGCAATTCGGACCCCCGAAAACATTTTACCTGATACTCAATAGCTATTTTTTCGAGAATGTCATCAGCAGGCTTATCCGTGGTACAAACAATGGGATCCATATCAAAGAATCTTATCCTGCGGATCATATGCTCAATGACATTTCCTTCCCCAAAAGGCAGAAGACATTTCTGGGGCAATCTTGATGAACCGGTGCGAACTGTGATAAAAGCTGGTATTTTCATATTATTAGAGGAGGAGCTATTTTCCTTGAATATCTTTAATAGTTTTTTTTAATATCTTCGCCTTCTGTTTAGCGATCTCTAAATTCCTGTAGTTTGTTTTAAATTGCATCATTTTCGGTTGAATGGCCTCCGCTACCGGACAAAGACCCTTTTCATAATTAAAGGCATTCTTATAAACTTTATTGTCAGGTAAATACCTGTTCAAAAAAGGCTTGTCCCGCATCACCGGTTCCTCATAAGCCACGGACAGCCCGCCGTAAAATCCGTCCCCGCCATTTTTCTTATAAAGATCATAAAAATCTTTCCATTTAACGCCAAAAGCAGCTTCACCTTCAAATTTGACCGTAAATGTCCAATAAGAATTCTCGAAACCTGCCGGTACTTTTTGAGGAATAACCCAATCACAACCCTCCAGCTCTTCCAAATAATAACCCGCGACTTTCTGACGTCTTTCCACCAAAAAATCAACACGTTCCAATTGGGCCAAGGCCACCGCAGCGGTCAATTCGTTCATGCGGTAATTCCAACCCAAGGTATCGTGCCTCTTATAATAGGGATCCTGGAAATCAGACGGCAAGAGCTGTCTAAGTGATTGTCCGGCGCTCAATGTTTTATAACCTAACCCGCCGGTCTTACGTATCGCTGTGGCGAGGGTTTCATCATTGGTGATGACCATTCCCCCTTCCCCTGCAGAAAGATGTTTTTTGTTCTCGAAACTAAAACTGGCCATATGCCCGATAGTACCCGCCAATGCCCCTTTATATTTCCCCAGCACGCATTGGGCGCTATCCTCTATGACATATAGGCTGTGTTTCTTTGCCAGGCTCATGATAGGATCCATGTCCGCCATAAGCCCATGCATATGGACGGCGATAATAGCTTTGGTCCTTGATGTAATTTTATTTTCAATGCTTTTTGGGTCAATGTTAAAAGTATCAGGATCAATATCTGCGTAAACAGGTACGGCATTCTGATGCAGGGTCGCAAAAGAATTCATAATGACCGTCTGGGCCGGCGAAATCACCTCATCCCCTGCACCGACCCCTGCCGCGGCAAGGCAGGTATGCAGCGTTGAAGTCCCCGAGTTATGGGCAATGGCATACTGACACCCAAAACGGGCGGCAAAAGCTTTCTCCAGCTTTCCTACAAAAGGCGCCTTTTTATTCTCAGGATTTTCTGAATCCAATACCTGAGAAACATACTTTAACTCATTGCCGGTGTATTTGCCGTACAGACTTAAATCGGTCATTCATCAACTCTTTCTGACTATTCTTTTATATTCCCCGCCGATATGGACCCGCAGTTTCTGGCTGATAGACACTTCTTTTTCATGATAACCATGGACACCGCTGCCCATGGCTTTTTCTATCTTGTGGATGCCTCCAACCAGCATCCGTAATCCGGAGGGCTCCAGGGAAGCGGCCTGGTCAGAGCCATACATGGCCCTGGACAACGTGATATGCCTTTCTAATGACGAAATCCCTAACGCCGCCGCGGCAAAAGATACGGCGATACCGACTTCATGCCCGCTATACCCCACATCGCATTTATAACACTCCCTTAAGGTCTTAATACAATTAAGGTTCGCATCTTCGTCTTCCATAGGGTACATGGAAACACAATGCATTAATTCAAAAGGACACTTCGCTTCCCGGAATATTGCCACAGCATCATCAACATGTTCAGGCATTGTCATGCCTGTGGAAATAAACGTGTGCCGGCCTTCGGAGGCGATTTCCCGAAGCAATGCTTTATCAACGATCATGGCCGAAGCCACTTTATTATACTTCAGGTTAAACTGACGCAAGAACTTTAGGCTGGGAATGTCCCAGGCAGAGGCCAGCCACTGTATGCCGATGCTGCGGCAATACCGGTCTATCTCTTCATATTCTTTTTGGCCGAACTCAAGGCCTTCTTTTTGTGCACGCTGTGTTTTACCCCAAGGGCTTTCCCGGGGAGAATCAAGAAGTTCTTTTGAATAAACCAGGTCAACAGTCCGTTTCTGGAACTTAACCGCATCACAACCGGCTTCTTTGGCCACATCGATCAATTGTTTGGCAATATCTATCTGGCCGTTATGATTAATCCCGATTTCCGCGATAAAAAAAATGGACATAATTAATTCCCCCCTGAAAATAATCTTTTAGAAACCAAAGTTAATGCCTTTAAAATATTCTCCCGTCCAAGACCTAAAACGATCGGGAAGAAATAGATCAGGATAGCACAAAACAGACAATAACAACAACCAGACAGAAAAATCTGAGCGATAATATGCCCCCCATTTAATAAATAATGGTCTACCAAAAAAGTTGTCCCTGCCGCCAGGAACAAAAAGGCGATAAAACATAACAATTGATGAAGCAGGTACCAACTAAAACGAAGCTTTAAGTAATGCGCGTTAAAATATAAAAGGACATTGGTTAACAAGATGTTTATGCCAATTGCTTTCAGAGCAAGACCCGTCGCTCCAATGCCCAATCCGTGATGCCGGGGTGCGGCAATTAAAAAATAGGTGAGCGGCACCCCTATGATCATAAAAATAATGCTCACTTTGGCATATAATGGTGTTTGGTCTGTCGAGAAAAAAACAGCATTGCTCAGTTGCCCATACGCCTGATGCATAGGATACAAAGACATGATCATAATGGGCACGATCGCCGCCAAAGTATTGAATTCTTTACCGCCAAAGATCACTGCCAACTTGCCGGCATTAACAGCCATAAAACATGAAATGAGTGTTGTAATAGCATACATCAAAGGTATATAACGGCGAAAGACCTTTGCCATTAAATCAATGTCTTTCTGATGATGCGCCAGTGAAAATTCCCGCATGATCAACGGGGTCATGGCTCCCGTTAATATAAAACATAACGCTCCGACTTTATAGGAAAGGCTGTAAAACCCCTGCGCAATACTGCCGGATTCCGTCTGTAAAAACCAGCGGTCAAATATGCCGGTCACCACAGCCACCAATGCATAGCCGAACAAAGGCCGCGAATAATTATAAATTTCCCGGCAATAACTGTAAATTTCACCTTTGTTTAACCGCCATTCCCAAGCCCCCTGCCCGCTTCGAAAGATGACCTGTAATAAAAAAAACATCCCTAATAAAATCACCGCATATTGAAAGTAAAAAATACTGTCCAAATTAAGCCATTTACCCAAAAAAAGGATAGCAATTAACCCTAATCCCAATAATCTCTGTGCTATCTTGGTGATCTCCGCAGGTACAGTCAGGCCGTACGCATCCGTTATATCATTGAGGCTTGCAAACATCCATGTCAATCCGGCAAAAATAACTGCTGCGTAAACATATTTAACCGGCAACTGGGGCCATAAAGAATTGCTCCAGGAACCCCAAGAGCTTACCGCTACCAAACATCCTGCGATCAATATAGCTAATACAATATACCCAAAATAAAAAACAATTAATTTGGTTTCCTGCGGTCGTTTAGAAATCTTTGTATAAAAACCTGTTGAACTTCCCGCGTTAATGGTCCCCAAAAGCTGGGTGAAAAAATCTGTTAAATAATTGAAGTTGCCGTATTGGGCGGCGCCCAAACCCCTGGGAATGATGCTTTGGATGACCACGTTAACCATGGCTAAAACCCCATTGGCAAAGGCCTTATATAAATAACGCTTTTTAAAAGAATCAACTACTAGCAACGCGCCCTCCCGACATTATTGACCACGCACTTCTCTTTGAATCCCTTGATCAAATTCTCAATCGCCATTTTCTCCATTATAAGACGCGACTCTTTGGCATAAGAACCAATATGCGGAGTTAGAATCACATTATCATTTTTACAGAATTTTCCATCATAAGGCTCTTGCTCAAAAACATCGAGTGCAGCACCTGCGACCTTGCCCGATATCAATCCTTTAAGTAAAGCTTTCTCATCGACCAACCTGCCCCTGGCTGTATTAACGATAATGACCCCTGGCCTCGAAGCCCTGATCTCTTTTTCGCCGATCAAACAGTCTTCCCCGGAGGAATGCAGCGATATGATATCCGATGACTTTACCAGCCGTGCCAAAGTAACTTGTTTAGCCGACGATTTTTTAACCTTGCGCACGTCACAAAAAACAACTTTAGCGCCAAAAGCCAGCGCCAATTGGGCTACACGCTCTCCGATATGCCCAAACCCCACTAACCCTAAGGTTTTTCCTTTAAGTAAAGTGCCCATTTTCTTATCCCACTGCCCGGCATGCATCTTGCGGTCTAAAAACGCTACCTTGCGTAACAAGGCCAGTATAAGCCCAAGCGTCAATTCCGCCACAGCGTCTGTCAAAACGCCCGGCGTATTAAAAACTTTAATACCTAATTCTCGGGCGGAATCCTGATCGATATTATCCAACCCGACACCGACCCGTGAAATAACTTTAAGATCCTTAGCTTTTGCCAAAACATCCTTTGTCAACGGTTCAAGTCCTGCAAGGAGCCCATCATATCTGCCTTTAACAAGGATATCTGTGATCTCTGCTTCATTCAAACGCCGGTGATAAGGATTCATCGTGACCATGGCCCCTGCTTTATACAACACATCCAGTATGCAAGGATCATCTTGGGCAAATGTTGTGGTGGAAATGAATACCCTTTTCATAATTTTACTAAATTTACCTTTCCTTCGCTACCGTTAGTATTTAAGTCTTCCACCGTCTTTTTCAACGATTTTCCCGCAACTTGATAATTCGATCGATCGTCCCTGGAAAACCCTAAGGATATCAATACTGCTTTGCGAAGACCATAAATAGATATGGTGTTGCGAAAAACCATCCCTTCCCAAAAGACCTCGCCTAAAAAATCTATGGCCCTATAAACTAACGGAGACGTCTTTAAAATGAATTTAAAATGATCCGTGCTCCACCATGGCGCCTCTGAGGCGCCGAAGGCCATTAACTTCTGTTGGGCAGTGAACTTCCAATGATGTTCTTTGAGCCATGCGATCCTGGCTTTGAATATGAGCTTTTTTTGCCACGTCATGACACGCCCCATTGGCGAGAGAGTGACATTGATATAATGGGAAAATTCACAAGCATTGACATCTGAAACAGAAAGCAGATAGCGTTCTTCTTCATCTACGGACTTGCCAACTAAATTATAATGCTGCAAGAAATCATACGCCGGAGTGCCAGGAAGAGATTGCAAATAATTAGTGCTGATCATAGGTGGGTCCGGCAGGTCTTTTGTCACTTCAATGGCAAAATCCGTTGTTTCCTTGACGGTATCATCGTTTTCACCCGGCATTCCCAAAATGAGCTGGATCTCGGTATAAACCCCTGCCTCAGAACACGCCTTGGCCGCCCTGACATTGTCCATGCCATTTGCCCTTTTTTCCATGACGGAGAGTATTTTGTCACAACCGCTTTCCATCCCAAAATAGATGGCCACCATTCCTACTTCTTTAAGCCGGCGGATGCTTGTAGGGTCTTTTTTGACAAGCCCGACCCTTACTCCGGCACATGAAAAAAGAAGGTCCAAAGGGGCCATTTGACGGATAAATTCATTTAACCACCGGATATCCTCACCAAAACATTCGTCAGCAAAATTCAAGAAACCTATATTGTGCTTTTCCTTTAACGCCTTGGCCGTTTTAATGATATTCTCGACCGGAAATACCCTATAACCTTTGACCCACCGGTGGCAAAACGTACAGGTATTAACACACCCTTTGGCCGTAAAGAGCGCGGCCAATTTTTTACCTTTTCTATGGGGCTGATGTGATCTGGGGTCCCTGGAAAAATCGAAGCGCAGCAAGGGATCTCTCACATAAGACCCCAGCACCCCGTCATGCATCGCTAAGATATCATAATCCGGCTGGGGAAGGTCATTTTGTTCCACCAGTTCACCTGTGCCGGTATGGACCACTTGATCATTTTCATCCAAAAAAGCTATTCCCTTAATACTTTTAAGCTCGTCCGTCGAAGGGAAAAACCCTTTGTGCTGGTCGAAATACCGGACCAGGGCCAGCATCACTTTCTCCCCTTCTCCGATAACGCAAATATCGATCTCGCATTTTCTCAAAAGGACTTCATGGGTCGCCACCAGGTTGCCCCCTACAATGATCTTGGTCTGGGGGCAAGCTTTCTTGATCAAATGCGCAAGATTTTTGGTATAGGCATAGCCTGTCGAGACCACCGCGCTGATCCCCACGATATCAAATTTCTCCCTGACAAAATATTCTGATATTGTCTTTTCTGACGGACGGCGCGAATCGATATCGAAGAATTCCGCCTCAAAACCGGCACGCCTTAAATAATTGATGATGCCCGTGCACGCCACAGGCGGGAAAGGATCAGCTTGCGCCCGTAATGCAATATTGCACAATGAAATTTTTACGCCCATATTACTGCCACTTGGTTGTTTATTTTGAGAAATTTCATTTAGAAAATATTCTAGCACAAATATCCTCAATTGTTACATTCTTACCAAGTACAAGAGTTCTGAACTTGCCCCTCTAAAATGAATTTTAAAGAAGAGATTCTTATATGCTTGCACGAGACAAGGCCTGTTGCTAAAATACCCAAATGTTACCTATACAAAAGATCACGGACATTCTCGCCCATAAAAAACTGACCCTTTCATTCGAACTTTTCCCTCCTAAGACTCCGGAAGGTTATTTAAAACTGCTCAACTCATTGCATTTGCTCTGTGATCTCAAGCCGGATTTTATTTCCTGCACCTACGGTGCCGGCGGAGGCAGCCGGGAAAAGACTTTGGACGTTGTCCAACGCATTCAAAATATTCACCAGATCCCCTCAGTGGCACATCTCACCTGTGTTCTGCATACTAAAGATGAGATCAAAAGGATCCTGACTGAAATGAAAAACCGCGGGATATGCAACGTCTTGGCCTTAAGGGGAGATCCCCCTAAGGATGATCCAGACTGGCTGCCGGGCGAAAATAATTTTAAATATAGCTGGGAATTGGTGGCTTTTATCCGGGAGCACTTTAATGACCATTTTAGCATCGGGGTGGCTGGTTTTCCTGAAGGGCATATCCTTTGCCCTGACCGCGATTTAGATGCTCAATATTTAAAAAATAAGATCGTTAAAGGTGCTGATTATGTCATCACTCAGCTTTTTTTCCAAACACAAGATTATTTTGATTATGTGGCCCGTTTAAAAAAATTAGGCGTCAGTTCCCGTATTCTCCCGGGGATTTTACCGATCACGGATTATCCGGCCTTGGTGCGCTTCTGTTCCATGTGCGGAGCCTCCATCCCTGGCGAAGTGCATGATATTTTCAAGCCCATTGCCCAAGATCCGGTAAGGACTCTTGAAGCGGGGATTGATTTTTGCCTAAAACAATGCCGGACGCTCCTTAAAGGCGGCGCCCCGGGCCTGCACTTCTATACCCTAAACAAAATTCATCCTGTGGATGTAATTATTAAAGAATTGCGAACTTTTAAAATGGATTCCCGCTTTCGCGGGAATGACAATAAATTATGATTTTTGCAAAACAATACGACATATTACGTGATCTTCTTGAGAAACGGATCCTTATTCTCGATGGCGCCATGGGAACGATGATCCAGAAACATAAGCTCACCGAAGGCCAATACCGAGGCGAACGTTTTAAAGATTGGCCTACAGACATTAAAGGCAATAACGATCTTTTGTCCTTGACCCAGCCTCAAATTATCCAGGAGATCCACCGTCAATATTTCAAAGCCGGCGCGGATATTGTGGAAACCAACACCTTTAACAGTAATCGTATCAGCATGGCTGATTACAAAATGGAAGGGTTGGTCTATGAACTAAACCTCGCCGCCGCCAAACTTGCCAAGAATGCCGCCCAACAAGTCACCAAAGAAAACCTTCAGAAACCCCGGTTTGTCGCCGGCGCTTTGGGGCCCACCACCCGGACCGCT
>Ga0182030_10020893_pt1 | contig 12311 bp, 13 predicted proteins | sample 812S3MmetaG_FD_121299 | JGI IMG/M metagenome (GOLD analysis project Ga0182030, IMG submission 121299) | Permafrost microbial communities from Stordalen Mire, Sweden - 812S3M metaG (Illumina Assembly) | ecosystem: Environmental > Terrestrial > Soil > Wetlands > Permafrost | place: Sweden...
CCCGGCTGGCGATTACGCCGGATGCGCGCCACCCTCTCCCCCAAAGGGGCGAGGGCAATAAAATCCATCCTCCCCTCGGTGGCCGTGGCGACCGAGGGGCCCGGGGGTGAGGGGGTCCTTGCACCATGCCATTGTCAAATCTTATCCGGGACACCACACTAGCCGCTAGCCCCTAATCCCTAACCTCGGTTTTTTAGAAAGGAGTAGGTGGAATCAATCCGCCATTATTGTTCATGAAGAAACTTGAAGTTGGCATTCTGGGAGCTACGGGGATGGTCGGGCAGCGCTTTGTGAGCCTGCTCGAGCATCACCCGTGGTTCGAAATCAAATGGCTCGCAGCCTCCGAGAGATCGGCAGGCAAGCCCTATCGCGAGGCCTGCAACTGGCGCTTGCGTGATCCCCTGCCCGAGGGCGCGTGGGAGATCCCCGTGCACGAGTGCAAGCCGGGAGGCGCTCCGCAACTGCTGTTCTCTTCGCTCGATTCCAAAGTAGCGGGTGAGGTGGAAAAGGAATTTGCTCAGGCCGGCCATGTGGTGGTTTCAAACTCCTCAAATTTCCGCATGGAGCCGGATGTGCCGCTGCTGATTCCGGACGTCAATCCGGACCACTTGGCGCTGGTCCGCGAGCAGCGGAAGCAGCGCCAATGGAAGGGCATGATCGTGACCAACCCCAACTGCACCACGATGGGTTTGGTGATGTCGCTGGCGCCGCTGGAGAATACTTTTGGACTTGACAAGGTCCTGATGACCAGCATGCAGGCGGTTTCCGGCGCCGGTTACCCGGGAATCCCCACGCTCGACATCCTCGGCAACGTGATCCCCTTCATCGGCGGCGAAGAAGAGAAGGTGGAACGTGAAACGCGCAAGCTTTTGGGCAAACTGGTGGATGGCCGCGTGAAGATGGGCGATTTTATCGTGAGCGCTCACTGCAACCGCGTGATGGTGGAAGATGGCCATACGGAAACCATTTCCGTGGCGCTCAAAACCAAAGCCACGACCGCCGGCATCGTGGAGGCCTGGCGCGCATATCGCTCCCTGCCGCAGGAGCTCAACTTGCCTTCCGCCCCCAAGCATCCCATTATTGTGCGTGAGGAGCGGGACCGGCCCCAGCCGAAGTTCGATCTGAACGCCGAAAACGGCATGGCAACCACCGTAGGACGCCTACGCGAATGCCCGGTACTGCAATTTAAATACGTCGCGTTCAGCCACAATACAATTCGCGGCGCGGCCGGCGCGGCACTGCTCAACGCGGAATTGATGAAGTCGGAAGGGTACCTGGACTAGGCGCTGGGAAAGCGCTGTAGACAGGTAACCCCATTCGCGTATTCAGTCTACCGCCGACGGACCTTGGCGGCAAATGACGATCATCGGTCGGAGAGGACAACCACATGAAGTTCGAGCGGATTACTGTGGACCCCAACGTGTGCACCGGGAAACCTTGCATCCGCGGGCTGCGCTTTCCCCTCTCCCGCCTCCTCGGGCTAATGGCCTCCGGTGAAGGCAAAGAAGCGATTCTCAAGGCCTACCCTTATCTCGAGGCCGGGGACATTGACGAAGCATTGCGCTACGCTGCGTATCTTGCTGAGGAAGAAACCGTGGAATTCTCACGATGAGATTTCTCATCGATCTAAGGCGCCTCGGCGGTGAATAATGGTGAATGATGATAAACCTCGCATTGCTCGGCTACGGGAAAATGGGTAAGACGCTGGCGCAACTTGCTCCGCAGCGCGGCTTTGAAGTGCGTCTGGTGATGGATATTGACCTCAACGCGCAAAGCCGCGGCATTACACGCGAGAAATTCAAGGGTGTTGACGTCTGCGTGGACTTCACCACGCCCGACTCGGTGGTGGAGAATGTTCACCGCCTGGCGGCCTTGGGAGTGAATCTGATTGTCGGCACCACCGGTTGGCAAAAGCATCAGGCGGAAGTCCGCAAGGTGATTGAGCAGGCGGGGGTCGGAATGGTATACGCCGCGAACTTTTCCATCGGCGTGAACCTTTTCTACCGCTTGGCGCGCGCGGCGGCGGAAATCTTTGCGCCCTTCCCCATGTATGATCCCTTCATCACCGAGTCTCATCACAAAATGAAGAAAGATGCGCCATCGGGGACGGCGCTCGAAATCTCGCGGCAAATTCAACCCTATTTCGTGGACCGCGATATTCCCGTGGCCAGTGTGCGCGCCGGTTACATCCCCGGAACGCACGAACTGGGGTTCGACTCGGAGGCGGACACCGTGGTTTTGCGCCACACGGCGCGCGGCCGGCAGGGATTTGCGGAGGGTGCGCTGTATGCCGCCCGCTGGGTGGTGGGAAAGAAAGGGTTCTATAGTTTCGCAGAGGTGTTAGAGTTGGGCGCTGGGAGCTAGGAAAAGAACGAAACTCGAATTCGAAATTCGAAACTCGTGAGCAAGGTCCCGAATTTCGAGTTTCCAATTTCGAGTTTGGCGTTTCGATCCTGATGCCCGGTCCCTAGCACCCGGCACCCATATTGGAGGTCATCCTATGAGCCTGGAAATTCGCGGTTGCGGCACGGCCCTGGTCACTCCCTTCCGGAAGGACGGTTCCGTGGATGAATCGGCGCTGCGGCGGTTGGTGCAGTTCCAGCTTCGCGAAGGGATCGATTTCCTTGTCCCCTGCGGCACCACGGGCGAAACCCCCACGCTTGAGCACGGCGAATACATGGGCGTGATTCGCGTCGTCATAGAAGAAGCGGGTGGAAAAGTTCCCATCATCGCAGGGGTGGGCGGTAACCACACGAAGAAGGTTTGCGACTTGGCGGCCGAAGTCGAAGGATTGGGCGTGCAAGGCATCCTCTCCGTTGCCCCCTATTACAACAAACCGACGCAAGAGGGTCTCTACCAGCATTTCAAGGCCATTGCGGAATCCACTGACCTGCCCGTGATCCTCTACAACGTGCCGGGGCGCACAGCATCGAACATCGAGCCTGCCACCGTGGGGCGTCTTTCGCAAATCCCCAACATCGTAGCCATCAAGGAAGCTTCCGGAAGCATCGTGCAGCAGATGGAAGTGCTGAACGCCGTCCAGCCTGGCTTCCGTGTGCTTTCCGGCGACGACGCCTTCACTTTCCCCCTGATCGCTGTCGGCGGCGTGGGCGTGATCTCGGTGGTTTCGAACGAAATCCCCGGGCCCATTACGCGGCTCGCGCACCTGGCGCTGGATGGCAAATACGACGAAGCGCGCAAGCTGAACGCCCAATTGCTGCCGCTGATGCAGGTTAATTTCATCGAAACCAACCCTATCCCCGTAAAAGCTGCCCTCGCCATGATGGGCATGATCGAAGAAGTCTACCGCCTCCCCATGGTACCCATGAAACCCGAAAACCGTGCCAAGCTCGAAAAGATTATGGCCGCGCACGAACTCCTGGCGTTCAAGGCCACGTCCTAAACCAGGCGGCCCGTTTCGACAGCATGTTCTTCCGCGTTTTTTCAGCTCATTTGGAACCCGCCGGCCTTTTCAAAGGCATCGGCCACTCGCAGCAGCCTCGCCTCATCGAAGTGATTGGCGAGGATTTGCATGCCCACGGGGAGGCGCGGTTCGCTTGGAGTCTTGCCGCAGGGGACGGTGATTCCAGGGATTCCCGCCAGGCTGGCGGTAACGGTATAGATGTCGGCAAGGTACATTTGGAGAGGGTCGTCCACCTTCTCGCCGAGCTTAAAGGGCGGAATGGGAGACGTGGGGGTGACGATGACGTCGGCTTCGTCGAAGGCCTCGACGAAATCGCGGGTGATGAGGGTACGCACTTTCTGGGCTTTCAAATAGTAGGCATCATAATACCCGGAGCTTAATACGTAGGTTCCCAGCATGATGCGGCGCTTCACTTCCGCGCCGAAGCCGAGGTCGCGCGTTTTCCGGTACATGTCTTGCAAATCGGCGTTTTGGGGGGCCCGGAATCCATAGCGCACACCATCGAAGCGGGCAAGGTTCGAGCTGGCTTCGGCCGTGCAGATAATGTAGTAGCATCCGATGGCATAGTCGGTGTGGGGCAAGCTGATGGGCACGATTTCGCAACCAAGTTTACCGAGCAGGTCGATCCCCTTCTGGATGTTGCCGCCAATTTCAGGATTCAACCCGTTCAGGTATTCCGTCGGAACCCCGACGCGCATCCCCCGGATGTCGCCGCTCAGGGCGCCCACATAATCGTCTACGGGCAGCGCGGCGCAGGTGGAATCCAGGGGGTCGCGGCCGGCGATGGTTTGCAGCACCAGCGCCACGTCGTGCACGGAGCGCCCAAAGGGCCCGATGTGGTCAAGTGAGCAGGCGAACGCTACCAAACCGTAGCGGGAGACCCTGCCGTAAGTTCCCATCATACCGACGACATCGCAAAATGCTGAGGGCTGCCGGATGGACCCTCCGGTGTCCGATCCCAGGGCGACGGTGGCAAAATTGGCCGCCACGGCGGCGGCTGAACCACCGCTTGATCCCCCCGGCACGCGAGTCAGATCGCGCGGATTGTGGGTGGGATAAAAACTGGAGTTTTCCGTCGACGAGCCCATGGCGAATTCGTCGCAATTCGTCTTGCCGAGGATCACAGCCCCCGCGCGCTCCAGCCTTTCCACGGCTGTGGCATCGTAAGGCGCGACGAAATTCTCCAAAATGCGCGACCCACAGGTGGTGCGGGTTCCGCGGGTCATAATCACGTCCTTGACCGCGACCGGCACACCGGCCAGGGGGGCGAGAACTTCGCCGGCGGCGATCGCCTCATCCACCTTCTTTGCCTGCGCAAGGGCCCGCTCGGGGCACAAGCTGAGGAAGGCGCGGACTTCCTTGTCCTTTTGCTCAATGCGCGCCAAGTGGGACTGGGCGATTTCGACAGCCGTCGCCTGCCGGGTCTTCAGAAGCTCATGTATTTGGCCGATCGTTAGGGTGGTGAAGTCCATTATGCGTTAATAGCCTCTGCCATCTCCAATATGGATCTTGGATTTGCGACATTGGTTTGGAGAAAGAGAGCGCGCCGGCGTGGTCCTTAATCGAAAATCCAAAATCTAAAATTCAAAATGGGTCATTCCTCCCGCTCGATGACTCGCGGGACTTTGAAGCTTCCCGCGCCCGCCTCGGGAGCGTTCGCCAGCGCCTCGTCCTGAGAGAAGTTCCGGTGCGGCTGGTCCGCCCGGAAGGAGGCATTCTCGGAACCCGGGTAGGTGACTTGAGCCATGGGCTCGATCGCGGAGGTGTCCAACTCGTTCAGCTTTTGCACGTACTGCAAAATCGAATCGAGCTGGGGAAGGAATTTCTTCACCTCTTCCTCAGTAAGTTCCAGGTGAGCGAGGTCGGCCACGTAGCGAACATCCTTTTCGGTAAAAGCCATAGTTCTAACTAATTCCGAGGGCGATTAAAATACTTGGCATAAGAGCTTGCCAGCGCCGCGGCAATCTGCGGGTCAGCTATTGAATCAGTGCCCATTGCCGGATTCACCGGAGGCGGCGCGGGCAGGGCGATTCCGGGCGAAACCCGCGGGGGAGAAAACAGGTCGGGTTGAGTCACCGTCTTGATTCGCAACTTTTTCACAATCGGTTGGCCCAGGAAGCCGTTAATCTCGGCGCGAATCTCCTCGGTCAAGTGCTTGAGCTGCGTACTCCACGTGGCGGAGTCGGTGGCGAGGGTCAGCACGCCGGAGGCAAAGAAGGTGGGTTGGGAATGTTGGGCCATGCTCTTTCCCACGATGCGCGGCCACAGCGGGAGCAGAATCTCAAGCAGGTGCGGCTCCGCCCGGCGGATTTGCTTCCTAAACACCCCAGGCAACATTTTTCCGATTTCATCCACGTTCGGAGTCCCCCAGCCCAGCCTCTTTTAGTTCAAGGAGTTCATCAGTCTAGCACAATGCGGGGCAGGGGGAAATGCCTTGAGAAGGGCCAATAACATTTTTATAATACCACCCGCATGAAATTGATTCTCGCCTCCAATTCCCCGCGCCGAATTGAGTTGCTGCGCAACGCCGGCTTCGATTTTGAGGTTATCCCCAGCGGCCTCGATGAGGGGCCACCGATTCCGGGAGAAGTTCCGAAAGATTACGCCCAGCGGCTTGCTCGCGCCAAAGCGCTCCATGTGTCCGCCCGCTCGCCCTCCGGCAGCCTGGTTTTAGGCGCGGATACGATTGTAACCGTCGGCGGTATGATTCTGGGAAAGCCCAGCAGTCCCTCTGATGCCGCCCGCATGCTCCGATTGCTCTCCGGTCAGACGCACGAGGTGATCACGGCGATCTGCCTGGTTAGGGCGCCTGACCAAATTGCCGCGCTCAAACACCAGACCACTTTTGTGACCTTCTGCAAGTTGAATGAAGACGAGATTCACGCCTATGTGGCCAGCCACGAGCCCTTTGACAAAGCCGGCGCATATGCCATTCAAGGGTTGGCCTCCAGGTTCGTCACCCGCATCTCCGGCTGCTATTTCAACGTGGTCGGCCTTCCGGTTCCTCTGCTGTACGAAATTCTCAAAGCGCTTGGTGAGGGAAGTTAGACACCCCAGGCAAAGCGGGTGGCTTGATGAGTGGGACCGCCTCAAAGGCGGCAGCGCGTAATGTTCGATTTGCTTCGATGCCGGCGGCGGTCCGAACCCCGAAGGGGTTAAAATTGAGTAGCCTTGGGCAAGGACACGCTTTTTGTGGCCGCCGTCCACGGATCGCATCGCTGCCCATTTTACCGACCCTGCAGGGGTCGAACGGTTCGGCCCCGCCGGGGCCGAGAGGTTTTCCTAGGCATCGGTACCGTAGGTTCCACCTACGGCTACTCATGTTGCTCCCCTTACGGGGAAGCTGGCAACGGTCAAACCTCTTCGAGTCTCACTTGTCGAACCAGTGGCTTACCTTCGTGATAGTTAATTCGCACCGCTCCCGTCCGGAGCAACCGGACCTTGACCGTTAAGATGAGCAGGAGTACGGTGATAGGGTAAGTAAGAGGAGTCCGCCTATGTCTATTACGCTCCAGCCCGAACACGAACGGTTAATTGCCGAGGCGCTGCGTTCCGGAGCCTATCAACGTCCTGAGGAAGTTATCCTACGGGCGCTGGAGCTGCTCCATCGCCGAGACGCGTGGCGGGCCGAGAATCGCACCAAGATCAATGAAGGTTACGCTGCCGCCCAGCGCGGAGAACTGATCGATAGCGACCAAGTCCGCGCCCAAATGGAAGAGAAGAAGAGTGCTTGGGGGGCGGAACAGCACAAGGCATGAACCGCTGTCAGTTCACCCCTCAAGCCGTTGACGATCTTTTCGAAATCTGGAGTTACATCGCCCGCGACAATGTGGAGGCAGCCAACCGCCTCGAAAATGCTGTTCACGATGCTTGCACCTTCCTGGCCGCCGGTCCCCTACGCGGGAAGACCCGTGAAGACCTAACTCAACTTCCGCTCCGGTTTTGGGCCGTCCAGGCCTTTCCGAATTACATCGTTGTGTACGATCCCGAGACCGACCCTCTGCAAATTATCCGCATCCTTCATGGCAGCCGGGACATTCTCGCAATTCTTGGCGAGGGTGGAGGATAAGAGGGTGGTGCAGCGCGGCAAAGCGGGTAGATTCTCACTTGATTTTCAGGAATGAATCTTTTCGCTCCTCCCCCTTAAAGGATAATTCGCTCGCCGCCTTCGCGGCGCGTCACACGCTCACGATCGAGGTATTCGAGCAGCGGGATGGCGTACTTGCGGGAGAGACCCGTAAGCTCTTTAAATTCCGTTACGCCCAGGCGGTTGTTCTGCGCTTTGCGGCGCGCCAGGATCGCGCGAAGCTCGCGCAACGCCGACTGGTGAAAGATCAGGTCCTCCGTAACTTTGTGCAGGACATTTTCCTTCAGGAGAATCCTCAACAATTTCTCCGCACGCGCCCGGTCGAGGCGCAGGTTTTCCAACACTTCCCGCGCGCTGGGCACGGCCAGGCCAGCCTTTTCAAAGGCCGCGGCAATTTGATCGCGCGCCGCGATTTCCTGCGCCGACAGTTGAACGGTGCGGCCGCCCAGACGAACCATCTCACCTTGCACATCGATTTTGCCCTGCATCGTCAAGGATTGCAGCAGAGCGTTGAGCAGGGCCGGCGAGGGGGTAGAGTGCGCCGCCCCTCCGGAGCTAAGCTTAAACCGCAGATCTTCCTTGGGAAGTCCGGCCATCAGCGGATTTCCCGTATGAAACTTTTCGAGTTGCTCCAGGAGAAGCTTCGCCAATCTCACGAAGTGCGCCGCGGGGACGAGCAGGCTGGGTGGTTGCCCGAGGAGCATCAGCCGCTTTTGGCGTTCGAGGGATTTTGCCACGCGCAGAACGTCCGCAGGTTTCCAGCCCGTGCAGGCCGCAAGAGCCGCGGGGGTAGCCTCACTCATCCGCTGCGCCAGGAGTTCGAGGCGCGCTTCCGGTTCTCCGTGTTCCAAGACGCGCAGAGATTCGAGCGTGGAAGGGTCGCCGGGGCGGTGCTTAGGGGGAGCATTGTCGAGCACCCGGCCACCTCCGATGGTGGTAACGGGCGAGAATTGCCGGATGATGAAGCGGTCGCCGGGAACAAACAGGCCCGGTTCTGAAAGGCGAAGCTGCACAAAGCCGGTCGCTCCCGGTTTCATTTCTTTGTCTTCCAGCACCACAACCCGCGCCAGCATCTCCGCCGTTCCGCAGTGGAAATGCACCTGCGCATGGTTCTTCAGCGGCCGGGCGCTGGGCAAAAGACTCAGCGTGCAGTCCAGGGATGTGGCGGGCTGGAACAGGCCGGGTGCGGCCAGCACCATGCCGCGAGTAATTTGCCGGGCCTCCATTCCCGCCAAGTTTAGAGCCGTCCGTTGGCCTGCGGTGGCGCGGTCGGCGGGGGAATTGTAGACCTCGATGCCGCGTACGCGCGCGCGCTTTCCCAAGGGAAAGATCTCAACCTCGGCTTCCTTTTCCACCGTCCCGCTGATCAGCGTGCCGGTAACCACCGCTCCAAATCCCTTCATTACGAACGAGCGGTCGATGGGGAGCCGGAAAGGCAGATCGGCGGGTTTGGGAGGCGCCTCCAGGCTCAGACGCCGCAGTTCGTTCTTAAGCTCCTCCAACCCTTCGCCGTTGCGCGCGCTGACGGCCAATATCGGCGCACCCGCCAGGAACGAACCAGCGACGAATTCCTGCACCTCCAGGCGCACCAAATCCAGCATCTCTCGCTCCACCAAGTCGGACTTGGTGATGACGATCAATCCTTGGCGAATTCCCAGCAGTTTGCAAATGTCGAAGTGCTCGCGCGTCTGCGGTTTGATCGACTCGTCACCGGCGACAATCAGCATGACCATGTCGATGCCACCCACGCCCGCCAGCATGTTCTTCACAAAGCGCTCGTGGCCGGGAACGTCGATGAATCCGATACGCAGATCCTCACCCAAATCCAGATGAGCGAACCCCAGATCGATGGTGATGCCGCGGCGCTTCTCTTCCTCCCAGCGGTCGGGGTCGGTGCCGGTAAGGGCCAAAACCACCGCCGACTTGCCGTGGTCAATGTGGCCGGCTGTTCCAACGATGATGTGGCGCATAGAATCAATGACGAGCGGCCAGTGACAAGTGACGAGCAAGCGTTACGGGCAGCGAGCGGGTAGGCAGTGGACCAAGATCTGCCTACTGCCCACTGCCTACTGCCTTCTTTTCCACCTCGGGTCCCAGCCAAACGCTGGCGAGCGTCCAATTACCGAGGCGCTTTTGCAGGACGAAATCGTAGTAGGCCATTGCCGTGGGGTCCTCGAAGACTACCCGCGCGAGGGCGCGGTTTTGGTCGGGCGAAAGGGTGACACTGCGGACATCGACCCTAATCAGCGGCCGCGGTTTTTCCTGCGCGGGTGTGGCGGATGCCTTCCCCCCACTTTTCCCGGCGGGAGGGATGGCCCCGGTTTCCGGGGAAGCCGGTTCCAGCGCCGGTATGAAATATGTTCGTACTGCGGACTCGATCGAACCGCCGGCTCTCTTCCCTTCCGGCGACGCCAGGTATTTTGCCCGCTCTTCAATGACCGCGCGAGCGTTGTCCAGGTCGTCGCGAATGACGACGTCCTGAAGCTTCGTCTCCGAAGCCATCAGGCGAGGAAGCAAATTCGTATCGGTGCGCACGGTAAGAGCAATCACCGCGGCTTCCGTCACGGTGCGGTCCGGTTCGTCGTCGGATCTGTTGATCACGTCGAAGAGGGCGTCGGTGGCTTGAGGAGTATCGAATTCGGCGAGCGCGCCATAGGTGAAGCGCCGCAAATTGAGGTCACGAGGATCGGATAGCAATTTCCACAGGATGGGCAGTGCCTGATCGCCCCCGATATAGGCCAGCGACTCTGCCGCGTACTCGGCCGTGCGGTCGTCCTTTATCGCCGTGCTGAGCTGAGGAATAATGGCGGGCCCCACGGCGAACGTCGCGCGCACCAACCCGAATTGCGCCTCCTCGTTCGGCGAGCTGAGGATACTGTAGAGCAGTTCCGGCCCCCAATCGCCGGGAAGAGGTTGATCCTCCTCGGCGCCCGCCGCCGCAGGCGCAGGACTCGGCGCCGGTTCCTTGGGCGGTTTCGCCGGCGGCTGCTGGGAAAACCCTGAAACTCCGGACAACAGGCAAATGCCCGCCCATAAATACAACACGCGGGCGTACGAGCGGACAGCACGGTTTTTCGCCATAGGCTTACGGGGCGCCGCCCGCCCAACCGTTCCCACTAAGTTCGTCATAGGAATTTCCGTCGCAAGGTTGGATGCGAAAGTCTCAAGACGCGTTGGAGCGTCGGGCTAACGCGGTTAGTACTTAGTTGCATTAATAAGCGATACTATTTATGTTCCTCGGAAGGGCGGGGCTTTACAGGCTGAGGAAAAACCCTCTGGTACCGTCATAGTCAATGCCATCCCCGTTCAGGACCACCCCGGCGCTCGGCGCGCCACCCCTCCTCATCTGAGGAGGGGAGCACTACAAACAACTCCCCTCCTGATTCAGGAGGGGTGGCGCTTCGAGCGCCGGGGTGGTTATCCGCGCCGGGACGTTTTTCCGCAGCCTGTAAAGCCCCTAAATCCTGCCCGAGTTCCGCGGCGGGGCTGAAGCCCCGCCCTTCCAACCGTCAACAAATAATGTCGCTAACTTCTGCAACTACGCACTAGCTCCCGCGCTCCACCGCGCCGCTCAAATTGTACAACCATCTTCCGGCATCACACTTTGTGATAACCGTTCAGCAGCGGAGGGAGTTCCCGCATATCGTCAATCACCAAATCCGGCGAAACCTTTTGCAGCGTGTGAGCCCCGAATCCATAGGTCACGCCGCAGGTCCACACGCCGGCGTTCTTCCCGGTGAGCACGTCGGTATCAGAATCGCCGACCATGAGGGTCTCACGGGCAGAAATTTGAAGGTCTTCCATCAATTTGTGCAAACCGACGGGATCGGGTTTTTTTTGCGGAAAGCTATTGCCCCCGTAAATGTAGGCGAAGTAGGGGGCGAACTCGAGGCGGGTCAGCATCTCGCGGCTGAAATTGACGGGCTTGTTCGTCAACACCGCCATCTTATGGCCGCCAAGTTTTTCGAGGGCCTCGGCCACTCCGGGATACGGCGACGTGTGATCGAGCATATGGTCGCGGTAGTAAGCCAGAAAGAACGCTAGACCTTTTTCCACATTCTCGCTTGTAGCGTGTGTTCCCAGCGAGCGACGCACCAAAAGGGTAACGCCGTGGCCGACGTAGGAAGCAATTAAATCGAGAGGCAAGGGAGCCAGCCCCATCTCCGTTCGCATTGCATTGACGCTCAATGCCAGATCCTGCTTGCTGTCCACCAGCGTGCCGTCAAGGTCAAAAACTAACAGCCGAACTTGTTTCCAGTTTGAAGTCACAGGGTTATCCATCTTTAGTCCATGGGGGGCTCGACGCCGGGCTGAAACGCGCGCAGGACCAAAGCGGCCTGCTCTGCTGGAATGGGGTTAAAATGGAAACCCTCAGTGCCCAGCAAGCGCCTCCGTCCCTCAACGTCCGGTTGAATTTCAATGTGCCAATGATAATCTTCCGGCACAGTTTTCCACCAATCTTTGGTGGGCTTCCACGCCTGAAGATTCGGCTCGGTGTGGATAACCAGGTGGAGGGATGGCGAGAGCTTTTCTATGCGCTGGAGGCAGGACTTGAGAAACGGCGCGAGCGCCGCCGCTCGCCCCGGCTCCGTCAAATCGTTCTCGAATGACGAGCAATGGCGTACGGGAGCCACCCAGAGCTCGTAGGACCAGCGCGAGCCAAAGGGACAGAAGGCTACGAAATCATCGTTCCGGTCCACCAAGCGTATTTCCTGGCGCAGCTCCTGCTCCATAGCGTCGCAGAAGATGCAGCGCTCGCGCTTCAGAAAATGCTCGAGACTCCAACGAAATTCAATTTCC
>Ga0182030_10020897_pt1 | contig 12310 bp, 8 predicted proteins | sample 812S3MmetaG_FD_121299 | JGI IMG/M metagenome (GOLD analysis project Ga0182030, IMG submission 121299) | Permafrost microbial communities from Stordalen Mire, Sweden - 812S3M metaG (Illumina Assembly) | ecosystem: Environmental > Terrestrial > Soil > Wetlands > Permafrost | place: Sweden...
CGACGCTGCACGACACATCTTCGCCGACCACTCGGCCAAAGTTCCGCGATTGGCAGCCTGACCGCGAAGGCGTGACTGTCGCAGAGTGGGGAGAAACGATCGTCGGACTTGTCGATCGTGCCATCGAGGATTCTGACGAGAACTCAGAGCGATGGGCGAACCTAACGGACCATATCGGGAACCTGCCTACGGACCAGCAGACCCGCTTGCTCACCGAGCTTGATGCGCTTGATCCGCAGTCGTTTGACCCTGCTGCTCGACTTGTGCTCTGGCGTGGCTTGACACAGTTGGTGTCGCGTCATCGCTCTTTGCCCGATGCTAAGTGGGTGATGGATGACTCTTCCCTGAAACGCTTGGAAGCAGTCGCATCACGCATGGAGCCAGCCGATTCCGCCGAGCGCCATGCACGATTGTTCGACTGGCATCCAGATCTTCCGGGCGTCAATCGCCGTGACCACGACGCATACGAACGAGCGCTCACAGAGATGCGGTTTCAAGCCGCGCAGGAAGCACTTTCAACTGGGGGAGTCGATGGCCTTCGCCGGTTGGCAGCCGATAGCCGCCTACCGGGTTACGTCGGCGCTACTGCCGCAGATGTCGCTGGCGACACGATCGCCTCTCAACTTCTACCTCTCTTGGGTGCCGCCGACGAGCGTGGCTCCTTGGCCTACGGATGGGCCGCTCGAATGGCCTCCACGAAAGGACAGGAGTGGATAACGGCCACCGTGGATGCCGTGCGCAAGCTCTCACAGGACGTCCAAGCGTCTTTTCTACTCGCATTGCCGCCCGAGCGCAGCACCTGGGATCTTGCCGAAGAGTTCGATGAGGAGGTCAAGACGCACTTCTGGAAATCTGCTCGTGCGTGGACAGACGCCGCCAATTTGGAGTACCTATTGGAAAAGCTCCTAGATCATGGCCGTGTCTGGGCAGCCATAGACCTGCTCGCGATGCACTGCGCGTCGAATGACAGCGATGCACATCCTCCTACGGCTCTCGTCGAAAAGATGCTCCGCACCGCGGTCAACGTCGACCCAAAGGCCGACCCCTCCGCCGACATCTCTGGCTATGAGATCGGGGTCTTGCTCGACTATCTAGAGCGGGCCGAAGCGGACATCAAGACGTTGGTTGAGCTGGAGTGGGCCTATTTCCAGGCGCTCGAACACACTCGCGTCCCAAGCGCTCTATATCTCGCGCTGGCCGACGACCCTACTTTCTTTGTCGAGCTCGTGACACGGGTGTATCGAGGCAAGTCTCAGCGTCGCCGAAACCTCGATGAGCACGAAACTGCGCTGGCACACCGAGCCTGGGAAGTTCTCGATAGCTGGCGCATTCCTCCGGGGCAAAGGGATGACGGGACTATCGATGCAGAAGTACTCCAAGCGTGGGTGAGGCAAGCACGGTTGCTTCTCGCAGATGCTGATCGAGCTGATATCGGTGACGAGCAGATCGGTCAACTGCTCTCCGGTAGCCTGCCCGGTGCTGACGGTGCGTGGCCCGCAGAAGCCGTTCGAGACCTCATCGAGACCCTTGGGAGCAAGGAACTTGAGAGCGGCCTGCACGTCGGGCGAATGAACGCACGTGGCGTGACCTCGCGTGGTCCTTACGATGGCGGTGATCAGGAGCGATCTCTTACCAAGACGTACCGCCAGTGGGCAACTGACATGAAGGCACGCTGGCCACGAACCGCACGGGTACTACAGCAACTCGCTGACACCTACGAGCGCGATGCCCGAAGACACGACGCAGAGGCAGAGCTGGACGCCAGCGAAGGATGACGTCGCACAAGCGGCATTGCGCGCTCGGACGCCCGTAGCCCGAGCAAGCCGGTAATAGGACAAGTGCTTAGCTGTCAGACGTAGCGATAGTCTGGACAAACGTTCCAATGCGTTCTGCATCTCTCTTGCTGAGCTTCTGAGGCAGACTGGCAAATACCAACTCGCCGTTACTCAAGGGGATCGGATATATCACTCGATCTGGTGCCTGATGAGGAGCATCGCCACGCCGGTTGTAAGTGCCTCTCCATGCCTGTTGGTGGCGCGATGGCTTTCGATACCACCGAAAACCGTTCTTTTCGATCCTGCCTGCCTCCTGTAGTACGGCAAGCACTCGATAGATAGCTGGCCGTGGTACGCCAATGCTGATGACCAAATCCGATGTGGTTGCTCCACTATTTGTATCACTACCTAGAGTCGCCAGCACCTGACGAGCCCGATCCTTCGTGATCTTTCGCTGTCGCATGTATTTATCTTGGGACACTTTCGCGAAGTAGTCAAGTACCACGGGCTCGTGTCGCACAATCGGCGTTGGGCGAAGGAAGCAGGTGGTTTTGCGTGAGGGCCGCTAACCCCAAGCCGACCGCTCGGGCGCGGGCAGGAAGCACAGGCGAGGGAGCACTCAGCGAGCTCGTAGCGGCCGGTGAAGACGCTAGTCGGCTGGCCGCGTGTTCCGGCCTACGCGGCAGTCAGGGCTCCGTCGCGGGACCGTAGACTTTGAACCATGAACGTGGTGGCGGCGTTGATCGCGCTCGCAGTTGGCTTCGGTGGCGTCGTGCTCGGCGCCAGGCTGACACGCCGCAACGATCGTCGCTCGCGTGGAGATGATCTTCTTGCACGAGCACTGAGCGATGCCGTAGCGGCCATCTCGGACGTCGCGGCGGGCACGGTCCCGAATGCAATGGCTAGTTACGGCTCCGCAGTCGCGCGCATCGCTCTGCACGCCCCACCTGAGGTCTTGCAAGCCTGGCGGTACTTCCAGGACGATGCGACCACGGCGACCGAGGATGGACGCGCCCGGCTCGTGACAGCCATCCAGGCCGCCCGCAAGCAGTTGGGCCACGGACTGGTATCGGACCGGAACTTGCACGTCTTGCTGTTTGGGCCGGGTGGTGTAGGCCCCGTCGAGTTCCAGGCCCTCCTTTCGAGCGTCCAGGCCGAAATGAAGACCACAAGTCACGCTGAACCTCCCGAGCCGCCGGGCGTTACGCCAGCGATAGATGACCTCACGGGCATGGTCAGTGCCGATCCGGCGATGGCGGTCTTCCAAGGCTACATACGCCTAGAGCGTGCGCTACACGAGCTTCTTCTCGCGGCAGGCAGCAAGCCCGACGAGCGACGCGCCACGACGGATCTCGCGCGTCAGGCTGCCAGCAAAGGACTTATCACCCCGGAGACATTGAATGCGTTTGAAGGTCTTACGGTCTTGCGAAATCTCGTCGCACACGGGAGGAGCGAGGAGGTCACCGAGGAGCGGGCACGAGACTATCTCGCACTTGTCGACGCACTTCTTTTTGCCATACGGCAAAAGAAAACGTAGGACTCTTTGGAACGGCCGGCCCCGAGTTTGCCTGAACCTGCGTCACACGTACCCGTCAGCGTCGTACAACCGGTATGTGACGACTCTCCGTCGGCTATGGTATCGGTCTGTGAAGGCGCCAAAAGTGCTTATTGCACCGCAAATCGCTGGAGAGCTTCCCAAGCTCGACAAGTACTACCGCGACCTGGTCGACGTTCTACAAGCGATCGGCTTTGACACAGGGATACAGGGTCAATCTGGAGCCAAGGTATCGGACCACCTCGCTATCTACCTAGTGAATCGGTTGACGCAGGACAACGGAGATCTGGCTGTTATAGCTGCTGCCGTTATAGGGACGATCGGGCGACGTGCAGCCCGGGCCGAGCGGAAGAAGTCCACGCTTTTGCTCATACTCGGTCCAGATGATCGTCCTGCCGTCGAAATTGACCTACCTGGCAACCCTGAGCACGCCGTCATAGCACGCCCCATTTCTCACCCGCGCCTGGTCGGACCAGATGGACAATACATCGGTCGGCCGTCTGACGATCTTGACGATGACGCAGGGAGCGAGTTTATGGTGCCGGTTCGATACGCGGCCTGGAATGACGAGACGCACGCCGTGATTGATCCAGAGGACGCTGCGCGGTACTGCGTCGCACTCGACGAGATGCGCATACGCCTCGAGAACATTGCGCCGCTGCTTACCCAGGAGTGGATCACTCAAGCCGATGTCGAGCTGAGCGCACTTCATGTTCGCAAGGTCCTAGAGCTAATTGTCATGAGTTCTCTCGCCGCAAATCGTCGCGCGATCGCTGCTATCGCTAGCGCATTCGCTAGCAAGGACGTGAGCGAGGTCCGCAAGCTGGCGAGGCAAGTAAACTCACTCTACTGGCCCCAACCTGTGAGGCTAGAACGTGCTGGAGTGGGCGTCGTTTCTGATGAACCACTGGAGGGCGCGCTGCGCGAGGAGGACTGGGGCAAAGCCTATGGCTACGTCAGCAATCTGCTGCATGTCAGCAACCCTTACAACAAGCCGTTCGACCTCGCGCATGCACCTGAAAAGGTCATACAGATTCGCAACGAACTAGTGACGCTACTAGACCACCATGTCATCTACCTCGCAGATCAAAACTACATGCTCGATGCGGTATTGAAGGCCCGCGGTAAGGCTGCGGTTCAGGTTCTAGCAGCCACAAAGGAGTTTCGGTCTAGTTACAAGGCCAGGGAGGGCGCGATTCAAGAATCGGGGACGTGTGATGCCGAGCCTCGGTAGCTCTCTGCAAGGTCTGGTTCCCTTACGTATCAGCGGGCCAAGAGGTCTTGCGCCGTTGCTCCCCAAAACGCCACTTTCCGTCAGCGAAGCTGGCTGTCCCGTTGATCTCTGTCCAGCCTCCTATGAGCCTCGGCGACCAGCCACCACCGATGAACTGCTTCTCGCCGAGCCAGCCGAGCATCAAGCCCCAGTCCTTCTCTTGCAGTATGCCGACGAGCCAGGTCTCGTCAACAAGGAGAGCACTGTGGGCCGACGATTTGCGGTACTGAGCGACTACCTGGCGATCTTTAGCCTCCCATTCCCGCGAGTGAGGCCGCCAGCGAAGTCCGCCTACATCAAACAGAAGCTCTGAAGGTAGCCGTGCCGACACGCTGTCGGTCAGCGAACAATCCCATACGCCCCCCTCCCAGAGATACGCGACACTGGCCGGATAGGCATCGATGTCGGGAATGGGGTCATCATCACGTGGTTCGACGCGCTCCCATTGTGTTCGATACTCAGACGCAGCAGCTGCCCACGGCATCTCCGCTAGATAGGCGGCGTCCGTGACTTCACGGCCCTGCGGCATCCACTGATTCATGAAGGAGCGCGGCGCCAGGAGCGTCGTGAGGGCCTTCACGTCCGGCTTTGCCACCAGCCAGCCGTAGATGTGGCTCCACAAGTCCCGCCGCTGGACGGTGTACTTATCGACCTCCTCGGGCACATTCTCATCCCAGTTGTAGTAGGCGTGGAGTACTACCCACCATCGGCCGCTCCCGTCTTGCCGTCTCACTAGGTTCGCTAGATCGAGGAAGGTGTCATTTTGCGTCGCCCAATCGGTAGGCACATCGTCACCCCAAACGAACTCGGGACCGTCCGGGCACCACCACGCACTACGTTGATCATCTGCGAAGGTAGGCCCAATCCGCTCATAGTCGTCGTCATCCCGACGCATGACAGGCGGCGGCAGCGTTGGGTCAATGTCCCGGCCAAAGAACTGCCACGGCCCTTCGTATGTTCGGGGATCACGCCACTCGAGCGCCATGTGGAAGTTGTCGCTGATCCGTGCGAGCAGCTCTCTGAGCGCTATCCACTGATACTTCTTGCCGAAACGCTCCGGCTTATGGCCCTCGCGACCGTAGTGACGTCTGCTGATGCTGCGATCAAAGTCGCCAAACAGCTCGGGAGTCCAGCCGAGCGCCATTACTCGCTCGAATATCCAGCACTGTGCCTCCTGAACGGGGTAAAGCGGCTCGTCGCGCTTCTCGACCGCAGGGATCGGGTCGCTGAGTGGGTAGCTCGTAAAATCGCGGAGCTTAGATTCCACGACGTATCGCCCAAAGTCACCCAAGTGAAAGAGAGATATATAGATTGAGCCAAACGCGAGCGCGCGTCGTCCCTCGGGCGTTCTGTCGTCGTGGTTGTCGAGATCGTACTTCTTCCGCAAGGCTTCCTCGCTCGGAGCAGCGTCCGGCGGCGTTGATTCATACGGTGGAAGGACGCTGCGATACTCCACATCGGAGATCGTCCCTGCCCTATGGCACCACTCGTAAGCGCCGCGCATTGCGTCACGAGCGATCAGGTTCGGAATCGCGTCGTCGGCGAGCACGATCTCCTTGAGTCGCGATGCGATGCCCGTAGCCTGACTCGCATCGTTCGCAATCAACAGTGCGCCGTGCGTGATGACGGCGATGCGTTCGAGAACGTATGGATCATTGACGGTGGCGAAGCGATCTAGAAGGGCACGCAGGACGGTCAAGCGCGATGCGAGGAGATAGGTGAGAGCCTTGGTCGTGTAGTCACGCAATTTCCGATTAGGAGACGTGAGGGTCCATATCAATGGTATGCAGGAGAGTTCAATAACCTCGTCGGAATAGGAGGGATACGGTCCCTTCGCGGCCCAGCGGATGAGTCGATCGAGCGGAGTGCGGTCTCCGAACGTGGAGTAGACCGCCCGCGACCATCCGGCATCGCGCTCTGGCAGCGTTTGGCTCATGAGCCATCGATGCAGTACATTGGCGTTGAGTGGATGGTCTGGTTGTGGCGCAACCATGATGATGCTCTCTAGCACCAGCTCGTCTAGCCGTTCACTGGACCGCGCTGCAACGTTCATAAGGTCACGGGTGTCGTCGGTGACCGTCCCGGGATCTCGTAGCGGAATGCTCTCCACGAGCGCTTCCGTCCAGTTATGCCGCTCGGGCCACGGTAGGCGCCAGTTGGTCGCCCGCAACAGCTCAACACCGAACCGCTCGGGCACTTGGATCGACAGTGCCTCGAGCCAGCCTGTCGGAGCGTGGAGGAGGGTGCGCCTAAGAGGCGCCCTGCTCCGAAGCGCATCCCGAAGTGCAGCGGCATCGGCTATCGGGCGAAGCAGTGCGTCAACCACGACATGATCGGTGAGGCGCTGATAGGAGAATCGAACGACTGCGATGTAGTCCTCAGCCGTACGGTCCCAGGCTAGGTCGTGTATCAGGACGCCCTCGCTAATGAGCGCGGCGAACAGGGTGTCCTCGTAGCGCGGACGATTGGGGGCGTGCTGATCAATGATTTGCTGCGCAGTCCTCCGAGGCAGCCGCTCCGATCCGGCGGCAGCAAGCGCGTCTGCGAAGTCGTGAACGGCGGCGCGTACCGCGCTGCCATGTGGGTCTAGGCCAAGCGCTGTCGTAATTCGCCGCTCCTTCCGCTCCAAGAAGCGAAAGAAGACCTCAGTCAGGCGAACGTGGCCGGTTGGAGGGGCCGAGAGTCCACTGTCTCGCAATCCTTCGCAGTACAGCTTTAGAAATAGAGGGTTCGTAAACTCTGGTGTGAGCAGCGGAGCGCGTGGCTGCTCTAGCTGGAATCCGGCGAAGAACTTCTCCAGCGCCTCGACCTCGCGGTCGGCAAACCCTGGGTGCTCGACTTTCGCGACCCGTTGCTCGAAGTTCCCGTCATCAGGTAGCACGAGAGGCGCATAGGATGAGCGCACCGATACGCCGAGAGCAATCCAGGGGTCGTCACTGATCTCGGCGAGCGTCCCCGGTAGCTCGGATTGCCAGCCGGTAGGTTGGTCGGCCTCGTTAAGCGCATCGATTAGAACGGTGAAGGGTGCGTTCGCTGCCTCTCCGGCGGCGCGAGCCGCTTGCAGAAACTCCGTGGCGCCGATCGCGTCCAGGCCGAGCTGCTGTGCGACATCGGACCACGCGTGACGACCAGACATCCGATTTCCGAGCACTACAACGGCTGGCTGACCCCGCTCAATGAGCCGTGTACCAGCCTCGCAGAAGAGGTGCGTCTTACCTTGCCCGGCCATTCCGGTCATGACGAGAGCGCGGCGATCCACCGCAACAGACGCGGGGACCTCTAGAAACGCAGTGAACTCATTCAAGGCCGACCTCAGTCGCGAAAGAGCATTGAGAAGCGACTGCCGCGTTTCATCGAGCTTTCGATCCTGTCCAGACGTGAGTGGCGGCCACGCCGCTTCTACTGCTGTCACGAGGTCCAACGTGGCCGCAAGTATGTCCTCGCGGGGAAATGGGGTGCTGGGACCAAAGACAGAGCCCACGACGCTGCGCCACCGCTCAAGCGCGGACGGCAAGTGCCGTACTGCCGCCGTGACCCCAAGGCCGCTATGGCGATTTGGTCGCACAGCGCTGCCGACTCGAACGACGTTCGCACGCCGGTTCCGGTAGTGCTGCCAGTACTCCGGCGTACGCGCAAGGCCCTCTAGCGAGAACGCCACCGGCAGCGTTACGTTCAGTTCGGGGCTGTAGCGTTCGCCTGCTGCCTCCGTAGAGATTCGCAATCGCTCGCGGCACCATTCGGGTGAGAAGACGTGTTGATCCCAAAAGAACCACGCCTTGCCGGCATTGGCCGGTGAATTCAGTCTCTCAAGGAGGTCGCCGGCAGACCACAGCTCGATCGTCACGCTGTCGGCCCCCTCGATGGTTTCGGCCCAGCGCTGCTTGCGGTCCTCGAACTTCTGACGGGCAGACTTACGCTCGTTGCCAATCAGGCCATCAGGCAGGTCAAAAGGGATGCAGAACGTCAGCCGGCGGCACCGTGGACGCTTTTCGCAGACGGCCTTCAGTGAAGCCGCCATCTCTTTGAGAAGATCGCCAATCGTAAAGCTGTACTTCGCCTGCCAGCCCCATTCGACCCCGTTTCGATAGCGGAAATACCACTCAACGCCAGCGTCGGGATTACCCGTCTTAATGAGTTCGGCGTTGGCGGGCGTGGGATCACGAAGTTGATAGCAAAGCTCCTCAAAGGCGCGGTGCTGAGAGCCATCCCATATGCGGATGGTCCGAAAGCTGGTCGGATGTGTCACATTAATAGTTTACGCTCGTCCGCAATTGGATGTCGAGAACCAATCGACCTACTGAGTAGGTGCTACTTGCTCATCGGCCTTCTTCGCCCTTTGGAAGAAGGTGGCAAGAGGATCGTCGTCAGCGAGCGACGGTAGCGCGAGCGGACGAATCGCCTCAGCGGCTTGCCCACAGGTCTGAATCAGCATGAGCCGCATCGTTGACATACCCTCTGAGTCGCTATCAGGAAGATTAGCCTTCGGTTTCCAGCGTGCAAGCGGATCGCCTTGCCGCCAAGTCCGCATCAGGTCGTTCCAGACAGCGACGTTCATAAAGGCAGTGGCGATATCGCGCCACTGGCCATCGGTGAGAGCGGTGCTGAGGTGACCGCGCTCTTGAAGCCAAGCGTGATCCGGCAGGCGTAGGTCACGCATCCACCCTTTGATCTGGTACGAGCTTTGCATGTGGCCGATGACTGTGAACAGCTCCGTGAGTACAAGGCGTGCAGCTCGGGTGCTGGCGCGTTGATCGGCAGCTTCGACTGAGCGTGTTTCCCGTCCTTCACGACGCCTGTCATTCGCGCGTTGGAGCCAATATGTAGCAACGCTGCCGCCGGCGACGCCGGCCAATGTGGAGATGGTCGCGCTCATCTTCGCGTTCGCGATCGGCTCAGCCAGTCTGGCCGGTGACGGTTGCCATCCCAAGTCTGTTGTCTTGTGCCCGGAAGTTCTCGGCGAAGTTCTGGAGCACTCCGAGGACGCTGACGGACTCGCCGACTATCTGCTCCGGTTTGGTGTCCATGTGGAAGTCTTGCGCGAACTTCTCGACGTTCGACGGGAGTTCCGGGCCGGCGAGCTGGCGGTAAACGGCGATCATGGCCTTCAACTCGGCAAGCACGCCCGGCACACGGGTCCAGGTCCCATTGCCGATGCCAGTTGGGGGCGGAGGGTTGGCGATGTCGAGCCGAGCGGGATCGCCTGCTCGGCTCACGAGTTTGATGATCTCGGCGAGCATCAGGAGCTGCGTTCTCCTGGCGTCGTCCGGTGCGGTGATTATGGTGCCCATAACGGTTCCTTTCTCAATCGTTGGACAGGCAGCCAACTATCATCCGCCGAGCGTCGGACGGAATGGTCTAGGTACGTCGCACAAGTGCCATTGCCCGCCACGGGTTCAAGGTTGCGTGCGTGTTCGGCGGCGGGCTTTGACGGCTGGCGGTGATCCGCGGATGCCGAAGTAGACGACGAGCACTTGCCGCACGCGCTCGACGCTGATGTCGACCTGTTCTCCGGTCGTTTTGAGGGAGAGCCCTTCGACCACGCGGAGGCGGAAGATCTCGAGGTTGCGCTCGCCCGGATGGCGGGTGGTGCGCCCTGGGGTTAGGGGCAGCATCATGTTGTGCTGGTTGAGCTGGCGGATGATTTCGTAGAGCTGCTGGCCGCTGATCTCGGAGTGCCAGGTCAGCTCGCGGCAGGAGTGGTCGAGTAGCTCGCGAGTGGTGTCGATGCCGGCATGGTGCAGGGTGGCGAGTGTGGCCGGACTGAGGCCCAGCTCTGTGAGGGGGCGCATGGCTGCGCCGGGCTCTCAGATGACTCCCCAGCCGACGAGTTGGGTATGGCGCACGGTGGCCCGGCTAGCGAAGACGTGGCCGTCTGAGGTGCGGTGGACGAGACCGGCGCGTTGCAGCGGGGCAATGTAGCTCATGATGTCGGACTCGTCCATCTCGCGGGTGAGATCCTCAAGCGTCCACAGTGGCTGGTTGTCATCGGGGTTGGTGAGCAGGTAGAGGATCTCGAGTTCGGTTCGCCGTGCGCGCTCGGCGAGGTTGGGGATAAGGTCCTGATCGGGCATGGGGGAGTCACGACTCCTTCGTGTCCAGGCCCCGGCACGGGCTTACCTCCTGTGTCGGGGCCACTTGGGCGTATGGGCCGCCGAAGGCAGCCCTCAGCGCAAGCTAGGGCTGAGGGCGGCGAGGGCGCAAGGTGTCGTGGTGGCGCTCGCTGGCACGCCCGTCAAGCCGCGACAGGGGACGCGCGGCTGTGGCTGCGAGCACTGAGCGTCGTCCGGCGATTGGCTTAGGGGCGAAGCAGCGTCAGCGGGTCGAGGTCGAGCCGGTCAGCGATGCGCTCCAGGCTCTTGAGCGTGAGGTTGCGCTCGCCTCGCTCGATGCCGCCCATGTAGGTGCGGTGGACCCCGAGCTCGTCGGCGAACGCCTCTTGGCTGAGTCCCTTGGCTTCCCGATAGGCGCGCAGGCTCTGGCCTACGGCTCGTTGTAGATCGCCTTCCACATCGGGAAACGTCCCGAATTGCTACTTGACAGTCTACATACCTATGAGTAGCGTGGCTGGCTGACGACAGGGATCTGCCGAACGTCGGCTGCTTCCGCTCGACCCCAAGGAGGACGCATGCGGCAGCACAGCAGGCCGGCAGGACCGAAGACAGCCATCGGTATCACGGCGCTGGTGGCGATTCTGTGTTGCCTGCTGCCAGTCTCTGCGCTCGCTACCGACTACACCTGGAGCGGTGGCGGAACCGTCTCAGCCGATACGTGGTCGAACACGGCAAATTGGGAAGGGGGCGCTGCACCCTCCGGGGCCGTCGGCACGCTCACGTTTCCGGCGCTCACGAGCGCGGCCTGCACCGCTGAGCCGCCGAGTGCCGCGTGCTACTCGAGCAGCAACGACGTGAGCAGCTTGAGCGTCAATGGGATCAGCATCGCCGACAACGAGCCGTACACCATCGAAGGCGATGGCATGACGCTCGGTGCGGGCGGCATCACGGGCGCTGCGAGCGGCTCCTACACTGGCCCGCCAGGTGTCGCGCGGCTCAACGTGCCGCTGACGCTCGACGCGCCGCAAACGTGGTCCCTCTCGGGTGGCAACCCCTTTAGTAACTTCGCTATCGGTGGGGCAGTTTCGGGTTCGTCGTCAGACACCCTGGGCATCGTCCTGAGCAACAGCGTGCTCGACCTGGACAGCAGCATGGAGGTCGGTGCTACCGAAGTCACCGGCAAAGGACACGTGGATCTCGGCTTCCGCTCTGTTCCCGGCTCGGTGAACGCCAGCGACGATAGTCCGGTCAGCTTCGGCACCGAACCGATCGTGCAAGGCGAGGGCATCTCCATAGCCACCGGGCCGCTCACCGCAGCCGGCACGATCTATCTCGGAGAACTGGACACCCTTGGCGAAAGTAGTACGGCCTCCACGCTCACGGTGCATGGCGGCGTCACGTTAGAGTCCACGACGAGCTTTGATCCGACGATCAACTACCCCGGCACCGTTGCCGGAACCGACTACTCACAGCTTACGGCGAGCGGGAACGTCAATCTCGGCGGGGCGCGGCTGGAGCTGCTGGACGGCGAATCGTTCGGCGAAGTGCGGGAGTGCGACGAAATGACTCCCGGTGACGTCGACACGATCGTGACCACCAGCGGGACACTGACCGGCACGTTCAGCGGCGTTCCAGACGGCACGACGGTGCCCGTCTC
>Ga0182030_10020898_pt1 | contig 12309 bp, 7 predicted proteins | sample 812S3MmetaG_FD_121299 | JGI IMG/M metagenome (GOLD analysis project Ga0182030, IMG submission 121299) | Permafrost microbial communities from Stordalen Mire, Sweden - 812S3M metaG (Illumina Assembly) | ecosystem: Environmental > Terrestrial > Soil > Wetlands > Permafrost | place: Sweden...
CAACAATTGCTTGAACAGCTCAAGTTCGAAAACCTACGCCGCGAGATCCAGATTGGCATCGACCAGGCTGACAGAGGCGAGCTTATCTCGCTTGAAGAGCGGAGAATCGGCTACGAGTTTGGTCTTTTGACAAATGTTGCACGCCCGATGCATGAACCAGCACGCCCATCCAACCTCAAGGAAGTGTACTCAATCCGCAATACGTTTTTGTTCAGTGTTGCCTTAGCGACGTAGTCTCGATTATATGTTCTGCCATGCAATTCGATGGTGCTCGCGTTAATTTGTCGTCCCGATATCCGCATTGCTTTGCTCCAGATACCTGAGTACTGCCCATCTGAGCCTTTGTAGAGCCACAGCGAATCACCGCCAATCTGTCCAAGACTGTTGGACCATTCTCCGACCCAATCACCATCGAAGCCCCGATTATGCCGTGCCCGGCCGCCTAGCGCGTCAGCAAATTTTCCATGGTTGTAGTGATAGGGAAACACGACGATGCTGCCGGAACTGTTATTGCCGTATGGACCAGGGTAACTGTATTGAGCTGATGCTGGTATAGAGACCATGTTAAAGCTTGCCAGAGCCGTTGCAAGAATCATCCATCGTGTGATTACGGAGCGCTTCGAAACATCAGTAGGTTTTAGATTGTTCTTTGTCATGATCTAGAAGCTCCGGGTCCGCGTTAATACATATAGATAATATTGCCCCTAGATGATCTCTGTTACAAGAATCCTGGGGATGAGCTATGGAGGTATTTGCTGGCACCGGCAAGCATGGGAAGTGGAAGCCGCAGCAATCTGACGATTCCAAAATCATCCGTCAATCTCAGTGCGATCAATCTTTGTGCTGATGCAAACTGCGAACTTGCAGATAATCGCCTCAGCCGGATTAAATGAAGTACTGCCGCGGTTGCGCTGGAATCTACTTTAAGATTCTCGCTCCGCGGCAGTATTTTAAGAGACCCTGTTATTAAATACCAATGCGAATGCGGCTTGCTCGGGACTGAGAGCAAAGCACTCGCCGTTTATGCATTCGACATCGTCCCCAGGTTGCTTTGTAAGTTCGACTTGTGTTGCGTTCATCTCATGCAAACGAGTAAGTTCTGTCGCCGCTTGTTCCGGAGTCAATTGAACACATTCCTCACCGATGCATTCCACATTCTCTTGGCTATGAACTTCTGCATTCGGTGCCCCGCTCAGGGCGTTTATGCGCGCTCTTTCGGAAGCTGCTTGCTCAGCTGTAAGCTCGAAACATTCGCCGCCTACACACTCCACATTTGAGGCAATATGGCAATTAGGCGTTTCAACCTTATTTGCACCGAGCGCGGTTAAGCGTGCTTTCTCGGCTATTGTTTGAGCTGGACTTAAAGGAACACATTTGTCGCCAATACATTCCACGTTATCGGCCATGTGGCAGGCTCCTTGTTCACCAATCGAAGCAATGCGAGCTTTCTCCTGGGAGAGTTCCTCGTCCGAAAGCACGCGGCACTGATTTCCCACGCATTCCACATTCTCAGGAATATTTCCGTGTGGCATATAAATATCAAAATTATGTCCGGCTGCCGCCATTCGGCTTCTTTCTGCCACTGCTTCTTCCGGAGAAAGAATTTTGCATTCATTTCCTACACATTCAACGTTGTCTGCAACTTGAACGGAAGGCGACAAGTCTGCTTTTGGACCAGACGAATTTAGTCTGGCTTTCTCCGCTGTTACTTCGTCGGGAGAAAGAATTCTGCATTCATTTCCCACACACTCGACATTGTCAGGCAAGGAAGTATGAGAAGCGTCAATTCTTACGGTATTTCCTGAAGCGGCAATCTTGGCTTTCTCAGTAGCTGCCTGTTCGGGTGAGAGAACGTGACATTCCGCACCGACACATTCGACGTTGTCCGGAATTGCTTTTGCAGCGGACGCTCCATCGCGGCTTTGTCTTGCTAAAACCGCAGAAAGTGATTCGAGACCGCGATAAAAACCAAGCGGATCTTCCATCTGCAAATTATTCTTACCCTGCTTGTCAGAGCCGTAGTTTTTCGGACCAATACAACATTGGTCAATTCGACACAGTTCTACGAGTGGAAGAAAATCCTGAGATTGCCCCCGGGATCTTGACTCGTCTACTTCATTATTCATTTGACCTTCTCCATCCTGTCCTGATGACCGCGTAATTGAAGTCTGCACGGTAAACCAAGGCACTACGGCGAAAAACACCGCAGATGTGAGAAGCGCTGGAAGAAATTCCAAACGCAGGAAGAAATTCTGAACCTTTTCCCAAGTTAAGGTTCAACTGTGGAATTCTCGTGTCACGAATGGGAGAAATACGCAGTATCATCTGAAGATATATGCAGTCGGCTGCCAAGCAGACTGATCGTAGCTAATTTAGAGCATCATTTGAGAATTTAATCCAACAAGATTGAACTTCTCTTCAAGCAAAAACGTATATAGGTTAGGCTGACGATAGAATTGAATTAATCGCCAGCGAGTATATGCGATAGCTATCCGTTCGGAATTGTGTTCCGGATGGGCGTAACTGATAATCGGAGAGTCCTCATGAGTCCGCGTGCCTATGTGCCACTTCATTTGCATACCGAATACAGCCTGCTTGACGGCGCGACTGTAATTAAAGACCTGGTCAAAAAAGCCAAAGCCGAGAATATGCCGGCTGTAGCCATGACTGACCATGGTGTCATGTATGGTGCCATTGAACTAACCAAAGTTTGCAAAGAAATGGGCGGTGTCAAACCGATCGTTGGCATGGAAGGCTACATGATCGATGGTGACATTCGCGATCGTTCGACGAAAGTTCCTATCTACCATATTACGCTGATTGCGCGCAGCCAGGACGGTTATAAAAACCTGATTCAGCTCTGCTCGCGTGCTCATCTTGACGGCTACTACTACAAGCCGCGTATGAATCATGAGCTTTTGGAAAAACACAAAGAAGGTCTGATTATTTTGTCTGGCTGCCTTGGCGCTGAGTTGTGTCAGGCTCTGCTTCGTGATGATTATGAGGGAGCAAAGAAAACAGCCAGTTGGTACAAAGAAACTTTCGGCGAAAACTATTACATTGAAATTCAAGACCATGGGCAATGGGAAGATCGCAAAGTCAACATTCCGCTAGTAAAGCTTTCTCGCGAACTGGACATCAAGCTGGTTTGCACCAACGATAGTCACTTTACCTGCAAAGACGATGCCATGGCGCACGATGCCATGCTTTGTATTTCGATGGGCAAACAGGTTACTGATACCAACCGCATGAAGTTTACCGGTTGGGAATATGTCAAAAATGGCGACGAAATGTGGTGGCTGTTCCGCGACCACCTTGATGATGAATTCATCGAAGAGTCGATTCTAAGCACTGTAGAAATTGCTGACAGATGCGATCATGTCAAACTTGGTGGCGACCCACGGTTGCCCAATTTTGAAGTTCCGCAAGGCCATACCGACCATAGTTTTCTTGACTTACTTGTTTTTGAAGGCATAAAAGAGCGCTACGGCATACTTACTCCAGAAGTAGAACAGCGCGCCCGAATCGAATTGAAAGTCATCATCGACATGAACTTCAGTTCTTACTTTCTCATTGTGCAAGACTTTATCAATTATGCCAAGAAAAATGGCATTCCTGTAGGCCCAGGACGAGGTTCAGCAGCAGGAAGTCTTGTTGCCTACGCGCTGGGAATTACAGACGTTGACCCCATAAAGTACAACTTGCTATTTGAACGATTTCTCAATCCTGAAAGAAAATCGATGCCAGATATTGATACCGACTTCTGCATCGAACGTCGGGATCAAGTCATCAAATATGTTGCAGAAAAATATGGTAGCGATAAAGTCGCGCAGATCGTTACTTTTAACCGCATGACCAGTAAAGCGGTTATCAAAGACGTTTCGCGTGTGTTGCAGTATCCGCTTTCTGAATCAACAAAGTTAGCCAAAATGGTGCCGGTTGTTCGAGGTAAGCCGACTCCGCTGGAAGAAATGGTAAACGAACATCCGGAGTTCAAGAAAGCCTACAATAGCAGCGAAGAAACAAAACAGGTTGTTGACCTGGCGCGCAGGCTCGAAGGTGTAAACCGTACTTTCGGCATGCACGCTGCCGGGGTAATCATTTCAGACGTTCCTATGGCCGAACTTGTGCCGTTGCAGCGCAATAATGACGGCACAATCATCGCGCAATATTACATGGAAGACGTAGCCTATGTCGGGCTAGTTAAGATGGACTTCCTTGGTCTGCGCAACCTGACTATGATCGATCGCGCTATCAAAATCATCAAGCTAACGCGCGGCATCGATATCGATCCGCTAAAAATTCCACTTGATGATGAAAAGACTTATCAAACTGTCAGTAATGGCGACCTTGTCGGTATATTCCAGCTAGAAACTTCAGCTGGTATGCGTCAGGTGGCGCGCGATATGAAGCCGGCAAATATCGAAGACATTTCAGCACTCATCGCGCTTTATCGGCCGGGTCCGCTTGACTCAGGCATGATCGATAAATTTATCGATTGCAAAAACGGCAAAACGCCAATTACATATATGACGCCCGAGCTAGCGCCGATCTTGAAAGATACCTACGGTCAGGTTGTGTATCAAGAGCAGGTTATGCAAATAGCTCAGCGACTTGGCGGCTACAGCCTTGGGCAAGCAGACTTGCTGCGACGCGCCATGGGCAAGAAGAAAGCCGATGAAATGGAAAAACAGCGCGAGAATTTCTTGAAGGGTTGTGTTAATAACAACATTAAAGAACAAATCGCCAATAGTTTGTTCGACATGATGGTGCAGTTTGCGGAATACTGTTTTAACAAGTCGCACAGTCAGGCCTATGCCTTTTTGACCTATCAAACTGCGTATCTGAAAACACACTATCCGGTTGAGTATATGACTGCTCTTCTTACCAGTGTGTCGGGCGATCAAGAAAAAGTACAGGGCTATATTGCTGAATGCCAGCAAATGGGCATTGATATTCTGCCTCCTGACGTGAATGTTTCTGGACGCGATTTTACAGCTGATGGAAATTCGATCAGATTCGGAATGGGAGCTGTGCGCAACTGCGGTGAAGCCGCTGTTGATGAAATCGTAGCTAAGCGAGGAGGAAAGGGACCCTATACATCTCTGCCTGATTTGATCGGACGCATCGATATTCGCACCGTCGGTAAAAAGTCTTTAGAAGCGCTCATAAAATGCGGCGCGGTCACCAGTCTGAATGTCTCTCGTAAACAGGCTCTCGAAAATATCGAATCTCTTTGTGATGGAGCAAGTCGCCGCCAGAGTCAAGAAGCGAAGGGCCAAATCAGTCTCTTTAGTATGGCTGGTGGCACTGCGCTTGCCGAAACTGTAACGCATCTCAAGGGCGATCCCGGTGAGTTTCCAGAAAGTGAATTGCAGATCCTCGAGCACGATTTGCTAGGCTTCTACGTGACGAGCCATCCGCTCAAGCGCGTAGCCAACCGATTGCGCTGGCTCACGACAAGTTCGTGCAAAGACATTCACGAAGCACCAGATGGATCCTCGGTGATCATCGGTGGGCTGGCGAATAGCGTGGAAAAGAAATTGACCAAAACCAATAAAATGCTGGCAATCATTCACATGGAAGATCTCTTTGGCAAATGCGAGGCGGTGGCGTTTGGTGAAATGCTTGAAAAAATTGATGGCAGCATTTTGGTGCCTCAATCGTTACTGCTGATTAAAGGCAAAATACGCAAAGGCGACGAGTCCACCTCTGTATCAGTAAATTCAGTTAGAAGAATAGCCGATGCTAATCTGGTCAACATATTTTTCACGCAAGACCAGTCATTTACTGATTTGCACAAGCTAAAGAGCATTCTCAATTTGCATAAGGGCGATGACCCGGTATTGCTACATTTCCCTCAAGGTAAACGAAGCCAGGCTATATTGGTCGGTTGCCAGTTCTGGGTAAACGCTAGTGAGTCTCTTAAGGAAGATATTCAAAAGAATTTTGTGAATGCGGCTAAAGTTCTGGTCAATCGCGTCGCTGTCTAAATTAGTGCCTCAGAATTGGTGCTTCGAAAGGAGATTTCAAGCTTAGTGCTTTGAAGAGAGACATTCGAAGTTAGTGCTTCGAAGATAGTTAATGCGAAGTTAGTGCTTCTGCGGCGCTGAAATTGTTAGTGGCTTGTTTGAAGTAAGTGTATCGACGCTAATCAAGCCAATGTCATGTACCAGCTGAACCTGCGCCACATTGAAATTGATGATCGCTTCGACTTTGTCGATATAGGCTTGGGTCAAATCGCGCTGCGCTGTTAATACATCAAGGTTCGTTCCCAGACCGCTGTCGAGGCGCAAGCGCGACAGTCGTAGTTCTTCCTGCGCCGAATAAACTTCGTCTGTGGTTTCTTCAATACGCTGCTCTGCACTCAGCATGTTGACATACGCGGTGCGAACCTGCCCGAATATATTGACGAATTCCTGATTCGCACGAACGAGCGCCTGACGCGTTCTATACTTAGCGGTTTGCGCGTTGTAGGTATCTGTAAGCCCCATGCCGCCCAGCGTCCAATTGACGCCGAAGCCGATGTTGAGCAAAGCACCCAGCTGCGAAAGTGTGCCAACACCATATGTCGATGTTGTCAGCGCTACTTGCGGATGCAATGGAGCCAGTGCCACCATTACTTGTGCTTTGGCTGCTTGCCTCAATTCGTCATACTGTTTTAATTCTGGTCGATTATCAATTGCCAGTTTGAGCAGATCGGCGATTTGCGTTTCTTTGGCGATCAGGCGCATCTTACCCACAACTTTATCTGAGGGAATCAGATCTTGTCCCAGGCTGGAATTGAGAGTCTGCGCCAGTAAAATGGCTGCGTTGCGTCGCTGGCTTTGCTGATCAACTAGATTTTGTCTGTCTCGCGCAAGTTGAGTTCGTGCTTGCAAAATATCAAGATTAGTCGCTAGACCGTTAGCCTCGAGGTCGGTGTTGCGGCGCAACTGTTCTGTCGAAGTATCGACTGCCCGGATGCGGATATGCAAGAGTGCCTGCTGGCGCAGCAAGTCATAATAACGTCTGGCTGAATCAAGCAATACGTCGTTCACGTTACCGACAACCTGAGATTTTGCTGCTCGCCACTGATGCTTCGCCGCTAGTTCACCAAACAAAACCGCGCCACCTTGATACATGCGATAGCGCAGGGCGGCGTTCATCAAAGTAAAACCAGAATTTATTTTTGAAGTGGCTGCAGCACCACCGGCGCCACCAAATCCACCGGGAAGTACGATGCTTCCATCAACGTAGTAAAGGTTGTAACCCATTATCGTATCAGGCAAGAATTTGGAGAAGGCGCTCAGATAAGTGTACTTTTGCGCGCGTTCGTTGGCTTGTACATTCTTGATGTCCAGGTTGCCGCCAATTGCCGCTTTGAGAACATCGCGCAGTCCCACTTCTTCGCTATAGCTCGATTCCATTCCAAACGGATCCAGGTGTCTGTCAACCGAGATTAGCGCTTTGAGTGATGGACGAGTGAGCGGCAAGAGGTTTTCTTGTTGCTTGTCTTCTTGCGACTGGTAAGGCACTGTTTCAAGCTCTTCTTTGCGCTTAACGACAGGTTCGGGACTGATCGGCGTTGGTTGAAGCTGCTTTTGCTTTTCATTTGCGTAAGGGTCTTTTCGTTCCACCGTGGCGTGATGTCTCATTCCTGCCGGCGCTGCGCTGCTTGTTGTTTGGGAGCTTCCGGCGTTAGCGCTAGGCAGCAACGCATTTTGCTGCGCGTTTGGGTTGGGTGGAACTACAGGTAATGAAGACGGAAGCAGCGGAGGAACTGCATTAGCAGCGCCGGCTTGAGAGACCAGAAGCTTCTTCGCTGAGGAACTTACGGAGCCTCGGCTGCCCGAGTTGGCGCTCTTCGTTTTGGAAACACTAGAGCTTGCTGTCTTTGAACTTACTGCGTTCGAGTTTGCCGCCCCAGGTGCATCGCTCTGCCCAGGGTCCATTTGACCAGCTTGCACCGACGCTTGCCCTGTGGACAACACGAGCATGCAGCTTGCAATACATTTCAGTGTGTTTTCATTTCGTCTCTTGAAAATACCTGACGAGAGTTTATTCACCACAATGCTGTTTTTCAGCAACGACCATTTATCTCGGGTCAATTTGTTTTTCCTTTCCATCAGTGATCCATTACTGGTCTGGCTGTCGTTCTTCTGCCTGAGTTGAGCAAGAATAGGAGCGTCAGGCTGCCGCACAAAAGCGCGCCTACCAGCCAGCAACAATCTTCGTAAGATAGGACAGATGCCTGCAACATTACTTGTCCTTGCAGCATGCCCAATGCACCTTTACTTGCATCGTGTTTCGATGCACCGTGCGAATTCAAGAGTCCAGCGAAGGCGTGCATGTGTTGCACGGCTTGAGGGCTGAACGTCGAAACCTTTTCGATTAATACATTGCGATGAAAATCAACGCGCTGAGTCAAAATTGTCGTCATGGCGGCCACACCAATACTGCCACCAAGTTGCCTCGAGAGATTAAAGAACGCTGAAGCGGACGCCACTTCTTTGACTGGGCAATTGCCGAGTGTCGCCAGAGTCAGTGGCATATAGACAAGCACTGTTGCAAGACCTCGCCAGATAAGCGGCCAGAAGAAATCGCTGGCTCCGGTATCAAGGTTGATACCAGAAAGATTGAACATTACAATCGCCGATATAACCGTGCCCACTCCTACCAGAAGTCGTGCATCGAAGCGACCGGCGATCAATCCTGTAAATGGCATAAGCACTGCAGATGCCAGCGAACCTGGTAGTTGCAGCATGCCCGCTTGCATCGCTGTATAATTGAGTACTGTCTGTGCAAATGTCGGAATTGCAAAAGCTGTACCGAAAAGGGCCATGCCCATGATTAAAGAAAACGCCACGCCACCGGCAACCGAACGATGACGCAAGACCTTTAAATCAACTGCCGGGCTCTTGCAAGTCAGCTCACGCGTCAGAAAGAGAACCAATCCAACGACAGCCGTAACGGTCAGCGCGACAATCAATTTCGATGAAAACCAGTCATCGTCCTGTCCTTTCTCGAGCACGTACTGGAACGACCCGATGGCCATTATAAGGAACAAGATTCCCGGCCAATCGACTCTGCCACCGGGTTTACTTTCACCATCGGGCGGCAGGAAGATCGAGCATAATGTGGTGGCAAGAATGCCAAAAGGTAAATTGATGAAAAAGATCCAGCGCCAGTTAAGAGCATCTGTCAAATAGCCACCTAAAGTCGGACCGATGATCGGCCCAACAATAACGCAGATACCAAAAATGCCTTGTGCCAGTCCTTGCTTTTCTCGAGGGAACGATTCAAACAATATTGATTGTGCTTTGGCAAGCAGACCGCCGCCGAACAATCCTTGCAATATTCGGGAGACGACGAGTGTCACCAGATTCGGTGCAAAGCCGCAAGCAATCGAGGCGATGGTAAAGCCGACCATGGAAAAAACGAAGTAGCCTTTTCGTCCATAAATCGAGCCCAGCCATGCTGAAAGCGGGATCATAATCGCGTTGGCAATTGCGTATCCCGTGATTACCCATCCAGCTTCACTGAGGGTTGCGCCTAGATTGCCCTGAATATGCGGCAATGCCACGTTCACGATGCTCGTATCGATAACCTCAAGCAAAGCGCCGAGCGATACGGCGACGGTGATCATCCAGCGGACGATCTCGCCTTCGGCAGCGACTTTCTTTTCTAATGCTTCCTGATACGACGACATGAAACAGGTGTCCTCAACACATTGAAAACAACAAAGGGCTAAAAATTTGCAATAACTATTTGCCTACGAAGACGGTCACGAGGCACGACATGCCTGGAGCGAGTCTATCGGCGTAAGAGCCAAGATCGGCGCGATCAAGTTTCACGCGAACTGGTATGCGCTGTACAACCTTGGTGAAATTACCGCTGGCATTATCTGGTGGAAGCATGCTGAACTTAGCTCCCGAAGCTGGAGACAAGCTTTCGATTGTTGCTTTGAATTTGTGATCGCCAAAGGCATCGACGGTTAATTCGACATTCTGGCCAACGTGCATTCTGCCTACTTGCGTTTCTTTGAAATTCGCATTGATCCAGAAATCGTCTTGAACAAGAGACATCAGGCTCTGTCCGGGCTCAACTCGCTGACCAATTTCAACGGATTTTCTGCCGATTTTTCCAGAAACTGGCGCTTCGATCTCAGTGTAAGAAAGCTGCAATTTAGCCTGCTTGAGGGACGCAACATCGCGCTTGATGGTGGAAAGTGCACCGGCGTATTGTTCGCTGTCGATATTTGACTGATGCGACGTTGCCTGCGCTGTGGTCAGCGAACCATGTGATTTCTTCAGGCGCCCAATCGCTTGGTTCTCATCGGAACTCGCCATAAGTTCGTCTTTGCGGCGCTCTTCCAAATTGTCCTTTGATTGTTGCAGCTGAGCCAGCGTAACATCCATGTTCTGTCTGGCTTTGTCAAATTGCTGCTTCGTTACAGCGCGATTTTCGTAAACTGTTTTGTAGCGCTCGAAGTCTGAATGAGCGAATTCAACTTGTGCTTGCTGTTCTTTAACGCGCGATTCAGCCTGACGAACTTTATCTCTGGCTTGCAGAAGTCTAGCTTTTGCCGTGGCAATATCGGCTTCAACTGCGTTGATATCGCCGCTTGCTTCAGTGGTGCGTCCAAGGGCTGACATAGAGCTTTGCCCAATTTTAGTTTGTGCTGCTTTCGCTTCATGCTGGTCACGTTCAAGCGCGGCTTCTGCTTGCTCGACTGCAACTTCGTAGTCGCGCTGATCGAGTGAAACGAGCAACTTGCCAGATTTTACTCGTTGATTCTCTTCGACCTTAACAGAAGTTACGGTGCCGGATATTCGTGAACTGATGTTGGTTATATGCCCGTCGACATAGGCATCGTCTGTTTCTTCGCGAACCGATGAATATTGCCACCAGGCGAAGCCGCCCACCGCGCTCACTATGGCGAGAAGCGTCAACGTAATCAGCATTGTCGGCCGTTTCTTTTGCGGCGGCGCTGCTAAAGTTTCTGTAGCTTGTACTTGTGCTTCCATGGTTTTGCTACTGGGTTGGGTGGGTGACTGTACTGCCAAGATCGTTCCTCCGGTGCAGGCAAAGTTAGCCTTGCGTAGTTCTTGTCTTTGGAGCATGCTTCTCGCGGGCTTCATCGCTGATGAGACCATAGGTCATAACATCAGCCATTAAAGCCGCAGTCGATTGCAAGTCCATCTTCTGTTTTGAAAAATAGTGCGTAAAAATGGCTCCATAGCAAATGGAGCTAAACATGTTGACCAGCCCTTCGACCGCCACTTCGCGGAAGCGTCCTTTCTCGATGGCTTCCAGGCAGTTTTTCTGCCAGCGTGGTGAGTTGACTAACCAGTTGCGTGTATAAGAGTTCGGTTCGCGGTCGCGGAATTCCGAACGCTCTTGTATTAGCAGCTCGATCAATTCTTGATGTTGGTCGAAATAACTGAGAAAGCGAAAAAGCGTTCTGCGCATCTTTTCTGACGGCTCAAGCTCTTCGCTACATTCGTGATGCTCGAGCATAACTTCATTCAGGCTCTGCATACCCTGATCGACGGCGGCAAAAAATAGCTGCTCTTTTGTACCGAAAGCTCTATATATTGTTGCCTTGCCGATGCCCAGTTTATCGGCGATAACTTGCACATCGGTGTTGCGGAAGCCTGTTGCAGCAAATTCGTGCGTAGCCACAGACAAAATATCTTCGCGAGTGGCGCCCCGCCCTCCGAGTTTAGTGACTTCTGCTGCTTTACCTTCTACGCTCATTGTCATCCTTTCGTGTCGGACGGACGCGTCCGTCCGTTTCTAAAAAGTACCATGAAAACCTCGAGCAGCAAATGAAATATCACTCAGACCGTTTCGTTAGTTTAGGACACTAAGCTCTTCCTCTGTGATATCTGTCTTGTTAGTTTTGTCTGATTTCCTTTATACATATGGATCAGCTGTCTTTCCATGCGGCTGCTTTGACTTAGACTGAATATGCAACGCGTCGATTGTTTCTGAGAATTGCCCCCAAACAATCGACGCCGCCGCTACATATATAGTTATTTGCTATTCACCGTTGCTCACGAACGCAGCGGCAAGCTCATCTGTTCAGTTTCTGCGCCAATTGCTTGAATGCCTTCATGTCCGACCGTAACAGACTCGCAATCTTTGCGCGATACGGTCCATGAATCAAAATAGTTTCTGATGATCCAACCATCGAATTTGCTATCGCAAATTCTGGTCCAGCTCCAGCCATCAGAACTGGCAATGCTCTGCAATTCGCCCAATTCGGTATATTCAAATGCGTAGGACTTATCAGTCTGCTTATAAAGGAATTCGGTCACCTGG
>Ga0182030_10020900_pt1 | contig 12308 bp, 12 predicted proteins | sample 812S3MmetaG_FD_121299 | JGI IMG/M metagenome (GOLD analysis project Ga0182030, IMG submission 121299) | Permafrost microbial communities from Stordalen Mire, Sweden - 812S3M metaG (Illumina Assembly) | ecosystem: Environmental > Terrestrial > Soil > Wetlands > Permafrost | place: Sweden...
AGTACGCGATTTCGCATCGGGGCAGGAATTTCTCGACAGCGATGTTGTGCGTGACGCGGCTTGTCTTGTGCTGGACTATCATATGCCCGATATGACCGGGATCGAAGTCTTGGAGGAGCTTAAACGCCTTGGGTTGTCTTTTCCGACAATCCTTGTCACCGGACTTCACGACGCAATGATCACTAAGCGAGCGCTTTCGGCCGGGGTCATGGCAATTTTGGAAAAACCACTTCCCGACGATGTGCTGATCGATTCCGTGCGCATCGCAATGCGCATGAACCGCAGGTCCGGGGCGCCTCGGTAAATTTGACCCGGGCTATAACAGCACCTGGCCCAACCCGGCCGATAGCGCCAGTCGAACGAGTTCAGACAGGCTGCGCGCCTGCATCTTATCCATCACCCGGGCGCGATGAATTTCGACCGTGCGCGGACTGAGCGATAGATTTTGCGCGATGACCTTGTTGGAATGGCCGGCCACCATGCCCTCCAGCACCTCCCGCTCGCGTGGAGATAGTATCGTCATTCGCTCGCGAACGGATTCACGGGCCTGGTCCGCTGCAGTGGGCACCGGGCGTTCGGCCAGCGCCATGCCTATGGCAGAAATAATTGCATCATTCGTGAACGGTTTTTCGACGAAATCGACCGCTCCGGCGCGCATTGCACGAACGGCTGTGGATATATCGCCATGACCTGTCACGACTACGACAGGCAGCTTGATATTGGCGGCGACCAGACGCCGTTGCAGTTCCAGGCCGTCGATCCCGGGCATTTGCAGATCGACCAGAAGGCAACCGAATCCCAACGAGGCCGCATCACGCAGAAACTCGACAGCTGAAGCGAATACCCGAACCTCGTAGCCCAGGGCTTCCAGCAGGATCTGTAGAGAATCTCGAACAGCGCTGTCGTCATCGACTATATAGACATGCTGTATGGGCGTTTGGGAGGTTCGGAGCATATTACCGCGACGTGGCTGCACGCGTAACGAAATAGGCGACCGTCCCGGACAGGGCGGTCAGGAACATACCCCAGGCGATGTCGGCCAGGGTCAATACGACCGACCAGTTGCGGAGAGTCGCCTGGTTGGTCAGATCATAGGTCATATAGCAGAACAGTCCGAACAATGCTCCATAGAGCGGAATCTTGGACCAGACCGCATCGCGCAGCGCGCCGGCCCCAACGAAGATCGTCACGCCGCCCGCATAGAGGAGATAAAATGCTGCGGCTGCCGCAAGGCGGGGTTCAGGAGCAAGCATGTCCCCCATGATCGAGCCGTAGAGGCGAGCGGAGGTCAGCTTGAGCCAGATGAAATCGACCGAAACGCAAACAATGAGGATGCTGACATAATAAATCAGATATTTCATCGAGGTCTCCCTTCCGCACAGGGGTCCCTCGCTAATCCCGACCCCAAGCGCGCGTTAAGATGCACGTGAGGCCGGGATTATCATAGGATCATTTGGGGGGCGTCCTTCAGGCGGCAGCGCGTTCCCCCTCGGGCATGGCGATAAGTTCGCCCACTCTCTCCCAGTTGATCAGATGTTCGACGAATGTTTTGAGGTATTTTTCTCTCTCATTGCGATAGTCGATGTAGTAGGCGTGCTCCCAAACATCGCTGACAAAGAGGGCGGTTTTGCCGCTCCCCAAAGGATTTTCGGCGTTTGCGGTTTTGATGATTTCCAGCTTGCCCCGGTTTGAGACCAGCCAAACCCAGCCTGAGCCGAACTGAGCCATACCTTTAGCGACGAAGTCTGTCTTGAACTTGTCGAGTCCGCCGAGGTCGGCATCGATCCGCTCTGTTACCTTAGCTGGAATTTGGCTCTTGCTTGCCTTGAGGCCCAGCCAAAGCTGAGAATGATTCCAATGCTGCGCCGCGTTGCTGAAGAGTTTCTTCAATTTCTCGTCGGTGCGGCTGGCGATAATCACCTGCTCCAGGCTCTTACCCTCAAGCCCTGTTCCCTGGATAAGTTTGTTCGCCGTCTCGACATAGGCGCGATGGTGCTTGTCGTGATGATATTTCAGGGTTTCCCGCGACATATGGGGTTCAAGTGCGTCGTAGGGAAAGGGTAGGGGCGGCAGTTCGAATGCCATGGCGGTACTCCTGAATGTGGATTTTCCGTGCGGTCCCACGGGATGCGCACATCCTTCTAACGAGGGAGACCGGGAGTAGTTCCGGCTGTTGCCATCTGGCGGCGTTGTCCAAGCCGTATTAGAGGATGCGTCCCGCGTGACGAGAAAACTTCATGATTGCCTGTGGCCTCGATTTCGGAACATCGAATTCCGCGATTGGAATTATGCGCGAGGGCTTACCCAGCCTCGCGCCCGTCGAGGGCGACAGTACGCTGATCCCCAGTGCCGTGTTCTTCGATTACGAAACGAAAGGTAGCGTTCTGTTCGGGAACGAGGCCATCGAGACATATGTCGCGCAAACCGACGGCCGTCTAATGCGCGCTCTCAAATCTGTTTTAGGCTCATCCTTGATAGACGAAACGACCATGCTCGCCGGCCGGAATGTAGCATTTACCGATGTGATCGAGATTTATATCCGACATATCAAGGAGAGAGCGGAGGCCTTCGCCGGGCGGCCTATCGAGGGTGTGGTTCACGGGCGGCCTGTGCGTTTCGTCGATGGTGACGATATTGCCGACGCCAGGGCGCAAAGCACCCTCGAGTCGATCGCGCGACGTGTCGGTTTCCGCGATGTTTCGTTCGTCTATGAACCGATTGCCGCCGCATATCACTACGAGAACAGCGCGACACGCGAGGAGATAGTCATGATCGCCGATATCGGCGGGGGCACCTCCGATTTCACGGTGATCCGCATTGGGCCGCAGCGGCGCGTCAAAGTGGACAGATCGGACGATATTCTCGCCAACACCGGGACCCATATCGGCGGTACCGATTTCGATTCCCAGTTCAGCATGCGTAGCGTAATGCCGGTTTTGGGACTGGGCACTCATTTAATCGAAAAAAATCTGCCCATGCCGATGTCGCTCTATTTGGCTCTGTCGAACTGGGCGACAGTCAATTTCAGCTATCTACCCAAGAACGAACGGCAGGTCGTCGAGTTGCTTGCTGGCGCGCGCGAGCCCGATAAGGTCGCTCGTTTGGCGAAGGTTATCCACGACCGATTGGGGCATCGAATCGCAATGGCCGTCGAGCAGGCTAAGGTCATGCTGAGCGAAAGGGATCTGGTCGATATCGGACTGGGTTTCATCGAGACTGGACTAAACGTGGCCGCAATGCGCAGCCGTTTTGAAAGTATAATCCGGGATAATACCGAGAGGCTGCGGGTTGCCGCGGTGGGCTGTATCGCAATGGCCGGACTCAAGCCGGAGGAGATCCAGACAGTCTTTTTTACCGGCGGCTCGAGCCTTATACCGGCAGTCCGCACTTCTGTCGCGCGGGCCGCGCCCGCAGCCAGGATCGCTTCCGGCTCTGATTTCCTATCCGTGGCATTGGGCCTGACCTTGGAAGCTGGCCGACGTATCGCCTGACCGCGGACAAAGAAAAAGAGGCTGTCGCCAGCCCCTTTTCCTTTGATGCGAGTCGTTCAGCCGATATTCAGAGGAGCGCCCTGCATGACCATGCAATAGAGCATGGGGATCGACAGTACCGTGTTGGTTCGTGAAGCGATCATGGCGATGCGACCGGCTTTGGCTTTGGTTGCATCATCCGCAGCGACGATTCCCAGTGCCTTTTTCTGATTCGGCCATATGACGAACCAAACATTGAGGCACATGATGATCGCCAGCCACATTCCGATGCCGATCACAGTGTAGGGAGCGCGAACCTCAAGTGTCAGCGCGATATCGTCCTTGACGGCTGCGGTGACCAGGCCGAACAGCACGGTCAAAAGCGCAGCCCAGCGGAACCAGAACAATGCGGCTGGGGCGATGTGCTTGGACACGGCGGGTTTGAGCTCAGCCGGGATTTTTGGCATGGTCGGAATCTGAACGAAATTGAAATAATACAGCAGGCCGATCCACAGAATGCCGAAGAACACATGCACATACATCAGGAAGTAAGCGGCCCAGGCAGGCTCGGCGACTGCGCCGCGATGCAAGGCGACGACCAAGACCAGCATAAGAAAAAGTCCGAGCAAAAGCGCCCGGTGCAGATTTTCCAAAAATTTACCCATTGCGACGCTCCTGTTAATTGCGGGCGATTCCCGCCTTTTGTTGTGAGATTGTCGACTATGCGATGCGAGAGATCAACAGTTTGAAATCGCAAGCGCTTCGAAAGTCGTGTTCATGACGGGCCTGTCATATCCCGCCGATCAGGTGCGCCGATATGATCACGATCGTTTCGTAACCGCTATATTCGCAACGGCCTCCATGCGGGAGCATCTTTTCGCCCTCTATGCATTCAATATCGAGATCGCAAAGACCGGTGAAGTCGTCAGCGAGCCCTTGATCGGCCAGATACGGCTGCAATGGTGGCGCGATACGCTGGACAGGCTTTATGCCGGTGAAAAGGTTGCCCATGCGGTGGCCCAGCCACTGGGTGAGGCAATTTCGGCGACCGGCCTCGATCGAGCAGATTTCGATTCGCTGATCGATGCGCGGGAATTCGATTTGGACCGGGCCACGCCGCAAAATTTCGTCGCCCTCAGCAGCTACGCCGAAGGGACGGGGGCAGCTCTTGTGAGAATGGCCCTGCGCATCTCGGCAGTATCTTCAAACGCGACGAGCGATGAAATCGCCCGGCTGGTCGGGACCGGATGGGCATTGACCGGCTTGCTGCGTGCCGTTCCGTTCCACGCGCGACAACGCAGGCTTTATCTTCCCGTAGATATGCTTGAAATGGCAGGCGTTCGCGTCAGCCGCTTGTTCGACATGACGCCGGAACCCGGTTTGAGGGAGGTCGTGAAGGATATTGCGGATCACGCGTCCGGCCTTTTCGACAAAGTGCGGGATCTAAGCCGCAGCTTGCCCAAAGCCGGCCGTTCACCGGTGCTCCTGGCGTCGCTGGGTAGGTTGTATCTGAGCGACCTCATGGTCTCGCATTGGGATCCGTTCGTGCTTGAAGCCAAGCCGCCCCGCCGCTTCGCAGCTGCCCGCTTGGCGCTGAACCTCGCTCTAAATCGACTTTGATTGCTGGCTAAAATGCCCTGGTATGATCATGGCGTTGCCATGAACTTGCCCGATTCGGTTCCAAGCGAATGAGTTCAAGCCGAACGAATATGCTCGGCCCGATATCAAGAGGTAAGCCATGTTGAACCTTAAAAACTATGCTGCCGGCGCGGCCTTGTCGCTGACCGCACTCGCTCTGGGAGGGTGTTAATACGCGCGCCGGCTCCAGGCTATGCCTATGCAGCACCGGCCTATGGATACGCGCCGGGTTATTACGCGGCGCCAGCCTATGGATATGCGCCATATGGCGGCGTGGAGTTGTCACTCGGCGAGCGTGGACGCAGCCGCTGGTAGTCCACCGCCGAGTTGGAACAATTCTCCATGGCGCAGCGATTATCCACGCAGACGGCGTGATATCCGCCAGAACGAACAAGGTGAAACGAACATGTCTGCTAATTTCAGAAATTTGATCCCGTCTTTGGCGGTTCTCAGTTTAGTCGGTACCGCAACGCTCGTGGTCCCATCGGTCGTTTTCGCTGCAGATAACTTGACCGCTGCGGATAAGGTCAAGGCGGAAAAGCCGATCGACCACGCCGAGGTCCGGATCAAGGAGCTTCATGACAAGCTTCATATTACTTCCGACCAGGAAGCCAGCTTCGGTAAGTTGGCCGATGTGATGCGTGATAACGCGAAGCAGATGAGCGGTGCGATCGAAAAGCGCGAAGCTGCGGAAAAGACTGCGACTGCTCTGGATGATCTGAAGGCCTATCAGGCCATCGCCGAGGCCCATGCCGATGGATTGAAGAGCCTGGTCCCGGCTTTCGAGTCGCTTTACAGCTCGCTGTCAGATGGGCAGAAGAAAGAAGCCGATGCTCTGTTCACTCACAAGCTGGACAAGAAAGCGGCGCATAAGTCATGACGGTTGATGGTCCGAGTTTTGCGTGGCGTCTTTGCGGCTCTGGTCCTGGCGACCATGGCTGCGGGGCTCGCCTCACTGGCAGCGCGGGCTGACGACCAGCACTGCGACCGCGAATGGCGGGATCACGACCGGCGAGTGCACGAGTGGCGGGAACGCCGCGATGACACGCCATACTACTATGGCGAGCGTGTCTATGTTTCGCCGCCTGTGGTCTATGGGCCGCAACCGCCGCCGGCAGGGCTCAATCTACTGTTCAATATTCGTTAATGCCTGAAGGCTCTTTCCAACGGAGAGCCTTTTTATTTCGGCGATCTCGCGCTGCCGTGGCAGTCATGCTAAGCACGCAGCAAGCAAACAATGGGGAATTGCCGATGTCGCTTTCGATGTACCAGGCCTCCGTGCCGGTTTTTCGTCACCAACTGGTGGCGCTATCGGCCATTCTGACCAAAGCTGAAGAGCATGTTGCTGCGCGAAAGCTGGATCCGAACGCTCTCCTTCAATGCCGGCTATTCCCCGATATGTTTCCTTTGTCGCGTCAGGTGCAGATAGCCGCCGACGCAGCAAAGGGCGCCGTCGCTCGCCTCGCCGGCGCCGATACGCCGGTCTACGAGGACAACGAGACCAGCTTTGCGCAGCTGAAAGAACGCTGTTCGCGTACCGAAAAATTCATCGCCGGCTTTAGCGCGGAACAGGTTGACGGTTCTGAGGATCGCGAGATCGTCCTCGCGATGCGTAGCAATACCGTCACCTTCAAGGGACAGCAGTATCTCTTGGGTTTCGCCCTGCCGAATTTCTATTTTCATATGACGACCGCATACGCGATCTTGCGTCATTGCGGCGTCGAGTTGGGCAAGAGGGACTTCCTGGGCGCGAACTGAACGCCAAGCCTCGTCGCCGAAAATCAGGCCGGCCGCGCTCGAAGCATCGCGGTAACGGTGAAGGTCAGCACTTTGTCGCCGGTCTGGTCGAATGTCTCGAGCCGAATATGGACTGAACCGCGGTCGGGTTTGCTTTTCGAGCGCCGTGTCTCGAGAACGCTGCAACGCACGCTGAGCGTATCGCCCGGCCTGACCGGTTTCAGCCAACGTACTTCATCGGCGCCAATTCCGCCCATCAGCGAATTATTATTGAAGAAATTATCGACGAACATGCGGCACGTCAGAGATACCGTATGCCATCCACTGGCGATAATGCCCCCAAAATTGCTGGCCTCTGCAGCCTCGATATCGACATGGAACGGTTGCGGATCGAAGGCCTTGGCGAAGGCTATGATCTCGTCCTGATCGACTGTTCGGCTACCGAATTCGGTCACTGTGCCAGAGTAGAAGTCTTCCAGATAAAGCATGACGGACCGTGAGTTGTGGGTGCGCCAGACTTATCACGGTTCGGCCTTTTCGATAGGCCCCTCGAAGGCAGAACTGTTAGCGTTGCTGTGGACTGACGGGTTTGATCGGAGGGTTGTTGGTCGGTTCCATGCCAGGCGCCGATGCGGGATGTCCGCCGTAATCGCTGCCCTCAAAGACATTGCCCTGATAATCCATCATCACCATCACGCTTTTACCGTCGTCCTTGACCCCTTCGGCGAACCAGATGCCGTTGTCTCCTTTCAGAGGAACGCTGGTCAGATTATAGCCTCGCTTGCTCATATGATCACGCGCCTGGTCTGAGGTGAAACTCGTTTTGCCAGGCACCGGGAGCGCGGGTGGAGCATCCTTGGATGTCTTGATCGCGGGTTTGGGCCCGGCGGGGAGTGCCCCGTCGTTATCAGCCAGGATGGGCATTGCAATCAACGCGGTCGCGGCAAATGCCATTATGATAATTTTTTTCATCTTACGCCCCTGCAGATACTTTCCATTCCTGTGATCAACAGCGGCCTGTCCGGGACGTTCCTCTTTCATTGAAGCTTTGTGATCCTGCACATGCTGACCGGGTAGTGGGAACGTTCGCGGCGGCGGGCAGGTTGCTGGTTCAACGATCCTTATGGATCGGCGGTTCACCCCTATGTGGAGATTCTCATGTCCGGTCGTACCATTGCTCGTCTGTTCGACAGCTACGATGATGCCGCGCAGTCCGTTCGTGACCTTGAGGCAGCGGGTTTCGCGCACGCGGATATCAGTTTGGTTGCCAATAACGCCGACAACCGAGTCGTCGAAGACGGCAACGCCGGTGGTAACGAAGCCGGCGCGGGCGCGGAAGTGGGCGCGGTTGGCGGCGCTTTAGCAGGCGGTGGGGCGGGCGTCCTAGCGGGTCTGGGATTACTTGCCATTCCGGGTGTCGGTCCGGTAGTTGCGGCCGGCTGGCTAGCGGCGCTGGCTGTTGGCGCAGCAGGTGGTGCTGCTGCAGGCGGTTTGCTGGGCGCTTTATTGGGTGCGGGAATCAGCAAGGAGCATGCCGAGGTCTTTGCCGAGGGTGTGCGCAGGGGCGGTGCTCTCGTTACCGTACGCACGAGCGTCGAGCGGCATGACGAGGCCAGCGCGATTCTTGACAAGAATGCAGTCGACCCGGTTTCCAGGCGCGCGGAATATGCCAGCTCCGGTTGGTCGGCCTACAATCCCGACGGATCTCTTATTACGGAAGCCGATCTGGATCGCGAACGGCAAACGGAGCGGCTCTAGGCTTTGGTTCTTAGTGTTCGATGCCGCCGGCCTTTATCCTCCCTTTGGTTGCTAAAATAGATTTCGCGTAGAGCTTCCTCCTGCAGAAAGACAAATTGACGGCGCGGTTCAAGCACGGTAGCGTGCATTAATCATACGACTGCGTTCGATAAGTCATAAGGCGGTGTTGCCGCCACAAAGGGAGGAAGATAATGAAGGTGCGGATTTCGCTCGCGCTCGCCTGTTCGGCAAGCCTGTTTTCGCTGATCCAGGTTACGCCTGCGATCGCCCAGTCAGACCAACCGACGGCATCAAGTCGGGGTGACTTGGAAGAAATCGTGGTGACTGCGCGCCGCAAGGAAGAAAAGCTGCAAAGCGTTCCGGTCGCGATAACCGCCTTCACACCTGCGGACATCGAACAGAACCATATCGAAAGCGCGTCGGATCTCGCGCACTTCGTCCCCGCATTGGCGTCGTCGCAGGAAACGCGAGACGAGCAGGTGTTCTATCTGCGCGGCCAGGGGCCGAACGGTGGGCAGGGCGGTGCGCCGGGCGTCGTTACCTATTTTTCTGAAGTCCCGTTCTACGCGTCCGGCCCGGGCATCTATTTCGACCTCGACAATCTGCAGGTTCTGCGCGGTCCGCAGGGCACGCTGTTCGGTCGTAACACGACCGGCGGCGCGGTTCTGTTTGAGCCCAAGCACCCGACCAATAATTTCGAAGGTTATCTCCAGGCGTCGTTCGGCGACTACAACCTTCACGAGGAGCAAGGCGCGCTCAATATTCCGATCATCGACGATAAGCTGCTCGTTCGCGCGGCGTTCGATATCGATCAGCGTGACGGTTTCACCCACGACTACACGACTGGGAAGGACCTGGATAATCGCGATTATTGGTCATTCCGTCTGGGCGTAACCTGGCGGCCGACCGATAATTTCGAAAACTACCTGGTTTACGACTCGCTCTATTCCCACACCAACGGCACCGGCATCGAACTGCAGGCGATCAATACCAACCCGATAACGGCGTTTGCCCAGACATTCTGTCCCGCCACCGGTGCATGCCCTAACGCGCAGAAATTTCTATCCGAGCAGGCAGCCGTTGGGCCGCGCGGCGTCTTCACGTCACCGGGGCTTGGGGGGCTTGACAAGACCTACAGCTACGGCATCACCGATATCTCGACTTATGACTTGAGCGACGACATCAAGGTCAAGAATATTTTCGGATATCGCGTGCTAAAGAACCTGCTCCGCTATGACCTCGACGCCATGCCGGTGGCCCTCATCGATTTCGTAACACCGAACAACTGGAATCTCAGCAATTCGCAGTACACGGACGAATTCCAGTTCCAGGGGAAATCGCTCGGCGGCAACCTGAACTGGATCGCCGGCGCTTTCGGAGAATTCCTGCACCCCAGCGGCACTACCGTGGCGCAGCTCGCCACATCCAGCGTCACTCCGGCGCTGCCGGGCTTCATTTTGCCGGTGCAGGTGTTATCCAACTCCATGGGGCAGAACGCGCTTGGGCCGGAAGGGATTACCGAACGAACGGAGGCGGTCTTTCTGCAAGGCACGTATAACCTGGGCGGCCTGTCCGATATGTTGGAAGGTCTGAAGTTTACAGCGGGCGTGCGTTACACGTGGGATTATACGTCGAACAGCAACTTCGAAATCGTCAATGTCTTTCTACCGACCAGCCTCCCGCCCCCACTTGGCGGCCTGCAAGTAGCACATCAGGACTGCGCAACGAATCCTTTGACCTGCACCTATCAGAGCCATACTTTCCAGGCGCCGACCTGGACGCTAGGCCTAGATTACCAGATCACTCCGGATATGCTGGTTTATGCAAAAAGCAGCCGAGGCTTCAAAAGCGGCGGCTTCAACGGCGCGGGCAACCAAACATTCCCGATCGAGTATGAATCAGAGTATGTCACCGATGTGGAAATCGGCCTGAAGGCCGACTGGGACGTCGAAGGCGTCAAGCTTCGCACCAATATTGACGGCTTCCACGACGACTATCGAAACGCCCAGCGCGCGATCGGCGTGCTGGTGCAGACAGTCCCGACGCCCGGCTCGCCCAAGTCTGCGACAACTGTGATCGCGAACGGCGACGCGACGGTTGAGGGAATGGAGTTCGAAGGCACGGTGATTCCGTTCAAGGACTTGGAGGTAACTGCCTCCTGGACTTACATCCATGCGCGATATGACAAGTTCCTCATCCCGCAGGGCGCCGGCTTGCCCGACCTAAACGAGAGCGACCTGCCATATCCCTTTACGCCGAAGAACAAGTTCGGCTTCTCGGCGCGGTATCACTTGCCGTTCGTTCCCGAGGAAGCCGGCGACGTGTCGGTCCAGGCCAGCTATGTTCATACCGGTCGTATCCAGTACTCCACGGCGGACGTCGAACCGTACGGTAACGAACCCGGTTATGGGCTGCTCGACCTCAATGTCGATTGGGACAATGTCTTCCAGCAGCCGATTGATGTTTCTTTCTTCATGACCAACGTGACCGACACTCTGGCCAAGGTCGGCAATGTCGGCATCTATAACACGCAGGGTTATGTCGATGTGATCTATAACGAGCCACAGATGTGGGGTTTTAAGATCAAATACCGCTTCGAACCTGAATCGGGCGCAACCGAAGCGGCTCAGGCGGCCTATGTGCCACCGCCGGCTGTTGCGCCGATGGCTGCACCGAAGAGCTATCTGGTGTTTTTCGACTTCAACAAGTCTGATTTGACGCCCGATGCGACGACCATCGTAGACCAGGCCGCCAAGAATGCCGCTCCGGCCAAGGTCACTCAGTTGACCGTAACCGGCCATACCGATACGGTCGGTTCTGATGCCTACAATATGCGTCTCAGCCGCCGCCGTGCGGAATCGGTTGCAGCCCAGCTTGAGAAGGACGGCATTGCGTCATCCGAGATCGAGATCGTGGCCAAGGGCAAGCGCGACCTGCTGGTCCCGACCAAGGACGGGGTGAAGGAGCCACAGAACCGGCGCGTCCAGATCGTCTATGACAACGGGGTGACTTCCTAAGCTCTCAGCGACAAGACAAACGCAAAACGGCGCTTCCGAGAGGAGCGCCGTTTCCTATTTTTATTTATTATTAATGGGTTATATTCAGTAATTTAGTTATTACGCGAACCGTGTAATCAGCTGTTCCACCAGGAATGTTTTGCCTTTTTGGGCCAGAAACTCCAGACGAGACATATTGCTGTAGAGCGTCATATGCGAGGTGTCTTCGCAGACCTGCAACTGCTTCTTCGGTGTCGCGATCCTATTGAAGACCTCGATTTCCTTTTCCCAGAGCGTAATGTCGTCGCCTTCGGCAACCGACATGAAGGTCGGCACGTTCAGGATGCGGCCGAGGAACGGGCTCACATCATAGCTCATCAGCATTTCGGTCGAGGCGATAGTGTTGCGATGCTCGTGATTGGGCGCGACCGTGTTTTTGAATTTGACGAAGGCGCTCGTCACTTCCGGGAAGGGCCAGGTGCTGAGATCCTGGGCGGGGGTTTCGCTGGACATCGGCATATAGCCATATTCCCCGGTCGCCAGCCGGTGCCGCCGGTCGTCGAGGATCAGCTGCTGAAGGTCGCGGAAGGCGAGCGCGCTATGCACTGATTTCATGGTCAGATAGCCGTCGACCACCGGGATGTTCGACACGATGCAGCGCACCCGAGGGTCTGTTGCGCCGACGACCAGAACATGGCCGCCGCTATAG
>Ga0182030_10020902_pt1 | contig 12307 bp, 14 predicted proteins | sample 812S3MmetaG_FD_121299 | JGI IMG/M metagenome (GOLD analysis project Ga0182030, IMG submission 121299) | Permafrost microbial communities from Stordalen Mire, Sweden - 812S3M metaG (Illumina Assembly) | ecosystem: Environmental > Terrestrial > Soil > Wetlands > Permafrost | place: Sweden...
AGCATTATTGATTAACTAGATAAATAACTCTGGAAAACCCCCAGTCATGGCATTACTCATGGTCATGGTTATATTGATTGTATCTAAATTGGAGATGTAGGTGTAGAGAGATCTTTGCTGGTATATTCTAGTAGGGAATTAGACTATAACTGTGATGTCTATTTAGTTGTCATTGGCTATATCACTGTTACAGAATACCTCATTTTCATTACCTGATCTGTGATGAAATCAACAGATGTCTCAAGAAATGAACCTGAACACCATGATGCTCCGCTGACTATATTTCTAAGTATATAGTGGCCACTTTGCGCATGTGAAAACTCAATAATGAAATGACTCCTGCTCTCAAGGAAGCAGACGTTGAGATGCTTGTTGCTTTGAATCAAAGACAGCAAGATGAGGTCGTTTTCTTCAACTTGATGGCTGTCAACTCCCTATCACATCATAAACTAAGCACCCCTCCCTTAAATTCACTTGATTTGGCCTTGGATATTTGTGGGAATTTTGAATAAGGAATTACTTGTATACATTTAAATGAATTACTTGCCTATCCCTTTTACAGCTTTGTCTTCTATGTTAGGGTTTGAAAGTGCAATGAATCATTATTGGAGCAAGACTTGGACTCATCTTTCGGAATAAATATTCTCTCACATAAGATTAGCTAATATATAAGGCAATCCTACAATTTAGTTGATTGTTACCTTCCATGAAGGATCTATTCAACAATCCAAGGTTATTTTTGTACAGATCTTTCATAGATCATGCAGATACCTAAAGAATTACACTATTGACATTCAAGCTTGTGCACACTGCTTCCATACCTCTCCAAAAGCCTGATATTTATCTGGATTGTGAATCTCTGACCACTGTCATCACTCCTATCACTGTCACAAAAACATCCTAATCAAGCTATTTTTCACTTCAAAGTCCAAGCCTTAGACTGATGCTTGAACAATACATTCACTTATAAAGTTGTTGCCCTAGCTCATTATCAACCTTATTGAGTCAAAGTAACCAGAGGTCATCTCTTCCTATAGCCATCCCTTAGAAAGACTCTTGCTTTATGTTGATCTCGGCAAAAAGTATTTCCAGCCGGTTTTATACCTGTTGGAAAAATGGAGGGATCTGGCTTGCATGTTCCTTGGGAGAAAAGTAAATTATATTGAACATAGACAGGTCTGCAGTCATAGAAAAGGATATTGACAAGGGTGTTTCCAAATTGTCCAAGATTTTGTGACACACTCAGAAAGCAGGATCCAGATAAGTACAGAATCTCAGCGCCATTGCCTAAGTAATTGTGAGACTTTGAAAATGAAATCTAAGTCAATTTAAACTTCGACATCTGCTTCAACTCGCACATAAGATTTTTGTCCAAGAACTAGCTGATAACCAGAGTGATAGAAAAGTATTGGACTAGTGGCACTGAGAACTGAAAGATGGTCTCGTGACGGTAACAAAAAGAAGAGGCAAACAGGTAGGGGACTGGGGTTGGGTGGTGAGAGTTTCAGCTGCTGCGCAAAGTGATATATCGTAAATTCAAAAGGGATATAAGGAGTCCTGTGGATGGAAAATATTATGTAATTAAATACAGATAAAGTTGCTTTTACAGAAGTGAAAGAACAGCCCCTCTGCACACAGGGAAAATCAATTTCCCAGCTAGGAGATGAAATTAAAAACAAGCACCGAGAGGCAGTCACATCTTGCCATTGGTGACATTACAATCCCATATCCTAGAATTTATATGTAAAAGCCTGTCGCTTAGGAACCAAGCAAGCCATAGAGGGGTCAAGATCCTCAAGTTGTTGCTTCAACTCGAGACTCATTCCTACTGTACTTCATGGATCTCTTCGTCCACTGAAGGCCTGATCAGGGTTGATATCTTCGGCGACTTTTCTCTCGATTTCCGCAGATATTATGTATCTTCGCTTTGATGGCAGCAAGCGCGGGACGATTGCAGATTTTGCGTCTCGAAGTTTTAGGCGACATGAAGGAAGCTTCGGATAGATCCTTTTGATTGTTGAATGAATCGTAACACAATTAGAGGAGTTGGTTCTGAGAATGGGCTGGCGGCCCACGTGACTGAGCCGTCCATGCAAATGTGGAATTAGGGCTGAATAGGTATCTCAACAAGTATGACTGGATAAGGACGTTCTTGAGTACCAAAATTCAGACGATAAAGCTAGTGTGGCCCCTGACCGATTATATCAATGAATTCGGTATTTGAGACGTTCATTTCCAGTTCCTGGCCAATGTATTAATCTGCCCGAACGATTCCCGGTTCATGAAAATTTCCGAAGCTGCAATCTTGTAAGCTTGCGTGCTCGGAAAGAACAGGAGACGTGAGGTTACGCACATCAAGTCTTGTCTGGTACAAGCGTTGCACCATCATCCGTGCCCACCACGCTCTCCGCATACGGGTCACAATCAAGGTCAGGTTTCGCGAGGCTGATCACAAGGCCCTTGACCCCCAGCCCTATTCGATATCCAGCCAGACCGAGTAAAGCAATAATGACCAGGAGCAGATTGACGATCGCAAGCAAGCAAAGAGGAATAACATGCCATAGTTGAACGCGACGTAGTGGGCAGCTTCCGTTCTTCTTGTCTTCGCCCTCAGGTTCGGCTTCCATCATGCCTGCAAGCATGAAGCGAAGTGGGCATTTTGGTTCTGGCGGAGGTGTGTCGGTGGAGGAGGAAGACACAGACTCAGTATCGGTATCTTTGTCCTTTTTGGATTTCTTGCTATGCGAAATGACAACAGAATGGCGTCGGGCTCGACTATTCGCATAATGCTTTTCTTTCTTCGATGAAGTCATGCCGAAACTTAGGATAGCTGACATTGAAAGAGCTGTATGTATGAGGACTGGGAGAACATCAAATAAGAAAAGCCTTCATCAAAGTCTTATCAGTTCAATTGCGGCATTCTCGTGTAATACAGGGCAACCCATATAAGATCAAATTATAGAATGGTGTAAGCCTAAGTGAGGGGATTCATAGCCGGAAGATCGAAGCTAACGCCACCAAAGCTAAAAGCCGTCAGGCTCAGGAGCTCTGAGACAGGAGAACACGAGGTACAAACCGGTGACATGCGGCCATTGAGAAGCGAGCAAGACGTGGCATCAATTGTCAATTTACTCACACACCACCAACAATGAGGAAGCACTGAAAATGTTTCATAGATTATATCGACGACGTTGAAGCTTCGAAGCTCTAAAGGAAATATTTGATGGCCCCACACTCCACAGCCAATGAGATGATGCATGTGGTAGAGGTGGTTATAGTCATGCAAGCCAGTCGGGTGATAGATGCCCAACATCAACTTGATCCCAGGTACCTTCTCGCCATAATTCGACGATTTTAACAACATTTCAAGGAATTGGCCACTTGGACTGAACCCATGAATACACAGTATAGCGCAGGATGGGGGATCACAAGAGCTGAGCTGTGTGAAAGGGTGCGAAAATCAGTACCATGGCAGTGCGGTGCACATGATTTGATACAGCTGCCGTCTGAAGATCCCATCTAGGTTAACATGATCTTGAGATCCACACATGGTCCGAACAATGAGGATATACTCCGATATGCCGGGTAATGATGCACGACATAAACTTTATAGTCGACTTGTGAAAGAGATGAAAGAATCAAGGGCCGATTTTAAAACGTTCAGGGACATCCACTAAAAATATGGCGCCCTCGCTTAAACTCCCCGCCTTCACGATCATACCAGGAACGTCACTACAGCTTAGTGAAGCTCCAAAGCTCTTGATTTTACTATCAAACCAAAGCAACGTAATTGGACAACCCCGCTGCTCTGGGATTGTAAACCAAACATACAATGGTCCTCGAAAACGCCTCAGATTCCACTGCATCATTCGAGGAAAATGCACCAAGCTCCGACGCAGACCCTTACTCGAGCTCAGAAAGTTCAATCCCCGCTACTCAACAATACAATATTGATGCAACAAAACTTCCTCAACCGTTTCCAGTTTTGGGACCTTTGTTCGGATACGATACCAAGTACTTGGCCAAAGTACTAAAGCAGAGGCTGCAGTCAAAACAAGGGATTCTCGGCAGACCACCAACTCAAGATGAGGCAACTGCAACTGCATACTGGATAGCGAAGCAAATGTCAACCCAGTCCTATGGAGAACCTCTAGGTCTGGCAGCTGGTTTTTGGAGGGCGCAAAGCACTACGAGTACATTTCGATTCCCATTTTGGCAGCCCAATCTCGAGACTTTCAACCCAACTGTCTTCCCGTCTGGTAAGATGCCCCTGGTCTGCGGCAACCGAGCTGTTAATGCGTGGCATATTGCGAGATATTTGACATATGGATTTATTGGGATGCAGATTGCCCAAATCTTATTTGGCAGTTATTCGGCGACCGTTGCGGTCGTAGGCGAACTCTCGGATCCTAGATTGAAGGAAGTGGTGAAGGCTATCAATGAGAGGTCAAAAAGGAAGGCAGGAGCATTACCAAATGTAGGCCAGCCGGGAGCCATACCTCAGCAGAATGGGCGTGTCGGTATGGGAAGGCAGCCAGTAGATGATGCCAGTCCCACAGCTGACCGTTATGGGGACCCGAGTGCGGGTAATGGGGACGCCCTTGTTGGGAACACGAGTGACGATAATGTACAACAAGAGGAGCATCGAAGGAGACAATGGCCACGGACTTCCAAACCAGCACCACCAATGGATACCCGTGAGACTCCAGAGAAATCCTTCTCTGAATTTGATGACGCTTCATCTACTGGTGGACAAGGCACAAGAGCTGACATAGTACAACCACAAGGATCTGCATGGGATCGAGTAAGACAAGGGGCAGTTTCTAAGCCTGCAGGACAGACTAGTTCTAGCTGGCCCAAAACAAACCAAAATCAACAGCCCTCAGGGGAAAGTGCATGGGCAAGAGCACGGAATAATGCGCGGCAAGGACCGCAGGACGGTTCACATACAGATGATAACTTTACGATCTCGAAATCCGAGGAGGAGCGAAGTTATGCTAGGTCAGAAGCTCAGAAGGAATTTGACGCAAAAGTTGAGCGTGAAAGAAGGGGCGGGGATTTCAGTAGCGGTGGAACTGGAGATCGACGGCGGTGGTAAAATGTATTATTAGATATGAATGGCAGTGAAAAAATCTCCATGGATGTACATGTTATGATAGTTGAACCCCTCAGCTTCCCCAATTGGTCAATTACCAAGAACAAGTGACTTTCCACACATGCCTCCATCACTCAGAAGGGAACGGGTGATGTTTTTCATCATCGAGTTTTATTGAGATAAGATATTCTTAAAAGTTCAACTTCCAAAGTCGGTCACGAGGTCGCGAGGTTTTCTGGCAACACGAGATATTCAATCTCCGACATTCTGCTATATACAACAATATTATCTAATACCACAACAAAATAATGAAAGACCGAGTTCAGCCACACGATCGCATACGAAGCTCGCGCTCGCGCTCACGCTCACCACGAAGACGCCCACCCCACTCCCACCGCACCCGATCTCCTCATCGCCATCACCACAAGCACAAAACTTCCTCCGAAACATCAACCGCGAAAGTCCTCCCCTTGAATTCTCGAACCCTATCAAAACATGATTATGCCGTCTTTAAACCAATGTTTGCATTGTATCTAGATATACAGAAGGGCAAAATATTAGAAGATCTAGATGAGGTTGAGGTGAAGGGACGATGGAAGAGTTTTATTGGGAAATGGTAAGGTTTCGATATCTTTTGGATTAATTCAGGAGTAGGAATCTAAGCTAACATGTGTGAGGAATCGTGGAGAGCTCTCTGAGGGGTGGTATGATCCTACAACGTTGCAGAAAGCTCAGCAATCTGCTAGTGATGAGCCGCCGCGAAATGAGCGACTGAGATCTGATGTCGCAGAAGTGGAGCTGTCGCGTACTAGTACTGCGGCAGAACAAGAGCGTGGGGATGAAAAAAGTGATAGTGATGATTCTGTTGGGCCGACGCTGCCTGGGCAAGAGAGGTCGAGGAGCAATAGGATGGGACCTAGCATACCAAGCGTGCAGGATTTAGAGCTCAAACGAGGTACGACATTCCATTCATTAAATTATTTACTAGTTGCTAACATATCATTTTAGAGATGGAAGCTGAAGACGGACTCGTCCGCCGAGACGACATTAGGTACTCTCGTAAACTCGATCGAAAAGCCCAAAAAGCCGCCCTCAACGAGCTCGTTCCACGGGCCGAAGCAGGCACCCGAGAACGACAACTTGAGAAGAAGAAAGAAGTAAACGAGAAAATGAAGTCTTTCCGGGAGAAATCTCCTGGTGCTGCGGAGGTTCCGGATTCTGAACTCATGGGTGGTGGAGATGGGGTGGGAGATTTTAAGAAGATTAAGCAGGAGTTTGAGAGGAAAAAGAATGAAAGGGAATTGAGGAAGGAGGAGATTTTGAGAGCGAGGCAGGCGGAGAGGGAGGAGAGGTTGAGCGAGTATAGGGCGAAAGAGAGTAGTACTATGGATATGTTGAAGGCCTTGGCGAAGCAGAATTTTGGATAGATTGGAAAAGCTATCAAAATGGTCATACTCAACATCGCATCTGCAAGATTGATGTTCTATCATTCATTTAACAGAATAACTTGAGACCTTTAGCTTGATGGCCCCCCTACTATTGTTTAGTATTTTTTGACTGGCAAGATGATTGTCAGCCTCGCTCAGCCTTGCACGAATTTGAGCTAAAATCACCAACGTCGTAGAAAGTCAATACAACAATTCAACTTACAACGACGGGACAAATTCTTGGTGCAATTAATGAGTCTACCAATTGAGAAGCTCTTCTCGAGTTTGGAAGATCTACCTAAATATCTGCCCAATATCGGGGTTGTAAAGCCAGGCCGCGAGAAGTCCTCGTCAACGGCAGACATCGTTCTTTAGATGTGCTTTATCTTAAGACTGTAGTAAAAGTCTTTGAGTCGAGAATATGGATTCCATTCTTAATAGGAGAATGTGCCGGATTATGCAAGTCAATGGCACTGCCACGCTAGGAAGAAGATGTGCTCGGAACAGTTTAAGATGCTGGAGAGCTTTCAGCACATCCCACCCTCTGCTTGCACAAAAGTCGAAGAAACCACCCATCAAACCTCATAAAGCACCTCTACAATATAAGTACATCTTCCCCCGTCTGAAATATATCCTCACAAGCTGCTAACATATCCCTGAACAGACCCAAACCCCCACCACCAACTCCCCCCAAATGCGCTCCCACCCCGGCACCCAAGCCCTCTTTCCGCGGACGGAAACTCCCCTTCTACGCTGCTATGATAATTGTTGGTCTAACAACGAACTACGCCGCCTTCCACTACTACCGCTCCACCCACACCCAGACCTCCCCCTCCTCATCTCAAACTCAAACCACCACTTCCTCCAACCCAATTGAGCAACCCGACCACTCTCACATCTACAACACCATAGCCCCCACCTTCGACAGCTCCATCTCACTCACCGAAACACTGATGCGCCTCCCTTCCCTCCGGCGAAAACTATGTTCTCGGGCCCATGGAGACGTGCTCGAAGTCAGTATCGGCACTGGCCGCAACCTCGAGTACTATGACTTTGACTTCAAGGGATATAACGGGGTTGGGAAACCTGTTAAGGGCGAGAAAGGGCTGAAGAGGGGCAACGTAAAGAGTTTTACCGCGCTGGATAAAAGTGCCGAGATGTTAGAGGTTGCGCATGAGAAGTTCTCCGGGATGTTTCCGGGGATTTTGGGTGTCAGGTGGGTTATTGCTGATGCTGCTTGTGAGGATGAGATACCGGCTCCGCCCAAAAACGCGAATGAGAGAGGGGGTAATGTGGAGGGTGGGAAATATGATACTATTATTCAGACGATGGGACTATGTAGTTGTGCTGATCCGGTGAAGTTGTTGAGGAGTTTGGGGGGGATGTTGAAGGAGGAGGAAGGGAGAATTTTGCTGTTGGAGCACGGGAGAGGGTGGTGGGGGTGGTTGAATGGGATTTTGGATCGCGGGGCGGAGGGGCATGCGAGGGAGTTTGGGTGTTGGTGGAATAGGGATTTGGGAAGGATTGTGGGGGAGAGTGGGTTGGTCGTTGTGGAGGAGAGGAGGGTGGGGTGGCATGGGGGGACAACGTGGTGCTTTGAATTGAAGAAGCCGAGGGGAGAGGAGAAGAAGGATGGGCCGGTTAAATTTGCTATTGAAGAGGTGGAAAAGACGGAGGAAACGAAAAAGAAAGGGTGGTGGTAGCTTGTTTCAGCATGGGATCTATTACGCTTCTTTGATTGTTCTTGTTCATGTTTTGGAGCATATATGATATGAGGATCGAGTTGGAAACTACGTCAACCAGGGCGAAGCACTCGAGGTGTATTTTAGGAGAGCTACTATACCCCATTCTACCATTGTATGATATAGACGAGGCTTATTGGGAAGGGGACGTTTTTGTTGCACGTCTACTGGAAGATCTTTCTGCCGAGGGTCAAACGAGGGTGTCCTTGGTTTCGTTGCATATCTGAAAGAAGGCGGTATGTACTTTGTGCTATTCTGCCCCCTTCGACAGAAGCTTTCATGGACATATCCGTTGCACATCTCCTAGAAGAGCCTCCTTCCGATGCCCAAACAGAAGAATCTCCAATTTCATTACCCATCTGAAGGAAGCGGTGGATGTCTGTATTGCTGTCGAGAACTCGAGGCTTTCCTACCTCAAAGGGGCCAAGAAGTTGAAGAGGGAGCTAGACAGTTTTGTTGCACATCTGTATGGAAGAACCTTAATCCGTGGTTCAAACCAAGGTGCCTTTTGTTTCGTTACACCTGAACAAGGCGGCGGTCGTATTTTTATTGCCGTCGAGGCTTCCTTCCATCAGACGGCTTGTAGGGAGGGGGAAGGGGAAGGCAGTAGCTGAAGGATCAAGGGAGAATGACAACGACCAACTACGTTTACTTTGGAGCACAAAAATCTTTTGAGGCAGATGAAAAAGTTCTGTATATTAAGCCACAAGGGCAGCTAATATACAAAGCAAGGATGAATGCTCCCTATCCATATGTAATGTGTTGGCACACCCCTTTCCCTGCTAAAAATACAAAGCTCCAGAAACTCCACAACATTGGGTATATTAGCAAAATAAACGCCTATCCTTCCATCCTAAAATCAAACACTGAAGTCCTTCACGGTTTTGGCTGGGCATCAGTCGAAGTAAATTTCTCAGCGTCAATGGAAGCAAAGTGCTTATTGATTTTCGCCCTCAACCTCTTAGCTTCCCTAATATCGTCCTCTGGCAGCCATTTACGTTCCTGGAGGTCACTCAGAGCAATCTTGATATGATGTTTGGCCATGTCCCAATCTCCCATCTTTATAAGTGCCCGAACCATTCCATAGCCAGCTCTGAACAGCGTTGTATCGAGCTTAGGCTCAACATTGACTTCAAGAGCTGGAGAAAAGACGTATGAGTTGTGCTCGAAAATTGAGCCAATGAAGTCGACGGTTCGATGAAACCTCTCAGCCGCAAGGTCATAATTCTTCTTGTTCCAAGCGCGGCGGGCAAGGTTCAGAAGCCAGCGACTGCACATGATATAATCGAGACCATCATTGGAGCGGCACTTACGAAACCAAGCTGCCTTTTGAAGTAGGAAGAGGTCAGGGTCTAATTCATCAGACTCGAAGACTTCATCATGGCCTGGTAGAACTTCATGGACAGAATCTGCTTTGGCGCCAAGGATCTTGATCTTTCCAACCCTATTTGCTTTGGCAAGAAGCTTCAACACCTTCTCTTGATCTTCCACAGTCATATCGTATCCCTGCTCTTTCCGATACTCGAAGCGTACCGCTAGGCTGATTCGTTCATACTCTTCTCCGGTGGTGTTTGCTGGGATACCAGGTGCATGTGGTAGAACCAAGCTTAAGACTCTCAATGTAAGTGCCAGCTGCTCCAAATCTTTTGTAAGCATGACACATTGCGATCTCACTGCTTTGTTCTCAAGCGGGAATCGCACATGAACCCTAACGGAGTTCTTGAGTTGACCGATGTGATGATCACTAATGAATGGGACTGCGTGCTCTCCAAAGGCACTCAACAGATGCTGGCTGTTGCTTGAGACAACAACAAGATTATTGAGTTCTGTCATCATCTTCTTTGTCTCGATATGGAGCTGCCTGTTAACAAGCGCGATCGCCAGGTAATGTTGATACTGCTTGATAGAGGGTTCACTCTCGAAGCTTGGCGTGATGGGATCTTCAAGGACGTGCTTCAGAATCTTGTCTCTGATCTTACTTGGAAGGGCCAAAAGGCTGTTGTCTTGCTGAGCGGCGATGGGAGAAATGGTGGTCGAAGACATCGCAGCCTCCAGGGATGAAGTATCGCAGGCCATCTTTGGAATCAGCTATTGTCATGGTCAATAGCAGCTCAGTATTTAAATTATCATGAAGGGAATTCAAAGCTATGCCTTGTAGGGAAATTACCACGTTCTGACTCCGGAGCTGGGGAATAAATCATAGGTTGTTTTGATATGTATGAGATCGTAGGTAAAACCCAAGAAGTAAACAATGAAGAATAGAACTAGAAAATCGCTTATTTAAATTCAACAAATAAGGCAAAATAATTACTCCGATGAGGTTTCTATTGTGTCAATGGAGAAAATGAAAGTCGCTTTGGGAAGTTACGCTCAGCAGCTACCTGATGAGACAGGTCTCCCCATGGAAACGGGAAAGAGCAATCAAAGAGCTATCAGAGTTCAGAGCTCGAGGCGCAGCACTACCTATTAACTGGTTCGATATGCTAGGTTCTTGCACCATGAGGGTACAAAACAGCTGAAGGAAGAAATGCTTTCTCTTTTGAAGTGAATCTCCAACAATCGCTTTTTCAAGCGTCTGTTTGAGCTTTTGAGTTTGAGACCTCATGAACAAATGCGCATTCGATTTAGACTACTATAAGAGAGTCAAGGATTCCTCCATACACATTTTGAATAACTTTTTGAAAGTAAATAGAGCACTCAGAAAGTGATTGAGGTACCCCTGATTGAGAAGCCATTCGCTATCTTCACGTGCTATCCTTATCAACACACGCCTCCCAAAATCATCTCCTGGTGCCTTCAACTTTGCAAGCACACTTGACTTCCAAACATCCAAGACCAAGATGTCTATCTCAAATGAAGCCCTCCAAAAGGTCCGTACCTTGACTAACATTTCCTTCTCTTATCCCCGACTCACCGAACCTCACCTGACACCTCACAGCTCGTCCAAGAAATCGAAACCCAAGCCATAGCAGCCCAACAACAAATCAACGTCGTCAAATCGCAAATATCCATCAAGCAACGCGAGATCCGGATGCTACAACTTACGTCCAGTGAGATTTCAACCCTACCCAGCGATACCAATGTCTACGAAGGTGTAGGAAAGATGTACGTCCCCTCCTCCCCATGTCTCCTTCCTCGCACCCAATTTCCCTTTAGATGAGGTCACGAGATCAGTTTTTGATGCATGAATGATTGGATAGGTTCGTCTTCAGCCCTATAAGCGAAGTAGACAAGAGGTTAGGGAGCGAAACGACGGAGTTACGATCGGAGGTTGAGAATCTGGGTAAGAAGTTGCAGTATTTGGAGACGACGCATAAGAATAGTAGGGAGCATATTGATCAGATATTCAAGAGTGGTGGGCGTGCATGAAGGGTATTTCGGGGAAATTGCGTAGGGAAGTCAGAGTCAATCAGAATTGGGGACCTGACCGGGAGGGAGGGTTCATCTGGGGGAATGAGACTTTTGGAGGTTTCATCATGATGCATTTGTATCATATGCAAGCTCAGGACGATAACTGCGCCGCTGAACTGGCCCTTCTAATTCCAAGATCTTTTCGTCAAAGACTTGCAAGCAATTGGGGGCCAAAAAAGCACATCCGCACTACCTGTACCACTCCATAGCCTAGGTATCGATAAAACACTGGATTCCTCACCCCAAAATAGAAACCAAATTTGACCGCCACATCCTCTAGCCATCGGCAATGCAGCGAAAACCAACACCCTTCTAGCATTGAGACGTTCCAATCCCCTTTCTTGCGTGATCCGGTCGCGTTGGGGGCCACATCGAAATTCAACCACACACTCCTCCCTATCCCAGCCCCAGCTGAACGGCTATCCCTCAATTCGCCGTCTAAAAACCCAGCGTTTTGAAAAGCAGCAACATGTTTAATCTAATGCGGGCCGCTCCCCTCCCCTTCCTCTCAGCGTCTCGCGAGGGTATTGAGTATTATCGCCGAGGGATCAATTACCTATTCTTCTTTCACAAGCGTGTGTTGGTGTTTTATACCTAGAATCACACGTAAGAAAAAAACGACCCCGCCAGGA
>Ga0182030_10020905_pt1 | contig 12307 bp, 8 predicted proteins | sample 812S3MmetaG_FD_121299 | JGI IMG/M metagenome (GOLD analysis project Ga0182030, IMG submission 121299) | Permafrost microbial communities from Stordalen Mire, Sweden - 812S3M metaG (Illumina Assembly) | ecosystem: Environmental > Terrestrial > Soil > Wetlands > Permafrost | place: Sweden...
CCAGGGCTCGCGCAAATGGGATCTCGTAGGACCAGGGGCGCGCGCGCTCGAGCTGACCCGCGAGCGCGAAGAGCATGCCGTCTTGTCCCAGGGCCGCACCAAAATGGGCTCCCAATGGCAGACCGGTGGCGGATGAGCCCATTGGCACGCTCATGGCGGGACAGCCGGTGCCGTTATAGATCGCGGTGAAGGGGCCATGATTCCAGAATCGCTCATAAAAAGCATCGACATCATCATCGAGGCACGCCAGAACGCCAAGCGGTGGGGGCGGTGTAGTTGCACAAGGCGTTAGAAAGACGTCAAAGCGCTCGAAACTGCGGCCGACGGACCGTCCTGCTCGGCGAATCTCATTGACTGCCTGAGCGAACTCGAGCGCACTGTACTGCCGGGCCTGCCTCACCCAGGCGGCGTTCACAGGTTCCAGCAGCTGGCTCAGGGAGGGCGACCTGGGGGCTGCCTCCGAGGTGTCCAGATAGAGTGCTGTACTGACACCAGCGATCACTCTCCAAGCGTTGCGCACGGCGTTGGAGTCGTATTCCAGCGCAGACTCCTCTACCGTGTGTCCAAGGCTCTCGCAAAGTAACGCGGCTCGCCGGCTGGCATCCGCGCATTCGGGATCCACGGGCGAGCCGGTCGGCGAGTGAGTGCTGAAGCCGATTCGCAATGAGGCCGGATCGCGACCCGCCTCTTCAGAGTAGGAGTGCAGCCGTGGCGGAGCGGCGTAGGGATCTCCCGGCTCGGCGCCGCAGGTTGCATCGAGCAATGCAGCGTTGTCGCGGACCGATCGGCTGAGGGCATGGGCCGTCGACATCCCGTACAGGGGTTCGCCGTTCACCGGGCCAACGGGCGTGCGCATGCGGGAAGGTTTGAAGCCGAACAACCCGCAGTGAGAGGCAGGCAAGCGGATCGATCCGGCACCATCCGTGCCGTGAGCGATCGGGACGACCCCAGCCGCCACGGCGGCTGCGGAGCCTCCGCTGGAGCCGCCGGGACTACAAGATGGATTCCACGGATTGCGTGTAGGACCCTGCGCCAGAGGCTCAGTGGTGAAACTCAGGCCGAGTTCCGGTGTGTTGGTTTTTCCGATGATCTGTAAACCAGCGGCACGATAGCGAGTGACCAACGTACTGTCCGTATCGCTCCTGTGACCGGCGAAGACCCGGCTACCCACCGTCATCGGTGCGCCGGCCACGGCAGCCCCTGCGTCTTTCACCAGAAAAGGAACGCCAGAAAACGGGCCGTCCGCCTTCAACTGACGCGCTTGCCCGCGAGCGACATCATCCAGCCGGTGAACGATCGCATTCAGGAGGGAATCGGTCTGGTCGGCCCGGCTCAGCGCGCATTCCAGCAGCTCGGCAGTGCTCACCGCGCCCTTCCGGACCAGAGCGGCCAGTGATAGCGCGTCGTGACAAACATATTCATCCGGGACCATTGTCGTCCTGTTCTGCTGCGGCTTACGGCATGCCGGCCATGCCGCGTACCATCTTCGCAAGATCCTCCCGCCCGTACTCGTTGAACAGGCGTTCCCGAAGGCGCGGTGCCGGACTCGAGTTGACGTTCTCGAACAGCGCCACCCTGCCGGCGAGCGAGCTGCTCGTCAGATCCCAGATGAAGTTCATGAGTTGCTCCTTGACGGCGCCACTCACATTATGACCGGGCAACAACTGCGCGAGGCGCGGGCCGATCTCCGGATTTTCGAAGGCGGCCTTGCCGAACCGCATGACCAAACCCTGACCGCATAACTCCTGCAACGTATGAATCACATGTGGATAGTTTTTGATGGAGTACAGACGCCCGGCGGTAATCAGGCAGACATCGGGCGCCATGACTTCGCCTTCGGTGGGTTTAGCCTGGGCTTCGGCGGCGTATACGAAGGCCCGCAGGGTCTGCGCATACTCGATGAGCTCGGCCAACATCGCCTGTACCGCCGGGATCTTGCCGATGCCGAGTATGTCGAGCACCAGGTGGCCACAGCCGACGAAGATCTCAGCTTTTACCGCGAGCCGCGTGAGGACATGCCAATGGGCCCAGCTGCAGACCGGGGCGTAGTAGGCGAGAAGCGACGGATCGCCCAGGTTGAAGATGCGCTCCGTGGGCACAAACACGTTGTCGAAGATGACGAGCTGGTCCGCTTCCTCGCCTCGGGAGGTAATCGGATGGTCGAACCGATCGGCGCCCGGTGTCGACAAGGTTTCGCGCGAGATCATGTGAATGCCGTCGGTGGCGATGGGCACCGAGCCCCAAATGCAGGCCTCCGGCGGGGTACCCGGATAGCCCAAGTTGGTGAAGAAGATCTCATTGGATTGCGCTGCAATCGAGCCTACCGACTTGGCACCGGACAGACGTACGCCGTTGCGCTCGACGCCTACGACCTTCAGGAGTGAGGCTGCTGTGGCATAACCGGACGAGCGGTCATTCTGGGGTCCGGTCAGGCTTTCCGCGCCTGTCAGATTAGCCATGCGGCCCGTTTCGACATAGCGCTCGATATTCTCAGCGAAGTCTGGCTGGCAGCCATCGAAGGCGGATTTGCGTGTTTTAAACACTGGCAGGTACGCGAGCAGGCCTACGGCAAAGGTGGGCGCCAGGTCGGGCGGCCGCCCGAAGGTTCCGCAGGTCTTGCGGCTGGTGTATTCAATCATACGGCGGCGCTGGGTGAGATCCTCGCGGGTGCGCGGAACCTGCCAGGCACGACTGGTTCTCAGGCCGCTTTGCGGATCCAACACCGTCAAATCGTCCGCGTGGGCCGGGTCGAACTGGTCGTCGAACATCTCGGACAGCAGATCGATGCCGGCGGCGAGGCCCGGATTGTCTGTCACCTTGCGCAGCAGCTTGCCATCGACCCAGACCCGGCGTCCGTCGTCCAGCGAGGCCTTGAATTCGGCGCCGGTGCGCAGAGCATGAGTGCGCTTCTGGGGCGCTTGTGTTTTGGTGGAATCCAACTAGGTGTCTCCTATGGTGATGCCTAGAGATGTGGGATGGGTTGTCTGTGTGGGTACGACGCCAAGGCTCGTGCCGGCGCCCGCAGGGTCCGTGTCAGCCTCGGCGGGCGGGTAGGGCGCTACGCGGCCGAAGACTGAGTAGATGAGCACCCCTACGAGGGCTGAGACGACGACACTGAGGTCCACGCCGTGAAAATACGCTGCTGCCGGCCCGACAAACAGGCTGTTGGCCGAGAAGGGGAGGCCGACGAGGACCGCCAGTGCCCAGGCTAGAATGGCGGGCAGGTTGAAACCGCGACGGTATCCGTAGCGGCCGCCGGACGGATCGGCAAAAGACTGCAGCGCTCCAACGTCGAACCTGCCCCCGCTGCGGAAGTAACCCAGAATGTTGATCACGATCCAGGGTGTCACCAACATCGTGACCACGGAGCACAGCGCGAGGATGCTCTCGGCCATGTTGTAGACAATGAGCCCGAAATAGCCGAGCACGAGGCCCAGTGCGCCGAACAGGTAAGCCACCTGGATGCGTCGCAGATGGAACAGGACGGCGTGCAGGCTCAAGATTCCGTTGTAGACGACCATACTGCCGCTGCAGAGATTCGCTGCGAGCGTCGCAAGCGAAACCGGTATGAGTATCAGCAGCGGCAAACTCGTCACCATCTCCGATGTGACGTTGTACGGGTCTGAGACATTCAGTGCGATGATCACTCCAGCACCCGTTCCGAGGGCACATCCGCAGAACATGCCGAGCAGTGTTGCGCAGAAGAGCCGCACGGGCGATGTCCTGGTGGGCAGGTAACGAGCATAATCGCCCGCGAAAGGGGCATACGAGATGGCATTGGCGATTAGTGCCGACACGGCCAGTGTCCAGCTGCCCCAGAATCCGCCGAACTGGAAATGACCTGGTGTCGGCGGATGCCCAATGGGCCGCAGCCAACAGGCCAGCACGATGATTCCGATCATCACCGTTGTGATGCAGGAGATCACTTTTTGGTAGGCGACGATGGTGGCATGGCCGAACACGCCGATGATGAGAATCAACAAGGCGCAGACGACGATGCTGCCGAATCGGTTCCAGGAACCGTCCGCGAAGCCGGCTGTGAGATGCAGCAACTGGACGAGTTGTGTTGCACTAACCCAAAGCGCCATCCCGAAGTAACCAAGGTCGATCACTTCCGTGATCGTCGAGCCGATATGACGTCCGCGAATACCGAAAAAGGCACCGCTGGAGACCACGCTGTTTGTGCCGCTGCGCGGGCCGAGGAGCGCCATTGCAGCGACGCAGAGCGCGCCGATCAGGGTGCCGAGGAAGATCGCCGACAGGGATTGCGCGACGGTCAGCCGGAACGCAATGGGCAGTGCGCCCATGATGATCGAGCCGTACGTAAGCTGGCTGCCGAAAAAGACCGCGGCGAGGTCGAAAGGTCTGCCGTGCCGGTCGTGTTCCGGCACGAACTCGATGCCGCGCGCCTCGACGTGACCGACCCGGTCTGCAGCTGGCGCTGAAGATGTCATGATAGGATGCTAAACGTGTTATAACACGTTTGTCAAAGCCTGTTTGCGGGCCAGCTATAAAGGGATGCGGTAACGATACGCACCCCGTGGCGGAGCAGCTTACTGTGATTCAATGGAGGGCCAGTGAACATCTCGGGAAAGGCCTTGGTGCTGGGCGATGACGTCAGCAGCGACCTGATCTATCCGGGTAAGTACCTCACGTTGACCGATCGGGCCGAACAGGCCCGGCACGCACTGGAGGGCTTCGGCACGGACTGGCCGGAGCGGCTGCGGGGTTACGCCGTACTCGGTGCAGGATGGAACCTCGGGTGTGGCAGCTCACGGGAGCAGGCAGCAACCGCACTTTTGGCGTCTGGGGTGCAGCTGGTCGTAGCGCGCTCAATGTCGCGCCTTTTCCTGCGCAATTGCATCAATAACGGACTGCCGGTGATCGAGTCGGATGAGCTCGCGTCCGCGCTCAGTGACGGGACAACCATCGGCGCCGATCTTGCGAGTGGTGTAGCGCAGGTTGACGGGCGCACGATCCATTTCGAGCGCTTGCCCCAAGCGCTGCTAGAGATCGTGCGCGATGGTGGCCTCCTTGCGCGGCTGCGCCGTAGGTTACACCCGGGAACTTGTCCATGACCACGCTGGCAGAAAAGATTCTGAGTCGCGCCGCCGGTGAGCCGGTGTCGGCGGGACAATACGTGGAGGTCAGCCCGGACTGGTGTTTCACGGTCGACGACACGATCGGGTTGATTATGAAATATCACCAGGAAGTGGGGCTGACACGGCTGGTGGCGCCGGAGCACCTCGGTATTTTCTACGACCACTTTGCGCCCGCTGACAATCAAGAGCACGCCAGCGATCACAGTGCCGGACGTGCTTATGCGCGCCAACACGGCATCACGCATTTTTATGACGTCGGCCAGGGAATCTCACATCAGGTGTGTGTCGAGCGCGGACTGGTCAAGCCGGGGCAACTCGTCTTCAACTCCGACTCCCACACGACGACGTTGGGAGCTGCTGCCTGCTTCGGCACGGGACTGGGAGCGGCGGAGACCGCTTATGTCTGGGCCACAGGGCGGATCTGGCTGCGGGTACCAACGACGATTCGCGTGGTGTTGATTGGCACGCTCAGGCCCGGAGTCGATGCCAAGGATGCATGCCTGGCCCTGTTGCAGGCCCACGGTTCCCGGGTGGCGACATATCGGGCCATCGAATTTCATGGCGAGGGTGCGGCCTCACTCAATATGGCCAGCCGGCTCACTTTGTGCAACATGGGAGTCGAGATGGGGGCGAAGGCTGCCCTGTTCCCCGCTGATTCCGTAACCGCTGCGCATTTTGCCCGACTCGGTATCCCGATCGAGATGGAGGCCGGACGACCGGAGAGCGACGCAGTGTATGAGCGGGAAATCACCCTTGATCTCGGTGACATCGAACCGATGGCCGCTCGGCCGCACGCGGTCGACAATATCGGCAGCGTTCAGGACCTCGAGGGAACCGTAATCCACCAGGCGTTCCTGGGCTCCTGCACCAACGGACGCCTCGAGGATCTGCGCGCCGCCGCTGCAATTCTCACTGGACGACACGTGGCGCCAGGAGTCCGGATGATCGTGACACCGGCATCGTCGCAGGTGCTTGCGGCGGCCTTGCGCGAGGGGATCATCGAGATACTCATTGCCGCGGGAGCCGTTGTGACGACGCCCGGTTGCGGGGCGTGCGCCGGACTTCACCTGGGTGTGTTGGGCGATGGCGAGGTTTGTATTGCGTCGTCGTCGCGCAATTTCCGGGGGCGCATGGGGAATCCCAACGCTGCCGTCTATCTGGCAAGCCCGGCGACCGTCGCCGCCAGCGCCGTCGCAGGACGAATCACTAACCCGCGCTCCCTGTGAGAATCCGCAGCTTGCTTCTAAGCGCAGATCGACGGACGGCGTGTGATCCAAGGACGCGCTTGCTCGAGCTGCGTAGCGAGTTGAAACAAGGTCGTCTCATCGCCGTAACGTCCAAAGAACTGCGTACCGATCGGTAGCCCCGCCTCATTCCAGAACAGCGGCAGACTGATTGCCGGTTGCCCCGTCATATTCGCTAGTGGCGTGAAGGGCAGGAACTCGATGAACCGATCCAATACTGCCGCTCCGCCAAGGCGTGCGGCGTCGAAAAAACCTAGCGGTGGGGGAGGCGCGCCGAGCGTCGGTGTGAGCCACACGTCATAGCCGCGGTCCACGAACCAGCGACCGAAGGCACGGGTTGTCGCTTGGAACCATTGCTGGTCGACGATGAAGTCGAGCGCCGAGACCTCTTTGGCCTGCTCGTACAGATAACGGCTGAACGGCTCGACCTCTTCGACGGCACCGCGCCGCCCCCGTTGGCGATCGACACGGTGAATCGTCCGCGCCGCAGTCAGCGGCCAAAAGCGTCGATAGTGTTTGTAGAACGTCTCTCCATCCAGCGGCGGTTCATCCTCCATTACGATGTGGCCCAGATCCTCGCAGAGTTTGGCCGCGTCAGCGGTGGCTGCTATGCAGTCTGGGTGCAGCGTCGTGCCGATCAGCGAATGCTTCGTCATGGCGATCCTCAGACGGCGTAGCGGCTGAGTCACCGCCTTGAGATACGGTAGGGAGGGTGGTTCGGCGTAGTAAGGATCACCGGCGGATGGGCCTCGCAGACAATCCAGCAATGCAGCGCTGTCACGCACGGTGAGACTAATCACGCCCTGACTGGAAATACCGCCAATCGACTCACCTACGTCCGGCGCGCCTGTAATGCGTGCTCGTGTGGGTTTCATGCCAACTACACCGCAACAGGAAGCGGGAATCCGGATGGAGCCGGCGCCATCCGTACCATGAGCTGCCGGCACGATGCGAGCTGCGACCGCGGCCGCCGAGCCACCACTCGATCCCCCTGTACTGTGCTCGAGCGACCAGGGATTGCGCGTGGCGCCGGTCAACAACGGCTCGGTCGTCGGCAGCGATCCGAACTCCGGTGTATTTGTCTTGCCGAAGATGACGAGTCCCGCGCGCTTCAGACGCAGTGTCACCTCGCTATCCCCGGTTGCCGGACTGGTGTTGAATAGCCGTGATCCGGCCGATGTTGGAACACCCTTAAAGGTGGCACCGATATCCTTCAGCAGGAAAGGAACGCCCGTATAAAGTCCGTCGGGCAAATTCCCCGCTGCTGCGGCGCGGGCCTGCGCATACATCGGACGGCTGATCACGTTGAGCTGCGGATTGAGCGCCTCAGCCCTCGCGATGGCTGCTTCCAGAAGCTCGGCGGGACTCACCTCACCGCACCGCACCCAGCCCGCCTGGTCCAAACCGTCCCCCATCTCGTCTCGTGACATGTCGTCTATCCTGCCCGCTCGTCTGTATTCCGACCGTAACGTCGATCCAGCTGTGCCACCCGTGACAGACCGGCCAGTTCGTTGAACTCCGCGAATCCGGTCAGAGCGCTCGCATCGCCATAGCTACCCGTGTCGCGAATGCTTTCCAGGAGCCGGGTGACCGCCCGGGTTGCCGCGAACACTGTGTCGGGATAGACGACCAGCCGGTAACCCATCGCCTCAAGCTCCTTGAGAGGTGGTAGCGGCGACTTGCCATCCCAACTGGCGTTGAACCAGGCCGGCGCGCGTAAGCGCCGCGGGATCTCGAGAATCTGCTCGGTCGATGTCGGTGCTTCGACGAACAGCACGTCGGCTCCGGCCTGGCGGAAACGTTCGGCTCGTTCGAGCGCCGCTTCGAATCCCTCTACGGCGATGGCGTCGGTGCGGGCGACGATGAGGAAGTCCGGGTCCGTCCGTGCAGCGGCGGCGGCCGAAACCTTGTCGGACATCGCCTGGATGCTATCGAGCCGCTTGCCATCCATGTGCCCGCAACGTTTCGGGAAGGCCTGATCTTCAAGATGGACGCCAGCAGCACCAGCCCGCTCGAGCTCGCGGACCAACCGATCGGTGTTGACGTGATTGCCGTAGCCAGTGTCTCCGTCGGCAATGACAGGGATCTCGACGGCCCCACAGATGCGGCGGACGCTGTCGAGCATCTCAGTCATCGTCAGCAGGCCCACGTCGGGCAGGCCCAACTGGGTTGCGGAGAGGGCATAGCCGCCCACATACAATGCCTGAAAGCCCGCGCGCTCCACTAGACGCGCGGTCAACGCGTCATACGCACCGACAATTGGTATGGCGCTATTTCCATCTAATAGACGGCGTAAGCGGGTGGCACGACGAATAGCAGTCATGGGGAAACTCCGTATGGCAGCTCGGCAAGCGACTGCTCGAGGGCATCTAACAATTGCTGCGCGTTGGACTCAGAGAAGGTGAGGGGCGGGCGGATCTTGAGCGCTTGAGCAGCGTGTCCCGTGCAACTGATCAATACGCCTCGGCGTCGCATGGCGTTCACGAGCCCTGCCGCGCTAACACTGTCAGGAAGGCCGTGGCGATCGACGATATCGACCCCTATGAACAAACCGGCGCCCCTCACCGAGCCGATTTGGCGGCATCGCCGTTGAAGTTTCAGGATGCCGGTCAGCAGGACTTGCCCAATGGCGGCGGCATTTGCCTGCAACCGTTCTTGCTCAATAACATCCAGCACAGCGTTGGCCGCCGCAACGGCCACGGGATTACCCCCGAACGTATTGAAGTAGCGAGCTTTGCGTCCGAATTCTGCGATGAGTGCTGGCTGAAGTGTTACGCCTGCGACAGGGTATCCGTTGCCCATTGGCTTGCCCAGGGTGACCAGGTCCGGGACGATGTCATGCCGCTGGAACCCCCACATAGCCGCACCGGTGCGGGCAAAACCGGCTTGGACCTCGTCGGCAACGAACAGGCCGCCGGCATCGTGCACCGCCTGCACCGCTTCGCGCAGGAAGCCTGGAGGGTCGGCGACGACTCCGTCACTGGAGAATATCGTGTCGCAGATCAAAGCGGCCGTGCCGAGACCATGGACTGCGAGGTCCTCGATCGCCGCTCGCACGGAAGCGGCGAAGGTGCGATAACGATTATCAGACGGTCCGGGTACCGTTCTAACGTGCAACCCGAGCGGTACGTTGCGTCCGAGGGAGGGCGATATCTCGGCAACCGTGGCTGTGACGCCGTGGTAAGCGGTATCCGTGACGATGATCCCCGTTTTGCCCGTCGCGGCCCGCGCGATGCGCAGAGCCAGGTCGTTTGCTTCGCTGCCCGTGCAGGTCAACATGAGATGGCCGATCTCATCGGGAAAGGTCGCGAGCAGCCGCTCGGCATAGTCGAGGATGCCTTCGTGCAGATATCGCGTGTGGGTTGCTAGCGTAGCCGACTGTCTCGCAATCGCCTGCACCACGTAGGGGTGACAATGTCCCACGGAGGCTACATTGTTGTAAGCATCCAGGAATTTCGTGCCGGCTGCATCGTAGAGCCAGACCCCTTCACCTCGAACGATATGTAGCGGCTCCTCATAAAACAGCCGGTAGGCCGGGCCTAAGAGTCTCGCCCGGCGCTCGATCAAGGCATGTTCTGGCGCCGGGACGGCGGCGCCCACCGCGGCACCAAAGGCATTGGCCATCTTGTCTGTCGGCCCGCTCATGCCGGGATCCCACACGCAGCTCGCAGAATGCCACGGGCCTCGGAAGGCGCCAGAGTGCTGAATCGGTCGAGCCCGTGCCACGCCGTAGGAGCGTTACGCAGGATGTACGAAGCATTCTCAGGATGAAGAGCGGTGCGCCACGCTGTGATGATGACTGTGATCGCTTGCCTCGCTGCGATCAAGTCGAAGAGCGCGTCCGCCTCCTTGTGCCGCAGTGGGTTGATCGAGTGATAAGCGGTCACGAGATCGACGACTTGAGCAAGCGGAGGGCCGTCCGCGGATACGTGGTAAGCCGCCGCGATAGCGAGATCGTTTATGAGCGGTCCTCGCACCATATCGCCGAAGTCGATGATGCCCGAGATCCGATCCGGTGCGTCTGTATCAACCAGCAGATTGTGCGGATTGAAGTCGTTGTGAAGGACCTGCGTGCGGAGATCCTGCAGCACCGGCAGAGTGTGCGACGCGAAGCGTTCGAGGAAGCGGGCCGCCTGAGCCCGCCGCTTTCGATCGGCTATATACTGCAGCATCACGCCGAGCTCGCATGCCCTGGAAATGTCCCAGAGAATTGGGCGCTCGGCACCGACGTGGGAGAAACCGCGCAGCGCGCAATCGAGTCGCGCCAACATCGCGCCAATATTCCTACGTTGGGTTACTGACCGAGGTGAGCCGTTGAGACCTTGGCCGGGAAGGAAATCGAAGAGGCGAACGATGAGATGACCTTGTGCGTAGGGAAGGTGCGCCCACAGCTCGCCAGTCTTGGTTCGCCGGACTCTGGGAACGGGGAGCGTGGCGTCCTTTTTTGCGATGTACGTAAGGGCGGCCGTCTGGGCGTCGACGGCGGCAGGCTCCTCGGCTGGATTGGAGACTTTCAGCAACAATCGTTCCGTGCGAGTGACCAGCAAGAAGTTGCAATCCCGCTCGCTCGACAACTGCGTCGCGCGACCTACCTCGCCGAAATGCTCAGCGGCAATGGCGCTCGCAGCACCCACGTCGATCGCAGGTGGCGGCACTTCGAGCAGCCGCGTCGGAGCCTCTGCAACGAGTTCACGCAACACCAACCTCAAAAACGGTACGTGCCGGTCAGACCAAGGGTACGAGGACGCCAGGTATGCTGGTAATAAAGCAGTGACGTGGTTGTATCGTGCCCCGTTACGAGCACGGGCAGCGAGTTCAATACATTATTGGCAAAGAGCGAGATGTCGAAGCCGCTCCAACGCAAGCCGGCACGCAACGAAAGGTCGTTCGTGGAGGTCAGCGAAGGGACCGTGGGATCCGAGGCGCCGTTATTGCCGTCCTGCATGGGAGTCAGGCCACTCTGGGCGCCCGAGAACTGATCATCGACCCGCAGGTAGGGTTTTTTGTCGCGAAGTTCTGGAAAGTCGTATTCAGCCGAGCCCGACAATTTCCAGGGGACCGCCGCCAGCACGTCTCCGGAGGTGACCACCGGAGAGCCGGCACCGGGATCCCCTGCATAGACTGTTTTCGTGTACCGGGCGTGCGTATACCCGGCCTGCAGGCCCAGCAGCAGTTCCTGCGTCGCGCGGTACTGCAGGTCCAGGTCCAGCCCCTTGCTGACCGCAGCACCGAGATTGGTTGTGAACTCCAGTCCGCAGGACAGCAAGATCACGTTCTGCTGAATATTCTTCCAATTGATGTAGAACAGGCTGGAGTCAATCTGTAAGCGTCCGTCCAGCAGCGTGTTCTTCGCGCCGATCTCATAGCTCCACAGAGAGTCCGAATGATATCGGGATGGATCGGAAGTCAAGCCGAGCTGCGACAGGCTCGAGGAGCACAGGGTGCCGAGGTTGGCGTTGATGCCGCCCACGCGATAACCCTTCGCGACCGACGCGTAGAAAAGGTTGTGCTGATCCGGCTGATAGGAGGCGGCGAATTTCGGTGTGACAGGGTGCTCCGTGAAGGATCCGGACCCAGAGCCCGGCTCCGGGCCAACGAACGGACCTGCGTAATATTCATCACCTGAGGTGTAAACGCTCGCCACGCGCAGGCCGGCGGTCAGTTTAAGGTTCGGCGTGATCTTGTAGTCTGCCTGGCCGAAGAGGGCGATTTGCCGGTCGATGGCGAGGAAGGGATCCTGGGCGTAGATGACCCCGCCCGGAAAAGGTGGAGGATTGGTAAAGCCGCCCACTTCCGCGCTGAGGGTCGGGTCCGTGATGTATTCCGTCGTGTTCTCATGAAGATGGGCGAAGAACAGTCCCGTCACCCACGACAACGGCGCGCTGCCGTCGGTAGATTGCAGGCGGATTTCCTCGGTGAGGTTGCTCTGATCGTCGGTAAAGGCTGCTGTGCCCAGATCCC
>Ga0182030_10020906_pt1 | contig 12306 bp, 10 predicted proteins | sample 812S3MmetaG_FD_121299 | JGI IMG/M metagenome (GOLD analysis project Ga0182030, IMG submission 121299) | Permafrost microbial communities from Stordalen Mire, Sweden - 812S3M metaG (Illumina Assembly) | ecosystem: Environmental > Terrestrial > Soil > Wetlands > Permafrost | place: Sweden...
CGCTGCTGACCACCTCCGTGGACCCGAGCAGCACCGCCGCCAGCACCGCGGCGGTCAACGCGGAACTGGACGCCAAGCTGCCTTCCGCGCTGGAGATCCTCAACTCGGCGTCCGCGCAGGACAAGGACTCGCTCACGGTCAGCCAGGCAACCGCCACCAAGTACCACCTCACGTCCATCTCCGACCTGGCCCCGGTCGCGAAGGACTTCGTCATCGGCGGCCCGTCTGAGTTCCAGACGCGGGCCGACGGGATACCCGGCCTGAAGAAGATTTACGGGCTGACCTTCAAGTCCTTCCAGCCGCTTGACGAGTCCGGGCCGATCACCATCACCGCGCTGCAGGGCGGCAAGGTGCAGGTCGCGGATGTCTTCACCACCACTCCTCAGATCGTCACCGACCACTTCGTCTCGCTGGCCGACCCGAAGAACGACTTCGCCGCGCAGAACGTGACGCCCCTGGTGTACAAGAAGGGCGTTAACTCCACCATCGTGAGCACGCTCAACGCGATCTCCGCGGTGCTGACCACCAACGCCCTGCTGCAGATGGACAAGGCCCTCATCATCGATCACGCCAGCTACACGGCGGTGGCCAGCGGGTTCCTCTCCCAGGAAGGCCTGAAGTAACGCATCGGCGGCCGACGTGACTCGCCTGGAAACAGGCGCAAACCAGATACCGGCGTGAGGGGTGGTCAGGCGGGCTGCTCGGCCTGCAGCTGCCTGACCACTTCCAGCGTGTCGTTGACGTGCTGGCCGATGTTGGTCATCGAGCTGAAGACAAGGCGGACCGCCGGACTGTGACGGGAGGGTGAAGTCGGGCGCTTTGTCCCCGACCTGAATGCCGCGTGCCATGCTGCCTGCCTCTCTGAATAAACCAGCACCGGGCCTGCCTATCTGGCCTCCCACCGGACATCACGGGGATCACATAAGTGTAGCGTGCCCTCCACTTAAGTGGCCCGCGGCGGCCGCGCAGGAGGTGTCGTCTAAGCTCAGCGCTCATGCCGAGGCTGCTGATCGTTCATCACACGCCGTCGCCTAACCTGCAGGCCATGTTCGAAGCGGCGGTCAGCGGATCACGGACCGATGAGATCGAGGGCGTCGACGTGGTCATCAGGCCGGCCCTGACGGCCGCCGCGACGGAAGTGCTCGAGGCGGACGGTTACCTGCTCGGCACCCCGGCCAACATCGGTTATATGTCGGGCGCGCTCAAGCACTTCTTCGACGGCATCTACTATCCGTGCCTGGAGGCCACGCGGCGGCGGCCCTACGGCCTGTACGTGCACGGCGGTATGGACACCGGCGGTGCGGTGCGCGCAGTGGAGTCGATCGCCACCGGCCTGCAGTGGCGGGCGGTCAGGCCGCCGGTCTGCGTCACGGGAACTCCGGCCCGGCCAGACCTGGAGGCCTGCTGGGAACTGGGCGCCCTGCTCGCGGCCGCGGTCGCCGGCTGATGGTCACTGTCAGTGTCCGCGCCTCATAGCGCGCCGGTTCCGCCAGGCTTTATGCCCATGGATCCGCCGGCCAGCGGTAAACGAGGGTGAACCTCTCAGCGGACATGACCGTGTCGGTGACCTCGGCCACCCTGCCGTCCTGGTCGGCGGCGGTCCGGCGGATCGCGTAGACGCGCTGGTCTGGGTCCAGGTCCAGGAAGGCGGCCTCATCCACCTCTGGCTGCCTTACGGTGACGGTCTCGCTGAATTCCGTTATATCGTGCCCTAGCATGCCCAGGCAGCTATACGTACCGCCGGGTCCGATGTCAGTGTTCTCGATCGGGGTCCCGGCTGTGATGTCTCGCGGCAGGTAAGAAACCGCGAGCTGGATGGGTTTATCGTTCGCGAACATTTCGCGGGACCTGATGAGAACCGCCTTTCGCGTTCCGACACCCAGTAGGGCGGTGATCTCTTTAGCCGCGGTGCCCGTAGCAACGGTCGTCTTGACGGATGCATGCAGCCCGAGGCTCGCCATTTCTGCGTCAAATGCACCATGAGCACCGTCTTGTTCCCGTCTGGACAACCGGAGCGCCGCATCCCGGACAATGCGCGGTATTTCCTTTTTTCCCTGATTTCCGGCTTTCATCCTCATTCGTCTCCCGTGGTCGGCTGTGCTGGCAGCCGAGTTTAACGAGAGAATTCTGTATGTCAACGAGCCCGCGATTCCAGGGCTAGCTTTAACTGGATTTCGAGGGGTTACTGAACCAGGCGATCGGTACGTGCGGTCCATTTCCCTTTCATCCGGTGCACGGCGGGCTCAAGCTGCGCGGACCGTGGCCGGGACGAAGCGCCGAAGCTAGGGCCAGAGCTGCCAGCCAGGATGCGCGGCTGCTGGTAGGGTGACGTCCTCCCCCGCGAGGTGATCATCAGGGGAGCGAGCCAGGCGCAACGAGGGTTTCGCGGGCACAGTCCAGCGGGTAAAGAAATGGCGTCCGCGCCCAGTTTCCTGACCCCAAGCCGGAATGCCTTTTAAGCGTCACAGCTGATAAGGCCGCCGCCGGGCGTGATGAGGCGAGCGAGGCGAATACAACGGTCGAGCTAAGGTAATGGCCGGTGGCGTAGTCGAAATCGCCGCCGCACGTTATCAGGCGGAGAGCCGCATAGTCGGTCGCCGCGTAAATCTCTTTAGCCGGGAAATGCGATTTAAGGTACTGACGTACGCCAGTGACCCGGAAAATAGCCGTGACGCCGTCGGCGAGCCGCACGTCAACGACGTCCCCGGGGCGCAGGGCCCCGAGGCGGAAGAAGACAGCGGGCCCCTGGTAACTGTCGACGTGACCTTCGATGACCGAGGCCCCGATCTGGCCGGGCGTCGCCGAGTACTTGTACCATGCCGCTTCACCGGAGCTCGTTTCGAGCGAGGGGACCTGGATCGTGCCGTTGGAGTTGACGCCCAGGTGCAGCAGGCTTGAGTCCACGCCAATGGCCGGGATATCGACCGACACCGGCAGCGAGCGCGGCAGTGATAGCCGTGCCGTCGACCCGATAGCACCCGCTGCCGCCAGGGAAGGCTGCGGCGCATGCACCTGGGCACTGATCGCTACACCCACCGTGGCGGCCCCGCCCATGATGAGCAGCACGCCAGCTAGCCCGGCCACGCGGGCCCGAAGGCTTCTCGGCGCCGTGGGCGGGGGAGGGGGAGCGTACCCGCTCTGCGGCCAGGAGACGACCACGCGAAACCCGGCTATGCGCCGCCATCCCGCGTCCTCCAATGCCGTCGTGCCCCCTTCGCACTTCTCCAGGGTGTCCTACTCGCGTAGCCTAATATTCCAATGCTGAACACGCCATTGCCTGTCTGGGCCGTCCATGGGTCTTACCTTTTCGACCCGCCGGCGTTTTCGGCGCCCCGCCGTTGCCTGACCCAAGCAGCGACTGGGCCAGCCGTGCATTTTCCCTTCCGGGGCCTGTTTGTGCTGCCGGGACCGGGAAATAGATTCGCCGCCTGCCGGACCCCTGAGGAGGCTCAATGAAGGTGCGCCCGATCATCGCGGGGACCGTGCTCAGCGTGCGGCTGACCGCCGTCGCCTGCGGCGCCTTGACCATACTCGCCTCCGTCGCCCTCTCGGCTTGCTCGGCGTCTTCGTCCACGACGGTGCCGACCGTTCCCTCCTTTTCCCCCACAGTAACCAGCTCGGCCTCAACGACCGCCGTACCCACCGACACGCCGGCGACCGTCAAGCCGACCACGAGCGCCAGTCCTTCGGCCAGCCCTTCCGCCAGCCCGTCGGCATCGCCGTCGGCCTATGAGTCGCCGACGGCGTCGCCCGTATCTGTGTCGCCGACGCCGAGCCGGTCCGCCAGCCTGTACCCCACCGCCGCTCCGGGTACCGGCGGCGGAGGCACGGCCGGAGTCCAGGACGTCATGCTCTTCGGACTCGGCGGTGCGGCGATCCTCGCCGGTGCCGGAAGCATCGCCTACCGCAGGAAACTCACCAGGAACCGCTGACGCATCTCTTCCCCTTCATCTGTCCAGGGTCGAAACGACACCACACCACTGTGCCCGGGCCCGTGGCGACAAGGCCGCGGTTGATGCTGCCCGTCACCTGTTCCCGCGCTGGCACGTCAGCTGGACGCGGACCATCCTGGCCCCGCCCGGCGTGCCGGCCGCCGCTGGCAGCGCGCGTGCCAGCCAGGATGGCCATCGCGGATCATCGCTGGTGATCATCATCTCCGCGCACCGTTCGGCCTGACGCCGCTCGCTTCGGCCGCCGATCCGCGCCCGGTGCTGGCGGACCCGCTGGGATAGGGTTAGTTTGTCCCAAACGGGGCGAGTCCGGTCACGCCCGTCCGGCGGGGGAGCGACATGAGCGATGCCTGATCATCCGGCGACCCTGCGGGACGTCGCGGCCGCCGCAGGTGTCCACCCGGCTACCGCATCCCGCGCCCTCAACCCAGAAACTCGACTACTGGTCAGCGAGGAGACGGCACGCCGGGTGACCGCGGCCGCAGCGGCACTAGGTTACCGGCCGAATCCGGTCGCGCGGAGCCTGCGGACCCGGCGCTCGCACTCGGTCGGTGTGCTGATCCCCGACCTGAACAACCCGATTTTCCCGCCCATCGTGCGCGGCCTGGAAGACAAGCTGGCCGCCGCGGGCTACGTGGCCCTGCTCGGCAATACCGATGCTGACGCCAGCCGTGGGCGCAGGCTCTTCGAGCAGATGCGCGCGCGTCACGTCGACGGCTTCGTGCTGGCCACGGTGACGCTGCACGACCAGCTGCTGGCCGAGGCCACCGCGGCCGAACTGCCCGTCGTGCTGATGAACCGGATCGCCCAGGATCATAGCTTTCCCTCGGTCTCGGTCGACAACGAGCAGGGATCGCGGATGACGGTCACCCATCTGGCCAGGCTCGGCCATACCCGGATAGCGCACATTGCCGGCCCGCAAGAGGCATCGACCGGCGTCGGGCGGCTGCGCGGATTCAGGGATGGGATGGCGTCCCATGGGCTTGAGGTAGATGAGGACCTGATCGCGTACGCCGGTAAATACACCGTGGAGGAAGGCGCGCGCTGCGGCCGGGAACTGCTCGCCGGGCATAGTGATATCACCGCGGTGGCCGCCGCCAACGACATGCTGGCCGTCGGGTGCTACGCCGCGCTTGAAGAAGCGGGCCGCCAGTGCCCCGACGACATTTCCGTGATCGGCTTCAACGACATGCCGTTCATCGACCGGCTCCGGCCGGCGCTTACCTCGGTGCGCTTTCCGCACTACCAGCTCGGCACCGAGGCGGCCCAGCTGCTGCTCGAGCGCATCAACGGCGGCGGGGGGCCAGTGAAGATCCTCTACCTCGCACCGGAGCTCATCGTCCGCGGGTCCACGGCCGAACCTGTGCCCGTCAGCGCGCCGGTCCCGCTGCGCCGCGTCCCGTCACGCCCGGCTCGAGGAGTCTCACCCGCCTGACCAAACCCCGCTGCGGGATTCCCCAGTACCGTTCGGCGGGATGCTCACGACTGGCCGGGTTTCTACCGCCGCTTACGGGCGAGCGTCAGGCCGTCGCCGATCGGGACCATGACCAGGTCCACGCGGTCGTCAGCGGCGGCGTGGTCGTTGAAATCCCGGATAGCGATCACGGCCGGATTGTCGTTACCCGCGTCGATGACGCGGCCGTGCGAGAACGTGTTGTCGACCATGATCAACCCGCCGGGGCGTACCCGCGGCACGACCTCGCGCCAGTAGTCGAGGTAGCCGTCCTTGTCGGCATCGATGAACGCGAGGTCGAACAGCTCCTCATCAGGCAGCGAGCGCAGCGTGAAGACAGCGGGGCCGAGCCGCAGCTCTATCCGGTCCGCGAGGCCCGCCTTCTCCCAGTACTTCCTGGCTACCGAGGTCCACTCCTCGTTGATGTCGCAGCACACCAGGCTTCCGCCGTCGGCCAGCCCCCTGGCGATGCAGATCGAGGAGTACCCGGTGAAGGTGCCGATCTCGAGGGCGGCCGCGGCGCCGGCGATCTGGGTCAGCAAGGTCATGAGCGTGCCCTGCTCCGGGGCAATCGCCAGGTGAGTCTCGTTCGGGAACAGGTCAGCGGTCTCGTTCGCCAGCTCGCGGAGCACGGCGTCCGGCGGGCTGCTGTGCGCGGTGAGATACGCGTTGAGATGATGGCTGATCTGCTCGGTGCGCAGCGTCATGAGCCCACGCTATAGCCACGACCTTGGTGTCCGCGAGGTCGCCGGGCCAATTAGCTAGATTTCCGATCAGATAGCACCGGATTGTGATGGCGCCACGGCCGGGACCCTCGTAGACCTGAGCTGAGCCAGGTCGGTGGCCCCCGATCAGCTCGCGCTGTGCTCCGTGGTGACCAGCCAGCCCAGCCGGCCGGACATGCTTCGTGCGCAGCTGACGATGGCCTGCACATGGTCAGAGACTTCTCCCCGCCGCCATAGCACCGACCATGGGTAGTACGAGGTCGGCTCGCTCAGCGGTCGCCAGATAGTCCCCGGGAGCGCAGCGATGCAAGAGGATGGCACGCAATACAGGCATCGTCCCTGGGCGACCAGGCCGGCGGCCGCGCGGATGCTCTCCACGGTGCCCTCGTACACGGTGGGGGTGAACCCGGCGGCCCGGCACATCTCGACGGTGAACTGGTTGAATTCCGGGGCTCGGGCCTCTTCGGCGAGCAGCAGCGGCTCCTTGGCCAAGATGGCCACGGGTATGGCGTCCAGCCCGGCGAACCGATGATCGCGCGGGACCAGGACCCCGAGCGGATCGTGGCGGAACAGGTGCGAGGCGACCTGGGGCGGAGCGAGCGCGGCCCGGCCGATTCCGACGTCCAGGCGGCCGTCGGCGAGCTGCTGGTACTGCTCGGGCACGGTGGCTTCGACCTGGGCAATGACCAGGCCGGGATACCGGGCCTGAACCTCGTGCAGGATCTGCGGCATCGAGTCGTAGCTGGAGTCGATGACGCCGACCCGCAGCGTGGGAGAGGCGCAGGCCGCGCTGCGGGCGATCGCAGTGGCCCGGTCCACGTGCGCCAGGATCTGACGCGCCTCGGCCAGGAACGCGATCCCGGCGGCGGTCAGCGCGACGTGGTGGGTGCTGCGCTCCAGCAGCCTGACGCCGAGCTCACGCTCGAGCCGCTGCACCTGCTGGCTCAACGCCGACTGCACGATGTGCTCGCGGGCGGCCGCATGGCCGAAGTGCAGTTCCTCGGCCAGGGTCACGAAATAGCGAAGCTGGCGCAGCTCCATGTCTGTCACCCCTCGCCATCAGGAGGCACCATCCGTGGCGGCGGAGTCCTCTCGAGCATACCTCGCCCACCACAGGAACTCTGCCATCAAGCCTACGTCTGCCCCGGAGTGCCGGGAATATCCAGGCAGCTGGCCGCACGGTAATCGGCGCTGGTGATGAGCTCTGCTCTGGTTGCCTGTTTCCGGCGTCGTGGCGCCGGGATTGACTGACAGTGGTCAGCCGGCGGTGTCCGGCGTTCCTGCCACGGATGAGGGGGTCTCGCCGTGATCCCCGGCCAGAGCATGGACCTGAGCGCGTCGGCGGTGAGCCAGAACGGGTCGGCGCCACGCTGCCGTCACCTTGATGGGCTACAGCCGGTCACGCCCCAGTCGGATATCTGCCGGGACTGCCGGGACCGCGGGGATCACTGGCAGTCGCTGATGATCTGTCTGAGCTGCGGCTGGGTGGCATGTTCTGACGACTCACCCCACCAGCACGCCCAGGCGCACTACCAGGAGACTGACCACCCGCTCGCCTGCGGTCTTGCGCCGGGATCGCGGCGGCGGTGGTGCTATGTCCATCAGCGTCTGGTCTGAACGGTTGTGCCGCGCCCGTACAGCGAGTCACCTAGCTCTCCCAGCGGTACCACCTACCCCCAGGCGACAGGAGTAATTGTGATAGATCAGGAAGTACGACGGGCCGGCTATGACGGCACCGAGCCGTTCCCCGCCAGCGTCCCGACGGCCTGGACGGGGCAGCGCCGAACGCAGGTGGCGGTAACCGGGCTGATCGTGACGGCGCCGTTCGCCGGGCTGGCCGTCGCGGTGGCGATGCTGTGGGGGCATGGCATCGGGCTCGCCGATGTGCTGCTAGCGGTCGGCCTCTACCTGATCACCGGGTTCGGCGTCACGGTTGGCTTCCACCGCCTACTCACGCACCGCAGCTTCACCGCCCCGCGCTGGTTGCGAATCACGCTGGCGATCGCGGGCTCGATGAGCTTCCAGGGCGACGTGACCGGATGGGTCGCGATTCACCGGCGCCACCACGCCTTCACCGACCGCCCAGGTGACCCGCACTCGCCCTACCGGTATGGCACTGGAGCGGGCGCCCAGCTCCGCGGCCTGGTCGACGCCCACGTGGGCTGGCTGTTCCGCGACGACCCGACCCCCGCCGACCGCTACGCCCCGGACATGCTCGCCGACCCCGCGATGACCCGGGTCGCCCGCGCCTTCCCCGCCCTGTGCGCCGTCTCGCTGATCCTGCCGTTCGCCGCCGGCTGGGCCATCGGCGGTAACCTAGAAGCGGCCTGGATCGCCCTGCTGTGGGCCGGGCTGGTCCGCGTGCTGCTGCTCCACCACGTCACCTGGAGCGTGAACTCGCTGTGCCACATGATCGGCACGCGACCGCATCCGAACCGCCGTTTCGACCGGTCGACCGACCTGTGGCCGCTTGCGCTGATCTCGTTTGGTGAGAGCTGGCATAACGGGCACCACGCCGCACCCAGCTGCGCCCGGCACGGCAGCTGCCCGCACCAGATCGACCTCTCGGCTGGCCTGATCCGGATCTTCGAACGCCTCGGCTGGGCCACCGGCGTCCACTGGCCGGCCCCGCAAGGCGCCAGCGATCATGGGTCCATCGGCGCCGTGGTCCCGCCGTCACTAGCGGCGGAAGAAGCAAGTATCCCCTGATGCCCCGGGAAACGCGCATTATGTTTCCGTATAAAGCTAATGGCGGCCTCATTCCCGGCAAATGATCTGCTGCGGACCGGAAACGCCGGATAAGACATCGTCGCGGTGAAAGATCATTTAGCGCACTCGGATCGTAACCAACCAAGCCAGCACATAGGGCGAGATAGCGGGACCAGTGGGGCTATGCTGGGTTGCAGGTGCCGTGGGCGTGAGACGCAAGTTGCCTGCAGTCACCACAGGGGTGCACGGGGAGTAATCACTCAACTACATAGTTGAGTGGAAACTGAGACGAATATTGCCAATGGGGTGGCAGGCCGATGCCGGTGCGGACAATATTGCTTCGGACGTCCGCAGCTGCCACATATTTTCTGTGCCGCCGGCCCATCGTCCTATTAACGGCGACGATCCTACCGCTCGCGACGGGAGGGCCGTCTTTAACGCAAGGCACTTCCAAGGGAGGAATGGCGGGACATGATTCCCCCGGCTGATCGCGCGTCATCGGGCAAGTGCGACGCCGATCCGCATTGCGCGCACGTGCCGTGCTTTCAGGTCCAGCTGGAGGCCTCGCGCCCGCGGAAGGCTCACCGGCAGTCAAATGCCTGCGCCTACCACGTCGCCGACGTCATCGAGGCGCAGCGTGCCTGGGCCGCGAGTCATGGCCTGGTCGACGGGGAGCTGACCATACTGGCCATCGAGCCGGCCGCCGGCGGACGCCAGCCCGGAGGGCTCGCGGGCCCGGGCGCATCCGGTCGATCCGACCTGGGCGGTTTCGCCTTCAGCACCATCCCGCTCACGTCGGCGCACCGCCCTGACCCGCAGGCCTCGGTCGGCTCGAACATTACGCCCGCCGAGCCGGAAAGCTAGCGCCGCGGGCTCAGTCCAGGCGGGACACGCGGTGACGCAGCGCGCGGGCGAACTCGGCCGCGAACGAAGCGGCGTCAGGCTGTTCCAGGCGGGCGAAGCAAATGCGGACACCTGGCGCAGCGGCGATGCGGAACCGCTGCCCCGGGGCCACCGCCCAGCCCGCCGCGGCCAGCGAGGAGGCGACGCCTTCTTCGTCGGAGACCGGCACCCAGCAGGTGAATCCCGATCGGCCGCTGGCCGTGATGCCGTGGCGGTGCAGTGCCGACCGCAACGCCTCGCGACGCCCGGTGTATATGTCCGCAGCGGTCCTGAGCTGGGCGGTGACCGACGGGTCCGCCCAGAGGTCCGCGACCATCTCCTGCAGCTGGTAGCTCACCCACCCGGTGCCCAGCGCCTGCCGCCCCGCCACCCGCGTGATCGTCGCCTCGTCGCCGGCCAGTACCGCGAGTCGCAGATCAGGGCCGAGCGACTTGGACACCGAGCGCATGACGACCCAGCGGTCCGGACCCTTCACCCCGTTCGGACCCGTCATCCCGTTCGGACCCGTCACCCCCTTCGACCCGGCCAGGCCCGCGCACGCGGAGAAGGCGGGCACGCCCGCCACCGGCCCGGCGTGATCGTCTTCGATGACCCCGACGGACGGGTACCGCCGCAGGACGGCACCGATCTCCGCGGCCCGGTCGGCGTCCCACGCGGCGCCGGTAGCGGCCTGGGCCCGCGGTGTGACGATCACCGCGCCCGCGCCGCGGGTGAGCGCGGTCGCCAGCTCCGCGGGTCTGATGCCCAGGTCATCGACCGGAACCGGGACCACGGCGTAGCCCATCGCCGCCAACAGGTCAAAGGTGACGGCGTGGCCCGGGTCCTCGACGATCACCCGGTCGGACGGCGTCAGCCAGGTCGCGAGGACCCGTTCGATGCCGTCCAGCGCACCGCCGGTCACCGTGAGGCTGGCCGTGTCGATGCCGTCGGCCGCCAGCTGGCCGGCGGCTAGGCGGTGCAGCTGCGGCGCGATCGGCGCCTCGGCGTACATCCGGGTGGACCGCCTGGCCGGGCGGGCCGGCAACAGAGGGAGGAGTTCCGGGTCAGGGCCGCCGGTGACCAGGTCCCTGGTGCCGGCCGGCGCGCGCAGGAACACGCGCGAGCTGACCGGGGGAGCCGCGCGGATCCGGGTGCCGGCCCGGCCCGTGCCGGTGGTGATGCCGCGCCGCCGCAGCTCGCTGTAGGCTGCCGCCACCGTGGTCGGGCTGATGCCGAGCTGGCCGGCCAGCTCGCGGACCGGCGGAAGCTGTTCTCCGGGAGTCAGCTGCCCGCTGCGGACGCCTGACTCCACGCTGGCCGATATCTCCTTGGCGGTCCGGCCCTGGGGACGATATCGTACCAGTATGTTCACAAAATGTACTGTAACATTTATCCGGAGCCAGGGGTGACCGAGCCGTTCTCTGCCGAATCCCGGCTCATCCACGCGGGTACCGAACGCGTGGCCGGCCAGCCGGCCACCCCGCCTCTCGTCCCGGCCAGCATCTATGTCTCGCGGGGGGAGCCGCGGTTGGGCCGGGGCTACGGGCGGGAATCCAACCCCGGCTGGGAGGCTCTTGAGCAGGCGCTCGGCGTCTTGGAGGACGCGGAGGCGGTTGTCTTCGCCTCGGGCCAGGCCGCCTCGATGGCGCTGATGCTCGCCCTGGCGGAGGGACGTAAAAGTATCGTCTTGCCCTCCGACGGCTACTTCGGTGCGCGGGTGCTGGCGGACAAGCTGCGACCGCACGGAGCGGTTCCCGTTCACGCGGACCTGCAGGACCTGGCGGCCGTTGAGCGCGCGCTGATGGCCGGGCCGGCCCTGCTGTGGACCGAGACGCCCACGAACCCGCTGCTCCGCGTGGCCGACCTGGCCCGGCTCGCCGAGCTCGCGGCCGCGGCGCATGCCCCGATGGTGACGGACAACACCGTCGCCACCGGACTGCTCCAGCGGCCGCTGGACTTCGGCGCGACGGCTTCGCTGTACTCGCTGACCAAGTCGATTTCCGGGCATTCCGACGTGATCCTCGGCGCGGTCGTTAGCCGGGATCGTGACCTGCTGGCCACACTCCGGGCCTGGCGGTCGAGCGGCGGCGGCGTTCCCGGCCCGTTCGAGGCCTGGCTGGCGCTGCGCGGGCTGAAGACGCTGCCGCTGCGGATCGCGCGCCAGTCGCAAAGCGCACTCGCCATCGCCCGGCACCTGGCGGAACATCCCCAGGTGGCCGCGGTCCACTATCCGGGCGTCGAGCCGTCCACCCTTGGCGTAGCCCGCCGCCAGACGCCAGGCGGCTTCGGTCCCTTGCTGTCGTTCGTGATCGCCCCGTGCGGAACCGCCCAGGACCCTGGGCAGGCCGCCGACCAGGTGGCCGCCGACCAGGTGGTGCAGAGCTCGCGCCTGATCCTGCCCGCGACCAGCTTCGGCGGCGTCGAGTCGAGCTGGGAACGGCGGGCCAGGTGGCCGGGCGAGACGGCGCCGGACGGCCTTATCCGGCTATCGGTCGGCCTAGAGCCGGCCGCGGACCTGATGACCGACATCGACGCCGCCCTCGAGACCCTGAAGACCTTGAAGACCCTCGAGACGCCAGAAACGCCA
>Ga0182030_10020907_pt1 | contig 12305 bp, 12 predicted proteins | sample 812S3MmetaG_FD_121299 | JGI IMG/M metagenome (GOLD analysis project Ga0182030, IMG submission 121299) | Permafrost microbial communities from Stordalen Mire, Sweden - 812S3M metaG (Illumina Assembly) | ecosystem: Environmental > Terrestrial > Soil > Wetlands > Permafrost | place: Sweden...
ATGCCCACCCGCGGCTCGCCATTGGCTTCGTGCTGCGCCACCGAGTCCATCGCCTCGTAGTAATCGCTGCCCAGAATCACCGTCCGGTTCAGCGTCGTGCCTTCACCGATCAGCGTCCGCAACCCCACGATGGTGTTGCTGATCCGCGCGCGGTTGATGATACACCCGTCCGAAATCAGCGCGTGGTCGATCACCGCCCCGTTGATCTTCGAGCCCGGCAGGTAGCGCGGACGCGAAAAAATCGGCGCGTTCATGTCAAAGAAATTGAACCGCGGCAGTTCCGTCACCAAGTCCAGGTTCGCCTCGAAAAACGAGCGGATGGTGCCGATGTCCTCCCAATATCCATGGAACACATACGAGAACACCCGGTGCGTGTTGATGGCGTGCGGAATGATGTGCTTGCCGAAATCCGAGAGCGGGTTGTCCAGCAGGTCGCGAATGATGTTGCGGTTGAAAATATAGATGCCCATGGATGCCAGGAATGAATCCTTCGTGTCCTTCATGCCCGCCTGCGCCGCCATCTTGGGCGTGACCCGCAACGAATCCAGCAGCGCCTCTTCCGTGGGCTTCTCCACAAACCGCGTGATGCGCCGGTCGTCGCTCGTTTGCAGGATGCCGCAGGCCTTCGCCTCGGCGCGCCCCACCGGCACGGCCGAAATCGTGATGTCCGCCCCCGTGTCCCGGTGCTGCTCGATCATCTCCTCGAAATCCATCCGGTACAACTGGTCGCCGCTCAGGATGATCAGGTAGTCAAAATCGTGGTTCATGAAATGAACCAGGTTTTTGCGCACCGCGTCCGCCGTGCCTTCATACCACGACGTGTTGTTGAACGTCTGCTGCGCGGCCAGGATTTCCACAAAGCCCGCCGAAAACTGGTCGAACTTGTAGGTCCGCGAAATGTGGCTGTGCAGCGACGTGGAATTGAACTGCGTGAGCACGTAGATCCGGCGAAAACGCGAATTGATGCAGTTCGAGATCGGAATGTCCACGATGCGATATTTGCCCGCCAGCGGCACCGCGGGCTTGGCGCGGTCCTTGGTCAGGGGAAACAGGCGCGTGCCCTGTCCGCCGCCCATGATCACACAGAGCACTTTGCTGATATTGAGAGTTTGCCGGCCCGTTTGTGACATAAAGATAGATTTTGTGTCGAAACATTAGCGCGGACGGCGAGGGCGGGCAAGCCGCAGTTTGCTCCCGATCAAAAAAATTCCGCCGCCGGGCAGAGCCACTGGTTCCGGAGGAACAATCGAAAAACTCGCGGCAGGCGCGCTGTCGAAAGCGCCAGCGCCGTCCAAGATGTGAACGGACTTGCCGGGCGCGTCGAAATTGCGAGAAACGTCATGGCCTGCGGCGGGAAGCGGAGCGCCACGCCGCTTTCGGGCGGGCGATGGTGGTCCAAAGCTCGCGGCTTGCGCGTGCGTGCGAAAGCGCCGTCGCCGCTGGCGCTTTGCCGGCGCAGTCCAAGACGCTAATGGCCTTCCCGTGCCCGTGGTAATTGTGCGGATCGTCGTTCCGCCGGCTCGTTCAAAAACTGAGATGCGCCCCCCGGGCGGGCGATTCGCCAAAACTGTTTTGCCCGGACTGACCCCTCTGTTATTCTCCGGGGATGATGCGCCATTTCTTTTTGCTCGGCTGCCTCGCAGTGACCTGGCCCGCGGCTGGAGCGGAACTGCAATTCAGCTTTGGCGAACTCGCCGCCAACGGCTCGCTCACGAACTTCCACGCCGAAGTCTTCGGCGGCGGCGGACCGGCCGCCTGGAAAATCCTCCCCGGCGAGGCGCCCTCCGGCTTCACCTCCTTCGCCGACCCTTCCAAGAATTCCGGCGGCGGCAGCGTGCTGGCCCAAACCAGCCAGGACCCCACCGATGAACGCTTCCCCCTGTACATTTACGACGGCGATAAATTCCGCAATTTCCGGTTCACCACCCAGTTCAAGCTCGTCAGCGGCGGCGCCGAACAAATGGCCGGCGTCGTCTTCCGCTTCCAGAACACCTCCAATTTCTACGTCGCCCGCGTCAGCGGCCTCGGCAAAAACATCCGCTTTTACAAGGTCGTCAACGGCGTCCGCTCCGAACCCATCGGCCCCGGCTGCAGCCTCGTCCCCGGGACTTGGCATCAACTCAGCGTGCAGTGCGACGGCAACCAGATCGGCATTGGGCTCGACGGCCGCCTGGTCATGCCCATGCTCGGCGACAATACCTTTGCCGAGGGCAAAATTGGTTTCTGGACAAAATCCGACGCCGTCTCCTATTTCGCCAATGCCGTCGTGGATTACACCCCCATCATGCCGGCCGCCCAGGCGCTCGTGAACACCGTCCTCCGCCAGCAACCGCGCATCCTCGGCCTGCGCATCTATACCCTCGCCGCCAATAACACCAACACCACCACGATCCTCGCCAGCAAGGACCTCGCCGAACGCGGCCAGCCCGGCACCGACGCCGAACTCGCCGCCATCCGCGACGGCACCGTGTCCTTCGGACGCGACCACGGCACCGTGCTCATCACCCTGCCGCTGCACGACCGCAATGGCGACAACATCGCAGCCGTTCGCTTCAAGCTGAAATCGTTTTTGGGTGAAACGCAGGACAATGCCGTCAACCGCGCCCGGATCCTCTTGAACCTGATGCAGCAGTCCGGCTCGTCCGCCGAGGATCTGGCGCGGTAAAGTCGGTTGCAAAGCAACCAGGAGCGCGACCTTCAGGTCGCTTCACCGTGGAGCGTGACGAAAACGCGCGGACAATTCGGGTGCACCGTTCGGTGGCCGCGTTCAAGCGCCATGAATGACGCGCTCCATCACGCGAGCACGCCTGCCCAGATTTTCGGCGCCGAGCATAACCGGAGGCTTCCGGCCACGTGGCCTACTTTGCGGGCGCCGGGACCGCTATGGGCTGGGGCTGGGGCAGCCGCACCTGCGGCACGTCCCCGGGTTTGGGCCGCCGTATGCCCCCCACCACCGCCACTTCGCCGTCGCCGTTCACCGACAGGTGGGGACGCGAATTGAAGTTATCGTACGTGTCGCGCGACGCGACGGTCCCGCTGGAATTCACCACCACATAGCTGAACGATTGGGCGCCCGTCTGCCAGATCACGTGCAGCCGGTTTGCCGGATCCACTTGTTCCTCCGGCACGCTGAACGAGACCAGCGGGCCCAGCGGAGTCACCTTGAAAACCTGCGACCCGTCACCCGAGGTCACCTCCGCGTACAGCCGCAACTGTTCCCGCAGATAATTCGCCTTCAGCAGCGTGTACCGGCGCGATTCCGGCGGCGTGTTCGATACCATCATCATCCCAAAATCCTGCGACCACAGCTCGGCGCCATTCATCACGTCCAAATGCACCGGCGAGCTGTTCACCGTCAGCCCCCATTCCTTGATGCGCATGGTGGCGATGACTTTGTAGCGGGCCGGCCGGCCCATCTGAAAATAAGGCTCCAAATCCACATGCTTGGTGGCCATCTGTGACGAGGCCAAATCGAACGGTTCCACCACCGGCACGTCCCCGTTTTTCATCACCACAAAATTGTCCTCCGACTCCACGCTGAAGGTCAGCCAGTCCGGCGTGGCCCCCAGGTGCAGCTCCTGCCCGGAACGATTGGTGATTTTCACCGCCACCCGCATGGTCTCGCCGGGCAAAAACTGGTCCTGGTCCAGCACCACTTCCAGGCTTACCTGGGCCGACGCGCCGAAGCACGCCAGCAGCGCCAGGACGAATACAAACAGGGTCTTCATTTATGGTTGGAGGTTAAACAGTCTGGAATCGGAGGCAACTGCAAAAGGGCATCCCGTCGTCAGGGCGCAATCGTCACGCTCACCGGCGCCGACACCGCCGTCGCCCCTGCCTGCGTGGCCCGCGCCGTCAACGCGTAAGTGCCCGCCGGCGCATTGCTCCAGACCAGCTCGGCCGGCGAAAAACCCGCCGGGACGATGATCATCGGCTGCGGCCTGGTCGACTGCGGGTCCGGCCGCACCGCGTCGTGCCACACGCCCTTTTCCGTCCCCAACCGCTTCGTGCCCGAGAAAAATTCCACCGCCACCGTGTCGCCCTTCTTCGCCGGCACCGTCGGTGAGACCCGCGCGAATAGATGAAGCGTTGCCGGCGCCGGTGCCCTCGTCGTCATCCGCGGCACCCACAGTTGCACGGTCAACTGGTTCGCCGCGCCCGGCTTCCCCGGCGGGAATAACATTTGCGCCCGGCTGCTCCCGGCGGTCAGGCCGCCGAGCAGGGCTAAAATCAGCAAAGTTTTCACACGCATTGGACAGTCCCCCAATCGTCTCTGTTCAAGCCCGCGGCCCCACTGCGCCTGGCCCGGATATTCCATGGTCAAATCTGTAGCGCAGACTTCCAAGTCTGCTGTATCGCGGGTTTCCAAACCCGCAGGCCATCTCTATTCCCAACGCCCTCGACCTTGCCAAACCCTGCCGATTTGGAAATCGGCGATACAGCAGGTTGGGAAACCTGCGCTACAGCGGTTCTGCCCGCGTCGGCCCAAGCCACTACGAAATATCCGGGCTACACATCAATACCGTAAGCCTTGATCTTGTTGTAAAGCGTCTGCCGGCCGATGCCCAACCGCTTCGCCGTCTCCAGCTTGTTGCCCCCGGTTTCCTTGAGCATCTGGATGATCGCGTTGCGCTCCACCCCCTCCAGCAGCGTGAAACTCGTGTCGTGGCCCTCGGTGGGCACAAACTTGATGTCGCTGATGGACAGGTCCGTCACGTTCACTTCCGGCCCTTCCGATAGCAACACCGCCCGCTGGATTTCGTTCTGCAACTGGCGCACGTTGCCCGGCCAGTCAAAGCTCGTCAGCCGTTCCACCGCCTGCGTGGTGAAGCCGCGCAGCGTGCGGTTGGCCTGCGCCGCAAACCGCTTCAAAAACGCGTTCGCCAGCGGCATGATGTCGTCCCGCCGTTCCCGCAGCGGCGGCAGGTAAACCGAAATCGTGCTGATGCGGTAAAACAGGTCCTCGCGCATCTTCCCGTCCCGGATGGCCTCTTCGGGCTTGCGGTTCGTCGCGGCAATGATCCGGCAATTGATCTTGTAGCTCGTCGTGTCCCCCACCGGCCGCACTTCCTGGTCCTGCAGCACCCGCAGCAGCTTGCTCTGCGTGTCAATCGGCATTTCCGAAATCTCGTCCAAAAACAGCGTGCCGCCCTCCGCCTGCCGGAACAGCCCCTGCCGGTCCGTGTTCGCCCCCGTGAACGCCCCCTTCTTCGACCCAAACAGCTCGCTCTCGATCAATTCCCGCGGCAGCGCCGCGCAATTGATCTTGATGATCCGGTTCTTCGCCCGCAGGCTCAACGAGTGGATCAGGTCCGCAATCACTTCCTTGCCCGACCCGCTCTCACCGGTGATCAGCAGCGTCACATCCGTCGGCGCCACCCGCTCAATCGTGCGCACCACCGACTGCAGCGCCGCGCTCTGGAATATCGGCGCCGATCCGCCACTCATCGTCGATAGCGCACGCCGCAGGGAATTGTTCTCCTCCTTCTGCTGCCGGTTCTCGATCGCCCGGTCAATCGTCACCTGCAACGCCTGCGTGTCAAAGGGCTTGTTGATGAAATGATACGCCCCGCGCTTCGTCGCCTGCACCGCCGCCTCAAACGTCGCCTCCCCCGTCAGCACAATCACCTCGGTATCCGGCCACGTTTTCTTGATCTGCGGCAGCAGGTCCAGCCCGTTCGCGTCCGGCAACTTCAAGTCCAGCAGGACCACGTCCGGCGGATCCTGCGCGTAGAATTTTTGCAGCGCCGCCGCGTCTTCAGCCAGCGTCACCGTGTAATCGTCCTCGAGAATGGACTTGAGCATGGCGCGCAAGTCCGCCTCGTCGTCCACGATTAATATTTTACCTTTCATTGTCTTATAGGTTTAGCACAGGCTGTTATAAACTGCTCAAAAATCGCCCGATACCGCGCATGCCGCTCCACCAGCCGCTCGGGATGAAACTGCACGCTCAACAAAAACGGCAGCAATCCCGAACATTCTGACTTCAACTCCATGGCCTCCACAATCCCGTCACTGCTCCGAGCGGTGGCGGCAAATGGTTCCGCCGGCTCGAACACCGCCTGGTGGTGCGTACTGTTCACGCCCAATACAGGTGCCTTACAGATTTTGGACACTAATGAGCCGGGTGTCAACGCCGCTTCGTGCACCACTTCCAGCGGTTTGTCCAGCCGGCAATGGTTCAGCGCCCCCGGCAATTGCTGCGCAATATCCACCAGCAGCTGTCCCCCAAAGGCGATATTCAGCATCTGGTGCCCCCGGCAGATCGCCAGCACCGGCCGCTTTTGCCGGAAAATTTCCTCGATCAACAACAGCTCCCGCAGGTCCCGCGCCCCCCCGTCTGGCGTCTGCTCCACCGTTTGCATCAGCTTGCGCGACGGCGACTCCTCGTAGAGCGCCGGATTGATGTCGTCGCCCCCGGTCAGCAACACCCCGTCCGTCCGCCGCACCGCCTCGGCCAGCACTGCCTGATCCGTCGTCGTCGGCGCCGACACCGGGATGCCCCCCGCCTCCAAAATCGCCGCGTTGTACCGTAACGAAAGACTGGTGGACAAATCGTGGAACTCCACGCCGCTCTTCTCGATGCTTGGCGAAACTAAAATCAGTGGTGGCCTGCCCATGTGCGGAATGTAGTTTTAATCCACCCAAATGTCATTGCAAAAGCGAATCCCCCGCCGAAATTCGCCGCCAAAACTTGCGCTTGTCTAACCGGCCCCACCGGGTAGCCTGTTGCCCTTCGAACGATCTCATGAAAACCCTGACCAAAGTGTTCTGGCTGTACGGACGTTCCGGAGCCGGCAAAACCACCCTCGCCCTGCGATTGCGTGACGGCCTCGCCACCCGCAAAATCCCCGTCGTCTGTCTCGACGGCGACGATCTCCGTTCCACCCTCTGCTCCGACCTCGGGTTCAAGTCCGAGGCCCGCCTCGAAAACCATCGCCGCATCGCCGAAATCGCCCGGCTCCTCACCGAACAGGGCCTTAACGTGGTCGTCTCCACCATGGCCCCCGAACACCAGCAGCGCGACCTCGTGGCCAAAATCCTCGGCGACCGCCTCATCTGGTTCTACATCCACGCCCCCCTCGATGTCTGCATGGCCCGCGATCCCAAGGGCCTCTACAAGCGCGCCCTCCAGGGCCAGGTCAATCAGTTGATCAATTACCCCTTCGATGTCCCGCGCCCCCAGGAACGCGAAAACTACATCAACACCATCGCCTTGGGGGTCGAAGACTGTTACCAGGAAATTCTCGAGGCCGTCAAAAGCCGCCTCTGCGATTATTCCATCTGAAATCGTCCCCTCACTTCACGTGATAGCCGGTCCTTTTGAAGTCCCGCCGGATCCGCCCCAGCGTCAACACGATGATCTCCAGCAGGACGAAACGGCTGAGCGTGTTCCACACAAACACAAACGCGGACCGGTAATCCGAGTCGCCGTCATACTGCACCGTCGGCGCCACCAGCGATGAAGCCGCCACAAACAGGGTCGCCCACCGCGTGTTCACCACCAGCGCCACCAGCGCGCACGGCAGCGCATAAAACAGAATGAACATCAAATGCGGATTGGCGTGGAGCTGCACAAACTCCACCAGTCCCAGCAGCGCCGTGGCCGCCAGCAGTGTAAGCTGGTTGCTTTTCAAGTCTTTCACCAGGGATAGCTTCTCGTCCACCGCGCCCGACGGCGGATTCACCACCCAGTCTTTGAGCAGCCGATACACCCGCAGCCACGCGATCGGCAGAAATTCAAAGCCCGCCCGCACCAGCGAATCAAAAACCGTCAGCGCCCGCCCCATCGCGTTGTGATACGCATATTCCACCGGCCCCGGCCCCGCGCCGTCACCCCTTGCCCCGTGCTTCAGCCAGTCCGCCTGCAACCGCTCCCAGTGGCGGCGATACCGTTCCAGCTTCCTGGCCACCGCCGGCGACGCCAGCTCGTGGTCGTATTTCTGCCGCTCGATAATGCCGCGCCGCAAATACGCATGGTGCGGCGCCTTGAAGATCGCCGACAAGTCGGCCTGGTTCAGCCGCAGCATCCGCTCGTCGTACTCCACCCCCAGAAACGCGCTGAGGTCGCGGCACGTCTTTTCCGTGTGCTCCACCAGATCCGCGTAATCCACCCGCAGCAGCCGCGCCCCCGCCTTATCAATGGCCGCCGCCTGCCGGATCGCCTGCTCCTGGTGATAAATCATCCGGCTCAACATCCCCCTCTTCCCAAAAAAACGCGAGGTCTGCCCCGCCTTTAAGATGCTTCGATACACCTCCCCCGGCTGGCGCCACACCAAGATGAAAAAGGCCTGCGGATAACGCGCGTGCAATTGCCCCAGCCGGTCGCAATAAAACGGTGACTTTTCCCCGCTCACCGCCGCCCCCTTCTGCTCGCCAAACGCCCGGTACAAATCCAGCGGCGCCCGGATTTTCTTCAACTCCGCAACCGCGTCGCCCGCCAAGAGTTGATGCCGCGACAGCGCTTGGTTGTAAAATTCCATCCTCTCCGCCCAGTTGTTCCGGAAGCGCGCCTCCAACAGCGGGCGCGGAAAATTCCAGACGTCACACTCGTACATCAGCGCCAGCTTCGGATTCTGGTTCAGGATGGAGCACAGCAGGGACGTGCCGGAACGAAACACGCCCACAACGAATACTGGGTTGCTGCTAACCATGCGCTTAAGGTTTGCTATGAAATACCGGTCTAAAGTCCGGGCTACCGGATGGTTATGAAATCTCGGGGCTAAACCTTCGCCTCGGGAAATCGCTCGCGAATCATGCGCCGCAATGCAACTTCGTCGGCCGGCTGATAGCGGCGCCGCGTGATCAGCCGCTGCACCGCGTCCAGCAGCTCCAACCAGTCATCCAGCGGCGGATTCTCCACCGCCTGCCACACGTCAAAGCGCTTCGCCCGGTGAAAAAATCTCCACTCGCCGCCCACGTGCCGCACGTAAACCTGCAGCTTGTCCCCGTCCTCGGTCACGCGTTTCCAACTGATTTCAGCTTTGGCCATGGGAAAAAATGATTGTCGAATTGTTCCTCAGACCTGCGCGGCCTCTGCCTCCGGCAAATTCACGCCGGCCACCGCCATGGCGGCGATGCCTTCCTCCCGCCCGACAAAACCCATGAGTTCGTTCGTTGTCGCCTTCACCCCCACCTGCTTCACCGACACGCCCAGCGCCGCCGCGATGTTCTTCTTCATGTCCGCGATGTGCGGGTAAATCTTCGGCGCCTGCGCCACCACCGTGGCGTCCACGTTCACGATCCGGCCCCCGCGCTTCGCGGTCTGCGCCGCCGCCGCCTCCAGAAAAATCCGGCTCGCCGCGCCGCGCCAGCGCGGGTCCGTGTTCGGAAAAAAATGCCCGATGTCCTCCTCGCCCAAGGCCCCCAGGATGGCGTCGCAAATCGCATGCATCAGCGCATCGGCGTCCGAATGCCCCTCCAGCCCCTTCGGATGCGGAATCTCCACCCCCCCGAGCACCAGCTTGCGCCCGGCGGCAAGTTGATGCACATCATAGCCGATGCCAACATGAACCATTCGCGGATTGTAGAAACGTTCCGCCCCGCCACCAAGTTATTTTCGCGACCGGCATTCTCACGCCGATCTCCAAAATGAAAAAAGAGCCGGAGAACGCAGTCCGACTCTTGGGGGATTTTGGTGCTTGAGCAGAAGCACCGGTGAGATTATTCGGTCGAGTGTGCCGTTTCTTCCTTCCCGCTCAGGGCGGTTTCGTTGTAATGCGTCTCGGCCAGTTGGGTCAGCTTTTCATCCGCCGTCTTCTCCTGATCGAGCACCTCGTCAATAAATTCCGCCACGTCGTCCCGGTGCAGGTGCCGTGCCCACTCCCGCAGGCTCCCGTAGGACGCGATCTCGTAATGCTCCGCCTTCTGGCCCGCATAAACCAGCGCCGCATTGATGGTCGGGGACTTCTTGTTTTCGGAAATGATTTCCTCCGCCTCCTTGATGATGCCTACGATCGCCGGACACTTCTTGCTCCGGGGCTTCTCCCCAAACTGTTCGAAAATCTCCTCCAGCTTTTGGACGTGCCCTTCCGTCTCCGTCAGGTGCTTCTCAAAAGCCTCGCGCAAATCATTGTCCGTCGCCGCTTTCGCCATCTTGGGCAGCGCCTTCACCAGCTGGTTCTCCGCATAGTACATATCCGCCAGTGAGTCCAAAAACAGATCTTCCAAATTCTTGATACTCATAAAAATCTCCTTTCGTTTTAGCCTTGTTCCCGTGCCTCTGTCTGGCGGGTATTCAGCAACGAATGTGCCATGAAGCCCGCACCGCGAAAAAGAGCCGCTTTGGCGAGGATTGCCGCGGAAAATTGCGTTTTGACTCGGAACTGCGTTTGCATTCTGCAAATTCAATGGCCCGCCTTGTGCGATTTGCACAGTGTTGGGGATACAGAAGCTGGATTACATGAAACAGGACAAGCCGACTTGGTTTCTTCCAAAGCCCATGGCTGAGTACGAAATCTGGGTGATCGACGAACCTGATTCAAATTTTGGATTATTTATTGACCGGACGACAGGAGAATGGTTTGTAACGGACAGCGGCTAAATAACCTTAAACAAACCGACGCTGCAACCATCCAATCAATCCAGAATTAGTTCGCGAAAATTCGCGAAATTCGCGTCAAACTCTTCCTTTTTTAATTTGTGTCCATCTGTGTTCATCTGTGGTTGAACTGAATCGTTCGGCTCAATTTGAATGCTTCTTGACCAATTCCACCGGCAATCCGCCCTGGCCGTCCGGCAGCGTGAAGAAAAATGCCGCCCCCTTCCCCAGCTCGCTGCGGGCCCACACTTCCCCGCCATGCGCCTGGACAATGTGTTTCACAATCGAAAGCCCCAGCCCCGTGCCGCCCTGGTCCCGCGACCGCGCCTTGTCCACCCGGTAAAACCGCTCAAACACCCGGTCCAGCGATTCCGCCGGTATCCCCGGCCCGTCGTCCTGCACACAAATCTGAAACCGGCCATCGTCCAGCTTCCGCCCGTTCACCGTGACCGTGCCATTCGCCCGTCCGTACTTGATCGCATTGTCCACCAGATTCGCAAACACCTGCTCCAGCCGGTTCGCATCCGCCCGGACCGGCAGCAGCGGCAGCTCGTTCGTCAGCTTCACCCGCTTGTCCTCCGCCTTGCCCCGCAGGTCCCCCAGCACTTTCTCCATCACCGCCCGCAAATCCATCGGCTGCAAATTCAATTTCATCCGCCCCGATTCCAGCGCCGAGATCGTCAGCAAATCCTGGATCAGCAGGTCCAGCCGGTTCGCGTTCCGCTCGATGATCTTCAGGAATCGCTCCGCCACCTCCGGGTTGTTCCGCGCCCCGTCCAGCAGCGTCTCCACGTAACCCTTGATCAGGGACAGCGGCGTCCGCAGCTCGTGGCTCACGTTGGCCACGAATTCCTCCCGCGTCCGCTCCAGTTGCTTCAGCCGCGTCAAATCGTGAAACACCAGGATCATCCCCTCCCGCTCGCCCGCCGAATTCGAAATCACTGCCGCGTTCACCCGCAGCCAGCGCTCCGACAAGTCCGGCAGCTTCACCTCGTAGTCGAACACCTGCCCCTCCGCCTGCACCCGTTGCACCAACTCGTCCAGCTCGTGCAACCGCAGCGCCTCCAATATCGTCTTGCCCCGCAACTCCACTTTCAGCCCGAACAGATTCTTGAACGCCCGGTTGGCCAGGTAGATCTTCTGCCCCCGGTCCAGCAGCAGCAAGCCCTCGATCATCGAATTGAACAGCACCTGCTGCTGCGCCTTCGCATCCACGCTCGTCTGCTGCTGCCGCCGTAGGGACACCTCGATCTCCGCCGACCGCTGCCGCTCCAGCTCCGCAAACTTCCGCCGCCACCACCAGAACTGCAGCGCCGCCAGCGCCAGCAGGATAATTATGAAAGCTTCAAGCCACACGGGTATGATTCAGTTGATTTCGTGAGTATGAGATGCACACATTGAACCCCGGAACCACCCCGCGTTCGATACCGTCGAGACGCTGGGGGCGTTTCTCCCTCTCCGCGTCGGCGGAGTCGGCGGAGCCGATGGGGAGAGGGCCGGGGTGAGGTGCTCGTCCATCCAGCTTCGGGTTCATGGGCAGGGCGGGCGCTAAACCATCTGGCATCCGCGGCGCATCCATCCCGGCTCATTCGATAAACCGGTAGCCCACCCCCCGCACCGTGTCCAGATGCGTCGCCGCCGGCCCCAGCTTTTCCCGCAGCCGCCGCATGTGCGTGTCCACGGTCCGCGTGTCAATCAGGCTGTCGTACTCCCACACGTCCCGCAGCAACTGGTCGCGCGACTGCACCCGCCCCGACCGCTGCGC
>Ga0182030_10020908_pt1 | contig 12305 bp, 9 predicted proteins | sample 812S3MmetaG_FD_121299 | JGI IMG/M metagenome (GOLD analysis project Ga0182030, IMG submission 121299) | Permafrost microbial communities from Stordalen Mire, Sweden - 812S3M metaG (Illumina Assembly) | ecosystem: Environmental > Terrestrial > Soil > Wetlands > Permafrost | place: Sweden...
CGCCGATGTATGTCGCTCGCGGCGTGGGAAACTTCTATCTACCCACCATGCTGGGCGGCGGCCCGAAGCCGGCCATCGACGATTTCCGCAAGGCGATTCAACTCGATCCCAGCGACGCGGAAGCGTATCTGTGGTTGGGCGTCGCTTTGCGCAAAGACAACCACGACGACGAAGCTCGCAAGGCCTTCGAGAAATCGCTGGCGCTCGATCCCCGGCGCGTGTGGACCAGGCAGCAGTTGGAGAAGACGCCGGCGAAGTAAAGGGCCGATAGCCGCGGCGCACTCCGCGGCGAAGTAGAGGGCCGATACCGCACTGGCACGCGGGGGCTCTAATTTCATGGACATGGGGGCTTGAATTCACTCAGGCGCCAGTGGTACTATCCGTAGTATCACTGAGGATACCCGGTGCCAACCACGGATAGACGATGGCAGAACTCAGCAAGATCAAGAAGCGCATCCGGGAGTTGGCGGAGCGAAGAGAAAACGTAACGCTATCGGATATCAAATGGGTTGTAGACCGCTTGCACGAGCACGGGTACCGCACCAGCGAACGTGACGCAACTCATGGGAAATTATTCGGCGTGGGATCGACTCGATTTATGGTGAACTGTCACGACCGCGGTTGCAAACAGGTGAAGCGGTACTCGGTGGATGACTTCGCTGACGCGATGATCGAATTGGGACTGTATGAAGACTAAGAAAAAAGACATTGCCTACTACCTGGGGCTCCCGTATACAAAAACCCTGCGGGCCGATGAAGATGGAGATGTGGTGGCCAAAATCGTAGAACTGCCTGGCTGCTCGGCCCATGGAGTCAACGAGCAGGAGGCCCTTCAGAATCTGGCAGAGGCGCAAGGTCTTTGGCTGGAAGACTGTATTGCTGCGGGCCACGTGGTCCCGGAGCCCGAAAGGGAAGAACCTTTGCCCAGTGGAAAATGGGTCCAGCGGGTTCCGAGGAGCCTCCATCGAAGGCTCTCCCAAATGGCCAAGGATGAAGGCGTGAGTCTGAACCAGTTAGTCACTTCTATGCTTTCCCAGCAACTGGGCGGTAGAGTTATGCAAAAGGCCCTGGAGCGGGCTCCCCGGCTAAGGGCTTGAGATTACCGCGATTGGCCTACGCCGCTGCGAAGGCGAAGCGCGGCTTGGACCAGGCAGCAGTCGGGGAAGACGCCGCCAGTCCGACAGATCGCATTCGCGCCGGTCCGCGTACCGGCGTTCCCGACACGCCTGATCGCATCGTCGCAGCGACTGCCGTCTGTGATAGCGTTCGGATCACGCCGTCTGCTCCCGCAGATGCAGCGCTTCCAGCACGCCCTTCCACTTTCTTAGCACCAGCTCCGCCAGATTCAGCAGGATGGCCAGCGCCAGCAGACCCGGCCAGACTTCCATGGTGGCCCGAATGCTCCGGTTGCCGGCGTCGAACACCTGGCGCGGCGATGGATTAAACCGCCCCCCCGTCGCCGCCGCGATCTGCCGCAGCAGATCGGCGTTGTTGCCGTATTCCGTCATCTCGTCTTCCTGCCGGTAGAAGCCGGCCTCGGGAAACGCCCGCGAATCCGCCACCGGGCGTATGCGGAACAACCCCTGATTCTGTCCGATGGCCACGCGCCCCAGATAGTGGCCGGCAGCCACTTTGTCCACCTTCAACGGCGCCTGGAATCCGTTGGGACCGAGCGCGTAAATATCGGGGATTTTGGCCGGTTCGGGCACGCCGCGCGCCAGCCGGTACTCCACCACCAGTTCATTATTGGCGCGGTCGAAATCGGCCGTGGTTTCGCTCTCCGGCGCGTGCGGTAGAAGGTCGCGGAAAATGTTGGTCCACAGCCGGTCGAAGCCGGGCCACGCGACCCAACTCGCCGCCCAGCGATCCTTGGCGTCGGAAGTGAACACCGCGCTGCGCCCCAACCCATACTGCCAGAGCACCAGCAGCGGATCGCCGTTGTCGGCCTCCAACACGTCGTCGGCCGTGGGGCGAGCCTGAAAGCGCACGTAGCCCTTCAGCGGCGGCACGGTCTCCATGGGCACGCCGTCCAAGACCTGCGCCTGCTTCAGCACCTTGGGCGTGATGGGCTTCTCCACCGCGGTCGAGCCCGTGTGCTCTTCCACATCGCGCAGCAGAATTTGCTCCAGCCCCGAGGGATCGTTTAAGAAATACGATTTGCCCTGCGCCGATTCGGCCACCTTCTCGAGAAACCCGCGATTCACGTCCTGCCCCAGCCCGACGGTGGAAATGGTCACGTGGTTGGCCACCGCTTCCTTGGTGAGGGTCATGCTGTCGCCCTCTTCGGAAATGCCGTCGGTCAGCAGCACGATGTGTTTGTAGGCGGCCGGCAGCGCCAGGATTTTTTCATAGGCCTCGGTGAGCGCCGGGGCGATCTGCGTACCGCCATCGGGCGTGATGCCGGCGATGAGGCGCTTGATGGCGGTGCGGTCGTCGGCCTTGCGGAGGTTCACGGCCCACTGAAACGAGTTGTCGAAAATCAGCACCCCCACCGAATCGATGGGCCGCAGATTCTCCACCACTCCGATGGCCGCCATCCGCGCCAGCTCGATCTTGCGGCCTTCCATGGACGACGACTTATCGATGATGAGCACCACCGCCGTGCCTTCGGGCGAGCGCGGCGGCGCCAGCTTGGCCGGCAGCGCACGCTCCAGCGCATCTTCCGGCTGGCCCTTCTTCTCCACGTAGACGTTATGCTCTCCGGCGATCCACAGCAGGCCGCCGCCGGCCTTTTCGAATTCCTCCAGCGCCTCTTTGCGCGCCAGAGGAATGGATTGCATATCCCAGTTGTTCATCACGATGAGCTGGAAATCGTCGAGCTTGTCGGGGATGCCCGCGGGCGCGCGTTCCACCTCGAACTGGTTGGATTCGAGCGTCCGGACCAGATGCTGCTCGCTCTCCGCCGGATCGTGCGACACCAGCAGCACGCGCGGGCGGCGCAGCGTGACGGCATCTTCGAAGAGTGCTTCGCCCAGGCCGGCCGCGGAAATCTTTCCCGCCAGCGCGATCGCGCCCACGGCGTTGACCGTGGCCTGCAAGCGCAGATGGTTGGCGCCGGCTGTGAGCGGCACGCTGCTCGACCCGATAATCTTCCCTTCGGCGGTCATCTCCACGCTGGCGGTGGTCGAGCGCGGCGATTCGAGCGTGACCTCTACGGGGAAATGCTCGCCGCTGAACACCTGTCCCGGAAAGCCTACCGATTCGAGCAGCAGTTCCGGTTTGGCGTGGCCGGCCAGCGGCACGGTGTCGATAGGGATGGCGAGTTGCTGCGCCTGCCAGATGGCGCGCGCCACGCTGCCCAGATTTTCGTTGCCGTCGGAGATCAGCACCAGGCGCGGCACCAGGCCGGCGGGCAAGGCCGCCACACCATCGCGGATGGCCGCTTCCAGATTGGTGCCGTGGCCCGGTCCGGCCGCGGTGTGGCGCAACTGCCAGCCGTCCTTGGTATGCTCGTCGGCTGACGGCGCGCGGGTTACGCGGGCGAACGGAATGACGCGCGTCCAGTGGCGTCCGCGCGCGTGCTCGATCTTGTCCGCCAGGGCGGATTCGTTCTTCAGATCCTGCGCGGTCACGCTGGCCGAAGTGTCCGCCAGCAGGGCCACGGCCACTTTGGTCTGGTAGATCGTCATGCGCGGAATGGACAAGGCCAGCAGCACGCAGAGCAGCGTCCCCGCCTTCAAGAGCAGCCCCGTGCGGCGCGCCGACAAGCGCCATTCCCACGCCGCCCAGCCGACGGGCAGAAGCGCCAGCATCAGCGCCCAAGGGTGGTCAAACGTCATCGCCGCACCTCCGATGCCGATGCGACCGCTCCCTTACGGTCGCGGCTCTGCCAGCAACTGCAAACACCCGCGCGACCCGAAACCGAGCCGCGCTCCGAAACCGAGCCGCGACCGTAAGGGAGCGGTTTCCGCAACTGAGCTGCGAAATCCCCAAAACCGTCCAGCACTGGGCGGCATCCCCGTTTCAGGGAGACCTTTTTGGACTTTCCTGTGTGTCTCTGCGTCTCCGCGGTGAACCGTGGTGTGGTCATCGCCGCACCTCCGCGGGCTCCGCCGCTTTGTGCGTCACCGTGCGCGCGGCGAACCGCGCCCGGCGGAAACGTCCGTAGAGCAGCCACTCGGCCAACAGTCCGGCGCCGCCCGCGAGCGCCAGCCAGGGCCAGATGTCGGTCACATGCTCCAGCACCTCGCTGAATCGCGGGATGCCCCGGTGAGTGTTGGGCGGCGGGTCCCAACGGCTGTCCCAGAGTTGCGGCAGGGTCAGCGAGTAGATGTACTCGTGGTCGCCCGCCAGCACGCGCACCGAACCCGGCGAGCCCACGAAGAAATCGAGCGTTTTTTCGCGTAGCGTGAAGGGCACGGGCGAGCCGTCGTCCGCGGTGACTTTCACCTGCCGGGCGGTGACATCGTCGTCAACCTGCAACTTCACCGTTCCCACGGTCCCCGCGCCCACTTCCGAGCGGAGGAAAATCTCCGGCGACACCCAGCGCAGCAGGTTGGCGAACAGCAGCGGCCAGGCCAGCTCATAGCGCATGGGAGAAAGCGCGGGATGGAATCCCAGCACCACGATTTTCGGCTTGCCCGCGCGCGCCACCACCACCGGCCCGGCATCCACCTCGCCGATCGCGCTGTCCCCCGGCGCCATGTCGAATACCAACGTCTTTTCCAGCTTGAAATCCTTGGCGCGCAGACCGGCGGCCGCCGGTTGGCCGGTGTCCCAATGCGCGAACGGCACGTTTTCCACGGTCCTCATCACCGCGATGGGCGAGCCGTCCGCGGGCGGCGCGATCCAGATGGAATCGGCCGCGGGCCGCTCGGGCGGCACAAAACGATCCAGAATCACCAGCCCCGCGTCGTCCGCCCGGTACTCCGCGGGCTTGCGGTAAACGGTGGTGAGGCGCGGCGTGGCGGAGAGGACCGGCCGCAGCAGATCGGGCTCGTCCGAATAGACCGTGACGGAAAGATGCGGCTCGGAGGGGAGTTCCAGTTCGGCCTGGTCGTCGGCCGGAAAGGCATCGTGCGGCAACATCTTCACGTCCAGGATTCCGGCCGCGGCGGTACGGTACTGGAAGCTGGCTTCGGCGTCGCTGCCGGGCTGCAGAACCAGCGCCGCGGAACCCGCCGGCGCGCGCGTAGCGGCGTTGGGCGGACCGTAATCGAGCAGCAGGGTGACGGTGCGGGCGCGGTCGCCGTAATTGTGCGCCGAGACGTAGATCTCCCACAGGTCCGGTTCGGTAGCGGAGCGGCGCATGCCGACTTTGCGCAGTCCGCAATTCTCGATGGCGTCGGGCACCAGCAGCACGCGCAAATTGCGCGGCGGCGGGGGTGCGGCCGGGTCGCGCTCCGCCGTGCGGCCGGCGCCGATGAAGACGATTTCCCCGGCCCGGCGGCCTTCCTGCTGCTGCGCATGGCGCGCGAACGCCAGCGCCTGGTCGAGATTCAGCGCGGTAGAGCCCGGCTGCGACGCCTGGATGGCGGCTTCCACTCGTTCGTGGTCCGGCTCGAACGGCGTGGCCGGAGTGGCCAGCGCATCGGCGCGCACCAGCATCACGCGGTCGCGCGCCGGCGCCGCCCGCAGATAATCGCGGGCAGTTTGGCGGGCGATCTCCATCAGCGTCCGATTGCCCGAACGAGCGGCCATCCAAGCCGAGGTATCGAGCACCATGACGTGATCGCGCCCCGCCATGGCCGGCGAACCGAAGCGCACTTGTGCCAGGGCCAGCAGCAGCAGCGCCATGCTCGCCAGTTGCAGAAGGAGCGACCACGGCTGGTTAATATGACGCCGCCGCGCCGCCACCGACGGCTGTTCCGCCGCCGCCCAGAAGCGCAAGGTCGAGACGATCTGTTTGCGCCGCGAGCGGTCCAGAAGATACAGCGCCACCGACACCGCGGAGACCGCGCCAAATACCGTCAACATCTGGAGGAGGGAGAGATTTAGAAGATACACGCCGCTCCTTCGGTGCGCCGCGGGGACCGCTCCCTCACGGTCGCGGCTCGGTGACAGCCCCCGGACCGGGTTGCATGGCGCGGCCTCATGCGATCGCCCCCATGCGGATCAGGTCGCCGAAAATCACGCTCTCCAGCGGTTGCGACGTGGCCACTCCGGCATAGCGGCCGCCGCTACGATGCGCCATGGTCTGGATAGCGGCCGCGTATTCGTCGAAGGCGTGAGTGTATCGCCGCTGCGCCTCGTTGTCGAAATCCAGTTTGAGGCCGGCGCCGGTCTCGGCGTCGCGCAGTTCCAGTTCGCCCGTCCATGGCGGCTCGCGATCCTCGTCGGCCCAGATCTGCAGCAGCATCAATTCGTGGCCGAAATCGGCCAGATATTGCAGCGCGCGCTCGCAGCCGCGATCGTCCAGAAAGTCGGAGATAATCACCACCAGCCCGCGCTGCGAATAGGAGCCTATGAATTCGCGGGTCACCGCCATGTAGTCCGTGGGCCCCGCGGGAACCAGGGCGCCCAGACGATCCATCACGCCGGGGAAGCGGTGCCGGCCGCCGCTGGAGGAAATCCGATGGCCCAGGTGGTTGGAAAAGCCGTGGACCTCAATCGAATCCAGCCGCACCAGGCCGACGTAGCACAGCGACGCGGCCAGCTTGCGCGCGTACTCGAACTTGCCGCCGCCGTGCGCCGTCATGGAGGCGCTCAAATCCAGCAGCATGCGCACCGGAACCCGCGGTTCCACCTGAAACATTTTCAGAAACAGCTTCTCCAGACGGAGGTAGGCGTGCCAGTTGACGGCCCGCAGGTCGTCGCCGTGATGAAAATTGCGATGGTCGAGAAACTCCTGGCCGGCGCCCGGCAGGCGCGACTTATTGTGGCCTCCCACCAGGCCGGCAAAGGACTTCTGCCAGTGGATGGTCAGCCGCTCGAGTTTCTCCAGAAACTCCCGGTCTAACAGCGGAGTAGCGGCCATACGCTTCCTACGCGACGGCTGTCTGCGCGGTTACGCTCTGAATCACGGCGCCGAGGACGGATTCCGGCGTCTGGCCGTCGGCGTGCGCGTCGAAGTTGAGGATGATGCGGTGGCGCAGCACCGAAGGCGCCACGGCCTGCACGTCTTCGATGGCCAGATGTACGCGGCCGCGGATCAGCGCGCGCACCCGCCCGCATTCCACCAGCGCCTGCGCGCCGCGCGGCGAACTGCCGTAGCGCACGTATTTGCGCGCCAGCTCATGCGCCTCTTTTTGCTCCGGCTGGGTGGCCATCACCAGTTGGATGGCGTATTCCTGCACGTGCGGCGCCACCAGGACCTCGCGGCACACCGCGCGCACTTCCAGAATAGCGTCGCGATCCATCACCGGCACGGGAGTTTCTTCTTCCCGCTGGATGGTGCGCTCCACGATGCGGCTGAGCTCGGCGTGGGTGGGATAGGTGACCAGGATCTTCATCAGGAAGCGGTCGAGCTGCGCTTCCGGCAGCGGATAGGTGCCTTCCATCTCGATGGGGTTCTGGGTGGCCATTACCAGGAACGGCCGTTCGAGTTCGTGGGTGGTGGTTCCGCTGGTGACGGTGCGCTCCTGCATGGCCTCGAGCAGCGCCGACTGCGTCTTGGGAGTGGCGCGATTGATCTCGTCGGCCAACACCAGGTTGGCGAAAACGGGTCCCTGCTGGAAACGCAGGGTTTTGCGTCCATGCTCTTCGGTCTCGACGATCATGCTGCCCACGATGTCGGCGGGCATGAGGTCGGGTGTGAACTGGATGCGGGAGTATTTGAGCGACAGGGTGCGCGCGAGGGTTCGAAGCAACGTGGTCTTGCCCAGGCCGGGAACGCCTTCGAGGAGCACGTGTCCCCCGGAAAGCAGGCAGATCAGGACGCCTTCGACTACATCGTCCTGACCGACGATAATTTTGGCGATTTCGCGGCGCACGAGCGCGAGCCGGTCCACCGCGAGTTTCAAGGTCGCTTCGGTTGCCACGTTGTTATTGTAGTTCAGCCGAAAAGCCGGGGAGAGAAACACCGTTCACCGCCGAGACGCGGAGGGGGCAGAGGGAATCTTTGTTTTTCCGGAGGGATCGATGGTTGGCAGTCTTGCAGGGATCGGCCGCGCGCTGGAACGGGACAAGAAAACACAAATGCGGGGAGAACGTAGCGGCGGGATTACCCTGCGCTCTGCACGCCGGCCTGTTGATCGATGCGGCCCACCAGAACGCTCAGGACGTCGGCCATCTCGCCCAGCGCCCGCCGCGCCTGCCGCGGAGCTGCCGATTTGGTCAGACGATACCAGCCCTGCATCACCTTGTAGTCCAGAACGAGCACGCGGTACTCCAACTGCTCCAGTTCGAGACCCGCAGCGTGCTCCAACAGATAGGTGAGAACCCGGTAGTCGCGCTCGAGCGACCGGTGCAGCGGATCCAGTTCCATCCCCGCCTTCAGCCCTTGCTGCACGGAAGCACAATGAAATCGCTCCGCTGCCTCGCCCGGCTGGCCGGCACGGCTGCGCAGGAGGATCAGACAACTGTACCGGAACCAATAGACGAAGAGGACTAGCGAGAATGCGATGATCAGTACGCTGGCTACCATAAGCAATCGCCGGATTCCATTGGTACTAGATGGACCATGACGAGCATAACACCCGGAAAAACAAGATGCAACTAATATTATAGCCAGCGCTATGGCTATTTATAGCCAACGCTATGGCAGATCTTCACACAACGGCAGCATCAGGTATACCCCCGAATGAGGGCTATCTCACAACTCTGCCATAGCCTTCTCGATGTCGCGGCCGGGGTACTCATAGTCCTGCAGCTTCCCCGAAAGATAGGTCTCGTAGGCCGACAGATCGAAATGGCCATGGCCGCTCAGGCAGAAGAGGATGACCTTGGCGCGACCCTCTTCGCGCGCCGCCAGCGCTTCATCCACGGCGGCGCGGATGGCGTGCGCCGATTCCGGCGCCGGTAGAATGCCCTCGGTGCGCGTGAACTGGACGGCGGCGTCGAACACCGGCAGTTGCGAGTACGATTTGGCCTCAATGATCCCCTGGTGCACCAGATGGCTGAGCAGCGGGGACGCGCCGTGGTAGCGCAGACCGCCGGCATGGATCCCCGGCGGCACGAAATCGTGACCGAGAGTGTACATTTTGAGCAGCGGGGTGAGTTTGGCGGTATCGCCGTAGTCGTAAGTGAAGGCGCCCTTGGTCAGACTGGGGCAGGCCGCTGGTTCCACCGCGAGAATGCGCGGCCCCTTGCCGGCCAGCCGGTCGAGCACGTAAGGCAGCGCCAGTCCACCGAAGTTGCTGCCGCCGCCGAAACAGCCGATCAGGATATCCGGCTCTTCGCCGGCCTGGTCCATTTGCAGTTTGGCTTCCTGGCCGATCACCGTCTGGTGCAGCATCACGTGGTTCAGCACGCTTCCCAGCGAATAGTTGGTATCGTCGTGGGTGGCCGCGTCCTCCACCGCTTCGCTGATGGCGATGCCCAGGCTGCCGGGAGAATCGGGCGTGGCGGCGAGCACCGCGCGGCCGGAATTGGTGTGGTCGCTGGGGCTGGCGAAAACTTCCGCGCCCCAGGTGTGCATCATCATGCGGCGGTACGGTTTCTGATCGTAGCTGACGCGCACCATGTAGACCGTGCATTCCATCTCGAAGAGCCGGCAGGCCAGGGCCAGGGCGCTGCCCCACTGCCCCGCCCCGGTCTCCGTGGCCAGGCGTTTGATGCCGGCCCGCTTGTTGTAGTAGGCCTGCGCCACAGCGGTATTGGGTTTGTGGCTGCCGGCCGGGCTGGTGCCCTCGTACTTGTAATAGATATGCGCGGGCGTGTCCAAAGCCTTTTCCAGGCGCCGCGCGCGAAACAGCGGAGTGGCGCGCCACATCCGGTAGACGTCCATCACTTCGCCCGGGATATCGATCAGCGGCTTGGGCGAGAACTCCTGCTCGATCAACTCCATGGGGAAGATGGCCGCCAGGTCCTGCGGGCCAATCGGCTGGCGGGTTTGCGGATTCAGAGGGGGACTGAGCGGCTCCGGAAGCGACGGCAGCACGTTGACCCAGACGGAGGGGATCTGACTATCGGTCAAAAGGAACTTGTTGTGTTGGTCCATACGGAAGGCTTACGGTAACACAAAGGATGGAGTACCGCAGAGGCGCGAAGACGCGGACGAAGACAGAGAGGAAGGGCGTCCGTGAACGCGGTGGCGCGTGTTTCTTCCGACGCTAGGGACGGGTCGTCTTTCCTTCTTTCACCGAATCAGGATGAGTTCGCCTCGGGTCCCGCAAAAATAGTATTGGCCGCCGATGAACGCCGATAAACGCCGATTGAAGACATTCCGTCTTTATCGCCGCGCCGTGCAGTTTTGACCGGGGGCTTTCGCGAGTGCAGACCTCAGCGGGTCAGCAGACCCTCGCATTCGCCCGGAACAGCGCCGATTCCCTCTGCTTCCTCCGCGACCCAACTCCGGGGAAGACGGGGCCGTCCTCTAGCGATACAGAGTCCCCTTTTTGTTTGTTTTCCTCTGCGTCTCGGCGGTGAACCATCACTCCACGCGATAATTGGGCGCTTCCTTGGTGATGATCACGTCGTGCACGTGGCTCTCGCGCAGGCCCGCCGGGGAGATGCGCAGGAAGCGCGCATTCTGCTGCAGCTCGTGGATGGTCCGCGCGCCGCAGTATCCCATGCCGGAACGCAGGCCGCCCACCAGTTGATAGACCAGGTCGGAAAGCGGTCCCTTGGCAGCCACCCACCCTTCAATTCCTTCCGGCACCATCTTGGCGTTGGGATCCTGCGCGTAACGGTCGGAGCTGGAAGTGCCTTGCGCGCCCAGGGACCCCATCCCGCGATACGTCTTGAAGGTGCGGCCCTGGTAGAGGATAGTCTCGCCGGGGCTCTCATCGGTGCCGGCCAACAGGCTCCCGATCATCACCGAATCCGCGCCGGCTGCGATCGCTTTGGTGATGTCGCCGGAGAACTTGATGCCGCCATCGGCCACCAGCGGGACGCCGCCTTCCCGGCAGGCGCGCGCGCACTCGGAAATCGCCGTGATCTGCGGAACGCCGGCGCCCGAAACCACCCGCGTGGTGCAGATCGAGCCCGGGCCGATGCCCACTTTGATGCCGTCCACGCCGAGCGCAATCAGCTCCTTGGCGCCTTCGTAGGTGGCCACGTTGCCGGTGATCAGTTGCACCTGCGGCAGCTTGCTCTTGATGGCCTTGACGGCCGCCAGAACGCGGCTGCTGTGGCCGTGCGCGGTGTCGATGGCGATGACGTCCACTTTGCGCTCCACCAACTCCATGGCGCGTTCCAGGAAGTCGCCGGTGGCGCCGACGGCCGCGCCCACGCGCAGGCGCCCCTGGCTGTCCTTGGCCGAATTGGGATACTTCAGCTTTTTCTGAATGTCTTTGACGGTGATCAGGCCCTTGAGGATGAACTTGTCGTCCACCACCAGCAGTTTTTCCACGCGGTGTTTGTGCAGGATGGCTTCCGCCTGCTCGAGCGTGGTGCCCACCGGCACGGTGACCAGATTCTCCTTGGTCATGACTTCGGAAATGGGCGCGTCGAAGCGGTTCTCGAAGCGCAGATCGCGATTGGTCAGAATGCCCACCAGCTTGCCACCCTGGGTGACCGGCACGCCCGAGATGCGGTATCGCGCCATCAGCGCCTGCGCGGCCGAAATGGGCAGATCCGGAGCGATGGTGATGGGGTCCACGATCATCCCGCTCTCACTGCGCTTCACCTTGTCGACTTCTTCGGCCTGGCGCTCGATGGACATATTGCGGTGGACGATTCCGATGCCGCCCTGCTGCGCCAGCGCGATGGCCAGGCGCGATTCCGTCACGGTATCCATGGCGGCCGAAACGATGGGGACGTTCAAGGCAATGTCGCGCGTGAGACAGGCGCGGGTGTCGGCTTCCGACGGCAAAACATCGCTGAAGGCCGGCTCGAGCAAAACGTCGTCGAACGTGAGGCCTTCGGAGAGTAAGGCTTGATTCATAGGGATTTTTATCATGATAGCGTAGAGTGGGCATGCGGACGCGATCGGCCATTCGAAACGGGGCTGAATATGGCGCGGCATTGGCGGTCCTGAAGACGCTGGAGTGGACTCCGCCGGCGCTGGCGCTCGCGCTGGCGCGCACGTACGCGCGGCTGCTCGACTGCGCGCTGCCCAGATTGCGGCGCGTGGCGTACCGGAATCTCGCGCTGGCGCTGCCGGAACTGGGCGCGGCGCGGCAGCGCGAAATCGTCGACGGCGTATTCCGCTCGATTGCGCGGGTGCTGGTGGCCTTCGCGAAATTTCCCGCGATCCGCCGCGATACCGTGAAGCAGTGGCTCCGCTGCGAGGGCTTGGAATACGTGGAAGAGGCCTTGCGGCA
>Ga0182030_10020909_pt1 | contig 12305 bp, 15 predicted proteins | sample 812S3MmetaG_FD_121299 | JGI IMG/M metagenome (GOLD analysis project Ga0182030, IMG submission 121299) | Permafrost microbial communities from Stordalen Mire, Sweden - 812S3M metaG (Illumina Assembly) | ecosystem: Environmental > Terrestrial > Soil > Wetlands > Permafrost | place: Sweden...
CAAAGGCCAGTGTCTTTCGGACGATTCCTTCGCGATCCCAGCGTCGAGCGTTCTCACCTACGGGCAGCAGGCTGCGGGCGACTCGCTGTCGGGTTCGCTCGGTCCAGGAAGAAACTCTGAGCGGCGGTTCCGACTTGGGATTGTGGGCCGCAAAGCCGCAAAGCCGCAAAGAGGATTGAGGTTTTTCGACACGCGGTCAGGGTGCAGGGTGGGCGCTTGCGCCTGTGCCCAACTCGAGCCGAAATGCACTGGCCTTTCGGCTCGAGCCCTTACCTTCGGGCGCTGCTTGCCCGGCAATTGCGACTGAGAAGGCCGATTGGGATTCGCGCTGTCTCGAGAGGTGGCTCCCGGACTAACGATTGGTCACTTGTTACGTCGCGTAGCGCATCAACCGGCGGCGCCTGCCGCCGGTTCAGTACCGCGACCGTCAGGGTGCGGTCAGGTGTAATTCGTCCTATCGCGTAGGGCTCGAGGTCCTCGATGGTATGCCACGTAGTATGTAGCGCGATAGGATTCAGCGCAGCGTCGTAATCTCGTATCCCTCTCGGGTCACGACAACCGTGTGCTCCCACTGCGCCGACAGGCTGCCGTCGGCGGTCACGATCGTCCAGCCGTCGTCGAGGACACGCACCGCCGCCCCACCGAGGTTGACCATCGGCTCGACGGTGATCGCCATGCCGGCTTTCAGGCGTGCGCCGGTGCCACGCGTGCCGACGTGCGGCACGTGCGGGTCGGCGTGCATGTGCCGTCCGATGCCATGGCCGCCGACCTCAGCCACGACGCAAACGCCCTCCTTGCGGGCTAGCTCCCCGATCGCGGCGCCGATGTCACCGAGACGCGCGCCGTCGCGAATGACGGCGATGCCCACGTCCCGGCAGCGTCGCGCGACATCGACGATGCGCTTTGCATCGGCAGTCGCTTCACCGATGACAAACGTCGCACTCGTGTCGCCGTGGTAGCCATCTACATGGGTCGTGACATCGACGTTGATAATATCGCCTGACTCGAGGAGCTCTCGCGCGTTCGGGATTCCATGGCACACGACGTCGTTTCGGCTCGTGCAGACGGCGGCTGGGAACCCCTTGTAGCCGAGCTGACTCGGGCGGCCGCCTCTGCGCGCGGTGTCTTCGCGGACGAGTCGATCGATCTCGAGTGTCGACATGCCAGGTCGGAGCTGGGCGCCGACGGAGGTGAGCGTCTCGGCGGCGACCCGTCCGGCGCGTCGCATGCGCTCGATCTGCGACGGGCTCAGGATCTCGATGGCCATCCCTTCTCCGTGCCGTGAACCACCAAAAAAGGTCCAATACCGTTTTGGTCTCACCTTCGTCCGTATGCGCCTTGACCTGCGAGGATGCTGTCTGCACGATGGTCGGCGTGAGCCTGTCGCAGATTCGATACTTCGTTGCAGTGGCGGAGGAGGGCAACGTGAGCCGCGCCGCGAAGCGCCTCCGCGTGGCGCAGCCTCCCATCAGCCGGCACATTCGGGCGCTCGAGGACGAGATCGGGCTCCCACTCTTTGCCCGCACGCCGAGGGGCATGACGCTGCTCTCCCCCGGCCGGGTCTTCCTCGAGCACGCGCGCGGCATACTCGCTGCAGTGGATCGTGCCGTAGTGGTCACCCGAGCGGAGGACGAGAAGCCTCGGCTGCCATGCGGTATCGAATCTGGCGACTGATGAAGTTTCCGCGTCTCGCCCAATCCACCCGGTCGCCGCGCCGTTCTACCGACTTCGACCAAGCCGGGAATGCTTTCGCCCGTACCAGAAGTAAATCACGAGTCCTATGGCCATCCACAGTACGAGGCGGACAATCGTCGCGGTCGTCGCCGTGTACATGAGAATGCCGGACGTCGCGGCTCCGAGAATGGGAACGACGAACGGGCCTCCGGGGACTCGAAAGGCTCTCGGAAGATCCGGGCGCTTCACACGAAGAATCATCACTCCCACGCTGACCAAGACGAACGCGAAGAGCGTCCCGATGCTCGTGAGTTCAGCCAGGATATCGATCGGAAGCAGTCCTCCCGCGAACGCGCAGACTACGCCCGTGATGATCGTGGTGACGTAGGGAGTACCGAAGCGCGGGTGGATCGTCGCGGCTGCATCGGGCAGAAGTCCGTCTTTGGCCATCGCATAGAAAATGCGAGGCTGACCGAGGAGCATCACCAACATCACCGACGAAAGCCCCGCGATCGCGCCGATCTCGACGGCCGTCGCCAGCCATAGTTGGCCCGTGGCCTCCACTCCGAGCGCGATGGGGTGCGATACTCCAAGCTGCGTGTACGGGACGACGCCGGTCAGGATGAGCGACACCGCGATATAGAGCAGGGTGCAGACCGCGAGCGAACCGAGGATGCCGATGGGAAGGTCGCGCTGCGGTCGCCGCGTCTCCTGGGCTGCCGTCGACACGGCATCGAATCCGATATATGCGAAGAATACCATCGTGGCGCCCTGAAACACCCCGGAGACGCCGAACTTGCCAAAGGACCCGCGATTGGGCGGAATGAATGGGTGCCAATTCGCCGGGTGCACGAATGGCGCCGCGAACACGATAAACAGAATGACGACTGCCACTTTGACGAACACGATCACCGTGTTGATCCGCGCGGACTCCTTGATGCCCCGAACGAGGATCGCCGACACGCCGGCGATGACCAGCACGGCAGGAACGTTCAAATACGCTCCCGTCCACTTGAAATGCCCTGCCGCTTCGTTCCATAGGACGGGAGCACTGGTCCATTCGAATGGCAGCGCGATTCCGAACGTGTCGCGTGCGAATGCGACGACGTATCCCGACCATCCAACGCTGACCGCTGCCGCAGCTACGAGATATTCAAGAATGAGGTCCCATCCGATGATCCACGCGACGAGCTCGCCCATGGTCGCGTAGGAATAGGTGTACGCGCTGCCGGCGATGGGAATCATCGAGGCCATCTCCGAATAGCAGAGGCCCGCGAAGGTCGACGCGATCCCCGAAATCACGAAAGAGAGTGCGACGGCGGGTCCGGCGTTGACCGCCGCCGCACGCCCCGTCAGAACGAAGATGCCGGTTCCAATGATGGCGCCGATCCCGAGCATCACGAGGTCGGTCGCGGTGAGCGCCCGTTTGAGTCCATGCTCCGCGCTCGCTTGTTCGATAAGGGCGTCCACCGACTTGGTCGCAAACAGGCGTCGCATCGTCATTCTATGGGAGTCCTCTCATGAGCACCATGAAGCCCAGTGCTGCGCCCGACTCGGCTCGCCTGACGCACCATTTCCGTCTCCTCGGTTGTGTCGTAGCGTCACAATAGAACGAAAACTCGCCAAGCTCCGAGAGCTCGCGCGCTCCCGACAGTACCCCCCGTCGATGCGCATGCACACCCAGAGGAATTTCCCCGGCGCCGTGTCGTTTCCTCGCCCGGGGGGCCCCGAGTCATGACACTGTGCCGTCACTTAAGGGTCACCGCCTCGGATGAAGAAAGCAGTGAGCGCATTCGTCGCGACGCCCCGCCAATATTCCGTCAGCCTCATCGGTCTCGGTCGGATGGGCAGGCGCCACGCGAGAGTTTTCTCAGGACTGCCAGCGCGATTCCGTGTCGTAGGCGCCTTTGACGTCGCTCCGAACTCGGAGATCTCGGCTCCCTCCACCGCTTCGAGGCTCGAGAGCGAGGCCGAGGCGATCGCCAAGTCGGAGCTTCTGGTCATCGCAACGCCGACGGAGACCCATCTCGGATGCGCCGTGCGTGCCCTCTCCGCAGGTCGACACGTTCTCGTAGAGAAACCGCTGTGTGGTCGCGCTTCGGAAGCGATGTTTCTGGCGGACCTCGCATCGCGAGGCCCAGGTCGCCTGTTCGTGGGTCACTCCGAGCGTTTCAATCCCGTCGTGCGGGCTCTCTACCGCCTTCTCCGCGACGACCCTGCCGTGGCCATCGATCTCCGTCGGGTGGGGCCATCTCGGCCGAGTGAAGTCGGTGCGCTTCTCAACATGGGCGTGCATGACTTCGATCTGGCTGCATACCTCGCCGGCTGCGAGATTAGCCTCCATTCGGCGGTCGCTCGATGCGCTCCCGGGGCCAAGGTGGAGGATCTCGCTCACGTGCTGTTCACGACTGCCGCGGGCGCCGCAGGACACCTCTACGTCGATCGCACGCAAGTCGTTCGGAGTCGGACGGTGACGTGGACGACAGCGCGGTGGACCTACGAGGGCGACCTGCTCGGTCACCGCCTATGGCGAACACCGCGCCCCTCGGGCGAGCGTTCCGAGGTCCCGCTTCCGGCGGAGGAACCGCTCGTAGCCCAGGCTTTAGCGCTCGCGGACGCACTCGACGGAAGACCTTCTCGCGAGCTCGCCACCGCCCGTGATGGTGCGCGCGCGGTCGAACTCGCCGAGCGGGCCGCCGTTCCGTGGGGGGCCTTGGGTCAGGCGGAGCGAGCTGAAATCTCCGATGAGGCCGAAATGGAGAGCCACAAGGCCCGGCGCCCTCGGAGACCGACTTCGGGATAGCGGAAAATTGGCCCGCACGGCGCTAGCCTGATAGGCGCATACCATGCCTCCCATGGAGTCGCCGGAGCGCCTGCGTCCCATGCTTCGCGCTGGCGGCAGCCGGTTTTCACGCGATGCAGCCTCCAGGCCCATCCTCGTGTTCGAGGGCGTGCACAAGTCGTATCGCCGCGGCTGCCCCGTGCTCCGCGGAATGGACCTCGTCATCGAGCGGGGGGAATTCGTATTCGTCACCGGTCCCAGCGGTGCCGGGAAATCCACACTTTTGCGCCTGCTTTATCGTGCCGAAGTGGTCGACGACGGGCGGATTCTCTTTCTTGGTCGCGACGTCGCCAAGCTGCGGGAAGACGCCATTCCGTTCCTGCGCCGCAACATGGGGATCGTCTTTCAAGACTTCAAGCTCGTGACATCGTGGACCGTCTACGAAAACATCGCGATCGTTCTTGAGGTTCTGGGCTTGCCGCCTCGCTTGATCCGAACGCGCGTCGCCGAGGTGCTCGACCGGGTCGGCCTCGGCGGCAGAGGCGAGGATCGTGCGGGCATTCTGTCCGGCGGCGAGCAGCAGCGGGTCGCCATCGCTCGCGCGATCGTCGGTGAGCCCGCACTCATCCTGGCCGACGAGCCGACAGGCAACCTCGACCCTCAACTCGCGGTCGACATCTTGGGGCTGTTCGGGGAGATCCACGAGACCGGCGCGACAGTGCTTTTCGCGACGCATGACAGGACGCTGCTCGACGTGTGCTCGCGAAGAGTCGTCGTTCTCGATGGCGGCAGGGCCATGGACGTCCCGGAAGGCGTTGCGGACGAATATGACAATCGTCTGCCTCTGTAGAAGGAATGGAAGCGTCTGGAGAGGGCACTATCGACCATGATGACGGCAAGCACTAGGAGGAGAGCCATGCGCGGTCTGCTGCGCGAATGGCGACTGCATGCGCTCAGCATATGTTCGCTTGTCGTAGCGTTTGCCTGCCTAGGCGCGGCGCTTCTGGCGGTCGTCAACCTGGATGTGCTCGAGCAGCGCTGGGCGCATGCGGGGCGCGCTTCGGTCTACTTGAAGGACAACGCCAATCAACGCGACATCGAGGCGCTGCACGATGCGCTGCTCCAAGTGCCGCACATCGTTGGCGTTCGGTACGTGTCGAGCGCAGAGGCTCGGGTCGAATTCGGGCAGCGGGAGCTCGAGAATCACGGCGAACTCGCCGGGCTTCCCGTCGATGCGTTTCCCTCGTCGCTCGAGATCGACATCGCCCAGGATCTCACCGACGCGGACCTCGCGGATATCGTTGCAAAGATGCGAGAGCTTCCGTCCGTCGACGACGTCGAAACCTATCGCACGTGGACCGACCGGCTGGCCAAGCTGGTGCGCGGAGGCGTGATGGCGTCGGCCCTGCTCACAATCGTAGTCCTCGGCGCGGTGTTCGCGGTCGTCGGTTCGACCATGCGCCTCGCGCTCCAGCGGCGTCGAACCGAGGTGGAGGTGTTGAGACTGGTGGGCGCGACGGATGACTTCGTGCGCAAGCCGTTCGTCCTCGAAGGGACTTTCGAAGGTGGGGCGGGTGCGCTGGGAGCTGTGGGGCTTCTCGCGGCGCTGTTCTTCCTCGTACGGGGGCACGTGGACGCCGAGTTGGCGGGCCTCGTGGGTATCGAGCCGACCTTCCTCCCTTGGTTTGTCGCGCTCGGAATGGTCGCTCTGGGGGCCATGCTCGGAGCGGTTGCGGCGCTGCTCAGCGTGCGCACGTTGGGCTCGGTATGACTTCGCGGACCTGGTTCGAGCGATTCATCCCGTTTGCCGCGGTGATGTGCGTCTCTTCGCTTGGCCGGTCCGACACGGGCCTCGACCGCGCCGCGCACATGAACGACCCGGTGCTCGCTCTGGCCAATTTCGATCGCCGCATTGCTGATCTCGAGGCGGAGCGCGTTCAAGGGAAAGTGGAGCTCGAGGAGACGGGTCGCCGGCTCGCGTCGATCCATGCGCTGGTCGTCGCACGAGGCCGTGAGTTCTATCGCCTTACTCGTGTCGGGATTCTCCCACTGGGAGGAGGGTTCGATTCATTCATCTCGCAAGCGATGCGTGTCGAACATGATCGCCGGAGGCTCTCGACCGACCTCCGCGAGGAGTCGCGGCTTCGCCACAGGGCCGCGGACATCGCTGCCAATCTCGCGAGGATCGATCGAGATCGCGTGACGCTGTTCGAACAGAGAAACGATCTGCAGGTGTCGCAGACCGCCATGCAGGCGGAGGCGAGGCGTCGTGCGGCGTTTGAACGGGCGTTCGAGAGCTCGACAGGCGCGGACGACTACGTCGCTCTATCCGGCGGACCAAATGTGAATCCCGAGATTCCCGCTGGGGGATTCGCCAGCGCTCGCGGAAGACTGCTGTTCCCGGTCGCCGGCCGAGCGGACGTTCGCCTGTCCCATCGGGATGGCGTGGACGGCCCCGGCCTAGACCTTCTGGCCGCCGCGGGGACACCGGTGCGTGCCGTCTTCGCCGGGCGTGTCTCGTTCGCCGACACCTATGGTCCATTCGGCCGAATCATCATCGTCGACCACGGAGACCACTACTACACAGTGAACGGGAATCTCGCCGACATGAACGTCAAGATTGGGCAGGAAGTCGGCGCGGGAGATCGGATTGGGACGGTCGGCGACGACGGCAACGGTGCGATGCTCTACTTCGAAGTGAGGCACGGGTCTCGAGCGATTGCGGCGGGGCCATGGCTTGGGATCACACCTCCTTAGAAGGCCAGCGTCTTTCGGTCGATCCCTCCGCGATCCCGACTAGAAGGCCAGCGTCTTTCGGTCGATCCCGGCGCGATCCCGACGTCGAGCGTCCTCGCCTACGGGAAGTAGGCTCCGGGCGCTCGACGTCGGCCTCGCTTGGTTTCGACCGAAATACGCTGGCCTTCTTCGCTTCCTTCTGGGTCGGGTGACGTCCATTCTTGGGTAGTGTCGTAATTTGACCGTCGCCTCGGCTTGACGGTCGTTGGCGCTGGCACGGGACGTGGCTAGCCTTCCCTCATGGATCCCGCTGGACTGCCCGCACTGATCGAAGCCATCCGCCACCTACACGGCTGCGACGCCAGGTGGATCGAGAGCATCCCGGTTCGCGAGGAGCACGATGGGCGGGTCATCTGGGACGGCGAGGTGCAGCGGTTTGCGCTCATGGGGCACCCGAAGGCGTCCGAGGCGTTCGCCTGGTCACACGAGACGACGGGCAAGCGCCGGATGTTTCACGCGGTGCTGAGGCTTGCCCCGGTTGACAGCGCGTCGAAGGCGGTGCAGACGGCGATCCTGGCCGAGGTTCGGAAGGGGCAGAACTAGGGTCGAATGATTGGCCGCTAACGCGCGCATTCCGAACGTAAGTCCAGCTCACGCGTCCGACAACTGCGCCTCCAGAAGGTCAGCCAAATAGTCCGCCAACGCATCCACGTTAAAATGGCCTTCCGACCAATGTCGATCGGCCTCAGCCAGAGCCGCGTAGTACGGCTCCCGATTGTTGCGGATGCGCTCTGGCACGGTCATTCGGCCCGGTAGAAGTGCGCCGTGACGGAGGCAGATCAGATAGTAGCAAGCTGCACGTGCCGTTCGACCGTTGCCTTCAATGAAGGGATGGATCCAATTCAGACGCCACAGTGCGTAGGCAGGAAGCAGAGTCGGGTGGTCTTTTATCGACCAATTTTCGTGGACGACAGAAAGAAACTGGTCGACAAGATTCGGCACCTTGTCGAAGTGTGGTGGGATGTGCTGTCCAACGTATATCGGCTGTTCGCGAAAGCGCCCGCCGAACTGCGCGATGTTCGATACCGCAGCCGCGTTTAGCGACCAGAGCGTGTACTTGTCAAAAGCCTCGATGCCCTTCGCGAGGCCAATCTCGATACAGTTCGTTAGCAGGTCATACTGTCGGAGCAAATTCTTCTGTTGGATTTCAGCAAACAGCTTTGGGTCATCGGCCTCTCGGACAGACATCGCTGAGCCCTCATCTCATCACACGTGAGAGAGCTTGATGTGACTCGAGGCGATGCGTACCGAGTCTTTGGTGATCAGGTCGGACGCTGGAGCGTTTCCGAAGGCAAAGCTGATCCGCTGCTCCTGAAGGTCCTCCTCGGAGACAGTCCGAGTCTTGGCGTCTTGGAGCTTGCGCTGGAGTTCTGGACGCACGGTTAGCGTGGATTGAAACTGCTTGCGATCCGGCATCGGTGGTACCCTCCGTACGTTCAGTAAATTGTGCGGCCCCGGTAGTCAAGCGTCAACCATTGCGGACGCGATAACACCCACGTTTCTACGCTCACTCAGCGATCCTGGGCAAGTGCTTGGCATCGCCCGCGCGGGTCTGGTGATGCGAGATGTGGGCCAGCAAATGAAGTGCGCATAAAATCCGACGCAACCACAGGGCTATGTTACCGAATGCACCCTTCGTGCCGCCGCCGCTTTCAACAACGCGCGCCGCGCCCACTCCGACACGCTCTCACCGGCCGATTCGGCTGCTTCGTCAAGGGCGGCCCGCTCCGTGTCAGAGAACCGGACCGACAGAAGCGAGCCCTTCGCCGCCCCCTCCGGAAGCTTGGGCCGGCCGCCCTTCGCGCCGCTCACGACGTCGCGTCGTGCGCGAGCGCCGCATCGACAAGCTCGCCCATGCTCCACAAGGTCTTGGAGACGCCGGCAGCCATCGCTGGTGAGCACCTGACCGTCTTGTGAACGCGAACGAAGTTGTAATGCGCAAAGTGCAGCGCCGTGGCCGCGCCGTGATTCTCCAGCTTCTTGCTGAATGCATTCGTGAGGCGCGTGCAGCGACGCACGCCCATGCGAATGTTGAGGTTGTTTCGCTCTACATAGGATGTAGACACCAGCTCTCGGACCGGCTCGCCGTAGATCGGCGTCTTGGTCGTGCTGGTCACCTTTGGGGGGCTGTACCGGCCCGGCCCCATGGGCTCGGCCTCGTACGCTTTGTGAAGCTGCGCGTAGTCGACGCCCGTCTCCTTGAACGCATCGCCGATGACTCCGCTAGCCGCGGCTAGTGACACTCCATGGTGGTCACGGGTTGCCATCAGACATCGATCGTATTTCGCGATAAACCGCGCGACAATCGTACGGAAGAAGTCAAAGTTGTGGGTCATAATGATCTGCTTAAAGAGACCATCCTGCGCGTTGTCGTGTAGGTACTGAATGATCGCGTATTTGTTTTGGTAGTCGAAGGAGTCCGCGATATCGTCGACAATAACGAGAGTCTCCTGACCATTCTTGCGGCGCGTCTCGATATCAAAGATGACATTAAGGAGGTACAGCGCACGGCGCTCTCCGGTGCTCAGCACGCGCACGAGGTCGTCGCGCGAGATGTCCGTTTCGTCCTTACCGTCGTGGTACACGAAATCTGCGCGAGAGACGACTTCATTGCCCCATTCGGAGCGTAGATCGCATACACGCGGTCGTTCCTGAAGTCGAACTCTTGCGCTAGCTTCTTGATCCCGTAGCAGTTCTCGAGGTCGACGATCACCCGATCCATGACGAAGCTCCCATTGATCAGCTGTCGTAACATGACAACCTCTCGACGGGTCGGACGTCTCGCTTCAGTGCAGTGCAACTGAAGCATTCTGGTCGTGCGACTGCTCGCGTGGGCACACGCGAAACGTGGGGGCGCACCCCAGGCGCGGCCACACCCATCAGACCTAGGGGCCGCTTCGGCCGCAATGGGGGCAAACGCCCAGCGGCGGAAATTCCGCGGACAATAATACCGCTTCGACGGTCACCCCAGCCACTCGGGCCAAGCGGATCGCCAGCCCAGCCGACGGGGCCCGCGAGGCGCCGCAGCACTTGCCGACAAGCTCGGGCTTGACCCGAAGCGCCGCAGCGAGCTCGGCGCTTCCGCCGAGCCGCGTCCGCATGAACCGGAGGGCTTTCCGGACGTTGGCCGCTTGCTCCGGAGTCAAGTCCGAGGCGTGCCGCGTCTCGTTCGCCGGCCGCACCTTGCACCGCTCTTCGCGGGCCACCAGGATCGTCATGGGCCGATCGTAGGCCGAGGGGTCCGCGGAGCGGGGAAGGAAGCCGATTCAAATTAGGACAGTACCCATTCTTGGTCGGGTGACGTCCCTTCTCGGTCGGATGAAGTCCCTTCTGGGTCGGGATCGCGGGGCGACGATTGCGCCCCATGCGCGTCCGCTCGGCGATGATGCGCGAATGCGGTGTTCTCTAAGACATCTCGACGGCGTTCATTGACGGTGCAATCCGAGACTGATCACGTCGTATGCCGATGAATGGCTCATCGTTGAGGTTCAAGGATGCGATTGCCGATCCGAAGGGCACGCGCATGGAGTTCAAAGGCACGCGCATGAAGCTCAATGATGTGCGTATGAAGTTCAAAGGCACGCGCATGAAGCTCAATGATGTGCGCATGAAGTTCAAAGGCACGCGTATGAAGCTCAATGATGTGCGCATGAAGTTCAAAGGCACGCGTATGAAGCTCAATGATGTGCGTATGAAGTTCAAAGGCACGCGTATGAAGCTCAATGATGTGCGCATGAAGTTCAAAGGCACGCGCATGAAGCTCAATGATGTGCGTATGAAGTTCAAAGGCACGCGTATGAAGCTCAATGATGCGCGCATGGAGTTCAAAGGCACGCGCATGGAGTTCAAAGGTACGCGCATGAAGCTCAAAGGTACGCGCATGAAGCTCAAAGGTACGCGCATGAAGCTCAAAGGTACGCGCATGAAGCTCAAAGACACGCGCATGGAGTTCAAAGGCACGCGAATGGAGCTCAAAGGCATGCGAATGGAGCTCAAAGGTACGCGAATGGAGCTCAATGATGTGCGCATGGAGTTCAAAGGCGCGCCCACGGGCTTGGTCGATCCCCTGAGCGTGGTCACGAAGTTTGAGGGAAAGGGAACTGAGAAGATGGAGGGGCGGGATGGAAAGCGAATGTCGGAACGGCGGGTTGTCGTGTTCGGCGCGCCGGAGGTGCTAGGGCTCTATGGTCTAAGTGCTCTCGCGGTAGACTCCACCAACTTCTACTGGTTAGATTCCTCCACGGTGGCGGGGCTGTGATGAAGATCCTAAAGCACTGAGACGCTGAGTTGGCTCTCGCAGTGAACCGACGATCAAAGGTTCGCCACATCGAATCTCGAGGGGTACAGTTTCGCATGCGTTGGGTGGGCGTAATCATCTTGGCCGCGGGCGTCGCGTCTGCGGCGTCGTGCATAGACCAGGTTGATAGCTGCGACGACATGTACTTAACGTGCGATCAGACGCGAGTCACGTTGCAATCGCCCAGCGACGCCTGGGCGTCGGGAACGTACGCCCTCGCGATTGTCGCCGATGGTGTTCCAGAACAGTGCACTATGCAGATTCCTGACCCCCCGGCTGCTGCCCAAGGAACGTGCTCGGCAACCGGTACGACCTTGGGCCTTGCACCTATCTGTACGCCTCCCCCGGTCGTTTGCGATGCGGGAGTCTGTACCGGCTCGGTCTCGAGCGCTGACTGTACGCCTGGTCATTTCACGATGGCGCTTACGATTGGCACTCCCATGGGTTCGTTTCTCGACGCCCAACCGCATGTTGTCGGGCAGCTTGGCCTCAACCTCTCCATGGGTGGAAACACGCTCGTGGGCGAGACCGTCGAGCCAACGGTCACAACGACCGGCAGCGCCGCATGCGGATTTTGTACAAATGCATCGGCGACGGTATCGATTTCTGGAGGATGGTCGAACGTTGCGAGTGGTGAGCTCATGAGATTTCAAATCAGGCCAGCTCCGACAGGTTGGTCCCCTTTCTCAGGGGTGATCAGGGTCAGAATTCCGAGGTGACCCCGATGCTACCGAGTCGAAGTCCCAGCGTCCGACA
>Ga0182030_10020910_pt1 | contig 12305 bp, 10 predicted proteins | sample 812S3MmetaG_FD_121299 | JGI IMG/M metagenome (GOLD analysis project Ga0182030, IMG submission 121299) | Permafrost microbial communities from Stordalen Mire, Sweden - 812S3M metaG (Illumina Assembly) | ecosystem: Environmental > Terrestrial > Soil > Wetlands > Permafrost | place: Sweden...
AGCTTCAAAAGACGCGTCCTCGTCCCGACAAACCCAGCCAGGCGGCCCAGTCATCCAAATAACGAAGACACGACATCGGGCGCTGCATCCCTAACAGCGCCGCCGTCGATGAACGCGTTATAAAACCCCAAACATTCCCGTGTCAACACGTGCGCTGCAAAAAAGTTTTCCCCTTGCGAGGCGATAGAGGGTTGGGCCGCTTCGAAACATAAATGCCCCTGGCGATTTCGGCCGCAATTGAGCCATAATGCAAAGGCTTCGTCATTTCCTGACGGCTCTCGCGAGCATTTTTCCGCAGCGTGGCCGGGGAGACTGAAAAGCTCGGACGGTTGCTGTGACGCCAGAGGCAAGCTAACGAAAGGCGTTGCCCCTTTGAGTTCAAGCGACAAGACCGGTCCATCAAACGAAAAAGGCACAGCTTCACCGAATGACAGCTTTCACCAATGGACGCTTCGGCCTGCCCACGACGTCGACGGTCGCTTGGTCGGACATTGGCGATGAGCCGGCAATCGAGGCCGACGGCCGGCGTCATTCGCCCGACGACCGGCGCCGGGTTTCGATCCGCTGGTTTTTGGGCACTGTGCTTACCGGGCTTTCGGGCGCGGTGCTGATCAGCTCCGCCGCCTACACCGCCCTCGACCAGCAAACCCGTTTCGCCGAGGCGCCGACGCGAGCGCAGGTCGTGCGCAAGGACGATAAGGACAGTCAGACGGTCAACCCCAAGAAGGGCGACCGGATCATGCGCAGTATCGATGTCGTCGCGGCCAAGCAAACCTTTCGCACCGCGACGACCGCGAAATCCGGCGACAAGGAAGTGGTGCGCACAAAGGCCTTCACGCAGGTTTCGACGACGCTCACGCTCTCGCCGACCAGTTTCGCTGACGAGGTGCCGGTCTTCAACCCCCTGAAGCTCACCAGCGATCCTCATTATGCTGCCGACAACCTGAGCGAGTCGGACATTGCTCCCGACGAGGCGGAGGTTTCCTTCGTTACCCATGATTTCAGCGGCGCGGCGATGGAGCATCAGGGCGCATCGCTCACCCTGGACGAATGTCAGGCGCAGGTCGTGGAGCAATCAAAGACGACCTTGGCGGCCGGCGCGAAATCCGCGCTCCCTTTGCCTGGGCAGCTCCTGCTGTCACGCACAAGTCGAGCGCAACTCGATCCGCTGGCGCTTGGATATGCAGCGCCCGGAACCATGACAATGTCTTCGCCATTCTCCTCTATCGAGGTGCGGATGGTGCCGGAGAATGTCACCGTCGCGCCTCGGGCCACGGTGCAGCCGACACAAATGGAAGAAAAGCTAGCAATAGTCCGGCACGGAGAAGGATTGTCTGATGTGCTCGCCGCCAACGGAGTTCCCAAAGCGCGCGGCGCGGCCGTCATCGCCGCTTACAAAGGGCGTCGGGGTGAACCAGTGCATGAGGGCCAGCGCGTAAAGCTCCTCTTCGCTGATTTCGATGGATCCGGCAAGGAAATGCAGCTCGCGCGCGTCTCCGTCTACAATGATGAAGAGCTCGATTCGATGGTCGCGGTCACGGACCGAGGCAATTTCATGCAGGTGCCGACGGCGCCAACGACTGTCGTGAAAAAGAATTCTCCCCGGACGCGCGTCGCTCCCGTCGAAGATGGCGAAAACGACGACAGCGAGGATTCGGGGGGAATGAGACTTTATGACTCGCTCTACGAAACCGCCCTCAAACAGGACATTCCCCGGCCAATCATTGGAGAACTCATCCGCGTTTTTTCAAATGACGTCGATTTGCAGCGAAGCGTTTCAGGCGGAGACATGTTGAACGTGTTTTACGACGACAGCGAAGAGGTCAGCGGGAGAGACGCGCTTCTCTATGCGTCGCTGACGACGCGGGGCGAAACATACCGCTTCTACCGCTTTCAGACACAGGACGACGGACTGGTCGATTATTATGACGAAAACGGGCGCTCAAGCCGCAAGTTTCTCGTGCGAAAGCCTATCGCAACCGGAGAAACCCGCTCGGGCTTTGGCTATCGGCGCCATCCGATTCTTGGCTACTACAAAATGCACACCGGCGTTGATTGGGCGGCGCCAATCGGGACGCCGATCTTCGCGGCGGGCAATGGCGTCGTCATAATGGCGGAATGGCATGGCGGCTACGGTCGCCGCGTGGAAATCCAGCACGCCAACGGCTATGTCACCGCCTATAATCATATGTCCGGCTTCGCGCGCGGCGTCGCGGAAGGCGTTCGCGTCAAGCAAGGGCAGACTGTTGGTTTTCTTGGATCAACGGGACTCTCCACAGGGCCGCATCTCCACTATGAAGTCATGGTGAACGGCCATTTCGTGGATCCGATGCGGGTGAAGCTCGCGCGCACGCGCGAGTTCGACGGCAGACTGCTCTCGGATTTCAAGCGGGAGCGGGACCGCATTGATCAGCTCATGGCCAAGGCGCCCAACACCCCCAAGACGGCGGCGCGCAAGTAGCGCGTGAGCGCAAAGCCCTAAAATATTCGGCCTTCCGATGGGGCCGATCATCCACCGCAAGGGTTCGCGCTCAACTTTTCAGGCTGCGGGGCGGAGTAGCCGCAACTGTTCAAGGCAGCCCAGTATTGCGTCGATTGACCTGACATTGCGGGGAGAAAGCATTTGGCGCGGAAACTCCATGCCAAATGCCTGCTCCACGGCAAGCATCAAGCGGATGGCGGTGAAAGGGGTAAGGCCGAGATCAAAGAGATTTGAGCCGCCGCTAAGCTCGCTGGCCGGCACAGTGAGACGCGCATGCGCGTCGATAAGGTTTTTCAGAATCGGGATCATTTTGGCTCCCCCTGGCTCGCGTCGCCGTCCTGCGACAATGATTATGCTTAGCGCGGGGGCAGGTCTTTGAACGTGCGAAAGCGCACGCGGCGCGAAAGCGCCGACTGGAGATTTATTGCCGGCTTGAGAATTTGGTCGGAGTGAGAGGATTCGAACCTCCGACCCCCTCGTCCCGAACGAGGTGCGCTACCAGGCTGCGCTACACTCCGACATTGCGACTTCGAGCCGCGATAAGCCCGCCGCTGGCGGCAAGACCTAGCGGAAGCTCCTTTCGCTTCCGCGCCGCTATATAGCTTTCCGGCGCGGCGGCTGCAACACAAGTTTCGCGGATCGCTTCATTACAAGGTCAATTCTTGCGCCGCTCCAGCGTGACAAAGGCGAAATCCGCCTCGTCCCTTTGGCCCCGGGGCGGATTCTGCCGGGATATTTCCTGCCATTGCGACATGTCGATTTCGGGAAGGAACGCGTCTCCCTCGGGCTCCAGCGCGATTTCGGTGAGTTCGATCCGCTGGGTCTGAGGAAGGTAGAGACGAAAAATCTCCGTTCCGCCGCCGACGATGATTTCCTTGGTCAACATTGCTTCTGCAGCGTGGCGAGCAAGGTCAAGCGCCTCCGCGGGGTCATGCGCGATGAGGACGCCGTCACGGGAAAAGCCCAAATCCCGCGTCAACACGACAATGCGCCGGCCCGGAAGCGGCTGCGGCAGTGATTCGAAGGTGCGTCGGCCCAATATGAGTGGCTTCCCCATCGTCAGCGACTTGAAACGCTTGAGATCGCTGGAAACGCGCCAGGGCAGGCCGTTCTCGGCGCCTATCACGCCATTGCGGGCGACGGCGACGACGGCGACAAGTTGTGGAGGCATGAAACAACCTTCTCAGACGGCGATCGGCGCGGCGATCGCCGGCCAGGGATCGTATCCCTCGATGCGAATGTGCTCGTAGCGCGTTTCAAACAAGGACGCGGGGGCCAGCGTCAGACGCGGGAGAGGCCTTGGCGCGCGAGCAAGCTGTTCGCGAGCTTGTTCGATGTGGTTGAGATAGAGGTGCGCGTCGCCAAAGCTGTGAACGAAATCGCCCGGAATACAGTCGGTTGCCCGCGCGATCAGATGCGTTAGAAGCGCATAGCTCGCAATGTTGAACGGAACCCCGAGAAAGACGTCGGCGGAGCGCTGATAGAGCTGACAGGACAGCCGCCTGGAGCCCTCGACCTCTTCGACGTGGAACTGGAACAGACAGTGACAGGGGGCGAGCGCCATTCTGTCGAGATCGGCGGGATTCCAGGCGCTGACGATCAGCCTGCGGGAAAAGGGGTTGCGCTTGATTTCCTCGACTACGCCGGCGAGCTGGTCGATGCTGCGCCCGTCCGGCGCCGCCCAGGAACGCCATTGTTGGCCATAGACCGGCCCCAGCTCACCCCGCGCATCCGCCCATTCGTCCCAGATCGTCACGCCGTTTTCGCGCAGATAGGCGATATTGGTCTCGCCGCGCAGAAACCACAGCAGCTCGTGGATAATGGACTTCAGGTGCAATTTCTTCGTGGTGACGAGCGGAAAGCCCTGCGCCAGATCGAAGCGCATCTGATGCCCAAACATCGACAGCGTTCCGGTTCCGGTGCGGTCTTCCTTGCGCCGGCCCTCGCGCAGGACTGTGTCAAGAAGATCGAGATATTGTCGCATCGGTCGATTTAATCGCTTCGACCCGCCGCGTCCATGCGTTTAGAAGATTTGCAGGTCGCCTCTTTGTGCTGGAAGGTGGCGCTCCCTATATACACGGCCGACTGCGGGCCGAGCTCGCGAACATTGGGGTCCAGAAATGTCATCGCTCATGGCGCGGATGCGCCGCTATTTTGAAATTCTCGCGCTAACCGCGCTGATTGCTCTGGCGCCGGCGCTTGCCGAAGCCAAGATGAACCTGAACGCAGGCAGCCGTGGCTCGCGCACTTTCTCTGCTCCGCCAGCGACCTCGACCGCGCCGATGACCGCCGCGCCAATCCAGCGCTCGGTCACGCCGCCGCCCTCCGCCACGCAGCAACCGGGATTTAACCCGGGGGCGGCAATGCCGCGCCCGGGGATGGGGATGGCGGGGGGAGGCTTTGGGCGCGGCCTGCTGGGCGGCCTCGCTGGCGGTCTGCTGGGCGCGGGCCTGTTCGGGCTCCTGAGCGGCCACGGCTTCTTTGGCGGCCTTGAGGGTTTCGCCTCCTTCCTCGGGCTCTTGTTCCAGTTGGCCTTGGTCGCCTTGCTGGCTCGATTCGCATTCAGCTGGTGGCAGAGCCGCAACGCGGCGACGGCCGGAGCGAGCGCCCGGCCAAAGCCGACCATGGCCGCGTTCACGAGCGGAAGCGGATTTGGCGGCGGCGCCGGGGGATTTGGTTTTGGGACGGCGCCGCAACAGCCGCCGAGGCCCTCGCCGCTTCGGCTGTCCGCAGAGGATTTTCCCGCCTTCGAACGCCTGCTCGCGCAGACTCAGGACGCCTATAGCCGCGAAGACAGCGCCGCGCTCGGCCGGCTCGCCACTTCGGAGATGGTCGGCTACTTCAACGAAGAGCTGGCCGCGAACCGGCAAAAGGGCGTCGTCAACCGTATTTCGGGCGTCAAGCTCCTACAGGGCGACCTTTCGGAAGCCTGGCGCGAGGGCCCTGATGAATACGCCACGGTCGCCATGCGATTCGCTCTGGTCGACGTGATGGAGGATCGGGCGACGGGCAAGGCTGTTTCCGGCGACGCCGCAGTGCCGACTCAGGCGACGGAGATCTGGACTTTCCGGCGTCCAGCCGGAGCCCCGCCGGAGGCCTGGACGCTCTCGGCGATCCAGCAGACGGCTGCCTGACATCAACAAAAGCGTGATCCCCGTGAAAGGGATCACGCGTTCATGCTTGAGCCTAAAAAGGCAAATTGAAAACGCGAGAAGGCTCCAGCGCCCCTTCGACGACCTCGCCGAAGGCGACCGGCACGCCGCCGCAAGCAGCGTAAATCACTCCGCCCGCAGGCGCATCTCGGCCCCGCAGAATCAGTGAGCCGCCGCGCCTGAGACGCGCGGCCGAATCTCGGTCAACCACAACGCAGGGCAGTTCGGTCAAGCCGGCTTCTACGGACTGCAGCGCCTGTGCCGCCGCCCCCTCCGCTTCGATTTCGTCGAAGGTGAAGCTGTCGTCTTCGACAAACGGGCCAACACGAGTGCGGCGCAGCGTCGTCACATGGCCGAAGCAACCCAGCAAGCGGCCGAGATCGCGCGCGATCGCACGAACATATGCCCCCTTGCCGCATTCCATCGCCAGCATGGTTTCGTCCGTCGTGGTCTCAAGAATTTCGAGCCGGTGAATGGTGACCGGTCGCGCCTTGAGCTCCACATGCTCGCCTTCGCGCGCCAGATCATATGCCCGTTCGCCCGCAATCTTGATTGCCGAGAACTGGGGCGGCGTTTGCAATATGTCCCCTAGAAAGCGCGGCAGCAGCGCGTTTATGGCGCTCGCGTCGGGACGCGCCTCGCTGGTCCGCACAATCTTGCCGTCCGAGTCGTCCGTGTCGGTCTCGGCGCCCCAGCGGACTGTGAAGAGATAAGCCTTTTCACCGTCCTGCACGAAGGGAACCGTCTTCGTGGCCTCGCCGAAGGCCACTGGTAAAATGCCGGAAGCGAGGGGGTCGAGCGTGCCGGCGTGTCCGGCTTTCTTGGCGTTATAGATCCGCTTCAGGCGGGTGACAGCCTGCGTAGACGTCATGCCGACAGGCTTGTCGAGCACGATCCAGCCGTCGACGACGGTGCGATTCGATTTGCGTTGATTCATCAGGCGGCGCCGTCTTCCTGCTGTTCGTCGTCCGGGGCGCCGGACGATTCCAGATCGCGCCGCACCTTCTCCGAATTGAGCAAGGCGTCGATTCGCGAGACATTGTCGAAGCTATCGTCGATGCGAAAGCGCACCTCCGGCGCGAATTTCAGATTGATCCTTTGCGCCAGTTCGCCGCGAAGGAATTTCTTGTGGCGATCGAGCGCCTTCAACACTTCAGGTTCGTCGGCGCCGCCGAGCGGCATCACATAGATCGTCGCGAGCTTAAGGTCCGGGCTCATCGTGACGCGCGACACCGTGACAACGTGCTTTTCCAGCAGGGGGTCATTTATTTCGCCGCGCGCGAGAAGCTGAGCCGAGGCGTGACGAATGAGTTCCGCGACGCGCAACATGCGCTGCGACGGCTCGGCGCCGCTTTGGTGGTGTGCTCTGGACATGATGACGCCAAGGATTTCAGGGGTTAGCGCTTCGCCCGCGTTGCTTGGGGCTTGGCGCCGCTACCGGCGGCGAATTTTCCGCCGCCTTCGACTGCTGTTGCTGCAAAGGCGCAAAGCGCCTTTGCAGATCAATAGGCGACAAACCGCTCTATGCTCCCGAGGATCAACCGCTTGTCGCTATAGCGAGCGCTTGATCTCCTCAATGCGATAACACTCGATCACGTCGCCAGCGCGCATGTCCTGGTAGTTCTCGAAGGCCATACCGCACTCCTGGCCAGCCAGAACTTCCTTGACCTCATCCTTGAAGCGCTTGAGCGTCGAGAGCTTGCCCTCGTGCACAACCACATTGTCGCGGATGAGGCGCACATTGGCTCCGCGTTCGACCGTGCCGTCGGTGACGCGGCAGCCCGCGACCTTGCCGACCTTCGAAATGTCGAAGACTTCGAGAATCTGCGCATTGCCAAGCATGGTTTCGCGCAATGTCGGAGCCAACAGGCCAGACATCGCCGCTTTCACGTCATCCACGAGATTATAGATGATATTGTAATAGCGGATTTCGATGCCAGCGCGTTCGGACGCCTCGCGCGCTTCCTTATGCGCTCGGACGTTGAAGCCGATCACAGCAGCTCCGGATGCTTCCGCGAGCGAGATATCGGACTCCGAAATGCCGCCAACGCCCGCGTGAACGACGCGCGCCGCAACTTCGTCGGTGTTAAGCTTCTCCAGCGCCGCGAGGATGGCTTCGACCGAGCCCTGTACGTCGCCCTTGACGACGAGCGGGAACTCCTGGCGGCCGGCGGTCTTGAGCTGGCTCATCATGTCGGTCAGCGAGGAGCGGGCCGAGCCGCCGCGCGCCGCAAGCTTGTCGCGCTTTTGGCGTTCGCGGTACTCGGTGATCTCGCGCGCACGGGCTTCATTCTCGACGACGGCCACGCGGTCGCCGGCTTCCGGGGTTCCTGAGAAGCCGAGAATCTCCACCGGGAAGGACGGACCAGCCTCCTGACGCACCGCCCCCTTGTCGTCGAGCAGAGCGCGTACCCGGCCCCATTGCGACCCAGCGACGACGAGATCGCCGACATGAAGCGTTCCGCGCTGAACAAGCACGGTAGCAACAGGACCGCGACCCTTGTCGAGCCGGGCCTCAATGACCGTGCCCTCTGCGGATCGAACCGGATTGGCCTTAAGATCGAGCACTTCGGACTGCAGCGCGATCAGCTCGAGCAACTTGTCCAGATTGAGCTTCTGCTTGGCGGAAACCTCAATTTCGAGCGTGTCGCCGCCAAGGCTTTCGACCTGAACTTCATGCTGCAACAATTCCGTGCGCACGCGTTCCGGCTTGGCGTCGGGCTTGTCGATCTTGTTGATGGCGACGATCAACGGCACATGCGCCGCGCGCGCGTGATGGACCGCCTCGATCGTTTGCGGCATGACGCCATCGTCGGCCGCGACGACGAGCACGACGATATCCGTCACCTTGGCGCCGCGCGCGCGCATCGCCGTAAAGGCCGCATGGCCAGGCGTGTCGATGAAGGTGATCGCGGCGCCGTTCGGCGCCGTCACCTGATAGGCGCCGATATGCTGAGTGATGCCCCCGGCCTCGCCTGAAACGACATTCGCGTGACGAATCGCATCAAGCAACGACGTCTTGCCATGGTCGACATGGCCCATGATGGTGACGACAGGCGGACGCGGAGCGAGATCCTCGCCGGCGTCCGGGGTGTCGAACAGCCCCTCCTCGACGTCGGACTCCGCGACGCGCTTCACAGTATGGCCCATTTCCTCGGCCACCAGTTGCGCGGTGTCCGCGTCGATCACATCAGTGATCTTGTGCATGTCGCCCTGCTTCATCAACAGGCGAATGACGTCGACCCCACGCTCCGACATGCGGTTCGCAAGTTCCTGAATAGTGATCGTTTCCGGGAGGATTACCTCTCGAGTGATCTTTTCCTTGGGCTCGGCGACCCGGCCCTTCATCAGTCGCTGATTGCGACGGACATACGACGCATGGGAGCGCATGCGCTCCTCGTCGCCGCCAGCGGTGGCGGTCGTGACTGTGAGACGGCCTCTGTCCTTGAACCCGCCGCGCGACGGCGCCGGACGCGGCGGCACAGGAGCGGCGGCGGGAACCGCAGGCCGTCGAGGAGCCGGCGTCAAGGCGCGCTTTGTATCCGCCGCAGCGGCCGGAGTTGTCTCCGCGGCGCGGACGGGCGCGGCCCGAGACGTCACGGCGGCGGGGGCGGGCGACGGCCCCTCGCCGGCCAGGCGGCGCCTCGCCTCCTCTTCGGATCTTCTTTTGGAATCCGCCTCGCGCGCCAGACGATCTTCCTCGTCCCGGCGGCGCGCATCAGCAGCCGAGCGTTCTTCCTTCTCGCGCGCTTCGCGTTCGCCCCGGGCCTTCGCCTCTATTTCGGCGCGGCGACGGTCTTCTTCTTCTCTGCCACGTGCATCGACCAAAGCGCGGGCGCGAGCCTCGCGCTCATCTTCGGTAAGCGCACGAAGCACAACGCCAACCGCGTTACGCGGCGCGCGCGCCTCCGGTTTCGGCGCCTGCGGCGGCTTCGCTTGCGGCGGCGCGGCGACGGGCGCTGGCGCGGCGACGACCGGCGCCGAGGGCTTCGTTTCGACCTTTCCCGGCGCGCGCCGCTTCACTGTCTCAACCACGACCACTTTGGAGCGGCCATGGGAGAAGCTCTGGCGCACCATGCCGCCCTGCTCCGTCGGGCGCTGCTTCAGATGCAGCGTCTTCGACGGAGTCACGGTCAGGGTTTTTTCGCCGCTGTTCTCGGTTTCGCTCATTCAGTTTCCGATCCCGGGCCTGTCTGACCCATTCGCATCAAATTCTCTGCGGCGCCTTCACACGAAGACAGCTGCGTTCCGAGCCCCACGCCAGTCGCCAAATCCGCCGCGCAGTCACCCCGATAAAGAGCCAGCCGCATATACCGCGAAAGAAACGCCTCGGTGGGCCCCCCCGCCGCAAGCCCTGCATGTATCACATTTGTGCGGCCCAACGCCAAATCCAATTGGCTCGAAGTAAAAATTGCGACGATTTTCGGGTTCCGTCCGGTTAACCCTTCTCCGCGCCTCGCGCTCTGCAAGAGCTTTCGCCGCCCATCCTCGCTGCCGTCAACGGCTTCGACGAGGACATTGATCTCCCCTTGCTCCAGCGCGCCCGCGACTTTGCCAAAGCCGGAGACCACCAGCCCGGCCTTGTTCGCCAGCGCCAGCATCTGCAGGCAATCCATTTCGAGCAGCCTGTCGACATCCTGCGCCAACGTGGGCGCCGCCTCGGACTTGACCTTAAGCGTGCGCGAGAATGCCTGCTTCCGCGCCGCTTCGGCGACAAGGTCCGAGCTGGCCGTCACCCAGACGCCCCGACCCGGTAAACGAGCCCTGATGTCGGGCGTCACGATCCCATCCGGCGCGCGCACAAAACGGATCATCCGCTCCGGCGGCTGTTGCCGGCGGGTGATGATGCAAGTGCGCTCATGGGCATGGGGTTCTGTCACTTAGCAGTCGCTTTCCCTTATGCCGCGTTCTCGCCGGCGGCCCCGCCTTCATCCGGGCTGGGCGCGGGAGCCTCGATCCAGCCCACGCGCACCCGCGCCGCCATGATCATCGACTCCGCGTCTTCTCGCGAGAGATCAATTCCCGTTAGAAAGCCGTCGTACTTGGTTGTTTCGCCGTCCTTTTTCTCGCTCCACCCGACGAGGTCGTCAGGCACGCAACCAGCGAAATCCTCGATCGTCTTCACGTCGTTCTGGCCAAGCCTGACAAGCATCTCGGAAGTGATTCCTTCGATCTCCTTGAGCTCGTCGGCGACGCCAAGCTCCTTGCGACGCGCCTCGTTCTCGGCCTCAACGCGTTCTAGATAGAGTTTCGCGCGGGTTTGGATTTCCGTCGCGGTGTCTTCATCGAAACCTTCGATCGTCGCGAGCTCGCCAAGGTCCACGAACGCCAGATCCTCCACCGATCGGAATCCCTCCGAAGCCAGCAGGCGCCCCACCACTTCGTCGACGTCGATCGCATTCATGAACACGCGGGTGCGCTCGTCGAACTCTTTCTGGCGCCGCTCGGATTCTTCGGCTTCGGTCAGGATGTCGATATCCCAGCCCGTCAATTGTGAAGCGAGGCGGACATTCTGACCGCGGCGTCCAATGGCGAGAGAAAGCTGGTCATCGGGAACCACGACTTCAATCCGGTTGGAGTCTTCATCCAGAACCACCTTGACGACTTCGGCAGGCTGCAGCGCATTGACGATGAAAGTAGCCGCGTCCGCCGACCAGGGAATGATGTCGATGCGCTCGCCCTGAAGCTCGCCGACCACCGCCTGCACGCGCGAACCACGCATGCCCACGCACGCGCCCACCGGATCGATCGACGAGTCCCTCGACACGACCGCGATTTTCGCACGGGAGCCTGGATCACGGGCGACCGATTTCACCTCGATCACGCCATCGTAAATTTCAGGCACTTCCTGCTTAAACAGCTTGGCCATGAATTGTGGATGGGTTCGCGAGAGAAAAATCTGTGGCCCCCGCTGCTCTCGGCGCACGTCGTAAACGTAAGCGCGCACACGGTCGCCGGGGCGAAAAGTCTCGCGCGGAATCATTTCATCGCGCCGCACGATGCCCTCGCCGCGCCCCAGATCAATGATCACATTGCCATATTCAACGCGCTTGACGACCCCGTTGACGATTTCGCCAATACGGTCCTTGAATTCCTCATATTGCCGGTCGCGCTCCGCCTCGCGCACTTTCTGCACGATGATTTGCTTCGCGGATTGTGCGGCGATGCGGCCGAAGTCGAAAGGCGGCAGGGTTTCCGAGATCCAGTCGCCGGACTGCGCCGCGGGATTGCGCTTGCGCGCGTCCTCGATAGATATCTGCGAGGCGTCATTGTCGATCTCATCCACGACGAGCATCAAACGGGAAAAACGCACTTCGCCGGTGCGCGGATTGATCTCGGCGCGCACCTCGGTCTCCTGACCATAACGCGAACGAGCCGCCTTCTGCAGCGCATCCTCCATCGAGGCGATGACGATCGATCGATCGATCGATTTCTCGCGTGCGACGGCGTCCGCGATTTGCAAAATCTCCAGTCGGTTGGCGCTGACGGCCATTGTCTCGTCTCCTTATGGCGAATGAGCGAACTCGCTGGCGTCAGCCTCGCGAAGCTCCCCCTCCGCCTCCCTTCTTGAAATGGGTCTGCACACCGGCGGGGACCAGCGGCTTGGGCTTTTGATTTGGGCTATTCTTCGGCTTGATCGCGAAACGCCCCGGACCGCGCCGCGGACGCTC
>Ga0182030_10020912_pt1 | contig 12304 bp, 14 predicted proteins | sample 812S3MmetaG_FD_121299 | JGI IMG/M metagenome (GOLD analysis project Ga0182030, IMG submission 121299) | Permafrost microbial communities from Stordalen Mire, Sweden - 812S3M metaG (Illumina Assembly) | ecosystem: Environmental > Terrestrial > Soil > Wetlands > Permafrost | place: Sweden...
GGCATGAGGGCTTCTACTCGCAGAATATGTTTACGCCGATGGAGTTGGACGATGCAATGTACCGCATGAAACCAATGAACTGTCCGTTCCATATTTTGATTTACAAGAATTCGCCGAAGAGTTATCGCGACTTGCCAGTGCGACTGGCTGAGTTAGGCAATGTTTATCGCTATGAACGCTCAGGAACCATGCACGGACTGCTGCGTGTGCGCGGCTTTACACAGGATGATGCGCATATCTTCTGCACTCCTGGACAAATTGAAGATGAAGTTGTGGCGTGCATCGACTTTGCAGAAGCTGTGCTGTCGACTTTTGGATTCAAAGAATTCAAAGTCGAGTTATCGACCTGGGATCCGAACGATCGCGCACACTATGCTGGCTCCGATGACAACTGGGATCTTGCGGTTGGCGGACTGAAGCGGGCCTTGGACAGAAAAGGCATTGCGTACAAAGTCATACCCGGCGAAGCAGCCTTTTATGGTCCAAAGATCGACGTGAAACTGGTGGATGTGCTGGGTCGGTTGTGGCAGTTATCGACGGTGCAGTTTGACTTCAATCTTCCGGCTCGCTTCGAGATGGAGTATGTGGGCGAAGACGGCGAGAAGCATCAGCCGGTGATGGTGCATCGCGCACTGTTCGGTTCTGTCGAGCGATTCTTCGGCGTGCTGATCGAGCATTATGCAGGCGCGTTTCCGCTATGGCTGGCACCGGTGCAAGTGGGCTTGGTGCCGATCAGCGAAAGACATCATGATTATGCAAAGAAGGTAGAGAAGGAGTTGAAGGCTGCCGGTCTGCGCGTGGAGATTGATGATCGCAACGAGAAGATGAACGGCAAGATTCGCGATTTTGCCAATCAGAAGACGCCGTACATTCTGGTCTTCGGCGATAAGGAAGAGGCTGCTACAGCCGTCAGCGTACGCACACGCGGCAAGGGCGACCAAGGCTCAGTGCCGTTGGCCGAGTTTATTGCGAAAGCCAAGGGATTGGTCGAGGGCCAGTCAACGGAACTGTGATTTTGAATTGCAGTAAATTGTTGCACGAGGATTCGTGCGACAATTTAAGCAAGGGACGCGGAAGTGGTGAAATGGCAAACACACTAGCCTTAGGAGCTAGCGCCGCAAGGCTTGCGGGTTCAAGTCCCGCCTTCCGCACCAAAGATTTCAAGTGACGCAGCTGATGGATTTCGGTTTGCGAATTACAGTTCGCCGGAGGCGGGTTGCTGTGTAGACTCGCGCCGTTCTCGCAGCTCTTCCATCACGGACTGGATGAGCGCTTTGGAGCCTTCCATGCCACTGAGAACGGCCTGCAAATCCAGCGCGGGCTGGGCGGGATTGCGAGTGGAAGCGCAATAAACGCCGTGCTGACCGACCAGAATCAGCGAGTCGGTCAACAGGTCTAGCGCCACGGCAAGCCTGCCGCGTTCTTTGCCCATCATGAACTCGTAGTGCTCCAACTCGGTGCGCTTTTCGTCAAAGATGCTCATGCTTCAAGCATAGCCGAGCCGCTCTCAACGCCCCGAACTGCCAAAGCCTTTTTCGGCGCGGGCCGAGTCTTCCAGGCTGTCTACCGTTTCTACGACTCCAGTCAAAATCGGGACGGGAATCATTTGAGCGATCTTGTCGCCTGCGTTTATGTTCACCTGATTTGTGCACAGGTTAGTCATGAGCACCAGTATCTCGCCCCGATATCCGGCATCAATCACACCAGCCGTCGTAGCAACTCCTTTGGCGGCCATCGACGAGCGATCGCGCACTAACAAGCCCAGTGGCTCGCCGGTCTGCGGATGACGCGCTTCGACAGCGATACCAGTTCGCACCTTTATTGCAACTTGCGGAGCCAACGTTACAGCTTCCAACGCAAACAAGTCATAGCCCAGATCCTCACCGGGATGGGCCACTTCAGGCGCACGCGCACCAGCTTCAAGCAACTTCACTCGCAACATGATTTGATGGTAACGGGTCGAGGCGCAACGTTGCCAGAAGCAGCGAGTTCCGATGCTGTCTTGCTGATGAGGCGAAGCAGTTGTGAATTGTGAAGTTGCGACTTTTTTTACTTTTGCACTCGATTTTATACGCTCAACAAAGCCGGAATGGCCAGGTTTCTGGCACCAACCAGCATCGTGTCGTCTTCTTCGCTCGCTGTTTTTACCGGCACGTGCGCAATCTCCCAGGCTGATCGGTCCTTGAGCAGTCGCGAGACCAAGGCAGTGTGCATTGCGTGGCCGGCGCGTTCAGCAACCACATGGCCTTCAATGCGTCGGCCAGCCAGGGCCAGATCGCCGATTAGGTCAAGAACCTTGTGGCGGACATACTCGTCGGCAAAGCGGAGTGGGCCATTCTCAGGCCCCTTTGGCCCCAGAATGATCGCACTCTCCGGGCCAGCGCCGCGAATCAAACCCATATCGCGGAGCTTCTTTTCATCGGCCTTGTAGCCAAAGGTGCGGGCCGGGGCAATGAAGGCACCGTAGTTCTCGGCGGCCAGGTCAACGTAGGCGCGCTGGTGGCCGATGGGAGCGGGAAAATCAATGGCGTATTGGATGCTGTAGCCGGAGCCGGGGTAGACGCCGATGAACTTGTCGCCCTCACGCACCTCGACGGGGTGGAGTACGCGGAGGGTCTCTCGGCGGCGGCGCTGCGTGCGGATTCCGACCCTGAGGAATGCATCCACATAAGGCAGTGCGCTGCCGTCGAGGATGGGCAACTCGAGGTTGTCCAACTCGACGATCACGTTGTCAACACCCATGCCAATGAGCGCGGAAAGCAGGTGTTCGGTGGTGGAGATGAGCACACCTTGACGCATGAGGCTGGTGGCATAGCTGACCTTGGCCACGTTGCGGCCAATGGCGGGAATCTCAAAATTGTCCAGATCGGTGCGCCGGAAGACAATGCCTGAGCCGCCCGGTGCGGGCAGCAGCCGCATGGTTACCGGTGCGCCCGAGTGCAGGCCCACACCCGTAAACTCAATGGGCGCAATAATTGTCTGTTCCAGATGCGCGGGGTTCGCCAAAAAAGTCAATTCTCCAACGTGCTGCAGTCGTTAGATTAGACGGGTTTGGTCAAAGCTGTCTTGTGGCATTTTTGCCACACTTTGCTCGAATTGGAGCACTTTTTTGTTTGGTGATTCGCTGCCATGCCGATTGGAAAGGTCAGAACTGCGCGTCCAGCGGAAGGCCTTCGGCGTGGTTCACAACCTGCCTTCCGCGTGCTTGATTGGCTGTTGCGGGGTGTTCTATTGAATTCCCGTCTGCACTTATCCCCAGGTGAACTCGATGGGAGTTTGAATGTCCGGGTGGAGGCTCTTGTGCACGGGGCAGGTGTGGGCGGCCCGCTCCAGTTTTTCCTTGTTCTCAGGGCTGAGAACGTGGGGCACATGAATCTTGACTGCCAGAGTTTGAATCCTTCTCGGCGGGGCGGTGGTCATTTCTTTTTCTACGGTTGCCGTGGTGCCGACGATGTCGATGTTGAGAGTGCGGGCCATGATGCCCATGACGGTGAGCATACAAGTTCCAAGCGCGGTTGCGACCAGGTCCGTGGGCGAAAAACTCTCGCCACGCCCCTGATTGTCTTTGGGAGCGTCGGTGCCAAGTACGGTTCCAGAGGGGCCGTGAACTGCTTTGCAGTGCAAGTCGCCCTGATATTCAAATTGAATCGCTACCACGGTTATTCCTTTGCAAGTGCGGTTGCAGATGGATACCTATGAATGCTTTTGCGACCAGTCGCGGGCGCGGTCAAAACGCTCGCGGTCGCGCCATACACTACGGCTCCAGCGACCACCGATCACTTCGAACTGCTGCCGCGCAACGGCTGCATCGCGGAACTCATAGGCGAAATAGGCAATCTCATTCTTCAGCCATCCCGTGGTTCCGTATTGCGAGGTCAGCGTCTGGTATCCCCTCTGAATGCGCGGCCAGTCCAACTCGTTTGCCGAAAATTCCTTGCCATTCTTTCCGATCAGCACAGTGGCGATATGGAAATAGATCACATCACCCTGCTCGCCACCCACATTGTCTGCGGAAGTTTTGGCGAAGGCCGAAGCGTCTCCGGGCTTTCCGTCCCACTTGGGCAACAAGTAATTTGCCATCTGCTTGTAGAGATGAAAATATTCAGGTTCGAACTGGATGCCCTGCTCGAAGACCTCCTTCATCTTGGCCTCGTTCCAGTTCTGCGCCAAGCCGACGACCATCATCTCGGAATACCACTGTGGGCAATGCTCATGGAGCTTGGCTGCGGCCTCAAGAACCTTCTGCGACTCCTGAATGCGTTGTCCGAAGAGAAGCCATCCTTCCAGAGTGACCGAATCAGCCATGCCATTACCCCGCGCCACCCATGCCCAGCGATGAAGGCTGGTGGCCAGCGCAATCCGTGCGGTGATGGAGTCCGGGCGCTGAGCAATCCAGTGCTTGAGATGCGCCAAGTGGTCAAGAGAGTCTTTGTCGGTAAGCATGGGCTTATCGAGCGCATCATAATAAGCGCTGAGCTTCCACTGGCCGCCTGGGAAGCGGGTCTTTTCGCTGCGAAATTTGGCGGCCATGCTGTCCAGATCGTCGAATTTTTCCTCGACCAGATCGGTTTCGATCAGGCGCGTCCACTTGGCACTGTGGAGAGTGTTTTCGTCCACATCGGTATCCATGAGGCTTGGGGTGGCTGACGCTGTCTGCGCCGTAAAAGGCTTGGAAAATAAGACGAGAGACGGGGCGAGGACAATAAAGGCTGCAAATTTGGAGACGTGCACAATCGAACCTCCCGGAACGACACCATGTTATTGCATTCCGCTCGACGAAACAAGGTTGCACTAGATTTGGAGCACTCTGTATTCAGCTATAATTCTCACAATTGGCGTAAGCGCCAATGAGGGCTAGCCCATGACACTACTCGATGCAAATGTACAGCAAGACCCAGTGCTTGGCGAAGACACTTGGGAGTTATTTGAGGCGATTGAGAGTTCATTCGCGGTTGATCTCGGTGATTACAGAGAGATGTGTGGAAAGACAGTAAAAGAACTAGCCGAACTCATCAACAAAAAAGCCGATTATCCAGCCGGAGACAAATGTCTTTCCTCAGTGGCTTTTTACAGGGTGCGGCGAGCTTTCGAGACTTTGTACAGTATTCCTCGAAAAGCGATTCGTCCAGCCACACCTGTTAGCGACCTGCTTCCGTTAGAGCATCGGAGTACCAAATGGCCGATGCTTGAGGAGCACCTCGGATTGACTGTTCCCGAACTAAATTATCCCAACTGGATTCTTTGGCTCTCGCTTCTCGCTCCGCCAGCGCTGTTAATTTCGCTCAGAACGTTTTTGAAAGTTCCACTAAACTGGAGTTGGATTTTTACAGGCTCAATTGCGCTTTATATGGTCACATTTGCGACGATTATTCCTGCGCTAAACGCACGCTTCCCGATCAGACGATCTCTTCCCAAAAACTGTGAGACGTTTAGTGGGCTTGTCACGGTTGTTCTGTTACGCAATTATGCTGCTTTTGCTTCACAAAGCGGCAGTTCTGGTGAAAGCGGTGTGCTGAAAGCTTTGCAACAGCTAACGGCAATGCAGTTAGGCATGGAACCTGAAGAAATTGCCCCAGAGAAGCGTATACCCCAAGATCTGAATATCTATTGATGTGCTTGGATGCTCCTTGTTTACTTTGGTCGTTGTAGCGTGGCGGCGATGGTTCCCCAGGTGTCGTCGTTGCCGTAGCCGTTGGTGTAGAGCAGATGGCCTTGGTCTATGTATCCCTCTTGAATGAGCTGGCGGTAGCGGCTAGCCTCGTTGGGTGAGAGGGGCTGGTAGATGAGCATCAGGCGTGCTGGAAGCTGGGCGTCGCTGGTGGGCAGCGGCTGGGTGCAGAGGCTGTGGCAGTAGTAGTTGAGCGGCTCACCCTCTTTGTAAAACTTGACGACATAGGCGGGAGTGCCTGCGCTTTGAGCGGACTGGACCTTCTGCGCCAAGCGATCAAAGGGAAAGCGGAAGGGGCCGGCGCGCATGGCCTGGATGGTGGGGATTGTGGCGATGGCTAGCAGCAGAGCGGCACCAGAGAGAGCAACGAGAGTGCCTTGGTGGCGGGATGCTTGCGAGAGGCGTTCCAAACCAAAACAGCAGAGCAGCAGCAGAGCGGCCATGGAAGGCAGAAAATGGCGAAGTCCGAAGAGCGTGTGATTGAAGGGTGGAACGGAGAGGATAAAGACGATCAACGGAGGCAGTATGGCCATGATGGCCAGAGCGACGACGGTGGGGTGATTGCGCAGAGTTTCTTTGCGTGAGACCAGCACAAGTGCGGCGGCTGCAAGCAGCAGAATGAGGACGAGCGTTGCGGTGATGGCACCGTGGAAGTCCATGATGCCGAGCGAGGCCGCCCATAATTTTTTCAAGTCCCAGAGAGTTGGATGGCCATACCAGTTCAACTGATCGTTCAGGGTATTGCTGCGGTAGATGCTGAGGATGGCCAATATCCACGGGATAAACAAGAGGGCTGAGCCTGCCGCTGTGGCCACGGCAAGCAACTTGGTTCGGGTTGGCACGCTGGAGATAAGCAGGGCAAGAACGGCGGACGTGATGAAGAGCGAGCTATACCAATGCGTGTAGAGCAGAAGCGTCATGATGCAGAGGCCAGAGAGCCAGAGGCGGCGTTGGTGCGGATGGCGGCTGATGGCATGGACCCAGAGGGCGAGGAGTGTGACGAGAAAGGTGTAGAGAGCGAAGGAGCGGGATTCCTGACTGTAGTAAATGGGGAAGCGGCTGACGGCCATGATAGAGGCTGCGAGCAGGCCACACCAGCGGGCGCCGGGGAGGCGACTGCCTAACATGGCAATGAGGCCGATGGTGGCGATGCCGCAGAAGAGCGAGAGTGCGCGGAAGCCGAATTCGCCGGTGCCGAGGACGGGCGTAATGAACTTCAAGAGCAGGTAATGGAGCGGCGGATGCGTCATGTCATCGCGGACCATGGCGTAGGACTGAGGCAGCGGCAACAGCACGGCGCGGCGGGTGAATAGCTCGTCGCCGCCGAAGGATTCATGTGGAAGCGAGACGAGACGGAATGCCGTGCCAAGCAGCATCAACAGCAGAACCGCCAGCGCAAACCAGTAGAATCTTTTGGCCGGGACGAGTTCGGTTGCAGACATTTCTGAACAGCCTTTCAAGACAATGCAACGCGATCCAGTCGGCTACTGACTGCTATTCGTACCCATTTGGCACGGTCATCAACGCAGAAGTGCCGTGTTCAGGATGCCTTGGCTTCACCGGGATTGACCAGATCGCGGAGTTCCTTGGAGGGTTTGAAGTAGGGAACTTTTTTGGCCGGCACATCGACACGTTCGCCGGTTTTGGGGTTGCGCCCTATGCGCGAGTTGCGCTGGCGAATACGGAAAGAGCCAAATCCGCGAATTTCGATCTTGTCGCCGCTCTGCAGAGCACCGATGACCGAATCGAAGATGGTTTCGACGAGGACTTCGCCATCGCGGCGAGTCAGATCGCCGAGGCGGACTACTTTTTCTACCAAATCTGCCTTTGTCATGCCTCAGGCCTCCGCTCACAGGATAAACGGATTTTACAGAAGAAAGCGTGAAAAAAGAACCCCCCTGGTGGAAAAGAACCTTTTCGCATCAGTAAGTTGGCGAAAAAGAGCCGGATTGGACGCTGGAGACCGTCGAATGCGCATTGCGGCGTTATCATATTCTGAGCCATCCATTGAAGACCCGCAGTATGTGGGAGCGGAGGCACAGAGGTTGATTGGGCGTGAGCGAGTCTCCGCAGTACAGCATCGTGATTCCGGCCTACAACGAAAGCGCGCGCATTCCTGCAACGCTGGAGTCGGTGGTGGGGTGCATCCGCGCCAACGGCTGGGATGCCGAGGTAATTGTGGTCAACGACGGATCGAGTGATCGAACGGCTGAGGTGGTGCGCGCCTTTGCAGCCAATGCCCCTGAAGTCAGACTGTTGGAGAATCCGGGCAATCGCGGCAAGGGCTATTGCGTGCGCTCTGGGCTGTTGCAGGCGCTGGGCCAGGTGGTGATGTTTACCGACTCGGACCTTTCTGCTCCGATTGAAGAGGCGGAAAGGCTTTTTGCGGCGATTGCAGAGGGAGCGGATATTGCGATTGGCTCACGTTGGCTGGAGAGTGGACGTCAAACGCATCGCCAGCCGCTCTATCGGCAGTTTTTTGGCCGTTGCTTCAACGCGGTGACGCGGATGGTGATGGGGCTGCATTTTGCTGATACGCAGTGTGGCTTCAAAGCCTTTACGCGAGCCGCCGCTCAGACAGTGTTTCAATTGCAAACCATTGAGCGGTGGGGATTTGACCCGGAGATATTGTTTATTGCGCTCAAGCGAGGCTACCGCGTGGTGGAGGTGCCGGTGAGCTGGAGCCACGACGAACGGACCCGCATGAGCTACCTGAAAGACGGCTTGCAGATGCTGGAAGAGATTGTCCAGATTCGCTGGAATGCGATCACTGGGCGGTATAGCAAGGCGGTTGTGGCTGTGCGTAATGGCGAAGAAACACTCAAGGGTAAAACTTAGTCGGAAATACTCTTGCATCTGGGGGCGAAGCCCTTTAAGATGCGTCAATTGGCTCCTATGCTTGAAACAGCTTCCAGTACGACGCCGAGTTCCGTGTCCGCTTTGGCGGCTGCGCGGCTGCGCGTGGGAAAGCTGTGCGTGGCGGTTCAGGGTGGCTCGGTGGCGGAGTTGATGGAGCGGGCGCAGGCGGCACTGGCCGACTCGAAGTTTCTGGAATTTAGGCTGGATTCGCTGGCCAAACCGGCGACGGCACTGCCCAAGGTGAAGGAATTTTTGACGTCGCACAGAGATGCAATCGTGATTGCAACCTGCCGCCGCAAAGAGTTTGGCGGGCACTTCGTGCCGTCCTTGACAGCAGAGTTGGAGATTCTGTTAAAAGCCGCCGAGGCTGGCTGCCAGATTGTCGATCTCGAAGTGGAGTCGGCGGAAGCGGCTAAGCCGGCACAACTGAAGCAGTTTCGCGCCACTCTGAGAGCCGCAGGCGCGGCGCTGCTGGTGAGCTTTCACGATTTCGCTCGCACCAAGGGTCTGGAGCAGGCGGCCAAGCGCATTGAGGCTTTTCAGCCGGATTTTGTGAAGGTGGTTTCGACGGCGAAATCGCTGGCCGACAATCTGGCCGTGCTGAAGCTAATTGACCAACTATCGCTTTCTGCTCAGGTTGTGAGCATTGCGATGGGCGAGGAAGGCGTTGTGAGCCGGGTGCTGGGTCCGCGAGCTGGAGCAGCGTTTACCTTTGCTTCGTCGTCAGATGGGGCCGAGACCGCGCCGGGGCAGGTGACCGCGAAAACACTGCGCGACCTGTACCGCGTGGAGCAGTTGGATCAGGCAACGCGCATCTTTGGCGTGGTTGGCAATCCGATTTCGCACTCGCTTTCGCCACTGATGCAGAATACGGCCTTTCGCCGCGAGAATGTGAACGCGGTATTGTTGCCGCTGAAGGCGCGCTCGGTGGAGGATTTTCTGAAGCTGCTGCGTGAACTGCCGCTGGCCGGTGCCGCGGTGACGATGCCGCTGAAGCAGGAGGTTCTGCCGCATCTGGCCAATATAAATCCGCTGACGGCAAAGATTGGCGCATGCAACACGCTGCGGGTTACGGCGGACGGCAAGATTGTCGGTTTCAATACGGATGTGGCCGGGGTGGTGAGGCCGCTGGAAAAACGCCTCAAGCTGAAGGGTGCCAAGATTGCAGTTCTGGGCGCGGGCGGGGCGGCGCGGGCGGCCGTTTTTGGTTTGGTGGAGCAGGGCGCGGAGGTCTTTATTGTTAATCGCACGCATGAGAACGCAGTGGCACTGGCACGGCAAGCCAAGGCCAAGGCGCTGAAGCATGAGCAGTTTGCCAAGGGGCGTTTTGACGTGCTGATCAACTCGACGCCGTGCGGCATGGCTGGATCGAAACAGGCGATGCCGATTGCCGAAAACGAGTTGAACGCTGGACTGGTCTTCGATATGGTCTATAACCCGCTGGAGACGCCGCTGCTGAAGCTGGCGCGGGCGCGGGGGATTCCAGTAGTGAGCGGGCTGGAGATGTTTGTACAGCAGGGGGCGCGGCAGTTCGAGATTTGGACGGGCAAGCCTGCGCCAGAAGCGGAGATGCTGCGCGTGGTGGAACTGGAGTTGCGCAAGCGGGGATAAGGTTGATCTATTCGACCAATTGAAGAGACTTACGCCACTTGCTCATAGGGGCGGTGGTAGAGGCGAATCAACTCCTCGGCCCGCAAAGCTGCCATAGCGTAGGCGCGGCCCTGATCGTCAGTGAACTCAACTTCAGCGACTGTGGGAGAAAGAAGCTCGACAATTGTTCCAACCTGCCCGCGCACCAGCCCTTTATCGGGCATATCCTGTAGCACCGCGACCTCGGCAAGAAGTTCCATTCTGCTTGTACCTCCGTCCTGTTACAGAATTTAGCAAGTGACGAACCGGGGTGCAGTCTCGCCGGTTCGAATTATCCAGCAACTTCGAATGTTCGCCGCGCGACTCCCACGCTTCAACTCAAAGTCAATTATGTACCGAATACCGTACTGATTGGAAGCTCCCGGTAAGGCATTTCCTTCGATGGCTGCTTCGATCAGTGATTTGCGAAGTTCGTCGATATGTATGGCCGTTATTCCCAGCAGGGACTGAAAGACTCTGGCATTATGCTGTCCACGCGGATGTTCGAGACTCAAACAGTAGTCTCCAAGTTTCGCAATTTCGACAATGGCGGTATGGCCGTTTGGCAGCTTCATTGTTCCCCTCTGTGATGCCCTCACTGGTCAGAACAGGTCCAGAATACGAGGAATTCGCGTTGCGCCATTCTACCTGAGCAAATCCAAACAGTTCTCCAGCACGGCAATACAGCTTTGTGCGACAATAGTGCGTGTAGGCGTGCCGTGGGTTATTTGGTGCGCGGAGGATGCAAAATGGGCGATCTACTTCAGCCGTGGCATATATTGCTCATCGGCTTGATAGCGTTTCTGCTCTTCGGTGCCAAACGGCTGCCAGAGCTGGGTAAAGGGTTGGGAGAGGGATTGAAGGGCTTCAAGGAAGGCATCAAGGGCGTGACCGATCCGGCTCCGCCAGCACCGGCGGTGCAGCAGAATGTGGCCGCTGTGCAGCCCAGTTCAGCGCCGATTGAGCCTAAGTAAGCGCGAAAATTTTGAAGCACGTGCGTCGAGGTTTCCCAGGTCTCAAAAACGAGACCTGGGGCACCCATTACGGGTTTTGTGATCCATTGGTCCCATTTGATTCCTGCCCGACGGAATGAAATTGGTGCGATTCAAGGGTTCACTTCCTCTCTCTATTCCCCAAAATTTCTAGAGGATTTTCTGCATGACGGAACGGACTACCTTTCGCCGCTTGCCGGTGCGCGGCTCAAATGACATGGAAGCTGTGAATGCAATTCTGGATGCGGCTTTTCTGGCGCATGTGGGATTTGTTGTGGATGGGCAACCCTTCGTGATTCCCACGCTTTATGGGCGCAGTGGCGACAAGCTCTATCTGCATGGCTCGGCGGCCAGCCGTATGTTGCGCACTCTGGAAACGGGCGTGCCGGTTTGCGTTACGGTGACGCTGGTGGATGGGCTGGTGCTGGCTCGGTCGGCCTTTCATCACTCAATGAATTACCGCTCGGCAGTGGTTTTTGGCACGGCACGAAAGATCGACGAGCCGACGCAGAAGAACGAGGCTCTGCGGGTGATCAGCGAGCATCTGATTGCTGGGCGGTGGGATGAGGTGCGTGTGCCTTCAGAGCAGGAGTTGAAGGCGACGACAGTGTTGGAATTGACGATTGAAGAAGCCAGCGCAAAGGCTCGCACCGGGCCGCCGGTGGACGATGAAGAGGACTATGCGCTGCCGGCTTGGGCTGGGGTTTTGCCGTTGGCTTTGCAGGCTGGCGAGCCGGTGGCCGATGCGCGGCTGGCCGAGGGCGCAAGTGTGCCGGAGTACGTCACAAAGTACAAGTGATAGAGCCTCTTGCACAATACCCGCTCAACTTCAGATTTTGTGTCACTCTATCCTCCATCGCCCGTCCCCACGCCGAAGGCAGTTGGCCCCACCGCAGGTGGTTGGTCACACCGCAGGTGGTTGGGTGCCCACATCTGACCACCCTCACCCCGCCTATCTGTTCACTATCCACTGAGAACTGAAAACTGAGGACTGAGAACCTCACCCCGCCACGCCGAAGGCTATTCGCTGGGCGCGCAGCCCCCACGCCGAAGGCTATTCGCTGGGCGCGCAGCCCTGCAGATTATTTCGCGCATTCTGTTAACCTGAACTCAGTGCATCTTCCAACTTGTCAGGGAGGTGACCGGTTCGTACCCC
>Ga0182030_10020913_pt1 | contig 12304 bp, 10 predicted proteins | sample 812S3MmetaG_FD_121299 | JGI IMG/M metagenome (GOLD analysis project Ga0182030, IMG submission 121299) | Permafrost microbial communities from Stordalen Mire, Sweden - 812S3M metaG (Illumina Assembly) | ecosystem: Environmental > Terrestrial > Soil > Wetlands > Permafrost | place: Sweden...
CGCTGATGCGATCTCTCGGCGTTGCTATTATTGCGATCGCGATGGCCCTCGTGATGATCGTCGCGAGGCCGCTTCCGGCGCCGGCGCAAACGACCTCTCCCGCGCAAGCGACTTCCAATGATAGGTTGCGCGACGCCGCCGCGTTTCTCGCCGCCGGAAATACGCAGCGAGCGATTGACGCGTATTCCCAGGCCATCCGCCTTCGGCTGGACGATGCCGACGCGTGGTTCGGGCGCGGAAAAGCCTACCAGGCGGCGGGACGTTATCGCGATGCGATTGACGATTTCGATCAAGCCGCGCGGCTGCGTCCGACGTTTACGCAGGCGTTACTGGAGCGCGGCTTTTCCTACGGCCAGGCGGGCGATTTTGCGCGGGGCATTCAGGACCTGGATCGCGTGCTGGCCGCCGAACCGAATAACGTGGCCGCGCTGACGCTGCGCGGCGACGCGCATGGCCGCCTGGGTCACAACGCGCAAGCGATCGCCGATTTTTCCGCCGCCGTCGCCCTCGCGCCGGACGACGTGAAGATTCGACTGGCGCGCTCGCATTTGTACGCGCTGACGGGGCAGCATCAGCTGGCACTCGAGGATCGCAACATGGCGGTGCAATTCGCGCCGCTCGATCCAGAAGTGTACCTAGCGCGCGGAGGCAGCTTCCATGAATTGGGATTGCACGACAAAGGGCTGGCGGATCGCACCGAAGCCATCCGCTTGAAACCGGATTTCGCGGAGGCGTGGGGCGCGCGCGGCAGCGCATATTTCCTGTTGGGCGATTATCGCAAGGCGCAGCTGGATCTGGAGGAGGCGGTTCGCCTGCGACCGGATTACACGGAAGCGCAGAACATACTGTCGAAAACGCGCGTGGAGATCGCGCGGCTGGATTCGACGAAGGACTCTGTGGGTGGGATCGCGCCCGGCCAGCCGCTGCATCCGCAAGAAGAACACACGCCTCTTCCCGGCGAACAACTCTCCCGCCTGCAGCTGCAGAGTCGAGTGGTGCAGCCGGCTACGCCGCTGGCGGATTCGGGGAGCCGGTCGTTTACACAGAGCGAGGAAACGGTCGCGGCGCCCACGACTACGGCATCGGCGGCAGTGCCTGAAGCGGCGTCAAACACGGCGGCGGAAGCTCCCTCGACGGCAACGTCGAATGCTGCGACGCCCGGAGCAGCGTCGCAAGCGGTGACGCCTGAAACGGTGCCAGGTGCTCCGGCAGTGACGGCAAGCTCCGGAAAATCTGTCCCCGTGGGACCCGTCTTGGTGGACGCACTACGCGCTGCGTTGACGGCAGCGGCGCCTTCCTCGGCGGCACCGGCGACCGCTGGTGTGGCGACGACGGCGGCAGCACCGACAAGCACGACAAACGCGACGGTGCCAACAAAAGCGACGGCTCCGACAAGAGCGACGGTGCCAACAAAAGCGACGATGCCAACAAGAGCAGCCGTGGAGCACAACCTTCGCGGACGCGATCTCACCAATCGGCACATGTACAAAGAGGCGATTGAGGAGTTCAACGCGGCGCTCCAGGAGTCGCCCGACTTTACGCAGGCACTCAACGCGCGAGGGTTCGCGTATGTTCTGACGCGAGCTTGGGCGAACGCGCTTAAAGATCTGGACGAGGCGTTGCGCCTCGATCCGAACTACGCGAACGCTTATATGAATCGCGCGGTGGCGCGCAAGGGTGCGGGCGACGCGGCGGCCGCGGAGGCGGATCAGGCCAAGGTTCGCGAGCTGACGGCAAAGAAGTAAAGGTCGCCCATGCGCTCATAAACTGTGGAAGAATGGATAGCGGCATTCGGCGGCAACCTTTGGGTTAGCTGAATCCGTGAAAGGCCACACATAATGAGGCATGGAAAGTTTGCATTCGCCAGCCGCAACTTGGCGCGCGCGATCGCACTGGGAGCAGTGCTGGTATTCGCCGGAACGCTCAGCGCCCAGAACAATAAGAAGGAAGCGGCCCCCGCCAAGCCGAGCGCCCCCGCGCCGAAGCGCGATTTGACGGGTGTGTGGATGCTGCGCAGCCCGGACTCGATGCGCGGATTCACGGGCGCCACCTTCACCAAGGAAGAGCCCGAACTCACGGATTGGGGCAAGGCGAAGTACGCAGAGGCCAAGAATTCCAACGGCGGAAAATATACGCTCGACACCACCAACGATCCGGTGCTGACGCGTTGCTCGCCCCCCGGAACGCCGCGCGTATATTTCCATCCGTACCCGTTCGAGTTCATCCAAACTCCGAAGGAGATGCTGCAGATATTCGAGTACGATCACACCATCCGCCGCATGTACACAGACGGCCGCCCCGTTCCGACCGATCCCGATCTGCTGTGGATGGGAACTTCGGTAGGCCACTGGGAAGGCGACACGACGTTCGTCGTCGAGACGGTCGGCCTGAACGATCGCACGTGGCTCGATCGCCTGGGCCACCAGCACAGCACGGATCTCAAGGTCACCGAACGTTTTCGGCGCGTGGATTTCGATCATCTGCAGATCGATTTCAAGATGGAAGATCCCAAGGCGCTGGCCAAGCCCTGGACGTCGACCTTCTACTATGAACTGCGTCCCAATTGGGAGTTAGGCGAAATCTCCTGCTCCGGGGATTATCTCGATTACGCCAAGTTCGAGAAATAACCATCCCGTTATTACGTGATTTCGATCGCGACACCGGTTCCGATACACTAGACCTATGGCCTTTGAGATTGGCGAGCGTGAGCGCGAGGGAATCACTATCCTGGCGATCAAGGGGCGACTTACGGCGGGTGAGTCGAATCCGGTCCGCGAGAAGATTACACAACTGATGGCGGAAGGTAAGATCAATGTCATCTTTGACCTGCAGCACGTCGAATACATCGATTCGACAGGTCTCGGCGGCTTAGTCATTTGCTATACGCAACTCAAGAAGGCGGGCGGCGCGCTGAAGCTGATGCGCCTGAACCGCCGCAACGTGGAGCTGCTGGCGTTGACGCGCCTGCACACTGTTTTCGAAGTGTTTGCCGAGGAGCAGGACGCCGTCAATAGTTTCTTCCCCGGCCGCGAAATCAAACGCTTCGATATTCTGGCGTTCGTGAAAAATCAGCAGCAGCACGAATCGAGCTAGCGCGATCCCCGGCTGGTGAGGGACGGTTAATTCGTGACCTTTCCCGCCTGAATTCCGCCCGCCCGAATCCCATTCGTCTTGCGCGCTTCAGGAGTCAACTTCTTGAATAGGAATTCCTTCAAGAGATCGACGCCGGCATGCTCCCTTGTGGATGACCTATCTTCTTGGCGTGTCCTTGTCGCAGCGCCGATAAATAATCGTTCCGGAAGTGCGCGCGACCTCGCAATATGCCGCGAGCCACGGCGCAAGATCGGCGTAGCGATGCAGATCCAGCCGGGGATTGTACAAGCTGAGCCCGTCGGCAATGAAATCGGGGCGGGAACGCATCAGCTCGGCGCGATTCTCCGTGGCCCATCTGCCGGCGCTTCCGTCAGCAGCAGGCGGTTCGCTCGACAAATGCCGGTCGGCTGGAACGCCCGTCAAGGGCTGCGAATCCCAAAAGCGCGAAGCGGACTTTAGCCCCGTGTATACGAAAAGATTCGGGCGATATCCCCAAACGAACAACGTCGCGTTCGTTTCAGCCATGCCGGAAATGATCCGCGCCGCGGCGCGGCTGTCCCGATCCATCGCCGTATCCGTCCACGCGTGCGGGGAGCCTCGCAAATCCTCCGCGGCAAGCATCGCATAACGCGGTCCGAAGCGAACGGCGGGGACGAGCAGCGCCAGCGCCAAGACGATTTGCAGGGCCCGGCTCTTTTCAAAAATGGGTTTTTCAGAAACGATCAGGGCAATTCCGCGAGAGGCAGCCATAATCAGCGGAGGCAAAAGCTGATCGAGATAGCGCGGAAGAAATCGCCAGCCGACGGCAGCGCCCGCAAACGAAAGAGCCGTCCACGCGATCCATTGGGCGCGCCGTTCGGGCTCTTTCCACCAGCACCACGCCGCAGCCAGCACTAAGGCAGCATGAAACGCCGCCCAATTCCCTGCCCGGCCCAGCCCGCCGGCCAATGCGGTGCCGATGGCGGTGGTCGATCCCGCATACAGGAATCCCCAACGCCACACCTGTTCGACATAACCCGCGAAGGCGCCCAGCCATCCGAGCCACACGAGTCCCAGCAAATTCGGAATCGCAAAACCAATGGCCAACCACGCAAGAGAGGCCCATTCCAAGCCGAAACCTAAGACTGCGCAGGTGGCAAGCACGAACAGGGCCTTCACGTTGAGCAGCATCGCGATGCCGGCGACGAATCCCGCGGCGAAGAAACGCTTTCGCCATGCGAAGTACACGGCCCACAGATGCGGCAGGATCAGGAGCGTGTCGGGCTCCAGGGTAATGGTGGCCGCTGGAAAATAGAAAATCAGAAAGAACGCGGCAACGCATGCGGCGATGCGCCCTTCGCGGTCGCTCCACAACCAGCGGGCGAAGACGAATGCCGTGGCGCAAATCGACAGCGCGTAGAGCGCCGAAGCGAGGCGCAGTACGGCTCCTCCCGCTGCACCAAACAGTAAATATGCCGCGACGTTCAACGGAGGCTTGTCGTACCAAAGATCGCGATACAGCGCCTTCCCGTGCAGCACCTGCAATGCCGCCGCTTGATGATAATCCTCGTCCGCCCACAGAATATCGATGTGGCACAATCGGGCGGCGAGCAAGACAAAGAAGATCGCGGAGAAAAACAGCACGAGGCCCGATGTTGCGGCGGGGCGCGCCGCCGAAGCATCCGAAGTTGGGGTTGAATCCGGCAATTGTTTATTGGAGCATAACGCGGCCGGTTGGAGCATAACGCGTACGGTAGCCGGACGACTCCGCGCGATTTGTCTCGCTTTTAGTCAACCTGCTAAGCTGAAAGCTAATCATGGCCAACAAGATTTCGGATGTGTTCAATGGAGCCGCCGCGATCGTCAAAGGGATGAGCGTTACGTTCGGCGAGATGCTCAATCCGACGATCACCGAAGATTACCCGGATGCTCCCGCGAAATTCCAGGAGCGTTATCGCGGTGTGCACGAACTGCAACGCGATGAGAACGGGTTGGAGAAATGCGTCGCCTGCTTCCTGTGCGCGGCCGCGTGTCCGGCGCAGTGCATCTATATTGAAGCGGCCGAGAACACCGGCGAGCTGCGCATCAGCGGCGGCGAGCGTTACGCCAAGGTTTACAACATCGACTACAGCCGATGCATTTTCTGCGCCTATTGCGTGGAAGCGTGCCCCACCGACGCCATCACGCACGGCCATGGATTCGAAATCGCCAGCTACAATACATCGACGCTGATTTACCGCAAAGAGCAAATGCTGGTGCCCATCCCCCAGGGGGCGCATTTTCCGCTCAAAGCGGAGCCCAGCGAACAATCCGCGGGCCACTAATCGCAATCTCGGACAAAGTAGGTATAATTACCTATTTGTTGGTGTGCCTTGTCCGGCATCGGAGACTACTTCCTTATGATTCTTCCGGCGACTTATCAGTCGGGGTTGCTGCTTATGATTTTCGCGTTGCTCTGTGCCGGCTTTTGGACAAGTACATTCAAGGCTGCGAAGTCGTTTCGGTACGAACTTTATTACCTTGATTTTTCGGCAGGCGTGCTCCTTTTCGCGATCGTCGCGGCGTACACGCTGGGAAGTCTTCGTTCGAGCGAACTCACGTTTAGCGATAACTTGCTGATCGCCAACTATCATCAGATGGCCTATGCGGTGGCAGCCGGTATGGTGTTTAATCTGGCCAACGTCGTCATGCTGGCCGCCATTTCAGTGGGAGGGATCGCTCTCTGCGTCCCCCTGACCTTCGGGATGGCCCTCCTGATCCTCTCCATCTGGAATTTTGTCGCGGATATGCGCATCAACGCGGTCCTGCTGTTCGGAGGAGTGCTGCTGATTCTCGCTGCGGGCGCGGTCATCGTTGTGGCGTATTTTCGCTATCGTCAAGCGCTGGCCGAGGCCGCCAAGAAGGCTTTCATGCTGGATCCCCGCTCCAAGGAAGGCAGGCGGAAGGCTAAGGGCCCAAGTCCAGCTGTGCCGGTGGCGCTGGCGGTGGTCGCCGGGGTGATTCTCGGTTTTGCTCCACAGGTGCTGGATCTGGCAAGGGTCGGCGATAGCGGAATTGCTCCGTATGGTTTGACGCTGTTGTTTTCGGCGGGCGTTTTCCTGTCCACGCTGATCTACGCGCCGTTCGTCCTCGCCTTTCCCATCGGTGGAGTGAGCGTCTCGCTGGCGGACTATTTTCGCGCCGGCACGAAGGGCCACGTGCTCGGAATCCTCGGCGGCGTTCTTTTCTGCTCGGCGGCGCTATCCAGCAATATCGTGGCCGGCACAATCGTAGGGAGGCTGCTCGGGCCTGTGTTGGTGACGGGACTAGCGCAGGCCGTGCCGTTGGTGGCGATCGTGTTGGGACTGATTTTCTGGAAAGAATTCAGCCGTGGCTCCTCCGCTGCGCCGTTGGTTTGGGGCGGATTCCTCCTTTATGCCGTGGCCGTGGCGCTGATCGCGTTTGCGCCGGTTTACGGTTTGTCTAAATAAGCTCTTTTCGAAAAAAGCTTTACACGCCCGCGGCACGCTCCGCGTCACATTATATAAGTGGCTGTGTCGAAATCCGTCTTGATCTTGCTGAGCCTGCTCTCTCCGGCCGCGATCCCGCTCATCGCCTCGGAGGACGCGGTGCTCTCTACAGGCTTCCGCATCCATGCGGATCGTCACGAAATCCAGGGCGATCGCGTGCTTCTCTACGCGAAAGGCGGCGTCACGGAACTGCCCGCAAGCGTGGTGGACCGTTTCGAACCGGTGGACGACCCGCTACCGAGTTTCGCGGGGGAGCCAGTTCCTGTCGCTCCTGCAGCGATGGCGGAAACGGCGCTCGCACTGGTTCGCAGCGCGACTGCTCTCACTCCTCGCGAACTCCTCACTCCTCGCGAACTTCTCCATAACGCCGCCAACCGCAGCGGATTGCCCCTGGCGTTCGTCGACAGCGTCGCGCGCGTGGAATCGGCGTTTCGCAGCGATGCCGTTTCGCCCAAAGGCGCCATCGGCGTGATGCAGTTGATGCCCGGTACGGCCCGTGAGATGGATGCCGATCCGAACGACCCGGCGCAAAACATCGACGCAGGCGTGCGGCTGCTCCGCGATCTTCTCGTCAAATACGACGGCGACGTCATCAAAGCCCTTGCCGCGTACAACGCGGGCCCGGGCGCCGTGGAACGCTATGGAGGTGTGCCTCCCTATCCCGAGACGCAGCACTACGTGGATCGCGTGCTGCGGACGTACATCAGCAACGGCGGACGATAAACTTTCACTGCCAGTAGTCCCCAGGTAGGGCCAAAATCGCCCTGCGCAAAATCGCGGCGCGATCTCGCGAAAGCCATCGAAAATCAACCACCTGAAGTTTGGCGAAAATTGGGTCCAAAAATCTCGCGTTTAAAGGCGTTTTAAGGGCCTTTGGAGGCTCCGGAAGGGGCAAAGTGCCGGGCAAATAAACATGCCTTTGCGGGCCCGCTAAGGCCCCTAGAACGAATCGGGGTTCTCGAAAATCGCGACTGTCTTAAGTTGGAGCGCCGCCCCGTCGCCCCGTGTGCGGCGAACGGTCGAGTGGGTATAAATCTCGTCCCGTGAGGGCGGGGATCGCGGGAAATGCCTAGCGCCTCCAGCGCACGATCGGCTTGCGCGCGGCTCCGACCTCGTCCACCTTCGACGTGCGCGTGGAGTGCGGAGCCTGTTTCACAAACTCGACGTTCTCCTCGATTTCCAGCGAGATGGAAATCAACGCGTCGGCGAACAGATCGAGCTCGCGTTTACTTTCGGTCTCGGTCGGCTCGATCATGAGGGCCCCGTGCACGATCAACGGGAAGCTCACCGTGTAGGGATGGAATCCGTAATCGATCAAGCGCTTGGCAATATTTCCCGTATCCGCGCCGAGCTTCTTCTGGATATCGTCGCTGAACACGCATTCGTGCATGCTCGGCTCGTTGTAGGCGATCTGGTAGTGCTTCTCCAGACGCTTGCGCAGATAGTTCGCGTTAAGCACCGCGTCTAACGTCGCGCGCTTCAAGCCGTCGCCGCCATGCGCCATGATGTAGGCGAGCGCGCGCACCAGCACACCGAAGTTACCGTAGAACGCGCGAACGCGGCCGACGGCGCTCGGCAGATCGTAGTTCCATTCCCATTTGTCGCCGACTTTTTTCAGGCGCGGCGCGGGCAAGAAGGGCTCCAGGATCTTCTTCACAGCCACAGGTCCGCCGCCCGGACCTCCACCACCATGGGGCGTCGAAAATGTTTTATGCAGATTCAAGTGCATCACGTCGACGCCGAAGTCGCCGGGACGCGAAATACCAACCAGCGCATTCATGTTCGCGCCGTCCATGTAGAGCAGCGCGCCCTTGTCGTGCAAAATCTTCGCCACGTCGGCGATGTGTTCTTCGAATACGCCCAGTGTGTTGGGATTCGTCACCATCAAGGCCGCGACGTCGTCGTCGACCGCTTTGGCCAGGATTTCGGTATCTACCATGCCGCGCGCATTCGACGCGATATTCTCGACCTTGTATCCGGCCATGTGGGCCGTCGCCGGATTCGTTCCGTGCGCGGAATCCGGAATCAAAATCTTCTTACGTGGGTTGCCCCTCGATTCCAGATATGCGCGTATCAACAGGATTCCCGCGAATTCTCCATGCGCGCCCGCCGCAGGCTGCAGCGTGACGGCGTCCATGCCGGTGATCGCATTGAGGCAGCGCTCCAGTTCCGCCATCACTTCCATCGCGCCTTGCGAAAGCGCGTCCGGCTGATACGGATGAGGCCACGCCATGCCGTCCACGCGCGCCGCCGCTTCGTTGATGCGCGGGTTGTACTTCATGGTGCACGATCCCAGCGGATACAGCCCCAGATCGATCGCGTAATTCCACGTCGAAAGCCGCGTGAAGTGGCGGATCACGTCCACTTCGCTGACCTCCGGAAAATCGTCAATCGCATCGCGCGAGTTGCCCGCACCCAGCACCGCTTTTGGATCCACGGAAGGAACATCGAGAGGCGGCAATTGATATCCGGCCTTGCCCGGCGAACTGATTTCGAACAGCAGGTCTTCGTTCTGCGACGGCTGCTGGCGGACTTTTTTAATACCTTCGGGCTTGATCCGTTCGCTCATGCCATCACCCCCGCGACGGTGTCCATATCTTCACGCTTGGTCATTTCCGTGCAGCAAAGGAGAACGCCGGTCTTCAGCTCCGGATAGAAACGCGCGAGCGGCAATCCGCCGATGATCTTCTTCGCCTCGAGCGCACGATTCATTTCGGCAACGTCCTTCGCGCCGACGTCCGCCACGAATTCGTTGAAGAACGGCCCCGTGAATCGTTTTTTTAGTTTTGCTGATAGGTAGTGTGCTTTAGATAGGTTCTGGGTCGCCAGCTCGCGCAAGCCTTCTTTGCCGTAGACCGACATGAAAACCGTCGCCATCAACGCGATCAGCGCCTGATTCGTGCAAATGTTCGACGTGGCTTTTTCCCTGCGAATATGTTGTTCGCGCGTCGCGAGCGTGAGGCAGAACGCCCGGCGTCCGTCTTTGTCTTTCGCTTCGCCCACCAAGCGTCCCGGAATCTGCCGGATGAATTTTTCCTTGCACGCGATGATTCCCGCGAAAGGACCGCCATAGCTGGGAGAAATCGCGAACGATTGCAGCTCGCCCGCCACAATATCCGCATCGCGCGGAGGCTCGACAATCCCCATGGCCACGGCTTCGGAGAAGATCACCACCAGCAGCGCCCCTTTTTCATGGGCCAACGCGGCCGCTTGCTTCACGTTCTCCACGATCCCGAAAAAGTTCGGCGATTGCACGATCACGGCAGCCGTATCACTGGTAATCTTTTTCGCCAGATCGTCGAAATCCACCTGGCCGCTTTCGGCGTGGAACGAGAATTCCTGCACAGGCATGCCCTGGAATTTTGCATACGTCCCGAGCACTTCGCGATATTCCGGATGCACGCTGCGCGCGACCAGCACGCTCGAGCGTCCCGTGGCGCGCATCGCCATCATCGCCGCTTCCGGCACCGCCGTGGACGCGTCGTACATCGACGCATTCGCCACATCCATGCCCGTCAACTGGCAGACCATGGTTTGGAATTCGAAGATCGCGGTAAGTGTCCCCTGCGCCATCTCGGCTTGATACGGCGTATAGGACGTAAGAAATTCCCCGCGGGAAACGATCGTATCGACCATCACCGGCCGGTAGTGACGATACACGCCCGCGCCCAGGAAACTCGCCTGCAGTCCGGCATTGGTTTCGCCGAGCTTGAGGAAGTAATCCATGATCTCGTATTCGCTCTTGCCGTCGGGAATGGGCAGGCGGTCGTTGTAACGAACCGCCGCCGGCAGGTGAGCAACCAGATCTTCAAGGCTCGAAACACCAATGGTGTCGAGCATTTGTTTGCGTTCGGAATCAGACTTTGGAAGGTATCGCAATGCGCATTTACTCCGCTCCCAGGTAGGTTTGGTAATCGGAGGGGGTAAGAAGCCGATCGATTTCCGCCGGGGTTGACAATTTTATTTTAGCAATCCACCCGGCGACGTGCGGATCGGAATTCAATGTTTCGGGTGCGTTGGTCAGCGCATCATTTATCGCGATCACTTCGCCGGATACCGGCGCATAAATATCGCTGGCGGCTTTCACCGATTCCACCACGGCGAACTGTTTGCCCTGTTCCACCATCGCGCCCAGCTTCGGCAGTTCGACGAAAACGATATCGCCGAGCTCGTGCTGCGCGTGGTCGGTGATGCCGACGGTTCCGGCGCCTTCCTCCACGTGCACCCACTCGTGTTCCTTGGTGTAACGATAATTATCCGGATACATGCTTTACCTCGCTCGTTTATAAAAAGGAATCGGAACCGTCACGGCTTCCACGGCTCGTCCGCGCACCATCACGTCGATCGCGCGTCCGGGCACCGCTTCGTCCACCGGCAAATAGCACATGCCGATATTCTTGTTCAGCGTCGGCGCCGGACCTCCACTGGTGACCCAGCCCGCGGCCGCGCCGTTCTGAAATACCTCGTAACCATCGCGGGCGATGCCTCGCCCCTTCACTTCAAATCCAATCAGCTTGCGCGTGATGCCTCTTTCTTTTTGCTTCACCAGCACATCGCGCCCTTGAAAATCGCCCTTATCGAGCTTCACGATCCACGCCAGATCCGCTTCCCACGGCGTAATCGTCGCGTCGATCTCGTGCCCATAAAGCGGCATCGCCGATTCCATCCGCAGCGTGTTGCGCGCGCCCAAGCCGCAAGGGATGATTCCATGCTCTCGGCCTGCTTCGAGAATCTCGCGCCACAAGCGCTCGGCTTCATTCGGCTCGACGTAGATTTCCCAGCCGTCCTCGCCCGTGTAGCCGGTGCGTGCGATGCGCGCCTCGGCGCCCGAAACCTTGCCATCCGTGAAATGATAACGTTTCACCGATCCGAGGTCGGAGCTCGTCAGCTTGCGCAAAACATCCGTCGCCCGTGGACCTTGAATCGCCAGCTGCGCCAGCCGCGGACCCGCGTCTTCTATCATGGCGTCGAACTGTTTCGCTTGCGCGGTTTTAAGGATGTGCTCGAAATCCTTGTCCTGATTGGAGGCGTTCACGCACAGGAAAAATACATGATCGCTGACGCGATGCACCAGAATATCGTCGACGAATCCGCCGTGATCGTATAGCAGGCACGAATACTGCGCCTGGCCGAATTTCAGTTTCGACGCGTCGTTGGTGGTGACGTACTGGGTGAGCTCCAGCGCTTGCGGGCCGCTGATTTCGATCTCGCCCATATGGCTGACGTCGAATAATCCGACGCCATTGCGTACGGCGTTATGTTCGGCGATCACGCCCGAATATTCCACGGGCATATCCCAGCCGCCGAAATCCACCATCTTCGCGCCCATCTCGCGATGGACGGCGTTGAGCGGAGTGCGTTTCAAGGGTGTGGCCGACGCGGTCATGAAGAATCAGGCTAACACAAGGCCTTTAGCGAAAGCTCGTTATCCAAAGCTCGTTTACTGCGGACGCGTCATGTGAAATACATCCGTCGTGCGGCAATAGGCCGTGCCGCCCAGGCGTCCGATGGCATGCAACTTCACCGGATCGATGCGGCCTCTTTCATCCAGCACTGCGTCGTCGACGTGAAAATAAACCACTTGACCGAGCACTAGGCTATTCGCCTCGGGACGATTACTGAGCTCGATGATCTGCGTCACTTTGCATTCCATGCTGATCGGCGATTCCAGCACTCGTGGAGCCTTGACGATGTTGCACGCAGCGGGCGTCAGTCCGGCAATC
>Ga0182030_10020914_pt1 | contig 12303 bp, 8 predicted proteins | sample 812S3MmetaG_FD_121299 | JGI IMG/M metagenome (GOLD analysis project Ga0182030, IMG submission 121299) | Permafrost microbial communities from Stordalen Mire, Sweden - 812S3M metaG (Illumina Assembly) | ecosystem: Environmental > Terrestrial > Soil > Wetlands > Permafrost | place: Sweden...
AGGTGGGCTGCACCACAAACACATCCACGCCGCGCACGTTCTCCAGCGATTGGAAGTAGATTTCGCCGTCGGCAAAGCGCTGGATCTTTGCTTCGCCCACGGTAACGCCGATGTGGCGGGCAATCTCCTCGGCCAGCGGCCGGTTGGCCGTGCCGCTGAAGAGCTTGAACCGTTTGTCCTCGCTCAGGTTGCGGGTCCGCTTGCGATCCGGCGCGGCCTTCGCGTCTTTTGCCGCAGGTTGCAATGGTTCCCTGGGATTGAAGGAATTGGGGGGATTGGGTTCTTTTGGAGCCCCATCGCGACCACTATCCTGCCGGCTGTCTTCCGCTGTCACCGTCAATGCTTCCACTTCCATTTTTCAGAGCACCCCTCAAGCTGGTTGGCTTTGGCTGCTTTCCCTCAGTGATTAGTGGTAGTGGTTAGTAAAAGCCGTTGCCGGTCACTAACCACTGTTCACTAACCACTAGCCGCTAAGACCTGGCTGGGCGACTAGGATTCGAACCTAGACAAATGCCTCCAAAGGGCATTGTCCTACCATTAGACGATCGCCCAACTTTGCAGCCGTTCGCGAGTCTCTCTCGCAGACCGGCTGCCTGTCAATGTTCTTCTTTCAAAAGCATTTCGCTCCAATAGGCCTGGCGCGGCAGGGTGCGGGTCAAATGACTCCGAACTCCGGCCAGGCTCAGCCTTTTGCGAGCTTCTTCCGCATCTCCACGGGTTCGGTACAATCCGAAGAGCGCCGAACCGGAACCTGACAGCGAGGCATGAAGGGCTGCCTCCGGAGTGCCGAAGCCCACGAGGATGCGCTTGATTTCTGCAAGGGAGGGATGCTGGGGGAAGACGACGCGTTCAAAGTCGTTCTGGATCCAGCTACTGATCCCGGTGCGGACAAGCGCGGACTCAAGGGGTCCGGCCAGGACCTCGGCGACTGAATTGTCGGAGAGATCACCGGAGGAGCCTGCTTCGTGCTGTCCTTTCGGGATCGTCTCCGAAAAGGCGCTGGCATAAGCGCGGCTCAACTCATACAGTTTAGCCGCACTTGCCTCCGCGGTCAAACCCTCGGCTTCGCAGAGGGCATCCCAGTCGCGAAAAGCCTGTGGGGTGGAGACTCCTATATCGGGTGTTGCGACCACGCACCAGGTGGGCTCAATGTCCGGCAGGGGATAGACTTCCTGGCCGCGGTCCAGGCCTAGCACCGTGCCGCCGATCAGGAAGAGCGGCACATCGGAGCCGACCTGGGCGGCAAGCTTTAGCCGCCGCGAAAACAAAGCTCGAAAGTGAATCCCGAGTTCCGCTTCCAGTCCCACCAGCGCGGCTACCGCGTTGGCCGATCCCGCACCCAGGCCGCCCTGCACCGGCAACCGTTTATCGATGTCTATTTCGACCTCGGCGGCGCAGCCCAACACCTCCAGCGCTAGCTCGGCCATCTTCCAGGCTGTATTGCGGCTGTCGGTGGGGACGCGATCGTCGTTTGTGGTGAGATGAATTGACGTGGCAGGCGACCGGCGGGCTTTCACTGTGACCAGGTCGTGGAGCTCCAGCGTCTGGTAGACGGTGGCCAGACTATGGAACCCATCTGGGCGCGCAACGCCAATGTGGAGGCCGAGGTTGATTTTTGCGTGCGAGCGGACGGCTGTGGGCATACCGGTTCATTGTAGAGCCAGCTCTCAAGAGGCATCGCGGCGGGAGGGTGAAATCGCCTGCGGGCCTGCTGACAAAACAGCCTATTCGTTGCGCAGTGCTTTCATGGGGTCGATGGCAGCGGAGCGGCGGGCCGGCAGCCAGCAGGCTAACATCGCTACCAGAAGGAGCAGAGCTGCGACGGCGGTCAGGCTGCCAAGGTCCGCGGATTCCACTCCATAGAGAGTGGTGTGCATCAGGCGGCCCAGCCCGTATGCGCCGGCCAGGCCAATGGCGATACCGATCAAAGCCAGGCGCATTCCGCCTCGAACCATGAGCACAACCACCTCGCTGCGTCGCGCGCCCAGCGCCATGCGTACCCCGATTTCGTGGCTGCGCTGGGCTACAGCAAAAGACATCACTCCGTAGATTCCAACCGCGGCCAGCAAAAGCGCGACGGCGGCGAACCCGCCAAACAGGGCCATTTCGAACCTGTCGCTGGAACGTTGCCCGTCTACGACTTCGCGCATGACTTCAACATGGTCGATGGCCGTGCCCGACTTAGCGGAGGAAACGGCGACTTGCAAGGCATGAGTGACAACTGCGGGGTCTACCCCGACGGTACGAACGGCCACACCACCAAAGGGCCAGGCAGCCTGCCATTGCGATACATACATCTCCGGCTGTACCGCTCCAGTGAGGTGCTCGTTGTCGAGAACATCGTGAAAGACGCCCACTATCTGATATTGGTCGAACTGCGGGTCTCGGTTTTCCCCCGGCCCGAGCCGCGGCAACACCAGGCGCTGCGTGAGCGGATCGGCATTGTTGAGATAGCGCCGGACAAACGTCTCGTTGACCATGATTGCCAGCGGAGCACCAAGAATGTCGTTCTCGTTGAGAAAGCGTCCACGCACAAGGCGAATGCCGAGGGTACCGAAATAGCTCGGTGACACCGACACATAGTCAGCCTCAGGAGGATGAGACTTGTCTACGGGTTGGCCGGCGACAGTAAACGGAAATGTATTGAAGCCGTGGAGTGGCATGCTTGTGGCGAGAGCGGCATCAGCCACCCCGGGAACGGAGCGGATTCGATCAATGAGTTGATGTTGTTGAACGACGATTTGCTGGGGGGTCGGAAATGTTGGCATACCGCCCCGTGGAGTTACGTTGCGCGGCCGCAGTAATGCCGTCAACACATTGTCGGGGATAAAGCCGACATCGATGTGGCTCAGGTTCCAAAAGCTGTGCAGGGCCATTCCAGCGCCGGACAAAAGAATAAGGGCCAACGCAATCTCAGCCGTCACCAGGATAGATTGAGCCGGTGCGCGACCGCGGCCGCCCAAAGAGCGCGACCCCTGTTTCAAAGTTTCGCTCAGGTTGATCCGCGTCGCCTTCCACCCTGGCGCGCATCCAGAAATGACGCCGGCCAAGAGCGCAATAACGAAAGCAAAGCAGAGAACAGGGATGTTGATTTCTACTACCCCGTCTGCGATTTGGTCGGCCAGCGCGGGGATCAGGGACATGCTGAGCTTCATGATCGCCCAACCCATCGCAATGCCGATGGCGCCGCCCACCACGGCCAGAGTGAGGCTTTCAGTGAGAAGCTGCACAAAAATCTGCTTGCGTGTCGCGCCCAGCGCCGAGCGAACCGCCAATTCCTGTTCGCGCGATTTGCCTCGCACCAGAAGCAGATTAGCGATATTCGCGCATGCTATCAGCAACACCAGCCCTACCGCGTCCAGCAACAGCCAGAGATTGCGTTGAATCTTGAGATCGAGCCAATCGTTGCGGAACCGCTCCACCGTCAGAGACATGGGCTTCGAATTACTTCCGGGGTTGCGCTGCGCCCAAAGTCTTTGATCGATCACCGAAAGCTCCGCCTGTGCCTGAGCCAGAGTGACCCCGGGCTTGAGACGGCCTATCACAATGCCGAAGTGCCGGGAATGAGCGCCGGGTGTCAAAAGCAGGGGAACGTTGAACTCAATCCCTCCAGGGCGTTCGCGGGGATTGGCCTTGGTGACGCCAACCACCGTGTATGGGGCGTCTTCAATGAGAATGGACTTTCCCAGGATATTGGGGTCAGAGTTGTAGCGTTGCTGCCATAACAGGTGCCCGAGAATGACCAGATGGTCATTGCCGGGGCCACCTTCATCCGGTTGGAAGTCGCGACCGAGCCACATCGGTCGTCCCACCGTCCTGGTGTCCATCCCGGGGCTGATGGGCAGGCCTCCCGCCTCGTCCGCGGTGTGATCGGGATTTGTGAGGTGAACAACGATCCAGGATTGAAAGCTGAGGCTCTGGAAGGAATGGCTCTGGGCGGCGTACTCGGCGTAATCGTCTCCGCTCGTAGGCTCGCGCTCGCCCTTGTAGTGGTTCCACACCACCACCACCTGCTCGGGATGTGGATAAGCTGGCGGCGCAAGGAACGTGGCCCAGATGATGCTGAATATCGCCACGTTGGGGCCGATGCCAAGAGCCAGAGCGAGAATTGCCGTGATGGCGAACCCCGGCGAGCGGCGCAACTGGCGCAGCGCGAAGCGGACGTTGCGCCAGAAGGTGCCGAATGCCAGACTGGCGTCCGCGGCTGCTACCCGCTCTTTGGTCGCAGTCGGGTTGCCAAACCGGAGCAGTGCGTCGCGCCGGGCTTCCTCGGGCGACATGCCGGCGGCCAGGTTGTCGTCGGTGCGCAAGGCAATATGCGCTTGCAGCTCGGCGTCGATCTCACGGTCCATGCGGGAGCGGCGGAATAGATTGGCGATACGCCGAAAGACGGCCATGGCACTCCTTTTTCAGGCGCGGCGAAGCTTCATGCAAAGCGCATAACGGCCTGGACGCCGCGAACCAGTTGATCGAAACTTTCCTCGGAATGTTGCAACTGGCGGCGTCCGGCAGCGGTTAGCTTGTAGTATTTTGCCTTGCGGTTGGTCTCAGTCAGCGCCCATTCTGAGGCGATCCAGCCGCTCTGCTCCATGCGGTGAAGCGCCGGGTAAAGCGAACCCTCTTCGACGCGCAGCAGTTCTTCGGAGGCCCGCTGAATGTGCAGCACGATTCCATAGCCGTGCAGCGAGCCGATGTGGGCGAGAGTCTTGAGCACAAGCAGGTCGAGCGTGCCCTGAAGCTCGTTTTTTGGAAAATCTTTGTTAGCCATGCGGCTGATCCCTGGGTGCCTCGGTGTGGAGAACTGTACCCATAGGCGACTAGGGTTGTCAAGAGGGGGAATGGGCTAGGAAGAAACTACATGGAAGATGGAAGAACCCGAGGGCCAGCGGTTGGATATTGTGGTCTCCCACTCATCGAGCAAAAGACGCTCGATGAATGGGGCACAGTTTCCCTTCCCACGGTGCGGCCAAAATGGGACAATTGCGTGACCAATCATTTTGTCTTTTTCTTACGCGGAAGGAGTTTTATTCATGGCAAGTCCCTTGATTGCGGAGGCAGTGAGCTTTTTGGCGTCTGGGCCGCAAGTGCATGGCAACATGCAGGTTACGCAACTGGTTGAGAGCTCGTTGCTGCGCGGTGAAGGCCGTTTGGCGGCCAATGGCGCACTTACCGCCACCACCGGGCAGCGCACAGGCCGCAGTCCCCGCGACAAATTTATTGTGGACGATGAGGCGACCCACGACTCGGTTGACTGGGGCCGCGTGAACCAGCCTTTCGCCCCGGACCGTTTCGAAGCGCTGCTCAAGCGAGTAATCGAACACATGCAAGAGCGCGACTTGTTCGTGCAGGATCTTTATAGCGGTGCGGACCCGGACTACCGCCTGTCCATCCGCGTAATTGCCGAGTATGCCTGGCACGCCCTGTTTGTCCGCCAGCTTTTTGTGCGTCCGCAAGCGACTGAATTGAAAGCGCATGAGCTGGACTTTACCGTGATTGCCGCGCCCGAATTCGAGGCCGTTCCAGAGCGCGACGGAACCAGGACCGGGGCCTTTATCCTTACCGATTTCACCCGCGGGATTGTGCTGATCGGCGGCACAAAATATGCCGGGGAAATGAAGAAATCGATCTTCGGGGTGATGAACTTCCTGCTGCCCAGCCGTGATGTGCTGCCCATGCACTGCTCGGCCAACCTCGGCGCGGATGGCACGACGGCACTGTTTTTTGGGCTCTCGGGAACCGGCAAGACCACTCTCTCGGCCGATCCGGCGCGCCGCCTGATTGGCGACGACGAACACGGCTGGAGCGCGAATGGAATCTTTAACTTTGAGGGCGGCTGCTACGCGAAATGCGTGGACCTGACGGAAGAGAAGGAGCCGCAGATCTTTCGGGCAATCCGCTTCGGCTCGGTGCTGGAAAATGTAGTGCTCGACGCGGTGACGGGCCAGCCCGATTACACCAATATTCAGCTCACCGAAAATACCCGCGCCGCATATCCCGTTGACTTTATTGAAAATGCTGTCGTACCAGGGGTGGGCGGGCATCCGCGCAACGTAATGTTCCTGGCCGCCGACGCGTTTGGCGTTTTGCCTCCCATTGCGCGGCTTACGCCAGAACAGGCCATGTATCACTTTCTCTCGGGCTATACGGCCAAGCTGGCAGGAACAGAGGCCGGACTGGGATCGGAGCCGGTGCCGGAGTTCTCAGCCTGCTTCGGCGCGCCGTTTTTGCCGTTGGCTCCGCACGCCTATGCCGAGATGCTAGGCGAACGGCTGAAGCAGCACCGGGCGGCCTGCTGGCTGGTGAATACCGGCTGGAGCGGTGGCCGGTTCGGAGTTGGCCGGCGGATGAGCATCCAGCACTCCAGGGCGCTGGTGAGCGCCGCGCTGAATGGCAAGTTGGAGGGCGTGGAATTTGTTACCGAGCCGGCGTTCGGACTGCACATTCCGCTGAGCTGCCCCGGCGTGCCTGCGGAGGTGCTGAACCCGCGCAACGCCTGGGCCGATAAAGCTGCCTACGACCAGCAGGCCGCGGAACTCGGGGCTCGGTTCGAGGCCAACTTCCGCCAGTTCGACGCACCGGAAGCCGTGCGTGCCGCCGGGCCGCGACGGGGTTAAAACGGTTAGATTCGGGGATCCGCAAAGGCAACATGGCTGGAGAATCGGCCCGGCAGAGCCTGAGGGGGCTAGTGGCGCTGTCCCTGGTTGACGAAGAAAATGAACACGATGCCTGCGCCGATAGCGATAAGACCGCGATGGGGCCAGGGTATCTGATACTCCCAGAGGCTTCCATTCAGGATAGAGTACTCCTCCAGAAGCCATATGACTCCGAGGAGAATCACGAGTGACCCGACAGCATTGGCAATAGGACGCATCCGATTTCCTCCTCCACTTCTGGTTTGGGCGTTGTCTTATTATGCCATTGCGAGGGGCGGTTGACCAAAAAACTATGCGCGCAGGTTTGCGAGACGACCTGAAAAGGCAGCTGCAGGGTTTGGGTCGCCGGAGCTATTGCTGCTGGTAGGCGCCGCGGTCGTAGCCGTTGGGGCCGGGGCGAGGATTTCCGGCGAAGTCGGTTGCGGGTGCAAGATAGGACGTGCCTGAACCGACAGCGGGGCTGGAAGGGGAAACGGTGAGAAGGACGTTGAGGGGGTTGGAGCCAGCCGGATCGACGTAGAGCGGATTGGCGGTTAGATCGTTGGGGCCGTTCGGTACATCACCAGTGTTTGTGCCGCCGAAATATAGGTTGTAATTAAGAACGATGGAGGAGGTTGTGCCTGGGACAACGATCACAGGATTCTGGCCCACCACGCTGTAGAAGATGTTATTGATCACGTTCACGTCCGAAGTCTGATTAAGGTTCATCTCCCCGCGGCCAGTCAGGACGGGAGTTACGATGTCCTGATAGCTCGAGTTATTTACCACATCCACGTGATCGCTTTCGAATACTTCGATTGCTGAGCTGCCATTGGAATAGATCGCATTATTCGCAATTAATGTACGGCCGGTATACGGTGCGATTGGAATAGTGGACTGATATGCGGAGTTGCGCGTGGAATCGACAATGATTCCTTCGCCATCAGTGATCTTGCCGGCTGCTTCCCAGGGAATGAACTCCTGGTTGCCAAAGATGCGATTCCCGGTGACGATCATTTTATAGGCCGTGGAAGTGTCTGAGTTCCAGTCTTCCCAGGTGGATATGGGGCTGGTTCCGTAGATGGAATACCACGAGGCGTTGTAGATTGTATTTCCGGAAATCGTGACGTAGTCCGACATGGCCGTGGCCACGCCGCCCCCGCCGCACTCACTGACGATGTTGTTCAGAATGCGGATGTGGTTGGGCCTGACAGTGGCAGTGCCGCTGCGACCGTCGGAGGAAATGCAGTTGCCGTTGAAGGCAGGGTCAGCGGTCGTCAGGGACTGGGCTTGCGCTTGCGCCAGAGTTACATTGGCATTGTTCCCGATAATGGTGAAGCCGTTGACCTCAACATAAGCCGCGGTTGGCTCAAAGAAGATGCCTTCCCAGCCGTTGAATGAGATAGTCGGAGTTTGACCGGGATAGGCCTTGAAGGTGATCCAGTTACTTGGCGTGCCCGGTATCGTGATATCAAGCACCACGCAACTGGCACAGGAGTTAGTGTAAGTGCCGTTCATTACGTAGACAAGATCCCCAGGCTGGGTAACACTCTCGGCATGCTGGAGAGTAAGAAAGGCAGTGGTGGTCGAAAGGCCGTTGGCCGAGTCGCTGCCACCGCCGCTGACATAGTAAGTGACCGCGGGCGGCGGCACGGCGTATGTCGTAGCAACGGTGGTGCTGGCGTTCAGGGTGACATTGCAGGTGACGGCGCTAACCGTGGTGCATCCGCTCCAGGAGGAGAAGGTATTGGTACCCATGGACGTGGGAGCAGTTAGCGTAACCGCGGTTCCGGCATTGTATGTTCGGGTGAAGCTGGTAGAGCCGTTGCCGGCGCCATTGTTGTCGCTGGGAGTCACGGTGATGGCGACGCCGCCGGCCGGTGTTGCCGAATTGACGGTCAGCACATAGGTAACGGGAACGACTGGTGCAGTGGGAACTGAAGTGGTTCCACCGCCGCCGCAGCCATTGATGGAGAGGGCCAGGCAGGTTGCGATAGAAACTGCTGAACTGTGGGCGGCAATCATTGACCAGGCGATCATGGGTGTGCGCTCCGTGCGCGCAAAAGGGCCTCTTACCGCCAGATCCGGCATTGGAGCGAATCGAACGGTTGCGGCAATTGGTGTGCCGAGTCAATGGTACAACTTCTGGATGGATTGGCGCTTCAGCGGCCGAGTGCAAGCGATGGATCGGCGGAGAGTTCGGGTGGGGCGAAGTCTCCCGCTACGAATCGCGGCCACGCAGCGGCGGCAATCATGGCAGCATTGTCTGTGGACAGGGCCAGCGTGGGGAACGAGACAGTGAGGTTGCGGCGGGCGGCTTCGGCGGTGAAGCGGGAACGGAGTTCGCGGTTGGCGGCTACTCCACCTGTGACAAAGATGCGGTGGACGCCGAGGGATTCGGCGGCGGCGAAGGTCTTCTTCAGCAGGTCGCCGACCACGGCGTGCTGAAAACTGGCAATCAGGTCGAGGGTCTGCGAGTCGCATTGGGCGAGCGCGTCTTCAATGGTGGGGCGAGCCGGTGCGGCGGGGCCGGTAAAAAGAGCTTCGCGGCGGGACTCGGCCTCGGGGCGAAGGTTGTGCAGCTCGACATAGCGGAGGACGGCGGTTTTGATTCCGGAGAACGAAAAAAGGAAATGAGTGTCGAGGTTGGCGATGGGGGCTGTGCGGGCACCCTTGGTGCGGGGCGCCTTGCCGGCCAGATGAAGCTTGGTCTTGATTTGCGAGAAGGCGAAGGGCACCGCGCGGGGATTGCCGTGGAGTGCCAGGGCGTCGATCCAGGGACCGCCGGGGTAGCCGAGACCGAGGAGCTTGGCGACCTTGTCGTAGGCTTCGCCGGCGGCGTCGTCGAGGGTGCGGCCGATGAGGGCGTAGGTCCACGAACCGTTGGCTGGGCGGGCCAGGTAAAGGTGGGTGTGGCCGCCGGAGACGACCAGGGCTAAGGCGGGTTCATCGCTGGGAAAGGCAACCGCAGGTCCTTCGACTCGCTGCGCTCGCTCAGGATGACAATCGATATTAGGCGCTCGCTCAGAATGACTGTTCTGTTGGGTTTGTGCGGCCTCGCGTTCATTCAGGAGGACGGCGTGGATGTGGCCTTCCAGATGGTTGACGGCGATGAGGGGCAGGTTGTTGGCGAAGGCGAGAGCTTTGGCGTAGGTGATGCCGACCAGAAGCGCTCCCGCGAGACCGGGACCGCTGGTGACCGCGATGGCGTCGAGATCTGCGAGGGAGACGTTGGCCTGGGCGAGAGCGGCGCGGACAACGGGAACGATGGCGCGGAGATGCTCGCGGCTTGCCAGTTCGGGGACAACGCCTCCATAGCGGGCGTGGGTGGCGATTTGGGAAGCGACGACGGAGCTGAGGGTGCTCGAGCCGCGCTCGACAACGGCGGCGGCGGTCTCGTCGCAGGAGGATTCGATGGCGAGGATTAGGCCGGAGCCGGGCATCTATTCAGTTTAATGGTTGGGGTAGGCGAGAATAGGACCATCCATGTTGCCGGTAACGCTCCAATTCGATGCGGCTCTCAAGATTGTGGGAGAGCTGCGCGCGGCGGGACATGAGGCTTATCTCGCCGGCGGGTGCGTGCGGGACCTGTTGCTGGGGCGGGAGCCTTCGGACTATGACGTGGCCACTTCCGCGACGCCGGATGTGGTGCTGAAGCTGTTTCCAAAGACGTTTGCTGTTGGAGCACATTTCGGTGTGGTGCTTGTGGCCGATGGCGAGCGGGATGAATACGGGACGACGGAGGTAGCGACGTTCCGGTCGGATGGGGCTTATTCGGATGGGCGGCATCCGGTTGCGGTGCGGTATACGACCAGCGCCGTGGAAGATGTGAAGCGGAGGGATTTTACGATCAATGGACTGCTGCTCGATCCTCTGCATGAGGCGGAAGATTTGCGCCGGGCAGCGATCGATTACGTTGGCGGGTTGGCGGACCTGGACGCTGGCGTCGTTCGGGCGATTGGGAAAGCGGAGGAGCGATTCGAAGAAGACCACCTGAGGATGCTGCGCGGGGTGAGGTTTGCCGCGCGGTTCGGGTTTGAGTTGGATGCGGAAACGGCGGCGGCTATCAAGCGACTGGCGGCGAAGACCGCAGCTGTGAGCAGGGAGCGGGTGCGGGATGAGCTGACCAAGATGCTCACCGAAGGACGGGCGCGAAGAGCGTTCGAGCTGCTGGACGATACCGGGCTGCTGAAAAAAGTGTTGCCGGAGGTGGCGCGGATGAAGGGGGTGGAGCAGCCGCCGCAATATCACCCTGAAGGGGACGTGTGGGTGCATACGCTGGGGCTGCTTGCGCAACTGGAGGCGGGTTGCGCGGCGACGCTGGCGTGGGGAGCGCTGCTGCACGACGTGGGCAAGCCGGCGACGTTTCGCAAGGCGCCGGACCGGATACGCTTCGACGGTCATGTGGATCTGGGCGTGGCTGTAGGTGCTGAGATTCTTCGACGCTTCCGATTTTCGAACGATGACACACAGCAGATTCTGGCGCTGATTGAGAACCATATGCGCTTTGCGGATGCGTCACGGATGAAGGCGTCGACGCTGAAGCGGTTTTTTCGGCTCTCGGAGTTTCAGGAGCATCTGGCGTTGCACCGGATGGATTGCCTGGCGGGAAGCGGGAATCTGGAGCATTGGGAGTTTGTTCGCGAGCGATGGGAATCGATGCCGGAAGAAGCGGTCAGGCCGAAGCCTCTGATTACGGGGCGCGAACTGATTGCGGCGGGATATGCGCCGGGGGTTGGCTTCAAGCAGATGCTTCGAGCAGTAGAGGATGCGCAATTGGAGGGGACGATTGCTACTGTGGACGAGGCGTTGCGGCTGGTGAAGGAGTTGTTTCCCTTTCCTGGCTTCTGACCTCCAACCGCTGGCGCGTGGTTGCCGGCCATGACGCGTAAGAACGACCCCGGAGGATGTGATGAGACGCACTGCCAGGTGTGATGGTGGATGAGATAAGAAAGGTGTGCGTTTTTGGGTTTTGAGCGGGCTTTGAGTGCACATCCTCCTGTATGGAAAGCGAGAAAACTTATGACCACTGCTGGCGTTGATGCTGTTGTCGATTTTCAGGCGTGTTGGGCGGAGTTTGAGCTTCCCGAGCATGTGCGCGAGGTGCTGAGCGCCGCGCCTCTGGTGCAGACTCCGGAAACGCGAACGCAGCTGTTGGATTGGGCGCTGGGCCGGTCTTCGGGGGATACGGACTGGACGCTGGGTAATCGCGACGACCACGGCCAGTACGAGGCGGTGTTCCAGACCCGCGGAATGGGGCGCGTGGTGGAGGCGGTGATTACCAAGGCTCGAAATGGCCTGGCGATCAACTTTCCCGATCCGGCTATGCGGAGGCGCGACCCGGACGCGATGGTGATTGGCGACCTGCTGCCGACGGATAAGCCCACCTACCAGGAGCGGTTTGGGGAGGGATTTGAAAAGACTCGGGCTGCGACACTGGACTGGCTGAAGACGCAGGAACTGGTAGCGATGCCCTTCTACGCGGGAACGGATGCGCTGGAATATGGGAGTCTGCTGATTGTGCCTCGCCAGGCGGCGTTCTTTGCGGCGGCGCTTGGGGATTTGCAGGGGATGATTCCGCGCAGCAGAGTTCCGGCGGGGTTCAGGATTACAGGCGGAGTGCTGTTTGTCGCGCCGCCCTTCCGCCATACGCATTTTGGCGGCCGCCAGG
>Ga0182030_10020915_pt1 | contig 12303 bp, 11 predicted proteins | sample 812S3MmetaG_FD_121299 | JGI IMG/M metagenome (GOLD analysis project Ga0182030, IMG submission 121299) | Permafrost microbial communities from Stordalen Mire, Sweden - 812S3M metaG (Illumina Assembly) | ecosystem: Environmental > Terrestrial > Soil > Wetlands > Permafrost | place: Sweden...
GCTGAGCGCGGCCACGTCGGCGTATTCCACGCTGGCATGGACCAGTTTCTTGGGGTTATAGAGAGCAGCCAGGCGGTCGAGCCGGTCGTCGGGAACTTTGGCGACGCCCAGATGCGCCTCGCGCGGATTGCCCGAGCGCTGCGTTACCTGCTGTTTGGTCAACATGACGAAGAGGGAAGTCTTGCCTACTTGCGGGAGACCTATGATGCCGGTTTTCATGATTTAGCTTTCAGCTCTCAGCCGTCAGCTTCAGCTTGGCAGTGACGGGAGAGAGCGCTTCCTCTGAAGAATTAAGTTACGTGAATATTGGGCGCTGGAATGACTCGGCTGTTGGGCTTATATGCCGGGGCTAAAGCCCCTAATTATTTATAGCAGCCTCGACGCCGGCCTGAAGGCCAGCTCTACCCAAGCAGCCTCGATGCTGGCAGCCCAAACCGACAGCGGACGGCTGATAGCTGACAGCTTCTTATGATAGTCGCCGCGCGGTTAGAAACAGCAATGCCAGGCCAAGCACCAGCACGCTGCCTTCGAGACGGGTGGACCACACGTGCAGTTGGTTGAACTCGACGCGGCGCGGGTCGTCATGTGGTACGTTGTCAATGACCACCATCTGTCGCTTAAGGTCTTCCATCCGGGCAGCCACCCCGAACATACTAACCAGCGTCAGGATGATCATCAGGTAGATGAGGAGATGCCGTACGGCGAACGGCGAGGCGGAGCCGTTGGTAACATGCGAATCGATCAGCGAGGTGATCGCAAAGACGATGCCGCAGGATAAACCCATCCAATGCAGGGTGCCCAGCGTGCGGCTCACGACGTTGCCCGCCAGTTGGCGCGTGGGCAGGACAGCCGGGTTAAACAGGGCGGGGGCCATCACGAAGGCGAAGAAAATCAGGCCGCCGATCCAGACAACCAAGGACAGCAACATCAGGAACCGTAGGAGAGACAAGACCACCTCACGGGAAACAGCACATTGTACATGGTGGTCGCCGATGAGACCGCAGTGTTGGGCGTCGCAGGCCGCCTGTCATGCGAGCCTCATATTTCCCGTGGCAGGGCATCTCCATTGATTTTCTTACCATCGGAACTTAGGGAAGCAGGCACTTGATTTCTCAGAGCACGGAGGAGTAGACGAAATATGAAGCGGAGATTGCTATTTCTAACCGGAACATTGCTGCTGTCCGGGTGCTGGGCATTGGCCCAGTCGTCGGGAGCGGGAACTGGCGCAGGCGCCGGCAGCCACGGCGGCGCAACCGGATCGCAGAGTATGCCGGGCGCGCAGAGCACGACGCCCGGCGCAGCGGGTCAGCAGAGTAATATGCCCGGAGCTAACACTCAGACGCCGGGGACGACGAGCACCACGCCCGGCGCCACCTCCGGCACTCCGACCGAAGGCACAACCCAGCCGGAAATGACGCCGAATTCGCCGGCGAACACGCCCGGCACTAACACCAACACGCCCAGCATGCGGCCAAATCAGCCGAGCGCCGCGCCTAATTCACCAAGCGCGTCTCCAAGCACCGGAACGACTCCCCCGCCGGATGCAAACCCGGGGATGGGAGCAACGTCTCCTCAAGGCAACTCGACGGCATCGCCGCCGCAACAGTAAAACAGCAACAGCCAAGAAGAGGGAGCCGAGTTGGGCTCCCTTCTTTTTTTGTGCTTTCGCAGTCAAGATCTCGGCCATCGCCCGACTCCAGCGTTAGCGGCATAAAATAGGCTTTGCAATTCGGCGGCAGGTTGCCGCCATGCTGCGTGCAGTAGTATTGAAAAAGCATGCGAAGCCATTTCTTGATAGTGCTGATCGCTGGCCTGTTGATCGTGGCTGTTGCCCACGCTCCGCTCGCGTACGCAACCCAGGAATCCGCCAGAGCTCGAGAAGCCGCCAACGACATTTCCGGGATGTACTCGTTTCTGCGCGACGGTGAGTTTGTGCAGCTTACGGTCGACGATGGCAAACTCTCCGGCTATGTCTCCCGCTTCGGAGATTCCGACAGCGACAAGGGGCAGTTCATCGATCAGTTCTTCGACAAGACGTCTCTGCAAAGTGGCCACCTCAGCTTCACCACCAAGACGGTGCACGGCACGTGGTACGACTTCAATGGGACGATTACGACGACGCCAGGCAGGAAACCACCGGAAGAGGGCTACCGGGTCATCAAGGGCACTTTGGTTCAGCATGCCAGCGATGCCAAGGGTGTCGACAAAGCCATGCAACGCCAGGTCGAGTTCAAATCCTTTCCCGCGGACTTGAGTAAACCCTGAAGGGGCTGGGCGCGAAAAAACCCCGCCAAAGTTTTAGCGGGGCTACGTGGGGAAAACGCTGTCTAAAAGGTGAAGGCCAGTCCGCCGCGGACGCTACGTGCTGATTGCACCAGGTAAACGGTGCTGCCATCGGGCCCAACTACGGGCACATAACCCTGTGCCAACAGGTTGCGCACATCGATCAGCGCTTCCATGTTCCCGGGAATCATGTGGAAGTGGGGCAGCGGCTGGCGGACAAAAAGGTTGAAGAAGGGATCGGTCTGGCCCGCCGAGGCGTTGAAAATGTCGACCGGAACCAGGGCTTGCCCGCTGGTCCAGCGGTAAGAGGCGATCCATTTCGTCTTGCTGCGCGGCAGGGTGCCATTCAGCTTAAGAGCGGCCGAGTGCCGCCAGCCGTGCTCAAGATTATCGGGTACTGCGGTCCAGTTGACGTTGGGCTGCTGCAATTCCAGCACTCCGCCGTAGCCGTAATCCAGCGTTGCCGTCAAGCTGCTCGACAACCTCCGTTGGAAGACGAAGCGAACGCCCTGCGCCTGCAACTCGCCACCGTTGTAGCTGAAAGTTCCGGAGTAAGGGTCGGGCAGAATGTCGCCGGTAGCGATGTCGATATTCCCGACGCCAAGCAACGCCGGGTCTTTGACGCGGTCGCTGTAGTAGGCAAGTTGCAACTTATTGGCGCCCATGCGCTCGGAGAGAGAGACCTCGTGGTGATGAGCATTCTCCAGTAGCGGCTGCCCGTTCACCATGGTCATGCGAGGACCGGTTTCACTAAGGTCCGCGGGGGCCGAGTCGAAACCCTTGCTGGCTCTCGTGTTGGGCTCGGATGTGGCGTACCGGTACTCCAGAATGGTATTAGCGCCCAAGTGGAGATCCATGGTGGCCGAGGGCCGGAAGGCATTCGCCTCACGTCCCAGAAACTCAATCGCCTGCCCCTCAGCACCGATTTGCACGTCCATCAGGTTGCCAACGGAGTAGGTGTCGGCGTAGGACATTGCAATCGCTTCCAGCGCTCCGTTATGGGGGACGGTGTCCGGGGCAGAGAAGCGCCGCACGATCAAAGCGACAGACTGGTCTCCGCTAGCGGTGTTGCGGGCGTAGGAGGCGCGAACCACGCCATCGGGGACACCGGTTCCGTATCCCAGGTCGCCGGCAAAGCCTATCGTCCCGGTGTGGAACAGAGACTGCTCGATGTTGAAGGCGGTACCCAGGTCCGCGGCACTGCCATAGCCTTCACCGGCAGAGCCCGCCATGAGGGCCAGTGTGCCCTTCAGGGGTTGTCCCTCACGCTCGGTCTCTACAATGAGGGCAGTGTCTCCATCAAAGCGCAGGACGGGACGATTGGCGGTGGAACGCAATGTCCACTTCCAACTGTCGTCGTCAGAATCGCCCTTCTTGAGCGGCGGCAACATGCTGACCGCTTCCAGCAAAGTTTTCAGAGTGACATTGATGACCTTGCTGGAGCCGGCCGCAAGCACAACATCCTGACGCAAGGTGCTGAGGAAGGAAGGAGCGGAAACGTCTACATCGTAGCTGCCGGCAGCCAGTCCGGACACGCTGAAGAATCCCTTGGCGTCGGTGTACGCCAACTGGGGCTGTCCCCCCGAACCCAGAAGTTCTACTGTGGCGCCCATTTGCGGCACGCCGGCCGTGTTTCTCACGTATCCCGAAATTGATCCCGCGTTGACCCCGGCCGATGCCGCCACGCACAGCGAGGCCACCACCACACAATATGCCATGATTCGGGTCATTGTGTACGCCTCCTGTAAAAGGTTACGGGAGCAAAAGTACCGCGGACCGAAACGTCCGTCCGCAGTTCCCGGGTTGCTAGGCTACTCGACAGCAAAGCGCACCGTCGGCGCGATCTGCTGTTTTGAGACGTTGTCGTCAACTTTTACCGTCAGTTTATAAACGCCGGGTTGAAAGCTATTCAGGCTCAAGCTCTTCTCCAGCGTGACTTGATCTCCCACACTGCCCAGGCTTTCGGTCGACTCGGACGAATGCAATACCGCCTGGTTGTTGGCCAGGTTCACAATCTCATAGTCGATCTTGGCCGACGACTTTTTGGTTTTTTCGTCCTGCTGTAGATTATAAACCTGCATCCACAGGCTCATGCGCTGATCGTGTTTGAAGCTCTCCGGCTTGCCGTCGGCACCGTCCAGATGTGGATAGGCCAACTTGGTCTCGCCAATTACAAAGGCTCCGGAGCCTACGCTCTTGGTCGCGACCTTCTCCATGTGATCGGCGAGAATCAAGGACGATGCTGACAACTTGTCGTCGCTATATTCGGGAACGAGCACGCCCCGCGTCCACGTGCCCACGCGATCGCCGTTGACATCCTTCACCACGATGTCAATGCGATAGCGGCCGGGGCGCAGCGGAACCGCCTTCCAATACAGCGAGGAGTGGTCCATCGTCTTTTCCAGCAACTCTTGCGGCACATCCACCTGTACGGTGTCCTCAAAGGTTTGCGCGACCTTCCCCGTGATCCCCGTCACGCGACCGAAGATGTTGACCGTCCCGCGTTGAATGCCGTCCTTCGATACGAAGGTGATGTCCTTGTTCTTGATCTGTAGGGTCACGGGAACCAGCACCGTGTCGCCGGTGATCTTCACGTAATCGGTGCGAACTTCGAAGGGCATCAAGCTGACGTTGATCTTGTGGCTGACAACCTCCTCCAGATCTTTGAACTTGACCGGCGGAGGGCTTTGCACCTTGGCCAGCATCTCCAACTTGTCGAACTCTTTGGTATTCTGCATGGCCTGCATTGTGCCGGGATTGGCTGCGAAAGGATCCATGCGGTCGGTCTTGCTGCTCAAGCCCATTTGCTCGTATTGAGTAGCGCCGCCTGGGGTGTTCAATAAGGCGTCTTTCTCGTTGGGACTGGTCGCCAGGTGGAAATCGCCGCACATACAGGGATCGACGAACTCAAGGTTGACTTCCTGGCCGACCCCTTCGAGATAGCGATACCGCCAGTCCTCGAAAGGAAACGTGCTGGTGGTGCCGCCGCCCTCCTCCTGCGGCCGGTCATAGGTGCCGCCGGAAGGATGCGTGTCGATCTGGTCGGGAGGGCCCCACACGATGTAGATGCGGCCGCGGTCCGTCTTCCAGCCGGGTTTGCCGGCGGCAAAGTGCTCATTGGCATAAGCGATGCGGCGATAGTGTTCTTCCTTGAATTCGTTCTCTGGTGTATCGGGCGTCGGATCGCGCCGCAGCCAGAACTGCTCGATAAACTGGTCGCGCTCCTCGTCGTTGGAGAGTTGCTTAAAGGCCGACTTCTCCTCCGGAGTGATGATGTAAATCACGTCCTCATTGAGCCACTTCTTGTAGGTGCTGCTCAGTTCCTGCTTCAGGGCCTTGGAACTGGCTTTCTTCTGCTTCTCGGTCAAGGGGCGCTTTAGAGGATCTGTGGAATCGCCGGAAGCCTGGCCCTGGGCCGCAGCAGGAGCGCTGCTGGCAGTCGGGGTGGCAGTTTGGCTGGGCTTGCCGTCCGCCGGGGTGGCGGAAGGGGCAGCCGAATCCTGGGCCAGGGCAAAAACCGTGGAAAGAACAAGGACGAACAATAGCGAAAACGACCACATCCGTAACTTTATTTTGATTCTCAAACTACTCCTCAACAAACACTGACGGCTTGTAAAATTGTAAGTTCTCGCCACCTTGAAAGCAAGGTATCTGGTGCGAAATGCGTGGTTATGCTGATTGAACGCCATCACCAGCTTACAACCCAGTTTTGCATCCCAAGTTCTTCAAGAATATAGTCACTCTGGCGGTTTCTTGCGCCTGGGAGTGTTAACGTCCAAGCTCCTCCTTGTCACAATTCTCGCCGGTTTTTGTCTCAAATAAGCGGGTATAATCGGGTTATCGCAGACATACGCCAGATGACCGAGTTGCGGTCAGGCGGAAAAATCGTCCCGTTGCCAAGGCTGAGGCGCCGAATGTTTCTCCGGGGAACCTAAGGCCGACTCGCAACGTACACGGGAGTAGGCTGAATTACGCAACACAGAGTAAATGCCTGGTTGAGGTCCAATGAAGGGCTGGAAAAAAATAGCGCTGATAGCCGCAGGAGTGGTGGTTCTGCTGGCGATCGTTGGTTTCACGGTACAGCAGAGCCGCAAGGGAGTGGTCACGGTTCAGACTGGGAAGGTCGTCCATGAAGATTTGACCTCGGTGGTGACGGCCTCGGGCGAAATCAAGCCGAAGGTGTACGTGAACATCGGCGCCATTCTTCAGGCAAAAATTACACACTTGTATGTGAAAGAGGGCGATCGGGTAAAGGCGGGCCAGCTGCTGGCCTCGCTGGACAATATTCAGTATGCCGCCGACGTAGCCGCCAGCAATGCGATGCTGAATGCGTTACGTCTGGACGCTGACGCTGCGAAGACCGCGGTGCACACCTCACTAGCCGACCTGAACCAGGCCAAGGCGGAGTATGAACGCGCGACGCTCGATTACAACCGCAACAAAGCTCTTTACGACGCCCAACTCATCGCCAAGTCGGACTACGATACCAAGAAGGCCGCTTACGATACGGCCACAGCCCAGATAGGGCAAGCCAAAGCAAAGTTAGCGCAGGCCAAGGCAAACCTGGATTCGGCCCAGGGGCACATCGGACAGAATGTGGCGACTGTGCGGCGCGTGAGCGACGTGTTGAGCAAGACCGAATATCGTGCCCCCTTTGACGGCGTTATTACCAACCTCCCGGTGCGCGAGGGCGAAACGGTGGTACCGGGCATCCAAAACTCCCCGGGCAGCACTCTGATGACGGTTGCGGACACGTCCCTGATTACCGCGGAAGTCAAAGTGGACGAGAGCGACGTGGTCAACGTACAACTCGGGCAGACGGCGGAAGTCTCCATCGACGCCATCCCCAAGCAAAAGTTCAAGGGCACGGTGACCGAGATTGGCGGAAATGCAGTACTGCGCTCCACTGGCGTCTCCACCGCGCAGACTGTCTCCAGCGGCCAGGAAGCCAAGGATTTCAAGGTGGTGATAGCGCTCCAGAACCCGCCGCCAAACGTCCATCCCGGCCTCTCCGCGACAGCTCGCATTACCACCGCCAATCGAGGTGGTGTGCTGGCGATTCCAATTCAGGCGCTAACCATTCGCGAGCGCGGCGATCTGACACCTGACAAGAACAAAAAGGGGGCCGTGCAGGCTGCGCCGCCTGCCGGAAATTCCAAGGAAGAGATGCAAGGGGTTTTCGTTCTCCGGAACAAGAAGGAAGCGGTCTTCGTACCAGTCACGACGGGTATCAGTGGTACCAGCGATATCGAAGTTACTGGAGGCCTGAATGAAGGTGATGAGATCGTTACTGGAAGCTACAAGGTGTTGCGGACCCTGCGCAACGGGGCCACTGTGAAGGTCGACAACTCGGTCAAGCCGAAGGACGAAGAATCGTAGGGTCGCCATTCGCTGTTCGCTCTTCGCTCGCCAGAAATGTTGAGCTAACTCTCCGGCAAAAGCGAAATGCAAACGGCGAAGAGCGTGATGACCAACCAGCGAACGCCCGAGGAAGAGAAGAAGATGGCAACCGACTTAGCGAATCTGGCGGCGCCGAAGAGCGCGGCAGTGCCCGAAAGCTGCATCATTTGCACCGAAGACCTGTGGAAGACCTACGACATGGGATCGGAGCAGCAGGTGCAGGCGCTACGCGGCCTGAACATCCGCATTCAGCGTAACGAGTACGTCGCCATCATGGGCCCTTCAGGCTCCGGCAAGTCCACCCTGATGAACCTGATTGGCTGCCTGGATACGCCCAGCAAGGGCAACTACTGGCTAAATGGGCAACTGGTCAGCGAGTTGGATGACGACGAACTGGCCCGCATTCGCAACAAGGAAATCGGCTTCGTCTTCCAGACCTTCAACTTGCTGGCACGAGCCAGTTCGCTGCACAACGTCGAGCTGCCTCTGATTTATGCCGGCCTTCCCGCGGAAGAGCGTATCGACCGCGCCAAGAAGGTCCTGGCTTCGGTGGGCATGGAATCGCGCATGAACCACAAGCCCAACGAGCTGTCCGGCGGCCAGCGGCAACGCGTCGCCATCGCCCGCGCGCTGGTGAACAATCCCTCCATCATTCTTGCCGACGAACCTACCGGCAATCTCGACTCCCAGACCGGCGTCGAGATCATGGCTCTGTTCGACCGCCTTCACGCCCAGGGCAACACCATCGTCCTTGTTACCCACGAGCACGACATCGCGGAATACGCTCACCGCGTCATCCACATCCGCGACGGGCAGGTCTTCAGCGATCAGAAAACCGCGCGAGGCTGACGCGACCCCTCGGCACCCTGCTACTGCGTGACCGTCAGCGACGTGTCGCCAATGGCGTTTCCCAGCGACGCGCCGATGGTCGACGAGAGGAAAAATCCACCACCACAACTACTGAGCAGCAGTGCAGCCAAAATTCCTGCGGCAACCCTGCCGCACACACATAAGCCGTTGCATGTTGGTTGTCTTGATCGTCCCGAAAGTCAAAATCATCCTCAAAGCGTAAACCCGTTCGGTCTGCTGTTGTCTCGCGACTGGGGCAGCTCCCATCGCTCACGTTCGATTCTTCGTTTCACGGTGAGTAATGGGTGAAGACAAAGTCGCTGGCTTTGGCAGGCTCGTGGCAAGGGAAGCAGGTTTTGAGCACCGCTTCGTCGGCAGGTTTGCCGTCCTTAAATTGAGCAAAGCCCCACCCGCCGGTTGTAGAGTATTTCTTTGAGTCCTTGACCATCAACTGAAGGTTAATGGGAGGACCGGCAACGAACGATTGGTCGCGGCCAAACACTTTGTTGTTTTCCTCAGACGGGACGTAGCTCCAGGCCAGCCGGGCAATGATCGTTCCGTCGGGGAACGGCAGCTTTTGCTCGCGATAGGCCTTGATCGCTGTATCGTTGCCCAGAATGGCGCGCAGATCGTTGAGATCACCAGCTTCGTGGGCCACCGAGATCAGCCTCCAGTCGCGGTATCCCGGCGGAATCTTGATTCCGTAAATCGGGGCAGCCTCTCCAGCGGCTTGTCCCGACGTCTGGGCCATGCAAACTACCACGCCAGCCGCCGCTGCTGCACTTGCCAGCAGCAAGAAAGCGATCCGCTTCATAGACACCTCCTCCAAACTCGCTGCATCGGACGCCAAATTCAGGTCGGGTTTTCATCGCTCCGATCAATATTGCGCACGCTGGCCTCTTTAGCCCTCGACGAGCTGCTGCCCGCCATCGATGTCATAGGTCGCGCCCGTGAGGGCCGTGTTGGTCATGATGTGTACGGCGAGCGCGGCTACGTCGGCCGGGCCAACCACACGCCGGATGGGAAGGGTGGCGCGAAGCCGATTGCGGCGGTTTTCGAGTTCATCGCCGAGCAGCGTTGCCGACAACGGTGTATCGACGAACCCGGCGGCGATGAGGTTAACTCGGACGGGGGCGATTTCGAGCGCGAGGTTCTTCGTCAGGGCGGGGAGCGCTGCGGTACCAGCCGAGATGAGCGCTTGTCCCGGCGCCGGACGGCGGCCACCGGTGCCGCCGATGAAGAGCAGCGTTCCCCCTGGGCGAACCATGGTCGCCGCGTGCCGGGCGACTAGAATCGGCAGAAACAGGTGGGCGTCCAGGCTGCGGCGCGCGGCTGCGATGTCGAACTCTGCCAGCGGCGCGTAGTAAGGACCAGGACCGGTCACCAGCACATGGTCGATCGGTTTGGGCAGCTCCCCAAAGAACCTACCGAGCTGTTCGAAGTCGGTGGCGTCGAAGGCAGTAGTACTGGCGCCGAGCTCAAGGCCGGCGCTGCGCAGGCGATCTGGGTCGCGCGCGGCGAGGATCAGGTTGGCGCCCTCAGCCCGTGCTCGTCGTGCCGTTTCAAGCCCAATGCCGGCGCTACCGCCGATTACTACGACCGTTTGCCCCAGGAGTTCCGGTCCACGTTGGACGGCAACGGCGTTGGTTGCGTTGCTCATGATTCCTCCAAGGAATCCTTCATCGACAGGTTAGACGCCCTGCCGAGAACGATGTCGTCTTAAAATGCCGACCTCTACCCGGCCGATGACGATCGCGTCGCAGTCGTTTATTGCGGCAGCTCTTCGCCGGACTGCTCCGCCTTCATGTACGCGGCGTACCAGTCGGGCCAGTTGTCGTCTCGCTTGCCGAGGCGCTTTTCGTGCTCGCCGTGGGCAGCCTCTGCACGCCGTAGTGCGCTCGCCAGGTCGCCAGCCGACGCATAGGTGGTGTTACCGGCGACACGCCCCGGCAACCGAGTCGTGATCTCCTGCAACAGCCAGCCATTGCCGTCCGGATCGTGGAACGAGGCGAACGATTTGTAGCTGCGATGCTCGGGATCACGACCGCTGATCCGGAGCCGCCCAAACAAGTAAGGCTCGTCCGGGCCTGCGTACACGCCGGCGGCATCATGGAACACTTCACTGATCTTGACGCCGCGACCGAGCAACTCTCCGCGCGCGGCCTCAATGTCGGACACGACCAGGTACATGCCTTGGGCAGAGCCAGGCGCCGCCGCAGTCACGTTCTTGCCGAAGATGACCGAGCATCCGGAGCCCGGGGGCGTGAACTGGATCACGCGGAAATCTTTACCGTTGTCGAAGTCGGCGTCGAGCCGCCACCCCAGACCGATGTAAAACTGCTTCGCGCGCTCGGAGTCTGAGACAGGGATGACCACAATCTCGAATTTCATGTCCACTTGCAAAGGTTTGGCGTCATTATTTCCGGTTTCGTCCTTAGAATTCGCCATGTTGTTTCCTCCTGTGCGTCAACTTAAATCGAATAAGACGGGCTGCCCCAAGGCTCAGTTAGCAACGGCGGAGCGGCTTCGGGCCGGCTCAAGCCCAAAATATTACCATTTTGGGAACTCCCAATTCGGCAGCCATTTTTCGCACACAAAAATCGCGCGTCCACACTCGTCGGTGGGTTATCCATCACAGACAATCTGCATTCGCCGGCGGATCATTAGGCTTGTCGGCGGCTTTCCGCACCGAGGGCGATCTGGCGCGGGCGAAGCGTCAGTTCTCGATGTCAACTTAGCGAAAGGCTGCCTGCATAGAGTTCACTGTGAGGAGCTAGCATCATGAAAAAGGCAATCATTCTCCTCGTCGTTATGATGGCTGTCCAGTTGGCCGCACAGGACAAGTCAACGATTACCGTCAAGAAGAGCGAAATCAGCAATGGGGTCGTCATCGTCACAGTCGCCCAGGAGGGCGCGGCAAAATCCTCCTTCGAACTGAACTGCAACAAGGGTGCGAGCGCCTGTAAGACCCCTGAAGCAGGGAGCTACGTGATGGTTCGGCTTCCCAAGAACTGGGGGATGTACGACTGCGCGAATGTAGATCTGTATCCCTCAGGGGCCGATCCGGCCACGGCTGAGAAAGTCGGCGAGTATTGCCTGATCGAGAAGTAAACGGCGCAGCCGGACAGCCAGGAATGCGGTGACCAGGCGGTTCTTTGTCTTTCGGGAGTACCCACAGAAAGACGTAACGAATGGCTTGAGGCTAAAATGGCGCTGGGGCCTTTGGAGCAAGGGAGTCACGCAAAGGGCTAGAGAAATGAGACGAGTAGGTGTTTTTCTTTAATGACGAGTGTGACCTCGCTGATGACGATCAGTTCGATTTGTTTACTCTTACAACTTACATGGCGCACCGATCCAGGCGCTCTTATCGCCGGGCCGCAGGCGATCATGCAACGCCGGCGACTGTATTCCAGGGGTTCACCAGAGCCGAATCCCTTACCGCGGAAGTCCGCTGCAAGTCGATCCTAGTTGACAGCAGTGTAAATTAATGCGTCCATAGATGAGCAACGGCGTCCCATCAATTAGAGTAGGGATGTCTTGGTGCCTGGTTACGATGTCTCTGCCGAACGGAGGCGAATGAGACTGAGCCGTATTCTCGCCACACCGTTGCTGGTGTTTTTGCTTTTATCGTCACGCCTTCCCGGGCAGACAGCGGCCCCGCTTGCCGATCAGGCAAAGACCGGTACGCTATCCAATTTGCATTCCGACAAACGCGTGGTGCAGAACGGCCGCTGGTTCCTGGTGCGTGAATTCACCGTGGAGTTTGCCATA